>Ga0180008_1000242_pt1 | contig 52982 bp, 40 predicted proteins | sample MM_PW_MetaG_FD_121121 | JGI IMG/M metagenome (GOLD analysis project Ga0180008, IMG submission 121121) | Groundwater microbial communities from the Aspo Hard Rock Laboratory (HRL) deep subsurface site, Sweden - MM_PW_MetaG | ecosystem: Environmental > Aquatic > Deep subsurface > Groundwater... | reverse complement strand
GCGGCGGACAGCTCCCTGGCGAGCGCCGCGCCTAGCGCTGCCGCGAACGGCTCCGCCTCCTCGTCCATGGCTAGCGACGTTACCTCCATCGCGTTCTCCGACTGGGCGAACGCCGTCGCGGCGATAGCGAGCAGGGCTAGGACGGCAAGCGGAAGGCGCCTGGGCTCCATCATTTTTCGTGCAATACCTCGACGCCGTTCCAATCGGCAGGCGGAGGGTCCTTGGCGTATCGGTCGCATCGCTCCGCCATCGAGACCGACGCGTAGTCGTCCTGGCCCAGGTCGTCGGCTACCGTGCGGAACAGTATGGCCGCCTCCCGGAAGCGCCTCGCGTAGAACGTGGCCATGGCTTCCTCGTGGTTGGCCCACGCGGCGGCTTCCTTGGGGCTAACCGACCGCCTGGCGGTATAGATGCGTACGCCCTTCGTCTTGCCCTTCACCGCCACGGTATCGAGGAGCCGGCACGGGAAGGCGCCCTTGACCTTCTCGTACAGGAACTCGGAGAAGATGAGAGGCTGCTTATAGGGCTTGGTAAGCCCCTCTATCCTTGACGCCAGGTTGACCATGTCGCCTATCACCGTGTAGTCCATCTTCTTGTCGCAGCCTATATTGCCGACGGTCACGATCCCGTAGTTAATGCCTATGCCTATCTTGAACTCCGGCTTACCCGCCGCCCTCTGCTTGGCGTTGAACTCGTCCAGGGACTCGGTCATCTCGAGGGCGGCGAGCACCGACGAGACGGCGTCGTCGTCGTGCCTGACCGGGGCGCCGAAGAAGGCCATGATGGCGTCGCCGATGTACTTGTCTATGACGCCGTTGCGCCTCATGATGATGTCTACCATGGACGAGAAGTAGCGGTTGAGCGAGTTGACGAGGTCGTCGGGGCGCATCGACTCCGATATCGTCGTGAAGGACCGTATGTCCGAGAAGAGTATCGCCAGCTCCCTGTTCTCGCCTACGAGCATAGCCTCGGGGTTCTGGAAGAAGCGGTCTATAAGCTCCTGAGGCACGAATTTCTGGAAGATGTGCCTGACCTTCTCCTCCTTCTTCTGCGCCAGGACCGCGTCGAAGGCGTACTTCTTGATCTGGTCGTAGGCCTTCTGCAGCTCGTCCAGCATCAGGTTGAAGGTATGGGACAGCTTGCCTATCTCGTCGGGGAATTCGACCTGCACGCGCTCCGAGAGGTCTCCCGAGTCGATGATCCGCCTCATGGCGACGACCATCGTCGACAGGGGACGCGTCATGTAGCGCACGAATAGCAGGACTAGGGCCGTGGCCGCGAGTATCGAGGCGGCCAGGATGATAACCGTGCCGCGGGTGATGGCCTCGACGTCGCCGTAGAAGGCGCTACGCTCCTCCGAGACCAGGGCGTACCAGCCGAAGGGTCCGAACGGGAAGCCCGAGGCCACGCGCTGGACCCCGCCCAGCTCCAGCGGCAGGAAGCCCCTGCCTCCCGCCTCGAACAGAGCCCTGAGTTGCTCCGTCTCCTCCGGCGTCGCCTCCACGGCCGCGGTCCGCATCGCCAGGGAGCCGTCGGGCCTGGCCGCGATTATCAGTTCCGTCGAGCTCCGCGCTATGGCCCTCGCGAACGACTCGACTCCGGCCTGCGCCGCCGCGGCCATGTCCGGCCTGTCGGAGACCCCGTTCTCCACGAGCAGGTTCCATTGGCTCTCGGCGTACTTCTCCAGCTCGGAGGCCTTGAAGTCGAGGAATTCCGTGGCTATCCGGGTTACGGCCCTCGTCGCGGCGATCTGGCTGGACATGCCGGCCAGCACGACGGCGACTATGAGAATGGGAAGCACGACGAGGACTATCTTCAGGCGTATGCTCACGGATTAACTATACACTATGGTAGCGATAGATCAATACGGGGACGCTTTTCCGCCCCGACGCGCTCCGTTATGTCCGTGAAGGCTATCGCAACGCCTAGGCCCTCGAGCGGTATCGGAGCCGCCGACACGCTTATCCATGTCACCTCGCCGCGCTCCTTGACGATGCCCATCTCCACGTTCTCCACGAGGCGCTCCTCGGAGAGCGCCCTGACGCTCGCGTACTCGTCCGGGGGCATGGGGGAGCCGTCCCTGCGTACGATGCGCCATCCCTCGCCGTCTATCCGCTTGCCCTCCTGATCGGCTGGCCCCAGTCCGAGCACGCGCTCGGCGATGCCGTTGCTGTCCACGATATTGCCCGCCTCGTCGGACACGACGATTCCCAGAGGCGAGACCTCGAAGAGCGTGCGGTACTTCGCCTCGCTTTCCCTTAGCGCCCGTTCCGTCCGCCTTCGCTCCGTCACGTCCTGTATCAGGCCCGTCACTATCGCGGGCCGGCCGTTCTCGTCGCGATGAAGCTCCGCTACCGACCAGATAGTCCTGCGATCGTCCGAGCCCTTCGGGATAATATCGAACTCCAGGTCGTATTCCTTGCCTTCGCCGATGAGGTCGAGGAGGGCCTGGTGTACCCGAGCCCGCTCGGGGATGCAACGCTCGACCTCCTCGGTCGAGAAATCTGATTCCTCCGGATCGAAGCCGTAGATCCGCTTGGCCTCGTCCGACCCCCAGAACCCGGTGGTCCTCAGGTCGTACTCCCAGTTCCCGACGCTGCCCAGGCGCTGGGCCTCCCGGTAGCGCTCCTCGGCGACGCGAAGCGAATCGAGGGCCAGCTTCTTGTCGGTCACGTCGCTGGCGTTGCCCTCGTAGCCTATGACCGCGCCCGCGTCGTCCGTCATGGGGACGGCGCTCGACGTATGCCATCGCCACGAGCCGTCAGCGTGCCGTACGCGGTACTCGACGCCCTCTAGTCGCCGGCCCTTCTCCACCACGTCGCGAAGCCAGGCTACGCAGGCGGGCACGTCGTCGGTATGCACGAAGGGGATGAACGACGAGCCGACGACCTCCGAGACGTCGTGCCCGAGCAGCCTCGTCCAGGACGGCGAGACGAAGGTGAAGACGCCCTCGGGGCTAAGCGTGTAGATGATATCGTGGCTATTGTCGACCAGGGACCTGTACTTGCGCTCGCTTAGCGATAGTCGCCTCTCGGATTCCTCGAGCCTCTCGTTGGCCGAGTTGAGGTCGTCCACCGTCTGCATGAGGTCCTCGTTAGCGACCTGCATCTCCTCGTAGGCCGCCTCTATCTCGTCGCTCTGCGCCTGGATCCTCGCGCGGGCCTCGAATAGCTTGAAGGCCATCCTGATGCCCGCGATCAGCACCGTGTCGCCCGAGTTCTTGACTATATAGCCGTAGGAGGTGATGCCCTCGGTCCTGTCCACGACGGCGGGCTCGGTATGGGACGATAGGAACACGAGCGGGAGGTCCCGTTGGCGTAGTATCAGGGCGGCGGCCTCCGTGCCGTCGAGGCCGACGCCCAGGTTTATATCCATGAGCACGAGGTCGATGCGCGCCGTTCCCTCGGCCGCCGCCACGGCCTTCTCTCCCGACGGAGCCGTGACGACGCGGTACCCGAATCGTTCAAGGGTCCTCTTGGTGGCAAGGGCGATTATGGCCTCGTCCTCGACGAGCAGGATCGTCGTTCCGCTATCGTCGCTCATGGCAAGGGCCTCCGCATGCTAGTATTATGCATGCGGATCGTCCTGTCGATATCGCCCGCCGAGCGACGGGCGATTATACCCGGCCTACCTGAGCGCCCTCGAGGAGTTCAGCACCGCGAGCAGGGCCACGCCGACGTCGGCTATCACCGCCTCCCACATCGCCGCCATGCCGAGCGCGCCCAATCCCAGGAACGCCAGCTTGACGCCGAGCGCGAAGGCGATGTTCTGCGTGACGATGCGCCTGGTGCGCTTGGCCCGCTCAACGGCTTCCGCCACCCGGGAAGGCTCCCCGCTCATCAGTACCACGTCGGCGCTCTCCACGGCCGCGTCAGACCCGCCTCCCATCGCGATGCCGGCGTCGGCCCTTGCCAGGACGGGGGCGTCGTTGACGCCGTCGCCCACGAACAGCACTGAGCCGCGCCCCTTCTCCTGGCCTAGTATGGCCTCGAGACGTTCCAGCTTGCCTTCGGGAAGGAGGCCGTGATGGACCTCGTCGATGCCGGCCTCGGCGGCGACCCTGTCGGCGGCGGCCCCGGAATCGCCGGTGAGCATCGCGATGCGCCGCACGCCCAGCCCGCGGAGCCGCTCGAGCGCCGACTTCCCGTCGGACTTGAGCGCGTCCCCGACGCCGATGCGCCCGGCGTAGCGCCCGGCGATGGCGATATGGATCTCGGTCCCGGCGGCCGGGCGGCATTCGTGGGGCACTCCCTCGATATGCAGGAGCCTGTCCCCGCCGGCTATCACGCGCCTTCCGCCCACGAGGGCGACTGCGCCGTGCCCCGGTATCTCCGAGTAGCTGCCGTCGTCGCAGACGGGCCTGGGCTTGCCGGTGCTCGCCCAGGCGTCGCGTATGGCGACCGCGAGCGGGTGGTTGGAATGCGTCTCGGCGGCCACGGCGCCGCCGAGGAGGGACTCCTCGTCGAACCCGTCCGCCGGCGATATTTCGCGCACGCTGAAGCTCCCGTCCGTAAGGGTGCCGGTCTTGTCGAATACGACCGTGCCCGCGTCGGCGAGGGCGTCGAGCACCGAGGCTCCCTTAATCAGTATGCCCCGCTTGGCCGCGCCGCCTAGGCCGCCGAAATACCCGAGGGGGACGCTTATGACGAAGGCGCAGGGGCAGGAGATCACGAGCATCACGAGGGCCCGGTAGGCCCAGTCGGCGAAGCGCTGGCCCGGTACCAGGAGCGGCGGCGCTATCGCTACGAGTAGGGCCCCGACCACGACCGCGGGCGTGTACCACTTCGCGAAGCGCGTTATGAACAGTTCCGTCCTGGCCTTGGCCTTGGACGCGTTCTCCACGAGGGCCACGATCCTGGCCGCCGAGGACTCCGACGCCGGGCGCTCCGCCCGGAGCGTTATAGCGGCGTCAAGGGCGATGAAGCCGGAAAGCGCGTCGTCGCCGGCCCCGGCCGCCCGCGGGGCGCTCTCGCCCGTCATGGAGGAGGTGTCGAACGAGCCCGCTCCCTCTACGACTATCCCGTCCACGGGCACGCGCTCGCCCGGCCGCACCAGGACCAGGTCGCCCGGGACGACGTCCTCGGGAAGGCAGTCGACCCATTGCCCGTCGCGGCTCACGCGGGCCTTGTCCGGTCGCATGGCGAGCAGCGAGCGGATGGAGCGCCGGCTCTCGTCCGCCGCTCCTTCCTGCAGCATCTCGCCCACCTTATAGAAGACCATGACGCCTATGGCCTCCTCCATCGCGCCGATGGCGAAGGCGCCGAGCGACGCGATGGACATCAGGAACAGCTCGTCGAAGACCCTGCCTCGCGCGACGTTCTTCGCCGCGGCCAGGAGCACGTCCCTCCCGGCGAGCAGGTACGCCGCGGCGAAGACGAGGGTAGAGGCCGGCGTGAGCCAGGCGGCGGCGCCCGGCAGGCCCGCCGCCGCCTGGACGAGGTATCCGCCTACCGCTATCGCCGAGGCCGCCGCCAGCGAGGCTATCTGGAGCCTCGTCTCGCGCGACAGCCTCCGCTTCCCGTCGGCGGGGCCGGCCTTGAACGCTTCCGCCCTGGCCTTCTCGTGGGCCGCGCACGAAGCGCAGCAGGCCTCGCCGTCGTCGCCGCACTCGCGTCCTATATCCGCGCTCATTCTTTCTTCTCCTCGAGGTGGATCGACGCCAGGCCCACGATCTCGCTGACGTGATCGTCGTCGAGGGCGTAGAACATCGCCTTGCCCTCGCGACGGGCGCGCACGAGCCTGGCCCCGCGTAGCGTCGCCAGCTGGTGGCTGACCGCCGACTGGCTCATGTCAAGCGCCGTCGACAGGTCGCATACGCACAGCTCGGCGGCCTCGAGCGCGTTCAGGATCCGTAGCCGGCTGGGGTCGCCGAGCACCTTGAACAGCTCCGCCAGGCCGAGCAGCCTGGCTATCGGCGCCTCCGCGGCGCGCGCCGCGGCGACCGGGCCCTCATGGACTATTGAGCACGAGCAGCGGTCCTGCTCCGTATCGGTATTCATCTGAGCCTCCGAAGTAAATATATGAACATATGAGCAAGTGAACATATATAAGGTATACCGCGGATAAAAAAAAAGCAAGGGCCGCCCCCGGCGGTCCCTCGCTCCTCGGGTACTGGTATCCCGGGCTCGGCCTCCCGGCTCGATCCGTCAGTTCTCCAGTATCGTTATCTCGACGCGCCTGTTCCGGGCCATGCCCGCGACCGTCGCGTTGTCGGCCACCGGCTTGTCGGCGCCGTAGCCTATCACGGTGATGGCCTCCGCCGCGCGGGCGCCCAGGCGTATCAGGGCCTCGGCGACCGTCCTGGCGCGTTCTGTCGACAGCTCCTGGCGAGCGGCGGCCGTCCCCGCGAGCGCGGTGTGTCCGCTGACCAGTATGTCGCGTCCCTGAACCTCGGCGAGGATGGCGGCTATCCTCTCGATCTTGGCGGCCTCGGAGGGCAGGAGCCGCGCGGAGTCGGGCTCGAACTGTATGTTCTCTATGCTTATCGTCACGCCGCGCTCGTCGCTCTGGACGCTCACGTCGTCGAGCCCGGAGACCGCGTCGCGCATCTCCCGCTCCAGCCCCGGCCTATCCATGCGGGTCGCCTCGACCACGTCCGAGGACGCGACGCCGCGGTACTCGACGCTCCGGCCGTCAGACAGGTCGAAGACGAATTTGAAGCGCTCCTCGTAGGCCGCGATACCGCCTCGCCCCGGGTCCCAGTAGATGAGCTGGTCGGAGTAGCCGGCGATCTGCACGGGGTAGGCGACGGTCCAGGAGCGCGGCCGCGGCGGCTGGACGAAGACGGTGTAGGCGGCGCGGACGAGCCTGACCGGCTTGCCCTCAAGGTTCCCCGGGCCCTCGTAGGTATACCTGACGTCTATCGGTATGACGTAGGGGTCGGCTATGCCGAAATCGTCCCGGAAGTCGTGGCGCTCCTCGCCCGGGGCGTTCCAGGTGTCGCCCGGCTTGAGGTCGCGCGCGGGGAAGCTAGGCACGTGGCGTACCGTCGGCATGTAGTATTCGGGGCCTATCTCGTAGCGGCCCGAGGGGAGCTGCCAGTACTCCGAGCGGTAGATCCTGTCGGCGACGTAGGAGAAGCCGCCGGCGTAGCGGACGCTCGTGGAGAAGTCCCCGCGGAGCAGGGTAGCGCCGTCGGCCCGCCCGTCGGCCGCCTCGAAGGCTATCCTGTTGACTATCTCGGCGGAGTGGGAGTACCGGCGGTCTATGTAGACGTCCTCGTCGACCGTGGAGACCACCCGGTACTTGTCGCCCTTCTCGTACGCGAACCGGAACTCGTCGGCTCCCGCGGCCCCGGCGGCCGCCGTCGCCAGCGCGAGCGCCAGGGCAGCGCCCCGCGTCGTGCCGCGCGCCGAACCGCGCGCTGAACAGCCGGTCGCCACGCACCCGGCGCCGCGCCGGGCCCAAGTCGATTTATCGCCGGCCGCTCGTGTCAGGAAGCTCGTGTACATGCCCATCGCTGTCCCCCAGGTATAGTGTCGGCGCTAGGCGTCCGGCGGCTTAAGGCAGAAGTCGACGACGCGCTCCCTAAAGGAGAAGCCGACTGCCTCGTATATGCGCCTCACGGCGTCGTCCTCAGGCGAGATGACGAAGGTCGACGGTCCCCGAGCGGCCGTCTCGGCCTCGCAAAGCCGGTAGAGTAGGGTTCTGCAGGCTCCCCTGCGCCTATACTCGGGATGCGTCTCCACGTCCCGGAAGCGCGCGAGCCCGCCGTCGCGGAAGACGCCCATCTGCGCGGCGCATCGCTTCCCGTCCCAGGCGCCCCACCAGCTGCCCGCGCCCCGCTCGACGGCCCCCCTCGTGGCGGCGAAGGACCTCTCGACGTAGCCGCGCGAATACCCCGGGGAGCCGGAGTTGACCGCGAGGCTCGTCTCGACGCCCGCCTCCCAGTCGCCGTCCGACGAGAACGGCCTGTACTCGAGGCCCTCGAGCCGGCGCTCCGGCCTTCGGGGCGACTCTGTCGCCAGCACGTCGTGGATCGAGGCCTCGAAGCCGCGCTCGAGGAATGGCCCCGCCGCGCCCAGGTTCCCGTCGACGCCGTCTACGAGGAACACGCGATGCGCGCGGCCGGGCAGCTCGGCCTCGAAGAGGGCCGTCCAGGCCGCGTAGTCGCCCGGTCCGGGCGGGCCGGGCATCGCGAGGCAGTTGCCGTACCAGTAGTCCGGTACGGAGGGCGTCCGGAGGACGAGGTAGTCTCCCCTGTCCTCGACTATCCCGAAGGACCGCTGGATGGCGAGCGACGTCCTGAGCGCTATGGACCCGACGCGCATCCCCTAGCGCTGCTCCCGGAGGCAGGAGGCGGCCGTGTTTATCTCTATGAAGTTGGTCGTCTCGCTCTGGCCGGGCGTGCCGCCTATGACGGCTACAAGGTCCTCGGTCTCCACGTCGCCTCGGGCGACGAGCCGCTCGAGCGAGCGCGATACCAGCTGGTCGGTGGTATTGGGCGCGTCGGACTGCTCGGAGAACACGCCGAAGCTCAGGCTGAGCGCGCGGACGGTGGCTAGCTGCGGGCTGAAGGCGTAGATGGGCACGTGGCTCCGGTAGCTCGATATGAGCCTGGCTATGCGCCCCGACTCGGTGTCGGCGATGATTGCCTTGATGGGCAAACGCAGGGCTGAGAGCGCGACGCTCCTGGCCAGGTAGTCGCGCACGCGGTTGGGCGTCGCGTCGTTGACGACTGACTCGCTCTTCGGCTTCTGGCTCTCCGCCTGCGTCGCTATGCGGGCCATGGTGCGCACCGATTCCAGCGGGTACTTCCCGAAGGCTGTCTCTCCCGACAGCATCAGCGCGTCGGTGCCGTCGAACACGGCGTTGGCGACGTCGGAGACCTCCGCCCTCGTGGGCCTCGGGTTCTCTATCATCGTGTGGAGCATCTGCGTCGCGGTGATCACCGGCTTGCCCTTGCGGACGCAGGCCTCGATGATGGTCTTCTGTATGCCCGGCAGGCGCTCGAAGGGTATCTCCACCCCGAGGTCGCCGCGGGCGACCATCGCGCCGTCCGCGAAGTCGAGTATCTCCGGCAGGTTGGTAACGCCCTGGATGTTCTCTATCTTGGCTATGATCCTGGCCTTGCTACCGTACGAGTCGAGGATGCGCCTGACCTCCAGCACGTCTTCCTTGTTTCGGACGAAGGAATGGGCGACGAAGTCTACGCCGTTGTCGGCTACGAACTTGAGGTACGTCTTGTCCTTCTCCGACAGGGCCGGCATCCGCAGCGGCACGCCGGGCGCGTTGACGCTCTTGCGGTCCTTGAGGAGGCCGTCGTTCAGGACCTCGCAGAGTAGCATGCCGTTGGCGACGTTCTTGACCGCCAGTTCTATCGCCCCGTCGTCGATGAGGATGCGGGAGCCTACGGGCACCTCGTCGGTGAAGCCCGAGTAGGAGACGGAGAAGCCTTTGCGCACCTCGTCGACCTTGGGGATGGTAACCGTCTCGCCCGCCTTGAGCGTTAGCGGCTCGGCGAGCCCCTTGACGCGGACCTCCGGGCCCTTGGTGTCCACGAGAATGCCTATGGTGTCCGAGACGGCCCTGATATTAGCGACGACCTTGGCCGACGCCTCCGGGGTCTGGTGGGCCGTGTTGAGCCTCACCACGTTCATGCCCGCCTCGTAAAGGGAGCGGAGGAAGTCCGGATCGCACTGCGAGTCGGAGATCGTCGCGACTATCTTCGTAAGCTTCTGGGTGTTCATGGTAGTAAGTATGGTAAAAAGCGGCGGAAAAAGGAAGGGTTAGCGATGGCCGCTATCCCGGCCCGGCCGCTTGCCTATCCCGAATTTCTCCTATAATCTCGGCCTATGAGTGGAGAGACTGACCTGGGCATCCTGCTTTCGACCATGGACCCTGAGCTGATCGAAGGCGAATTCGTGTTCTGCGCCGTCGATGATTCGACGGCTGAGAACCTATATCGATCGGCCGCGGTCCGGCCATGGGCCGTGGTGCGCGAGAAGGAAGCAGTCACGCTCATCCTGGAAAGGCAAGCGGCCGACGCCGCGGGGTTGCCGTACCAAGCGGCGATGAGGCGCATAACGCTCAACGTGCACTCCAGCCTCGAAGCCGTGGGCTTGACCGCCTCGGTATCCGGAAGGCTCGCGAGCGCCGGGATAAGCGCTAACGTGGTAGCGGCGTTCTATCACGATCACGTGTTCGTACAATCCGATAAGGCCGAGGCCGCCGTCGAATCGTTGCGGCGCTTGGCCGATGAAAATTCTATCATCACCATGAATGACGGAGGTCCGAGCATGAAGGCGATCAAGGGCGCGTCGATAGCATTGCACCTACTAGTCGGCGTCGGCGGCCTGGCCGGCGGCCTCGCCGCGGTGAGCGATCCGGTCTCTCCCCTAGGAGTGCCGACGGAGATGCTTAAGAATAGCCCGTTCTCGGATTATCTAATACCCGGCATCGTATTGATGGCCGTCATCGGTATGGGCAACCTGGTTGCGGGCTTCCTGGCCATCAGCCGATTCAAGCATTCAGGATTGACGAGCGGGGCGATGGGCGCCGTCCTGGTAGGCTGGATCGTCATCCAATGCTTCATGCTCAGGACCGTCGCGGCCCTGCACGTCATATTCTTCTTCATAGGGGCGGCCCAAGGCCTACTGGCCCTAGCGCTCCTGTACCTGCGGGATTCGTTCCCCTTCTCGCTGCTAAAGAAGCCGCCGAGGCGAGCGTAGGCGCGCGCTCCGGCCCTTCGTGGCCGAAAGGACTATTGGCGGAGAACCGGGATAGGTTAAATATTTAATTATATAAAAATAATTGCATTGACGGCGCAAGGCTTCCGAATTAGAGTTGTTATTCGTTTCTAATAAGGAGGCTTTTATGGTTCGCAGGAATCTCATCGGAGTCGTCGCCGCGCTGGCGATGCTCCCGGCGGTAGCGTTCGGGCAGTCGTATACGCTCAAACTGGCGCACCTGAACGCGCAGACGCCGTTCGAGGTAGCGTCGGGCGCTATGGCGGCCGTCTTCAAGAGCGAAGTGGAGGCTAACTCCAACGGTCGCATCAAGGTGGAGCTGTTCCCCAGCGGCGTCCTGGGCAACGAGCCGAACACGCTGATCCAGGTCAAGTCCGGCGTCGTCGAGTCGTACATCTCCTCGTCCGGCGGCATGGCGTCGTTCTATCCCCTGATAGACGTCACCAACCTGCCGTTCGCCTTCTCGAGCTATAACGTAGGCTATAAGGTCTACGACGGCGCCTTCGGCAAGGAATTCGCGGCAGATATCGAGGCCAAGGCGGGATTCAAGGTGCTCGGCTTCGGCGAGTCCGGCGGCTTCTTCGCCATCACCAACTCTAAGAAGCCGGTCAGGTCGCCGGCCGATATGAAGGGCATCAAGCTCCGCGCCATGTCGCCGATCCACCAGGCTATCGCCAAGTCCCTCGGGGCCTCCGCAATAACCATCGCCTGGGCCGAGGTCTACACCTCGCTCCAGACCGGCGTAGTCGACGGGCAGATGAACCCCATCTCCATCATCACCATGGCCAAGTTCCAGGAAGTCCAGAAGTACATAACGCTGACGAACCACCTCTACGCGCCGTACGTCTGGGTCATCAATCCCAAGTTCTACGCCTCCCTGCCCGCCGATCTCCAGGCCGTCGTCTCAGACGCCGCCCGGACCGCGATCGTGGCCGGCCGCGGGCTGTCCCGCATCATCGACGCCACCGAGAAGGGCCTGCCCACCCTCGCGGCCACGATGCAGGTCTACGTCCCGACCGCCGCCGAGATGAAGCAGTTCCGCGACCTCTCCGTCCCGGCCGCCCGCGAGTTCATCATCGATAAGAACAAGGCCGACGGCGAGAAGTGGATCAACAAGTTCTTCGACGCCATCGCCCAGGCCGAGAAGGATCTCGCGGCGGGCAAGTAGCCGCCTCGTTCCCTGGATGCCGTTTTCGGGGACGGCGTCCGCCATGCGGGCGCCGTCCTCTCTTTGTCAAGGCGACGGCCCGGGAGCCGGCGTCGCCCGTGAAAGGAATCAATGATGAGTGAAGGGAAAGGCGGTCCGACGGCCGCGCTCGAGAAGGCGTCCGACGTCATCGACGCGATAGGCGGCGCGCTATGCGCCGGCCTGTTCGGCGCCATGACCCTGGTGGTCATCGTGGGCGTGTTCTTCCGGTACGTGGTCAACGCGCCGCTCAGCTGGACCGAGGAGATCAGCCGCTACCTGATGATATGGGGGGCGTCCGTCGGGATCAGCCTCGGCGTAAGGGCGGAAGAGCACGTCGGCCTGACCGTCATCCTCGACGCCATAAAGTCGAGGCCGGTTCGCATGGTCTTCCATACCTGTATCTACCTCATGGTCCTCGGCTTCGTCTCGGTCATGTTCTACTATTCGCTGGCCATGACCCGCGACGGCAAGTACATGCAGATGCAGTCGCTGGATATGTCCATGGTCATCGCCTTCGCGGCCGTGCCCGTCGCCATGCTCCTGGCCATCGCGCAGCTCACTCTCATGTACCTGCTCAAGTTCGCCCGCGGCGACGACAAGCCCCGCGGCACGACCGTCATCGATATCTAGGAGGGGAACGTGTTCGTATCCGTCGCCATTATTTTCTTCGCCCTCCTCGTGCTCGGGGTTCCTATAGGATTCACCCTGGGCCTGGCCGGGCTATCCGGGCTGTACCTCATGGGCTCGGGCGTCGGCCTCTTCTCGATGGCCCCGCTACAGTACTTCTCGGGCCTCAACATGTTCACGCTCATGGCCATGCCCTTCTTCATACTAGCCGGTGAACTGATGAACAAGGGCGGCATCACCACGAGGCTCGTCCACTTCGCCAAGATACTCGCGGGGAACGTGCGGGGCGGGCTCGCCCATTCGAATATAATAGCCAGCGTATTCTTCGCCGGAATGACCGGCGCGGCCGTCTCCGATACGGCGGCCATCGGCACGATGCTGATCCCGGCCATGGTCGAGGACGGCTACGACGCCGACTTCTCAGCGGCGGTCACCGCCGCCTCCTCGATAATCGGGCCGACCATCCCGCCTTCCAATATGATGGTCATCTACGGCTCGCTGATGAACGTCTCGATAGCCGGGCTCTTCGCCGCCGGCTTCTTGCCCGGCCTCGTGCTGGCGGGGCTCTTGATGCTCATGACCACGTTCATCTCGTTCAGGCGCGGCTATCCCAAGGGACTCAAGACCACCTTCAAGGAGAAGCTGCTCGGCTTCAGGAACGCCATAATACCGCTCCTGATGCCCGTCATCATCCTAGGCGGGATCCTTACCGGCATCTTCACGCCTACCGAGGCCGCCGCGGTCGCCGTGCTGTACGCGCTGGTCATAGGGTTCTTCGTCCTCAAGACCCTGTCCCTGAAGGACCTGGCGCCTATGCTCATCAAGACGGCCAGGATAACGGGCGTCGTGTTCCTGATCATAGGGGCCGCGGGCATCCTGAGCTGGGTCCTGGCTATAAACCAGGTGCCCCAGGCGATCGCGGCCTTCCTCCTCGAGACGACCGGGAACCCCAAGCTCATCCTCCTCCTGATCCTCATACTGATGCTGATAGTCGGCATGTTCATGGATATCGCCGCGGCCCTCATCATCCTGGGGCCGATCCTGCACCCGATCGCCGTGGGCATCGGCATGGATCCCATCCACTTCGGCATCGTGATGGTGCTGTCGCTCAACATCGCCCTCATGACGCCGCCCGTCGGAGCCTGCCTCTTCGTCGCCTGCTCAATCTCCAAGATATCGCTGGCGCAGCTCTCCAAGGCTATCTGGCCCTATATCATCATGGAGGTCGCGGCGCTGTTCATTATCGCGTACATCCCCGAGATATCGCTGCTCCTACCGAGGCTGCTGGGCTTCTGACGGAAACGGGGCCGCCGCTCGGGGCGGCGGCCGTCGAGGCGCGCTCGGCGGCGCCCCCGGACGCGAGCGACGCCTCGCCCCAAGGCGTCGCCCGAAAAGGGCGGCCGCGACGCCGCGATGAGCCTCTAGACGTCTCGCTGGCCGGTATGCGCGTGGCGGGGGACGCGTAGACGGCGAGCGCTATCAGGCCCGGCGCGCGGGCTCCGCGGCCGTATCCGCGTAGAGCAGGGCCGAGAGCGTGAACGAGCCGTCGCCGGGCTCGACGCTCAGGCAGCCGCCGTGCCGCTCCACGACGCTCCGGACGCTCTCGAGGCCAAGCCCGCCGAGCGGCCCCTTGCTCGAGGCGAAAGCCACGCCCGCGCCGGTCGTATCGTTCGCGTAGGAATTCTCCACCCGGATGACGAGTCGACCCTTCTCCAGCCTGGACTTGACGTCGACGAAGCGGCGCTCCCTCATGGCCGAGCCCTCGGGAATGCGCTGGCACGCCTCGATGGCGTTCTCCACGGCGTTGCCGAAGACGGTGCATAGGTCGTAGTCGTCAAGGCCTATCGAGGCGGGCAGGTCTATCTCGGCGGTGACGGCGATGCCCTTCTCCTCGGCTATCTCGATGTAGCCGCCTATGACGGCGTTGGCCACGTCGTTCTCGCAGAAGCGGCGGGGGCTGAGCCGGCCCGGCCCGTCGAGCAGCCTCCTGACGTAGCTCCGGGCCGCCTCCCTGTCGTCCGAGGATTGCAGCGCCGCGATGGCCACGAGGTGGTGCCGCGCGTCGTGGAGCAGTTCCCTCTGCTTGGCGAGCCCGCGCTCGACCTGCGCGTAGTATTTCCTCTGGAGCCTGGCCTGCTTCTCGCCGCTCTCGACCCTGGCCTCCGCGAGCGTCATGCCGTGGATGGCGTGGAAGTGCGAGAATAGCAGGTAATAGCTGAAAACGACGAACGTCTCGAAGAGGAGCATTACGGCGAGGCCCCGCGGCGAGTCGAGGCCGTTCGTCGGCCCGAACATGACGGTGAAGAGCACGAAGGCCAGGAACGGGTACGCCGCGTAGATCGGCTTGCCCTTCTCGAACAGGGCCAGTATCTCCTTGACCCGGCCCCTGACGTACCTGAGGTAGAGGGGGACCATAATCAGGTGGGCGCCCGCGTAGACGGCGTAGCGCAGGGGGATCCCGTCGCCGCCGGAGATCAGCCTGGCCGCCCAGGCGCAGAGCGACGAGACGAAGCTGGAATAGCCCCACACGGTAAAGTACATGAAAACCTTCTGCGCGGGGCTCTCGGCGAACAAGTAGAGGCACGCGGCTAGATAGGCGAGCGTCAGCAGGTAGTAGTCGAGGAAGCGCCGTACGCCCAGCCTGTTGAGGTACCAGTAGCCGCCGTAGACGACTAGGAACGAGAGCAGCCGGGCCAGTACGTGGACGGGGACCGAGCGCCGCCTCGTGAGCGTGCCGTACTCTATGAAAAGCTGGGAAACGAGCGTGATCGTCGGGATAATGGGCGTGAAAAACATCGAGCGCCGTCCTTCCATCCTGTTCATAGCCTAGAGAGCATGGTATATCAATACTGACATGGTCAGTATCGGAATCTGCGACGACGAGGAACCAGAGCTCGAGAGCCTTCGAGGCCTCGTGGCGGCCTACGCCCGGGGCCGCGGCCTGCGCTTCGAGATTTCCTCGTTCGGCAGCGGCGAGGACCTGCTCATGGCGCGGGAGGGCGGCGCCGACTTCGACGTCGTCTTCCTCGACGTGTACATGGGCCTGACCAACGGGGTCGATATCGCGAGGGAGCTGCGCGAGGCCGGAGCCGATTGCTGCATCGTCTTCGCGACCAACTCGCGCAGCCACGCGATCGACGGCTACGGCGTCCACGCGCTCCAGTACCTCCTGAAGCCCCTTTCCGAGCGTAACGTCTCGATGGCCCTCGACCAGGCCTTGGATAGCCTGTCGCGCAGGAAGGAGCGCTTCATCCAGCTGAGCAACAGGCTGGGCCGATACAGGATACGCCTAGGCGATATCGTCTACGCCGAGAGCGACGCGCGCGTCGTCGTCGTGCATCTCCGCGGACGGGAGGACCTGTCGTTCTATATGCGCCTCGACGATCTCGAGCGGCTATGCGACGACGGGCGCTTCCTCCGGTGCCATAAGAGCTTCCTCGTCAACCTCGACTTCGTCTACGCGGTGGAGAGCCGCAGCCTCCGGCTGGAGACCGGCCAGAGCGTGAGGTTCAGCATGAGCCCGCAGGCGGTGAAGAGCCTCTTCGCCGCCTACGTGGCCCGCGCCCTGTAGCTGCCTAGGCCCTGAACGCGAGGAAGGTCATGATCCTTCCTATGACGTCCGCGCGGTCCGGCCCCAGCAGCAGGTTATGCTCCCCCCCCTCGTACCTGTGGACCCTGGCCATCGACGGGATCGCCGCGATCGCCTTCGCGCACTCCTCCGGGTCGGCGACCGCGTCCGCTGAGGTGTACAGCGCCATGGCCCGGGCCCGTATCGACCCCAGGGACGACTTGGCACGCTCCGTCGCCAGGATGAGCTGGCCCACGCTCTTGAGGCTCATAGCCGGGTACCCGTAGCGGCTCGCGTCCATGCCGTCGCCCCTGCTCGGCCTCCTCGGCAGGGGTATGAGCATGTCCTGAGAGGCCTCATAGTCTACCGAGTAGAATTTCTTCTCCGCGAGGCCGAAGCCCGGCGACAGGAGGACTAGCCTCCCCAGTCCGGCGTTATTAGCGTACTCGGCGGCGAGCCACGAGGCTATGGCGCCCCCGAGCGAAAGGCCGACGAGGTGGACCGTCCCGTATCGCCCGAGCAGGCTTTCCAGCTCCCTCGCCGCCGCGCGGAACCACTCGAGCTCGGATACCCCGCTCAGGTCCTCCGGGCTCGTGCCGTGCCCCGGCAGCAAGGGCGCCGAGACGCTGTATCCGAGCGCGAACAGCGTCTCGCCCAGGGGCATGAAGAGCGCCGGGCAGCCGGTGAAGCCGTGGATGCATAGGCAGCATTCCGTCCCCGAGTTCTCCAGCAGGAACGGCGCGCACTCGGGTATCGCGTAGGCGGGAGTAGCTTCGTAGTCTTTCACGGCAGGTACCCCTCGAATACGATGGCGTCCCAGCCCCGGGCGAGGCTCGCCCCCTCGGCCGGCGTCTTGACCGTCCACGCGGCGCTCATCGCGCCGAGCGCGCGGCAAAGCCCGAGGGCGAGGCCGGCGTCCTGGAACCGATAGGACACGAAGTGCGGCCTCCCCCGGCGGTTATAGAGGAGCCAGGACAGCATGGCCCTGCGGCGGAACGGAAGGGCCGCCGCGGCCCGAGCGCCCATCGCGGGAACGTAGCAGCGCAGCCCCATCGCCAGCTGGCCGCGCATCACAGCGGGCCGGTTGGCCCTGAACCACTCGAGCACCGCGTAGTCGAAGCTCTCGACGACGTAGTCCCCTTCGTAGGAATCGAGGGCCTCCATGGCCTTGCGGCACAGCTCCCCGGCGCCCGGCCCGCCCGGGAGCCCGGTCTTGAACTCGACGAGCAGCGGCGCGGCGCCCGATACCGCCGCCAGGAAGTCGTCGAAGGCCGGTATCCGCTCGTCGCTCGAGAGCAGCCTCAGGGACGACAGCTCCTCGAACGAGCAGCCCGAGACTAGGCGCCCGTCGCCGCACATGCGCTCGAGGCCGGCGTCGTGGAAGACGACGACCCGGCCGTCGCCTGATAGGCGTATGTCCAGCTCTATGCCGTAGCCCTTGGCGATGGCGGCCTTGAAGGCCGGCATGGAATTCTCGGGGGCCTTCCCGGAATTGTCATAGAGCCCCCGGTGCGCGTATTTCCGCCCCGCGAGAGCCCGCCGCATCGCCGGGGAGGGGGGCTCAGGCCGTATCATCCACGCCGCGGCGATGGCGACGGCGATAGCGGCGAGCGATACCGTAATAAGAATCGTCGTCATCCTATGCCCCCAGCTAGTCCGCCGCCCCGAGCGCCTCGGAAGCGGAGACCGACTCGGGCTTGGCGTCGCCGTGCTTAATGAAGAACGTCGCGACGAAGCCGAGGACCATGAAGACCGCCGTGTACAGGGCGAGCGTGCGCTGCCCGAGCCTGTCTAGGAAGACGCCGGCGAGCGCGGGCGTGACTATCTGGGCCACCGTGGTGGCAAGGTAGTAGTAGCCCATGTAGCGGCCCACGTCGGCGGTGGAGCACAGCTCGACGACCATCGGCCCGAGGTGGACGCTTACCATCGCGAAGCCGAGGCCGTAGACGGCGAATATCGGGGTAAGCAGTTTAGCGGTCTCCGGCGTCAGGAAGTAAACGAGGACTATGGTCGCGGCGAGTATCGCCAGGCCTATCCTGGCGGTCATCCTGCGTCCTATCTTGGTCGATAGCATGGCGGAGGGTATGCAGAATATGAGCACCGAGAAGACCCTGACGAGGAGGGGGCCCGAGATGCTGGACGGGGTCATGCCGAGCTGCTTGATGGCGTAGACCGCGAAGTGCGTGCTGAAGGCGTTGTAGCCCATGTAGACGAAGACCACGACGGCCAGGATGTAGAGCATGCTCCTTCTGACCTCCGGCCTCAGCTTGCCGCCCTTGCCCCGGCTCGGTTCCTCGACGAAGCCGAGCCGGGCGTTCTCCTCGGCGACCTGCTTGATGAGCTTGGGCTCGCGTACGAATATCATGTAGACGGCCAGGCCGACGAGCATTATGACGGCGGAAAGGGCCATCAGCTTGAGGTAGCCGCCGAAGAGGCTCGCGAGCCTCTTATTGAGCACGAGGAAGACCACGCCGGCGCTCCCGCCCATGATATTGAGCACGGCGTTAGACTTGGACCGCTGGGGCCTGACGAAGGCGTCGGCGGCGAGGGCCGCGGCCGGCGAGCGGAAGAGCGACATCAGGAAGACGCCCAGGAGCAGCGCGCCCAGCATCAGCGCGAAGACGCCGGCGTTGTCGCCCCGGAGCGCGCCTATCTCGCCTATGATCGCCGCCTTGGCGGAGGCGGTGGTCGCCGCCGCTAGCTTCTGCGGTATGCCTGCGGCGGCGAGCCTGGCGAGCTGGAGGTTGTCCGCCATGCCCATCAGCACGAAGCTAATCGCTCCGCCTATCGTGCCCCAGAGGATGAACGGAGTGCGCCGGCCCAGCCTCGAGTTGACGCGATCGGACAACGCGCCGAATAGCGGCAGGAAGAGGAGCGCGACGAGGTTGTCGATGCCCATGATCATGCCGAGCGTCGTGGAGCTCATGCCGAAGTGGTAGGCGAGGATCTGCGGCATGATGGTGTCGTAGGCCTGCCAGAAAATGGTGATAGCGAAGAACGGCAAGGAAATAAGGATCGCCTTGCGATAATCCATCGAGCTTTTCACGGAACCTCCTAGGTCGAGGCCGTATCGTATACGGCGCTCGTATCCCCCTAGGAGTCCATGTCAAAAAAGGCGCGCGAACGGTAAAAGATCCTACGACCTGCGCTTAGTGAATCCCATGATCAGGCCGAGGGCCACGGACCAGAGGGCCGCGAGGCCTATCTGGTACTCGTACGGGAGCGCGAAGGTGACCGTGTGCGCGGGTACCCAGAACCAGGCCAGGGTCGCGAGGCTCTTCTCTATGCCCTTATAGCCGCGGGTCCACGCGATGAGGTTGTCGCTCGTACGGTGCAGGACCATGAGGAGAGGCCCGAACATCGAGTTCGTGAGGACCGAGAGCGAAAGCGCGCGCAGTATCGTTATGTCCTCGCAGGCCGCGGGGAGGAAGCCCTTGTCGACGAGGGCCGCGAGGAAGCCCTTGAAGCCCGTGAAGCTGTACTTGACGAGTACGCCCAGGAGACCCCAGACGACGGCCTTCGCGAGCCATTCGAAGGCCTTATTGGACGGTTTCCGCTTCGAGGCGACTATCCCGAGGACCTCGCCCAAGGTTCCGAGCGCGGCGAACTGTATGAAAGCCGAGAGCAGGATGTTGTTCGATACCCACGAGACGTACCATTCCATTAGAGCCTCCCCGAAAGCCGGAGTATAGCCCTCGCCGGCTGCGCTACGCTAGGGCCGCGGGCGTTTCTCCTCGCCGAGGCGGGGCTCCGTTCCCCCCGCCAGCCTCGCTAGGTTCTTGCGGTGCATGGCGACGACCAAGGCGGCCGCGGCCGAGAAGAACCAGAAGAGCCACGGCGAGAACGCCTCGCCTCGGTACAGGCCGGCGTAGGCGGCCGGCAGGGCCAGCGCCGCGGCTACGGACCCGAGCGAGACGTACCGTGTCAGCGCGAGCGCGGCCGCGAAGACGGCTAGGCACGCGATAGCCGCGCCCGGCGCCAGCGCGGCTACGACAGCGGCTCCCGTCGCTACGCCCTTGCCTCCCTTGAAGCGTAGCCATACGGGGAATACGTGGCCCAGTATGCAGGCCGAGCCGGCTACGGCGCGCATCGCGGTATCCGGGATCGTAGCGGCCCAGCCGAAGGCTGTCGGGAGGAAGGATGTCGCGAGCGGGGCTATCGCCAGCACCGCCAGCGCGCCCTTGCCCGCGTCGACGGCGAGCACGGCGAGCGCGGCCGCCGGCCCCAGCACGCGCAGGGCGTTTGTCGCCCCCGAGTTGCCCGACCCGAGCTTCCTGATATCCAGGCCGCGGGCCCTGCCGACCAGGAAGGCGGTCGGCGCCGATCCGGCGAGGTAGGAGAGCAAGGCGATGACGACGATTCCCATGGCGCCTCCGACTAGGATCGACTATACATTAATTTCAGCGGCGCGGGAGTGACTTTTGCGCCGCCTCGCAATGGAATGATGTATATTCGATACTGCGATCGCGAACGGCGATCGAAGGGAGCCTTATAGATGACGGTCCTCGACGGATACAAGCTCTACGGGTTCTTCAGCGCGGGGTCTAGGCGCGTCGGCGAGTCTAGGGCGTACCTTGACGATATAAACGTGTTCCCCGTTCCCGACGGAGATACCGGCACCAATCTGTCGTCTACTATGGCGGGCGCCGTGGCCGGCGCCGTGCCGGAGGCTTCCGCGTCCTCGACGCTCGGGGCGCTGGCGGACGCGGCCCTGATCTCGGCCCGAGGCAATTCCGGCGTCATCTTCGCGCAGTTCGTCTCGGGCCTGAGCGAGGGAGCCGCGTCCGCCGAGATGAAGACCCACGACTTCGCCCGGGCGGTCAGGCGCGCCTACGAGCGGGCCAAGGCCGCGATCACCGACCCGCGGGACGGCACGATGCTCTCGGTAATCGAGGAGTGGGCCCGGTCCCTCGCGCGCGGGGCGCATGACGTCCCTAATTTCGTGGACTTGATCGGCGCCACCCGCGGCGACCTACGGCGCTCCCTCGCGTCGACGACCGAGCGCCTCGCGGAGCTCAGGGCCGCGGGCGTGGTCGACGCGGGGGCCGCGGGCTTCGTAGCGTTCGTGGAGGGCGGCCACGATTACCTTTCCGGCGGCGCCGCCCGGGATGACGAGGGCGCAGTCGCCCAGGACGCCGACGGGCAGCTCGCCCAGGACGCCATGGGGCCGGCGGCGCGCGTAGATCACCCCGCCTTTACCGGCGAGCCTCCGGCCTACCGATATTGCTCCGAGGCCCTGGTCTCCTGCTGCGGCGCGGACGCCGAGGCTATCAGGGCCGCCCTATCCGGCTCGGGCGACTCCCTGATAGTCGCGGCCGGCAGGGGCCGCGCGAAGGTCCACGTGCATACCGACGACCCCGAGTCGGTCATGCTGGCGCTCTCCGGCTTCGGCGCCGTGTCCGGCCAGAAGGTCGATGACATGCGCCTCCAATACGCCGACGCGCACGACCGGGTCTCGTCGACGGCCATCGTCACCGATTCGTCGTGCGACCTGCCGGGGGAGCTGCTCGAGCGTCATCGCATACACTCGGTACCCCTCCTCCTGTCCGCCGGGGGCGGCGAGTACCTCGACAAGCTTACCCTCTCGCCCGAGGGCCTGGGCCGCCTGGCCGAGGGCCGCGGCGCCTTCCCGAAGACGGCCCAGCCGCCGGCCCACTTCTTCTCCAGGCTGTATTCCTATCTCGGCGGCCATTACGACGGAGTGGCCGCCCTGCACCTGTCCGCGGCCCTGTCGGGTACCTGCGAGACGAGCCGGCGGGAGGCGGCCGCCGCCAACCGGGCCGGGGGGCGGGTACGCGTCGTCGATTCCAGGCACCTGTCCGGCTCCCTGGGCCTCGTCGTGCTGCGCGCCGCCGAGGCGGCCGAGGCCGGGGCGAGCGCCGACGATATCGCGGAGGCCGCACCGCTGTGGTCGGCCAAGGCCCGCATCCTCGTATCGGTGACGAGCCTGCGCTACATGGTCAAGGGCGGCCGCGTGAGCCCGCTCAAGGGCCTCCTGGCCCGCGCGCTCAACCTGAAGCCGATCGTGTCGGTGGACGGCGCGGGCAAGTCGATCCTCTACGGCAAGTCGTTCTCCGAGAAGGCGAACCTGCGCAAGCTCGTGGCGATGGCCGAGGAGATACACCGCCGCGAGCCGCTCCGGTACTACGCGGTCGGCCACTCGGCCGCGCCGGAGAAGGCCGCCGCGCTGGCGGAGAGGCTCCAGCGCGCTCTCGGGTTACCGCCGCTGTTCATAACCGGCATATCGTCGGTAGTGGCGCTCAACGCCGGCCCGGGAGCGGTGTCCGTCGTTACGATGAGCGAGTAGCGCGCCTCGGCGGCCACGGGACGAAGACGCTGGTCCGGCGCTTATAGTCGATATAGGCCGGATCGGCGCCGTACTTCGCGTCGGCGGCCTTCTCGAGGAGCGGTACGCCGCTGACGAAAAGCAGGAGCGCCGTTATGAAGGCTGGGCCCAGCGCGGCGAGCCACTGCGCGCCCCTGAGGGCGGGAGCCGCGTAGACGAAGAGCCCCCACCATAGGAGCGCCTCGCCGAAGTAATTGGGGTGGCGGGAGTAGCTCCACAGCCCCGTAGCGATGAAGCCGGGCTTCCCGGCCTTCTTGAACGCCGACTTCTGCGCGTCGGCCGCGACCTCGAGGGCGAAGCCCGCGAGCCACATCGCCGCGCCTAGTATCTGGAACGCGCCGAAGCCGCGGAGCCTCGCGGCGGCCGCCGCGGCGGACGAGACGGGCAGCAGGATGACAGCCACGGCTACCGCCTGCAGGATCCAGAACCTGGCGAACTTGAGCGGCTTCTCCCTCATGCCGTCGAACCTATGGTCGACCTTGGCGACGCGTATGCGGCCGAACAGGTAGGCGCCTAGCCTCGCCGCCCAGACGACCGTGAGCGCGGCCGGCGCCAGCGCGACGGGCCCCGAAGACGCTCCCGTTGCGATGAAGGCCGCCGCGACGAGGGCGAACGAGAGGCTGTACGATAGGTCGGTGACGACGTCCGTCTTCTTAGCGACGGCGTAGGCGAAGAACGCTCCGTTCACCGCGATAGCTGCGATCGCCGATAACAGGAAAGGATTCACCGCGATTCCTCCTTGGAGCCAGGACTCCTGCGTAGCCCGACGGGCCGGCCCGGTCGCGACGGCCACCGCGCCTCGCGCCGGGGCCTCAGATAACGTCGGTGTCCTTATCATAGCACGACATCGGCAGGATGCGGTTGAGCGCCGCGGTATCTATATCCTCGAGGCGGCCCCTGTTCGTCCGGACCCACCCCGCGTCCCTCCAGGCCCCGAGGACGCGGGCTACCGTCTGCCTGGCCAGCCCGCAACGCCGGGCGAGGTCGTCCTGGCAGCACGAGACGAAGCCCTTCCCTCCCTCCTGCCTCTCGAGGGTCAGGACGAGGTACGCGAGCCTCGTCGTGGAGTCGAGGTTCGAGTAGGCTATCGAATGGCGGGCCGCGAGGAGCAGGCGATGCGCGAGCGTCTTGACGAGCGTCTGGGAAACCGAGGGCTCGGTGCGGACGCGGTAGAGGAATTCGTTCCTCGAGAGGACGAGGACCGTCGTCGGCTGAGACGCTATCGCGGTTATGTAATGCGGCTCGTCCACTAGGATGCCGATATCGCCTAGATAATCGCCCCGTTTCAATTCCTTTATTATTACTTCTATCTCGTTCGGCCCCGTCGCGTACTCCGCTATCGCGCCCCTCATTATGATATAGAGTTGCTCCGCCCGCTCTCCTTCCACGAATAGGACGAAGCCCTTGGGTATCCGCTTCTTCGAGCATACCGCCGCGAGCCGCCGCAGGCTTTCCGCGGAGAGCTCCTTGAATATCTGCGTGCGCGCGAGGCAAGCGATGGTATCCTCGTCATCGTCCGGTTTTTCCACGGCACGCGTCCCCGACCCTTCCGAGCGCCGTCTCGAGCGTCGACCTCGGGCAACCGATATTCATCCTTACGTACGCCTTGGTGGCCTCGCCGTACGCCGCTCCCCTGGAGAAGAGGACGCCGGCCTCGTCCTTGAAGAAATTGACGAGATCCCAGCTCTCGAGGCCGAGAGTCGAGCAATCCACGAGCATGAGGAACGTACCCTCCGGCTCCTCGGCCGCGAGGCTGGGTATGCTCGACGCTATGAATTCCCTAGCGTAGCGGGCGTTGCCCGAGACGTATCGCGCCAGGCCGTCGGCATAGGCGTCGCCGGAGCGATACGCCGCGACGAAGGCGGCGAACGCGGTCGCGGAGGGCTTGCAGCCGTGGAACCGCTCCTGGTAGGCGCAGAACGACTTGCGCGCGCGCTCGCCCGGGATGACGACGGCGGAGCCCTTGAGCCCGGCGAGGTTGAACGTCTTGCCCGGCGCGTAGCACGAGACGAGCCTGTCGGGGTCGACCCCGGGGACCGCGCCGATAGGCGTATAGGGGACGGGGCCGAGAGCCAGGTCCGAGTGTATGTCGTCGCTTATGATGAATACGCCGTAGCGGGCGCATAGCGACGCGAGCTCCGAGAGCTCGCCCGCCGTCCAGACCCTCCCGACCGGGTTGTGCGGGCTGCAGAGTATCATGCACCGGGCGCCGCCTTCGAACAGGGCCTCGAGGCCGGCTAGATCCATCTCCCAGCGGCCGGCCGCGCTCCTCCGTAGCGGGTTGAGCGCGAGCCGTCGGCCGTTGGCCTCTACTACGCCGAAGAACGGATCGTACACGGGAGGCTGGATGACGACGGAGTCGCCCTCGCGCGTGAGCGCGTTCATCGCCATCGCGACGGCCGCGACGAGGCCCTCCGCGGGGACTATCCACGACGCGTCGGGCCGCCACCCGTGCCTCCGGGCCAGCCAGTCGCGGAGCGAAGGGGCGAAGTCGTCCGGCGCCGTCGTGTAGCCGAATACGGGATGATTCAACCTCGCCCGTAGCGCCGCGACGACCTCGTCGGGCGCCGCGAAGTCGGTGTCGGCTATCCATAGGGGGATGAGGTCCGGGTTGCCGAAGGCCCGCCCGAGGAGGTCCCACTTGACGCATCCGGTGCCGCGCCGGTCGATCGGCGCGTCGAAGTCGTACGCGCCGTCTTCCGCGGCCGTCAATGCGTGCCTCCCGCCGCTCCGGCGCCCGCGAAGGACGAGGACTCGCCGATCCCCTGGAGCCACGAGTCGGCCGGGCTGTTCGGCACGTGAGGCAGGAGGATGTGCGATCGATGGTCCCTATCCCTGTATATCTTATAATTGATGGTGCTAGCGCTCGGTATGGGTCCCATGTTCCCAACCTTTCCCATCCATGTCCCGTCCTGGTGCTCGAACGGGTCCATGGCCTTGATCTCGAGCTCTAGGCTGGTCCCGGGATCGAAAACCATGCCGATGGGATTTATCTCTATCACGTACTCGCGTATCTCCCCGGGAACGACGGGAACGCGCCTCGTATGGTCGTGCGCCGGCCGGCCTATCTGCGAGCGCGCCGGGTCGAGCCGGTGGGAGGCCTTGAGGGCCCCGTAGCGGCATAGCGGCATCCGCGTCCCGCCCTGGGTTATCTGCCAGACCTTCACGATGAAGTTCGCGTCCGTCGCGTCTATGGACGCGAAGAGGCGGAGCTCTATCGGGCCGGTGAATTCCATAGGCTTGCTGAACCTGTCGGTCCTATAGACGAGCGTCTCGACGCCGGTGGCGATGTTAGGGGGCCGATGCGTGAACGAGTCCGGCGGCAGGTCGCCCTCGGGGTCGGGTTCCCAGCGTAGCTGGCCGAAGGTCCGGAGGTACAGCTTCTTCCATTCGGTCCGGGCGAGCGGCCATTCCCGTTCGTAGCGGTAGCCCCTCCCTATGATATTCAGCTTGAAGGGAGGCTCGTCCACGATGCCCGTGTCGGCGCCCTTGAGCCAATGATCGTACCAGCGCAGGCACTCCTCGTTCATGAATCGGTACGGCAGCTCCATGCCGCCGTACGACTCCATGACGCCGCATCGCTTGTAGGCCCGGAGCTCGGCCGAGTTCATCGCCGCGAATACGGGCGCGCTCCACCTCCCGTTCGGGGCCCAGCCGCACTTGAAGTAGACGGGTACCTCGATGTCCTTGAATATCGGGCCCGACGAGCGCTCTTTCCAGAAGGGGCCGTCCTCGGGATGCAGCAGGAAGTCGAGGAAGAAGGTATGGTATCGAGGGGGCCAGGTGTTGAATATCTTGTTGAAGTACGAGACGACGGCTATGTCCGGATCCTTCTGGACCTCCCGCATCCGCGCTCTCATCTCCTCTTCCGTATACATCTTCGACGACCACGTCACGGGGTTATTGGCCGGGCAGAGCTCCCAGTACATCGTCATATAGGTGTTCGCGACCCCGCCGTAGTGTCCGTGCTGGTAGTAGTCGTCGCTCATGCCCATGGGCATGATGCACTTGAGATGGGGCGGCCTCTTCGCCGCCGCGAGAGTCTGTATGAGCCCGAAGTAGGAGTATCCGAGCATGCCGACGGAACCGTCGCACCAGGGACAGTCGTTCCCGAGCCACTCGACGGTATCGTAGACGTCCTCCTGCTCCTGCGGATTATATATCCCCAGGAACTCGCCTTCGGATACGCCGATGCCCCTGGGATCGGGAATGACGAATAGGTATCCGCGGCTGACGTAGAAGTCTATGTCGCCCGCCTCGAGGCTATGGTCGAAATAGAGCGACGATCCCGGCAGCGAGCCTCGCTTCAGCGCCTGCATCGTCTTGCCGTAGGCCGACCACGCGAGCAGGGCGGGGTACTCGCCGTCGTCGTCCGGCCGGTAAATATCGGCGTATATCGTCGTCCCGTCGCGTAGCGCTATCGGTACGTTCTCTTCGAGGCGGGACGGCCGTCCCGGCTTGGAAAGCCTGTCGAGGTTGGTGGCGTACCTCCTGTCCCAGTATAACGGAATATCGTCGAGGCCAGAGATCTCCTTAAACTCGTCCCTTGTCATTAAGCATCTCCTTGGAGCGTTCTTATACACACTGTACGCCCGAGTCGGGGACCGCTCTGTCCTAATTGCGACAGAGCGGGTATCCTCGATCGAGGCGCCTCGGAATAGCGTCCGGAGAACCGGGCGGGAATCATGGCTATGTCGCTATTGAGACACTCGGCGCGACGGCGTGGCCGTATCCTGTAGTCGATAAGCGGCCGCGGGGATGCGCGATAGGTCCCGAAGGAGCGGCGACAGCATCGATAGGAGGCCTAGAGTGGAAAAGAGCGTTGCGTCCAGGAAGATGTCTTTCTCCATGAGTCTATTCATGGCAGTCGGCGCGATCATAGGAGCGGGTATTTTCGCGAAGACCCCGCTCGTCATCCGGCTCGTGGGTAACGGGGTCGTCTGGGGATTCTTCCTGGCGGCGATATTCGTCTTCTTCAAGACGGTGCCCGAGATCGTCATGAGCTCGTCCCTGCCGGCCAACGGATCGGCGTATATGCACCTGACGCGGCTCGTGCACCCGTCGTTCGGCGTCGTTCACGCCTTCAACCAGCTCGTCATAGGGACTATTAACGTGGCCATACTCGCGATGGTATTCGCGCAGTACTTCAAGGTGCTGGTACCGTCGCTGCCGCCCCGGTCGGTCGCCGTCTTCATCGCCGTCCTATTCACCGCCTTGTCCCTGTTCGGCGTCAAGGTCTCGGGCTGGGTACAGAACGTCTCGGTTATCGTGCTGCTCGCCGCCCTCGCCGTGTTCATTTTCGGCGGTATCCCGGGTTCCAGCATCTCGATCAAGGAGGTCCTGGCGCCCGCCATCTCCTTCTCCAAGCTATGGGCCCCGATGGGGCTCCTCCACGGCAGCCTCATCGGCGCGAACGTGCTCATGTACGCGGCAGACGAGATAGAGAATCCTCGAAGGACTATCCCCATAGTCTTCATCCTGAGCACGCTCATATGCGCGTTGATATTCGCGCTGATGGCGTTCGTATCGATCGGCGCCATTCCCCTCGAGAAGTGGCTCTCCGACCGCTCCCTTAACCTGGCGTCGTCGGCCGGTACCTACCTCGGGCCCAGGCTCCTGGCGTTCTTCATCGTCGGGGGTCCCCTCCTGGCGGTCGCCACGAGCATTAACGCCATTATCCTGATGTTCTCCCGTTCCCATTCGGTCGCGGCCCGAGACATGGTCTTCCCGGCCTTTATCGCGAGGATCAACAAGTTCGGCGTGCCGGGATGGGCGATCGTCCTCAATTCGGCGATAGGAGTCGTCGCCATAATATCGGGGCTCGACCTCGACGAGATCCTGCTCATGGTTTCGATGCCCGGCCTCGTCATGAACCCGGTGATCTTCCTGTCTATCTTCTTCGTGCCGAGGAAGTATCCTCTCTGCTATAAGGATTGCTTCCTGCGGTTCCCCCATTGGCTCAATATCGTGTTCGTCGTGATAGCCGCTTCCTTAAGCTTCCTGCTGGGAGGGTCCATAATCGCTAAGATGACGCCGCGGACGTGGATCATAATGGTAGCGTTCTACGCCATCGCCGCCGCGTATACGTGGATACGCTGGCGATACCTCAAGAAGGCGAAGGGGATAGACATCTACGCGAAGATGCGCGAGCCGTACGCCCCGTGGATAGAGAGGGAGAAGGAACTCTCCGCCAAGGCGGCATCCTGACGCTCGCGGGGGCCGGGGCGCCGCGAGCGCCCGGCCCCGGCTCAGCATTTCCTGTTGAGGTCGCCTATGGCGTTGATGTCCTTGTCGTAGCACGACATCGTCAGTATATGGTTGAGCGCCTTGGTGTCTATGTCCTCGATCCTGCCGCGGCTCGTCTTAATCCAGTCCGCGTCCTTCCATTCGCCCAGGAGCCTCGCGACCGTCTGCCTGGCCAGGCCGCATCGCTGGGCGAGGCTCTCCTGCGACGACGTCACGACGCCCGTGCCCCCGGACTCGGCCTCGAGCGTCAGGAGGAGGTACGCGAGCCGGGAGGAGGCGTCGAGGTAGAGGAACGCTATCTGGTGATGGGCCGACAGCAGCAGCCTATGCGCGAGCACGCGTATGATGTGCTGCGAGATCGACGGCTCCGTTCTGGTACGGGCCAGGAACTCGTTGCGCGGTATGACGGCGAGGACCGAGGGCTGGGACGCTATGGCGGTAACGAAGTTAGGCTCCTCTATGAGCATGCTTATCTCCCCGAAATAGTCGAACGGACGCCTTTCCTTGACTGCGAGCTCGAGGTCGTTCGGCCCCGTCACGTATTCGACGACGGAGCCGCTCATGACAACGAAGAGGGAGCTCGACGCCTCTCCTTCGGTGAAGAGCACCGCTCCCTTCTCCACCCGCTTGATGGCGCATACCGTGGAGAGCCTCCGGAGGACGTCGTCGCCGACCTGGTCGAATAGGGGGCAGTTCTTGAGGCATGATAGAATCTCGCTGGCTTTTTTATCCGGTAGCATTCCTATACCTCCCGCGTGATAGCGCCATTATAGACGAGTTCGCGCGCCGGCTGTCAGTCTTTTTCGCCGGCTAACGCGGTCCGGACCGTTTATTTTTGGGCTTCAGTCTGTCTCCTGCGCGACATAGCGATCGGGGAGCGCCTGTATACTTCAAGTCTGGTCGGGGTTCTCGACGATTACTAACGGTCGGCGGCTTGGTCCGCGAGGTCGCGACCGTAGGCAGCTCGCCATTTGGAGGTTCTATGAACAAAGACAAGAAGATGACCCTATTCTCCAGCATCTTGATGGGAATCGGCAGCATCGTCGGCGCCAGCATATTCGCGACGACGCCGATAGCCATCAAGATAATAGGGGGGAACGGCATCGTATGGGGATTCATCCTCGCCTCGGTCTTCGTATTCGTGAAGACCTGGCCGGAGATGGTCACGTCCTCCGCCTTGCCGGCGAGCGGCGGCTCGTACATGCACCTGACGAGGCTAATCCACCCGTCGGTCGGAATACTGCATTCCATCAACTACCTGGTCGTCGGGCCCATGAAGGTCGCGACGATGGCCCTGACCTTCGGGACGTACTTCGCGATGCTGGTGCCGAGCGCCCCCGTGGTAGTCGTCTCGGTGGCGATCACGATCCTGTTCACGATACTCACCCTCTACGGCATCAAGCTGGCCTCGTGGGTGCAGAACGTGATGGTCGTCGTCCTGCTCTCCGCCATAGGGCTGTACGTCTTCATGGGATGGGGCAATACCGTCGTGACGCTCGGCGCGGTGCTATCCACGACCTTCAAGCTGTCCAAGCTGTGGGCCGCGATGGGCATCATGCACGGCAGCCTCATGGGCGCCAACGCCCTCATGTACGTAGCCGACGAGATAGAGAACCCCGGGAAGAATATCCCGATAGCGTTCATCGTCGGCACGATCGTGACCGCCTTCATCTACGCGGCCATGGCCTACGTGACCGTGGGCGTCATGCCGCAGTTCTTCAAGATAGACAACCTCGCCACCACGGCCAAGATATTCATGTCCCCGACCGCGCTGACCTTCTTCATATCCGGGGGCGCCCTCCTGGCCGTCGTGACCAGCATCAACTCGGCCATCCTCATGTTCTCCCGCTGCCACATGGCCGCGGCCCGAGACGGCCTATATCCCGCAGCGATCATGAAGATAAACAAGCACGGGGCTCCCGCCAACGCCATCTGGCTCAATACCGCCATAGCGGTCCTCGCGATGGCGGCCGGCTTCAACCTCACGGACGTCATCAACATCACGTCGATACCGGGCCTGCTCCTGTCCCCGATAATCCTCGCCGCCGTCTTCTGGCTGCCCGTGAAGTATCCTTCCTCGTACAAGACCGCCTTCCTCAACGTCCCCCACTGGCTCAACTGCATCGTGGTGGTCGTAGCGTCCGCGCTCTGCCTCCTCCTGGGAAGCTACGTCCTCAAGCAGATGGCCCCGAAGAACTATATCACCATGGCGGTCTTCTACGTCGTGGCCTTCGCGTACGTCCTCGGCCGGGCCAAGTACCTCAAGTCGAAGCACGGCGTCGATATGCTCGCGACGATGAAGAAGCCCTACGAGCCGTGGGCCGAGCGAGAGAAGCTGGCCGCCGCGAAGCTGGCCTCGAAGGCGTAGGGCCGGCGTATTAGCACCCGCGCATAAGCGGAGCCGCGGTTGATTCCGTGCCGCGGCTCCTTTTTCCGCTACCATGATCCCGGGTCGGCCTCCATGATCCGGGTGAAAAATAGTACCGAACGGAATCTGCCGCCTCTGTCGCGGCGCTACATCAACGTTCTTGGAGGATTCCATGTCGATCGATGAGACCCTGAGCAGCTCGGGCCTGAGCCGCATCCCTCAGTACTGGGATAGGCGCTACGTGAAGAACATCGACAAGCTCTCGAAACCGCTCTACGGCGTCAAGGCCGAGCGCGACGTCTGGATGACCCTGCGCGACGGGACGCGCATCTGCGCCGACGTCTTCAGGCCCGACGCGGACGGGGATTTCCCGGCCCTCCTGTCGTGGTCGCCGTACGGCAAGGCCATACAGTCGATGAAGCGCGGGCCCCAGCCGCCCGAGTCCCTGGTCTTCGACCACAGCCTCGAGGCCGGCGACATCGACTTCTTCGTGAGCCGCGGCTACGTCTTCGTCATCCCCGACCCCAGGGGCATCGGCCAGTCGGAGGGCGAGTTCTACGGCATCTACAACCCGCAGGAGCACGAGGACGCCTACGACGTCATCGAGTGGATGGCCGTTCAGGACTGGTGCGACGGCAAGGTAGGCATGGTCGGGTACTCGTACTTCGGCATCGTGCAGATGCTCGTCGCGGCCCAGCAGCCGCCCAGCCTCAAGTGCATCATGCCGCTGTCGTTCACCGACGAGTACTACCAGCACGGCTACTACGGCGGCGTCGGCAATACGTACATGTCGATGTACTGGGAGCTCTGCCCGGCCAACGCGCCCGTGCCGTGGTCGATGAAGATGTATTCCAAGGAAGAGGTGAGGCGCCGGATGGCCGAGCGGGCCAAGGATCCCGACATGGCCGTCAACTCGTACTTCCAGAAGATACTGACCACCTGGCCGCCTACCTACCATAGCTTCTACCTCGACTACCTCCTGCACCCCGAGGAAGGCCCGTTCTGGGCCCAGCGCTCGGCGCGGCATATGCTCGACAAGGTGAAGGTGCCCGTCTTCCTCAACTCGGCCTGGTCGCCCAACGGCCGATGGGTGACGCCGCTCCTGCGCGCCTTCAACTCCGATAAGCTCGCCGTTCCCAAGCGGGTCAACGTCGAGGACTACGGCGAGCTCGAGCTCCCGTACCGCTCGATGAACGAGGAATGCCTCCGCTGGTACGACCTGTGGCTCAAGGGCGTGGATACCGGCATGATGGAGGAGCCCCCTATAAAGCTCAACATCCTCGGCTCCGGCTATCGCTACGAGCGGGAATGGCCGCTCGCGAGGACGTCCTGGAAGAAGCTCTACCTACGGAGCTTCGGGAGGCTCCGCTGGGAGCCGGACGCCGAGGCGGACATAACGCCCGACGCGTTCGTGCACAACCCGCCTAATATCAGCTCCGAGGTGCAGAGCCTCACGTACACGAGCGAGCCCCTTACCAGGCCCATGGAATTCACGGGCCCCATCGGGCTGCACCTCTTCGCGTCTATAGACGCGGCGGACGCCAATTTCGTGGTCAAGGTGCACGAGCTGTACCCCAACGGGGAGCGCCACTACATGCCCTGCTTCGGCGCCCTCAAGGCCTCTCACCCGATCGTGCCCGAGGAATCGACGCCGTGGCTGCCCGTGCACGACCATTCCAAGTCCGTCCCCGTCAAGCCCGGCGAGGTCAGGGAGTACCATATAGAGATCAACCCCTCGGGCAAGGTCTTCATGCCCGGCCATCGCATCCAGCTCGAGATAAAGGCCATGGATCCCAACATGAGCCATAAGTCCAGCTGGACGGGCAAGGTCGCCAGCATGGGGCCGATACCTAGCGCGGCCTCGATCTGCTACCGCGTCTACCGCGACGCGAAGCGGCAGTCCCACCTCGTGATGCCGTACATACCGGGCACGCCGCCCGAGAACTGGGTCCAGTCGTTCGATTGACGACGCGCCGCCGGGATCCGTCCCGGCGGCTTTTTTTTACCTCGTCTGTCGTGCCCGCGACATAGGATGGCGCGCGCTCCTGCTACTATCGTGGTACAAGTTCCTAAGGAGGTCCTGTCATGATGCTTGAAGATTTCACGAAGGCGTCGGGTCTGACGAAGATCCCGCCGTATTGGGATAGGCGATATACGAAGAACCTGGACAAGCTCTCCAAGCCCCGGTACACGATGGTCTTCGAGGAGAACGTCGAGATAGCCATGCGCGACGGCGTCAAGATCTACGCCGATATCTACCGGCCGGCCGAGCTGGACAAGGCTCCCGTCCTCCTGTCGTGGGCCGACTACGGCAAGACCATGCAGGCGATGAAGCGCGGCGCCCTGCCCGGCTCGTCCCTCTACTTCGACCACAGCCTCGAGGCCGGCGACATCGAGTTCTTCGTCCAGCGCGGCTACGTCTTCGTCATCCCCGATCCCCGGGGCATCGGCATGTCCGAGGGCGAATTCCTCGGCGTCTATAACCCGCAGGAGCAGGAGGACGCGTACGACGTCATCGAGTGGCTCGGCGCGAAGTACGGTCATTCCGACGGCAAGGTAGCGATGCTCGGCTACTCGTACTACGGCATCATCCAGATGCTCGTCGCCGCCCTGCAGCCCCCGCACCTGACCTGCATCATGCCCCTGTCGTACACCGACGACTACTATCAGCACGGGTACTACGGCGGCGTCGCGAATACCTACATGACGATGTACTGGGAGCTATGCCCCGCCAACAACCCGGTCACCTGGTCCTCGAAGATGTATTCCGAGGAGGAGATGAAGAAGCGGATGAAGGAGGTCCAGAAGGACCCGGACATCGCGATCATCTCGTACTTCAACAAGATCTTCAACACCTGGCCCCCGAAGTACCATACCTTCTACCTCGACTACCTCCTCCATCCCGAGGACGGCCCCTTCTGGGCCCAGCGCTCCGCGAAGAACGTCTACGACAAGGTAAAGGTGCCCACGTACCTGAAGTGCGGATGGGCTCCCACGGGCCGCTGGAGCGCGCCGGTCTTCAACGCGATGAACGCCAAGGAGCTGGACGTCTATAAGCGCTGCGGCGTGATGGAGGCCTACGGCGGCATGGAGCTTCCCTACCGCTTCATGAACGAGGAGTGCCTCCGCTGGTACGACCATTGGATGAAGGGCGTCGACACCGGAATCCTCGAGGAGCCGCGGTACAAGATGAACATCATAGGCCGCGGCTACCGCTACGAGCACGAGTACCCGCTGGCCCGTACCGAGTGGAAGAAGCTGTTCCTCCGGACCTTCGGCCAGATGCGCTGGGAATCCGATCCCGAGGGGAACCTGCCCCCGGACAGCTTCACGCATCGCCCGCCCAACATCACGACCAAGGTCGAGACGCTCGTCTACCGGACCGACAGGTTCAGTAAGCCTATGGAATTCACCGGTCCCGTGGAGCTGCATCTCTTCGCCTCGATAGACGCCCCCGACGCCAACTTCATAGTCAAGATGTGGCAGATAACCCAGGGCGGGACGCGCATGCCGCTGTGCCGCACCGGCTCGCTCAAGGCCTCGCACCGGCTCGACCCGGCGCGCTCGCAGATAGGCCGGCCGGCGCACGACCACACCAAGCGCGTCCCGGTCACGCCCGGCGAGATCAGGGAATACACCATCGAGATAAACCCCATCGGCATGGTCTTCGACCCGGGCACCTGCCTAGAGCTGGAGATCAAGGCGATGGACTCGTTCGAGCACCAGGACGGCACGTGGATGGGCAAGGTGGGCAACATGGGCCCGATACCCAGCGCCACCACCATCAACTACAAGATATACCGCGACAAGGACTACCAGTCCTACGTGCTCCTGCCCCTTATCCCGTCGACCCCCGGCGAGAACTGGCTGCAGTCGTTCGACGGCGGCGGCAGCTTCGGCGGCAGCGGGGCCGGCGCCACGCATTAAGGGGCCGCCCCCGTTACCGGTTGCTCAGACCGCCGGGTCCTCCAGACGCCGGTTCTTCTAGACGCCGGTTCTTCTAGACGCCGGCTACTCCAGACGCCGCGGGACGCTCGACGAGCTCCGCGGCTCTTATTATTACGCGCCTTAGCGGGCGGGAGACTATGCCTATGCCGTGGAGCTTCGAACTGAGCCTGCTCGCGTTCCTGCTGATCGTGTTCGCGTCCCAATCGCTCGCGATAGCGACGAAGTCGAGGATATCCCTGCCGCTCGCCCTGGGCGCCCTATGCGTCGCGGGTTTCGCGCTCGGCGTCCTGCCTAAGGACTTCGTCTCCGCGTCGAGGATGCGCGACGTGGGGTTCATCGCATTCAACGTGCTCATCGTCCACTCGGGAACCTTGCTCGACTTCAAGAGCCTGCGCGCCAGGCGCGGGGCCGTCGCGATAGGCCTGGCCTGCGCCGCGGCCCTGGCCGTCGTCCTGGGCCTCGGGATGTCTCCGGTCGTGGGGCGAGAGGCGGCCCTGCTGTCTATCGGCCCCGTCGTCGGTGGAGGCGCGGCGTGCGCGATAGCGTCCAACTCCGCGATACGCAAGCTGCCTGGCCTCGCCGCCCTCCCGTGGATGATATTCATGGCCCAGGGCTTCTTCGGGTTGCCGCTGTTCGCCTTCGCGACGCGCAAGGAGGCCGGCAGGCTCGCGGCTCTCCGCGCCTCGGGAACGACCGCGGGCTCCGGCGCGGCGGCTCAGCCGCGAGCCGGGGCCAGGGTCTCCGCCGATTCCGCCTCGGTGGCGGCCGGGCTCGCGCCGTCGCGGGCGCCGCTCTGCGAGCGGATCCCGGGGCGCTATAGGACTATCTCGTATTATCTAGCCGCGCTGATGCTCGTGGCCGTCTTCAACCGCTGGCTCTACGGCGCCGTGTTCATGCGGCTGGGCGTGCACCCCGCCCTCACGGGACTCGTGCTCGGGGCCCTGCTCGCCAGGCTCGGCATCCTCGAGCGAGACCCCCTCGTAAAGTCCGGGGCCATGGGCTTCCTCATGCTGGGGCTCATGGCCTTGATGGCGGACAGCCTCGCGGCCACGCCCCCGGGCGTAGTGCTCGCGCTCGCGGGCCCGACCCTCGCCGTCCTCGCCGTCGGAGCCTCCGTCGTCGGGCTCGTCGGGGCGGCGCTAGGCAAGCGATTCGCCGGCAGCGCGTACAGGGGCCTGGCCATAGCCTCGGCCTGCATGATAAGCATGCCGCCACCCATGGTCGTCGCGAGGGGCGTCATAGGCTCCGTCTCGGCCGACGATGGGACGCGCGCCGCCATAGAGGCGGAGCTGGCGCCCGACGTCGAGGCCGCGTCCGCCCTGGTCACCAACTTCGCGGCCATAGCGATAGCCGGCCTCGTCGGGATACTGCTCTAGGGCCGCGGGACGGCGGCGACGAGCAGGTCCGGGCGGTTGGTCGTTATGAAATCGACGCCGAGGCTGGCGAGCTCGCGCATCCTCGCCGGGTCGTCCACCGTCCAGGCGCCTATCGCGAGGCCCGCCGCCCTGAGCTCGACGTAGAGCCGTTCCGACAGGTATCGCTCGTCTAGCCCGACGCCGTCCGCGCCCGCGGCGGCGAGGGCCGAGGCTATGGCGCTCGGGCTCGAACCCTTCATGGCCGCGAAGAACGCCTTGCCTGCTAGCGCGCAGGTCTTGAGCCCCGGCTCGAGGGCCCGTACCGCCGCCAGCGTCCTGAAGTCGAACGATATGACGGCGGCCCGCCCTAGGAGGCCTCGTGATCGGAGCCCCTCGACGACCGCTTCCTCGACGCCGGGATAGCGGCTCCCGTCCTCCCGGAATTTGATCTCGACCTGTAGGCCCGCGGAGGCGCCCAGCGGCCCGGCGAAGAAGTCCAGGGCATCCTCGAGGCTGGGTACGGGCTGGGGGCCGTAGTCGGAAGGGAGTCCCGGAGGCGCGTCCAGGGGCCTTCTCCATCGCGCGCCCGCGTCGAGGGCCGCGACGCTAGCGTAGGGCAGGGCCTCGACCGGCCCTTTCCCGAGAGTAGTCTTGTCAACCTTGGGATCGTGGATCACGACGAAGCGGCCGTCGGCGCTCATCCTCACGTCGAACTCTATGGCGTCAGCGCCGTGCGAGACCCCGGCCGCGAAGGCGGCCAGCGTGTTCTCCGGAGCGAGCCCGGCGGCGCCGCGATGCCCGACGCGCAGGGGCCCCGGCCCCGTATCGGCCGGCCTGGCGATGGTCGCGGCGCCGCTCGGTGCGGCCGCGGGCGAGGCCGCGCACGAGGCGGCGAGGCAGGCGAGAGCGATCATGGCCGCGGCGGGCGCGACGCCGGCTATCACGGCGCGCGCCTTCGCGTTAGCCCTTTGGACGAGCGCATGACGAGGGCGATGGCTCGTTTCCCGTTCTGTTCCCTCAATGGCTTTCATCGCGCGAGTATAGCACGGCCTACCGTCGGCTGCCTTCCTTCCTCGGCCTCAGTCCTCGCGTCGCTCGAATACGCCTAGGACAACCTGCCCGCCGTCCCTGACCATGACCCGGCCCCTGGCGACGACGGTTCCTACGCCTAGCTCGGGCGTCAGCACGACCAGATCCGCGTCCATGCCCGCCTCGAGCCTGCCCTTGCGCGGCAGCCTGAGCGCGGCGGCGGGATTGGACGTGATGGGCGCCAGCGCTTCCTCCAGGGAAAGGCCCCTCGTCCCGACGGCCTCGCGGAGGTAGCCTAGGAGGCTGGAGCACGAGCCGACGTCCAGCCCCGTGATGATGCCGGCCGCGTCGAAGCGGGGCAGGCTGCCCTGCCCGTCGCTGGTTACCGTCGCGCGCGACATGTCGACGCCCTCGGCCTTGAGCCTCGAGACTGCCTCGGCGGCGCTCGTCTCCCCGTCGGCGAGGAAGGCCGGTACCGTGCTCGCCGTATAGTCGACCCTTCCCCCGGAACGCGCCCAGGCGATAGAGCTGGCGAACAGCGCAGGGTTCCTGTTGCAGTGGGTGGGGATGAACTGGGCGCGCGGAATGTCTCCGGCCGCGGCTATGCGCTCCAGGGGGCCGAGCCCGTCGGGAGCGTCGCCGAGATGGACGTTGACGACGCCGGCCTTGCCGGACAGCATGCCCCCGACGCGGGCCCCGGCGGCGATCCGGGCCAGCTCGTCGTCGCTTGGCCGCGAGGAGCGGTGGTCGGAGACGGCTATCTCGCCCGCTCCTATCACCGGCTCTATGAGCATGACGTCCTTCATGACGTCGCCGGTCACCGTCGTCGCGGGCACGCGGTAGGAGCCGGTATAGCACCAGGCCGATATGCCCTCCTCGCGGAGCGCGTAGGTCTTGGCGACGAGGGCCTCCACGCTCCGGCAGACGCCGTCCGTGCCGAGGACGCCGACGACCGTCGTGACGCCCGCGAGGGTAGCGTCGCCTAGGCGCAGTTCCGGCGTCCTCGTGCTGAAGCCGCCCTCGCCGCCGCCGCCAGTCACGTGCACGTGGCCGTCGATGAAGCCCGGGACGACGATCGCCCCGTTCGCGTCAACCACCTCGTGGGCGATGGGCAAGCGCGTCTCGTCGATACGCTCCTCTATGGCGAGTATCCTCCCTCCCGCTATGGCTATGTCCCTTAAGCCGATAGGGGAAGGAGCATAGACGAGCGCGTTCTTTATGATAAGCACGAGTATCCCTTTCTACGGACGGCGCGAGTCCGGCTTTCACGTTGGCTATCGTACGGCCGCGGAAGGCATCATAGGGCCTCCACCCGTACCGCGCTCAGCTTGAGTGGCGCGATACGGCTGGAAGGGTCGAGCACGTCGCGCGTCAGCTTGTTCACCAGGGCGTCGGGGAAATGGAACGGCATGAAGGTCTCCCCGGGCGTCACGCCGTCGTCGACGCGGAGCGTCGTCGTTAGCTCGCCGCGGCGCGAGAGCACCCGGACGCGCAGGCCGTCGGCCAGGCCGCGGCGCAGCGCGTCGTCGGGGTGCATCAAGACGTACGAGTCCTTGGCGAAGGCCGACAGCGGCCCGCTCCGCAGGCTCATCGTGGACGAATGGTACTGGTACAGGATGCGGCCGGTGTTGAGGATGAGCGGGTACTCGGAGTCCGTCTCCTCGGCGCCGGACGCGTAGGCCACGGGGGTTATCCTGGCCAGGCCGTCCGGCGTGTTGAAGCGCTCGAGGAACAGGGTGCGCCTGCCGGGGTCCCGCGCGTCGGCGCAGGGCCATTGCACGCCGCCGGCCTCGAGGCGGCCGTACGAGATCCCCGCCACGATAGGGGCGGCCTCGGCTATCTCGTCCCATATCGACGAGGCCGAGGGGTAGGGCGCGGACGATCCGTAGGGGCCTATCGGCCGGCCCATGCGCCTGGCGACCTCCTGGATTATCCACGCGTCGTCCCGCGCCAGGCCCGGGGCCTCCACGGCCTTTCGTACCCGGAGCACGCGCCTGTCGGAGTTGGTGAAGGTGCCGTCCTTCTCCGCGAAGCTCGCGGCCGGCAGCACGACGTCGGCCCGCGCCGCGGTGGGCGTCATGAAAATGTCCTGGACCAGCATGAAGTCGAGCCGCCCCACGGCCTCCTCGACGTGGTTCAGGTTGGGGTCGGTGTGCAGCGGGTTCTCTCCCATCACGTAGAGGCCGCGAACCGCGCCTTCGCCGGCCGCCTTCATGATCTCCACGGTGGACAGTCCCTTGACCCCGGGCAGCTCGGCGGCCGGGTAGCCCCAGAGCGCCGCCACGCGCGACCGGTTGGCGTCGTCGGAGGCGGGTATGTAGCCAGGGTAGAATATCGGGGAGGCGCCGACGTCGGTGGCGCCCTGCACGTTGTTCTGCCCCCTCGGCGGGCTGATGCCGGCGCCCTCCTTGCCTACCTGGCCGGTGACGAGCATCAGGTTGATGAGGGCGAAGACGTTGTTGGTGCCCACGGCCTGCTGGCTCATGCCCATGCCCGTGGCTATGACGGAGGTTTCGGCGGTGGCGTATAGCCTGGTCGCTTCCCGCATATCGTCCCAGTCGACGCCCGTGATGCGGGTCACCTCGGCCCGGTCGTAGGGCTCCACCGCCCGCTTGAGCGCCTCCAGGCTCTCCGCCCCGCCGAGGACTCGCCGGGCTATGAAGCCCTCGTCGATCCATCCCTCCTCTATGGCTACGCGGGCCATGCCGTTGAGCAGGGCCACGTCCGTGCCCAGGCGGGGCCGGAGCCAGACGTCGGCGAGGGCGGCCAGCGGCGTCCGTCGCGGGTCGACGACGACGAGGCGGCCGCCGCGGGCCAGGCCGCGCTTCAGGTAGGTCGCGGTCACCGGGTGCGTCTCTATCATGTTGTTGCCGATGACGAGCGCGCAGCCGACGCTCTCGTAGTCCTCTATGGAATTGGTCGCCGCGCCGTCGCCGAGGGCCTTGAGCATCGCTGTCACCGTGGAGGCGTGGCAGAGGCGGGTGCAGTAGTCCAGGTTGTTGGTGCCGAAGGCGACGCGCACGAGCTTCTGGAAGAGGTAGTTCTCCTCGTTGGTGCACTTCGCCGACGAGTACCCGGCCAGGGCGTCGGGGCCGTAGCGTTCCTTGACGGCCAGGAAGCCCGCCGCGGCGGCGTCGAGGGCCTCGTCCCAGCTGGCCTCGCGGAAGGCGCCGTTCTCCTTAATGAGGGGGACCGTGAGGCGCTCGGGGCTCTCCACGTAGTCGTAGCCGAAGCGGCCCTTGACGCAGAGGCGGCCGTCGTTGGGGAGGACTCCCTCGACGCCGTCGGCTCGGACTATGCGCCCGCCGAGGGTCGAGAGCTCGAGCTGGCAGCCTACGCCGCAGTACGAGCAAGTAGTCCGGACCTTGCGTACGCCGCCCGCGGCTCCGCCCGCCGCGGCGGCGGCGATGGCGGCCCGGTTAGGCTTCTCGACGAGGGCGCCCGTGGGGCAGAGCTGGACGCACTCGCCGCAGCCGTCGCACTCGGATCGGCCCCAGCCGTCCATGCCCGCGGCCAGGTACGACTCCGTGCCGCGGCCGAGGACGCCTATGACGCCCTTGCCCTGCACCTCGTCGCAGGCCTTCACGCAGCGGAAGCACTTGACGCACTTGGACGGGTCGAAGCCGAGGACCGGCGAGCTGTCGTCGATAGGCCTCGGGGTCGCCCGGATCAGGGCCAGCCCGTCGGCCGCGGAGCGGGGACGGGGAGGGGAGGCGGCGTCGGCCAGGCCGTAGCGGACGCAAAGCTCCGCGAACTCGTCGCGGTGCGAGCCGTCGGTGCCGAGCCCTACCTCGGTCATCAGGGAGGCGAGTATGAAGCGCCGCTCCGACTCGAGCTCCTCGTCGAAGGCGACGACCTGCATCCCGTCCTCGACGGCGGTGGAGCACGACGTGACGAGGCCCCGCATGCCAGCGACCTTGACGATGCACAGCCGGCACGCGCCGGTGGGGCTGAGCTTGCGGTGCCAGCACAGGCTGGGTATATCGAAGCCCGCCTCCCTGGCCACGGCTATGAGGAGCCGTCCCCGTTCCGCCTTCACGGCCGTTCCGTCTATGGTGATGCTAATGGCTTCGTTAGGCATGCGCGTTTTCCCTTCAATGGAGATTCGTTAGGTTCGTCGAGGCGCTACGGAGCGGCAGTATAGGAGACTGCCCGAGGGGGCAGAGCGAGGCCTTGGCGATGCGCTCGGCGTCGGCGACCATGGCCTCGAGCCCGGCGCGAAGGTCCGCGTCGCGCAGGCCCGCATCGCGCAGGCCCGCGTCGCGAGCCTTCTCCGCGAGCGCCCGCGCCGAGGCGGCGAGCCTCGCGGTGCCGACCCTGCACGGCACGCACTTGCCGCACGACTCGTGGGCGAAGAAGTCCATGATCGCGGAGACGGAGTCGAGGACGGAGCGGCCCGGCCCCAGGACGATGACTGCTCCCGAGCCGAGCGTCGCCCCGGCGGCCTTGAGCGAGTCGTAGTCCATACGGAGATCGAGCGCGTCGCCCGGTACGAAGGTGCCGGCCGCCCCGCCGAGCAGGACCGCGAGGGGCTTCTCCGCGGGTCGTCCGTCCGCGCCGATCGCGCCGCCCGCCGCCTCTATCAGCTCTCCCAGGCCGACGCCCATCTCCCACTCGCCGTACCCGGGGCGCGAGACGTCCCCGGACAGGCAGAATACCTTGGTGCCCGGCGAGGAGGCCGCGCCCAGGGCGAGGTACGCGTCCGCCCCGCGCTCTATCACCCAGGGCAGGGCGGAGAGGGTCTCGACGTTGTTGACGAGGGTCGGCCGGCCGCGGAAGCCGGCTTCCGCCGGGAAGGGCGGCTTGATGCGCGGGTAGCCCCGCTTGCCCTCGAGCGACTCTATCAGGGTCAGCTCCTCCCCGCAGAGGTACGATCCCGCCCCCAGACGTAGCTCGACGTCGAACGAGAACGCGGTTCCCATGACGCTCGGGCCCAGGTAGCCCGCCCGGCGGGCCGAGTCGACGGCGGCCCGGACCCGCGCTATCGCGGGGCCGTACTCGCCCCGTATATAGATGAAGCCCCGGCTCGCGCCTATGGCGTAGGCGGATATCAGCATGCCCTCGAGGAGCAGGAGCGGCGAGCGCTCCATGATGACGCGGTCCTTGAAGGTGCCAGGCTCGCCCTCGTCGGCGTTGCACACGACGAAGCGCTCGCAGCCCCGGCCCTCGACGCAGGCGGATCCGGCGGCGGCGCGCTCCTTCTGGCCCGTCGGGAAGCCCGCCCCGCCGCGGCCGCGGACCTTGGCCCGCGATAGTTCCTCCACGACGGCGTCCGGCGGCATCGCGAGGGCGGCTTTAAGGCCGGCCCAGCCGCCCGCGCGGCCGTACTCGCCCGAGTCCGCGGGGTCCGAGAGGTCGTAGCGCAGGGAGACCTTTGGCGAGCCGGACGCGACGTCGATGCGCGCGGCGTAGGCGGAGCCGTCCTCCGGGTAGCCGCCCGAGGGGCGTCCGTCCGCCCCGGCCGTGGCGGTAATGATAGCGGCGACGCGGTCCGCGTCGAGCCGCGCGTAGGCGCGGTCGTCGACCGTCATCGCGGGGGCCCCGGCGCAGCGGCCGAGGCACTGGCAGGTCTCCAGGGTGAACGCCCCGCTCGGGTCGGTCCCGCCTACCGGGGCGCCGGAGGCGGCCCGGGCTACCGCGAGCAGATCGAGGGATCCCGCCATGCGGCATACGGGGGAGGCGCACATCCTGATTACGTGCCTCCCCCGGGGCTCGAGGCTGAGCATCGAGTAGTACGAGGCTACGCCCTTGACCGCGGCGGCCGACAGGCCGAGGCGGTTCGAGGCCTCCGATACGTCGGCCGGGGATATCCAGTTCCGCCCCGAGCGCGCCTGGGCCTCGCCGAGCGATTCGATCAGCTTCTCGCGGCTTTCCATGCCAGAAGTATAGGACCGCCGAGCCTCCGAGTCAAAGAAAAGGTCGGTCCGGGTTTCCGCGGCCTAGAGCTGGTCCGGGTATATTCTCCGCTTAGCGAAGGGAGCGCTCATGAAGCGCCACGCCGCCTTGCCTCCGGTGAGCCAGACGATGCGGCGGCCGTTGCGCCGGTTCTCGAGCGCTCGCCGTGCCAGCCACGGCGCCACTGTCTCTACGGTATCGGAGAGAATGTTGAAGATCTTGCTGACCTTGGCCCACTCCCCGGGCTTGCCGCGGTACTCGCCTATGATCAGGTCGGTCGCGGTCATGCCGGGCATCATGGCCCCGACCACGACGCCGGTGCCGCGCGCCTCCAGGGCCGCCGAGTCGGTGATATAGGAGAGCGCCCGCTTGGAGGCTCCGTAGGCCGTCATGCCGCGGACCTGCTCGCCCTTGGACCCGAGTCCCTCCATGTTATAGATGGCGCCTCGTCCGCGCTTCTTCATGCCCTCCAGGGCGACCTTGCAGCCGTAGAGCGCGCCCGAGCAGTTGGTGTCGAAGAGCGCCGCGACGAGCGCCGGGTCGAGGTCCTCCAGGTCAGCCTGCGGCTGCCCGAGTCCGGCGTTGTTTATCCATATATCGACCTCCCCGAGCGAGGCCTCCGCGAAGTCCCAGAGGCGCTTGACGTCTTCCCATCTCCTCACGTCGCAGGCCGCGCCGAAGGCGCGCTCCGGCTCGCCGTTCCCGGCTCCTCCGCCAGTCCCCGCGCCGAGGCCGGCGCGGAGGGCCGCTACGGCAGCGTCGACGACTCCGGCGTCGCGCCCGCTGATGACTACCCTGGCTCCCAGCGCGAGGAAGGCCTTCGCGAGGCCGTTCCCTATGCCGCGGGTGCCGCCCGTTATCACTACGCCCGGTCCGTTCTGTCGCGTTTCCATGCGTATAGCTTGCCGCTTTTCCTTCCGGTCGGCAAGTCGGAATCGATAGGCCCGGCGGGACGGGGCGCCGTTTACCAGTCGAGGAGCCTGCGCTGGCCCCGCATCGCCCTGATCCCGGTAGCGTCCATGCTCGTCTCGAGGGTGCCGAGGTAGTTCCCTTCTCCGTCGTAGATCGGCTTATAGGAGATGACGATGAACCGCCCGTCCATCTCGATCCAGAATTCGGCCTCGTCCTTCTCCTTGTTCTTGAAGGCCTCGAGAATTCGCTCCACCTTCGCGACGCTCTTGGGAGGATGGCAATTACGCACCTCGCGGCCTATGACGCCCGGGCTCCTGGGAAAGACCCTGCGCGGCGAGTCGGAGTAGTACATGACCCTGTCGTCGGCGTCTATGAAGGAAAGGTCGACGGGGAGGCTCTTGAGGACGCGGTCCAGGCAGTCCGGGGTCAGGCCCCCGACGGAGAGCGGTACGGTCCCGCCCGCTCTCGCCTCAGCGTCCCGCACGGCCGCGCCGAAGCTAGGATAGGCGCCGACCGACGGCTCGATCGTCCGTCCGTCCGCGAGGCCCGGGTCCCATACGGCGCCAGGCTCGACCCAGGCGTAGCCTATCGCGTCGTCCCCGCGCCGGATCGCGGCCCAGTCGGCGTCGCTCAGCCGCTTGAGCGCGTTGGGGAACAGTATCCTCTCCTCCATGAAGAGCATCGTGCGCACCCTCTTCGCCAGCTCCCGGGCCTTGGGCCTCGCGACCTTGGCGTAGTCGGTGCCTATAGCGGAATCCAGTTCCTTGAAAGCGGCGCGGATCTCGTCGTGCTTTCCCCACATGACCTTGGACGGCCCCGAGAAGCCCGTTCTCTCGAGGTACGGGAAGAGCTGGTTCTCCTTGCGCTCGAAATGGACGATGATAGGCCTGAGTCCCGAGGCCGCCTCGCGTATCGCCTCGAGGTTGCCGGCGAAGGCCGCCACGCGGAGCGCCCGCGCCCGTTTCCTGGCCTCGCGGTTCTCCGCCATGTAGGTGTGGATAGGATGGCCTGGCATCCGCTCCGCTTTCTCCCCCCGCTCCAGCCCGGCCTTGAATACGTCGGCATGGACCTCGCAGAGTCGCTGGACCTCCTCGACCGGCATGCCGCCCTCGATGAGGCTTTGCTCCAGGGCGGCCACCTCGGAGGCGTCGGCGCCCTTGATGAGGTCGTGGAACTCCTTCTTCACGGCATCGGGGCTCGCTCCGGCCGCGAGCTTGTCGATGATCGCCTTGAGGCGGCCCGCCCGGTCCGCCTCGCCCCTATCGTTCGTCTGGTCCTCGCTCATAGCGCCTCCGAATCGTGCACGACGCCGTAATTCTCGCGTCGGCGAACGAAATTTGCAAATCGCGGAACGAGGGATGCGGTATAATCGATGCGCGCTCGATCGACCGGGGATTCCGGCCGATTCCTCGCCCGAGCGCCGCGACGCCGTCGCGCCGGCCGCGTGCCTAGGAGGAGAACCCATGGATACGATGCCGATACGCGCCATCGTCATGCTCGACGACGGATGGGGAGCGAACCTGACGATCGAGGACGAGGCCCCGGGCATCCTTTCCCGGCTCGAGTCGTTCGGGTGGGAACTGACCCTGGTCTCCTCGAAACCGACCCTGAAGCCCTGCGGCATGGCCCTCCGGACGGCCCGGGCCGCGGCGGTAGGGAGGCTGAGGCTCTCGAGCGGCATAGCCGACGTCTCGGCCTACGACGTCCTGGTCGTCGCGCCAGGCAAGGGCTACGCCGGGCTCGTCGCCGATGCCGCCTCGCTCGACCTGGTTCGCCGCGCTGACGAGGCAGGGCTCGCCGTCGTCGCGTTCTGCCGCGGCTCGCTGGTGCTGGCGGCCGCGGGCGTCCTTTCAGGCAGGACGATGACCGGCCACCCCGACTACCGGAACGACTACCTCGCCGCCGGGGCTCGCTACGTCGATTACGCCGATCGCCGAGGCAAGAGCGACGCCCCTCCGCCCGTCGTCGACGGCTTCCTCGTAACGTCTCTACGGAGCAAGTACTATAGGAGCGCGACCTGCGAGGCCGCGAGGATAGCGGCTGACAACGCCCGCCGCGCGAGGGCGGACCGGGCCGGCCGTTCGTCCGACGGCTCCCCCGACGGCTCCCCCGACGGCGTCCCCGCGCTTCCCCTGGTCGCCTCCGCCCCGGCCCGCTCCGCGCTGTTCGCCTTCATGCTGACGCCGGACGCCGCCAGGGAGGCCGCGCTCCTCGTAGGCAGCCTCCGCGAGTGGGGCGGCGCGATGAGGGATTCCCCCGTGATCTGCATGGCGCCTGGCGGTCCCGAGGCCGTTCCCGCCGGTAATCGCGCGGGGCTCGAGGCCCTCGGCTGCGAGATCGTCGGCTTCGAGCCGGACCCTCGCATAGACTCGTTCCCCCTGGCGGCCAAGGCGGGCGCCGCCGCCGCCGCCGAGCGCCTTGCCTCCGGGAAGGCCGACGTCGTCGTCTGGATGGACCCCGATACGGTCTTCGTCCGCGAGCCCTCCGAGCTGCTACTGCCCGCCGGAGCCGTCGTCGCCGCGAAGCCGGTGCACCACCGCCTGATAGGCCGACCCTGGGGCGCCGGGTCCGACGACTTCTGGAGGGCCGTCTACGCGGCCTGCGGGGCCGAGCCCTCCCGCGACTTCCCGGTGACGACCATAATCGACCGCGAGCCCATAGGCGCCTATTTCAACGCCGGGCTCTTGGCGGTCAGGCCCGGGGCCGGCGTCCTCGCCGCGTGGCGCGATGGGCTCGCCTCCGCCTGCGCCGACCCCGCGGTGCTGGCGGCCCTGACGGCGCCCGCGCGCCGGCTCTTCCTCCATCAGGCCGCCCTGGCCGCCGCCGTCGTGTCGGTCGCGGGGCCGGGAGGCTTCTACGAGCTATCGTTCGGCTATAACTACCCTGCGCATATGCACGCCTCGTGCCCCGCGGACCTCGCCCCGAAGAAGCTCGACGACCTGTATACGGTCCGCTACGACCGGTGGCCGGCGGCCCCGGGGAGCGCCGGCGACGCGATCGCCGTCCCCGGGCGCATGCGGGAGGCCCTCACTTCGCTCCTGGCTCGAATCCCGGCGCTAGGTAGCGCGTAAAGCGTTTCGTGAAGCTGGCCGTGAAGAAGCGCCTGAGCCTGGGCGAGCGCTCCATGGCCTGGACGAGCGCGTCCATCGGGCCTATCTGGAGCGCGGTGAAGGCCGCGTACAGAGCGACGCCCAGGACGAAGGCGGCCGCACGGAGGCCTATCCCCGAGAGCGTCGGCGCGAGCCCGCCTAGTACGGCCCGCGCGGCGGGGGCCGACGCGACTATGGCCGCGACGTTGACGACGGCGAATATCGCGAGCCTGGCCGTAGACGTCTGGATGGAGGCCGCGGGGCAGGCGTTTATGCAGCGATTGCAGGCCGAGCAGTCAGCCGTCCACGACGGAGAGCCGTCCTTCATGGCTATGGCCGACGACGGGCATGCCTCGGCGCATAGCCCGCAGCCGGTGCAGGCGTCGTCGGCGATGTAGAGCCTCCCCAGCATCCTGCGCGCGAGGAGCCTGAAAACGAGGCCGATGAACCGGCCGAGGCTACGCGTGGCTAGGTTGCGCCTGACGAAAACGCGGTCGTTCGCGGCGATCGATCGGGCGAACCCGAGGGCCTCGGCGTCGCCGCTCTCGAGCATGGCCGCCCGGGCCTCGCCGACGGCCGCTTGCGAGACCTGGGTCCAGTTCTCGGGGTAGGATACGTCGGCCGACCCGACGGGCTCGAAGCCTTTCCTGGAGAGGGCGGAGAAGGCTATCATCGACGCGGCCCCGCTCCAGCCGCGCATTATCCTATCCTTGGCGCCCGTCGCGCCGCAGACGCTTATATAGGCCGCGTAGGCGCCGTTAGACCGCGGAGCCGAGCGTATCCTATCCATCACGGTCGAAGGAGGGGAGAAGCCTAGCGTAGACGAGCATACGACCAGGAGGTCCCCCTCGCCGAGGGCCGGGACGGCCTCGCCGGCCGCGAGGTCTACGAGCTCGACGCCCTTCCCCGATTTTCCTAGCTCTCCCGATACGATGCGGGCCGCCCGGCGCGCGTTGCCGGTGCCCGAGAATACCGCGATGACGATCCTGCTCATTTATCCCCCCGCGCCGGCTAGTCCGCCAGCCTTTTCTCGCCGGTCAGCGAGCGTAGCTCCGTAAGGTCCTGGCTCGCCTCGAGCACGCCCAGGTAGGCGCCGTCCGGCCCTCGCAGCGCGAAGTATTCTATATGGATGAAGCGGCCTTTCATAGAGATCCAGAACGCCTCGCGTTCCTTCTCGCCGCGCCTGAAGGAATCGAGTATGGCGACGACCCTGCCGACGCTTCGGCCGGGATGGCAATTGCGTACGTCCCGGCCCAGTATCTCGGGGCTCCTCGGGAATATCCGGCTCGGGGAGTCGGAGAACCAGCGTACCTTGTCGTTCCCGTCGACGTAGGTCATGTCCACGGGAAGGGTAGAGAACATCGCGGACAGGACCGCGCTCGGCAGGGCTCCCGTCCTGCCGCTTAGGCCTCCGGCGGCGACGCGGCCGGACCGGCCCGCCGCCGGAAAGGCGGCTCCGCTCTCGAGCCGCGAGATAGCCGCGTCGTCCAGGAAGGCGTACCCGTATTCGCGCGTCTGCCCGAAGAGCCGTTCCCCGTCCGAAGGGGCCATGAGGGCCATCATCACCGGGTAGAGCGCGAGCTCCTCGCGGAGGGCGTTGGCGTTAAGGTCGAAGAACAGCCTGCCTATCGCCCGGTTAACCGGTCCTCGCTCGAATAGCGCCCCGCCCGGCGCGGGCGTCTCTGACGGTACGGGCGGCTCTGACGGTACGGCCGTTGCGCCAATCGCGCCAATCGCGCCGTCCAGGAGCGCCGCGAGCTCCTTGAGCCCCAGCCTAGCGTCGTCCTGGATCTCCCACATCAGGCGGACGCAGCGGTACTGCGGATAGCGCGACTCGAACCAGGGGAAGAGCACGTTCTCTTTCTTCTTATAATGTATCTCTATCGACCCGAGCTCGCCGACGAGGGCGCGGAGGCCGGTAGCCGCGCCTAGAAGCGCCTCAGGCGTTAATCCCGGGTCGTTAATCGCCTTGGCCAAGGGCTTGCAGCGCTCGAGGGTCGCTAGGAGGCCCGCGTTCTCCGCTACGAGCGACGAGAAGAGCCGTTCTCCCGGCGGCGGCGAGCATCGATGGCGGGATAGCGGCGAGGAGAGCAGGTTGACCAGCCTGGAGACCGCCGGCTTGAGGAGCGCCGAGTCGACGCCCTTGGCTACCGCCGTATCGACGGCGTTCACGAGGTCCTGAGGCCGGGCGTCCGCTATCAGGGCCTCGGCGGCCCTTACCGCCCCGGCGTCGCCTCCGGCTATCATCGCGTCCAGCAGGGCGTCGAACCCGGCCATCCTCCGGGACTCGGACTGATTCACGTCGGTCATGGCGACCTCCTCGGGCTGCCGCGCGCGGCTGAGCCGTGCTATAGTCTACCCTCGAAACGCGAAGAAAGCGAGGATTTCCAAATGCCGATAGCGAACGCGATGAGGGCCGGGCTCGAGCGAGGCTCGTGGATACGGAAGATGTTCGAGGCCGGGATAGAGCTCAAGGCCCGCCTCGGGCCGCAGGCCGTGTTCGATTTCTCGCTCGGCAACCCCGACCTCGAGCCGCCGCCCGAATTCCTCGACGCCCTGAGGGCCGCCGCTATTAGCGACGAGCCCGGTTCCCACGCCTACATGACCAACTCGGGCTACGGCTTCGCGCGCCAGGCGATGGCCCAGAAGGTGGCCGCCGAGCACGACGTGCCCACCCAGGCGGACGACGTCGTCATGACCGTAGGCGCGGCCGGCGCGCTCAACGTGATACTCCGCACGGTCCTGAACCCCGGCGACGAGGTGGTCGTCGTCAGGCCGTACTTCGCCGAGTACTCGGCCTACGTCGAGAATAGCGGCGGCGCCCTCGTCGTCGCGGACTCCGCGCCGGACTTCTCCCTGGATCCGGAGGCCGTGGCCCGCGCCCTGTCTCCCAGGACTGCCGTCGTCATAATCAACAGCCCCAATAATCCCACCGGCCGGGTCTATCCCCGCTCCGACATCGAGGCGCTCGCCTCGGCGCTCTCCGCCCACGCCCTGAAGACCGGCCGCGCGCCCTACCTCGTCGTCGACGAGCCGTACCGCGACATAGTCTACGACGGGGTCTTCGTGCCGCCCGTCCTATCGGCCTATCCCGAGAGCCTCGTCGCGTCGAGCTTCTCCAAGACCCTCTCCATCCCCGGCGAGCGCCTCGGCTACGTCGCCGTCAACCCGGCCTGCGCCGAGAAGGCCCTGCTCGTCTCGGGGCTCGCTACCTCGAACCGCGTGCTCGGCTTCGTGAACGCGCCCGCCCTGATGCAGCGCGCGGTCGCCGCCAGCTGGCGGGCCAAGGCCGACGTCTCGCGCTACGGCCGCCGCCGCGACATGCTCGCGGCCATCCTCGACGGCGCCGGCATCCGCTACGCCCGCCCCGAGGGCGCCTTCTACCTGTTCTGCGAGGTCCCGGCTGGCGGTCCGGCCACGGTTCCCGGCGAGTCCCGCGACGTCGCCTTCGCGATGGCACTCAAGGACCGCGGCGTCCTGTCCGTCCCCGGCGTCGGCTTCGGCTACCCCGGATGGTTCAGGCTGTGCTACTGCGTGCCCGAGGCGACTATCGAAGGCTCAAGAGCGGCTTTCGAGGAGACCGCGCGCGCCTGGAACGCGTAATACGGGGCTCGGGCGGGCGCTTATAAATAGTTTTTGGTGATTATCGGATATCGCTAATCGATCCTGCTCTTTTGCCGATATTAGATAAGGGAACTCTTATATATTGTATATCATCATGACATTTTATGTTAAATTTGTCATAAAATAACTTCCGTCTCCTAAAATTTCCTTGACACCTGAATTTCGCGCTGGTATACTCGCCCTAAAGCTAAGGGGAGCGCTAGACCATAGGCCTAGTCCCCCGCTTATTCCTACAAGGAGGAATCTAGATGAAGAAAGCTATAGTGCTTCTTCTGGCCCTCGCCGTTCTCGGCGGTGCCGGTTTCGCTCAGGATGATGCCCCGGCTCTCAAGCTCAGCGGAGCTCTTTATGGTGGTCTTGTGTACGCCAACGGCGACGGCGCGGGCCTCAAGTTCGATCGCTGGTATGGCTCTGTTCCCGATGCTTTCCGCGTTCGCCTCAATGCCCAGCTCACCGCTGGCAATAGCGGACTGAAGTTCCGCCTCCAGAGCAACGACTTCTCCGCCCCGGTCATTACCCAGGGTTACATGTGGTCTGGTTTCCTCGACAACATGATCAAGGTAAAGCTCGGTAAGCTCGACGACTACACCTTCGCCACCGTGTACAACGCCTATGGTAACTTCGACGGAGTGACCGGCGCCGAGTTCATCCTCGCCCCGATCGACGGCCTGAAGATCGGCGCCTTCGTGCCGGTAGCCCTCCCCAACACCGTAGCCATCGCCGATCAGTTCGCTGGCACCGATTTCGGTCTCGCCTATGCCATCCCCGACGTAGCCAACATCGTCGCCGGCTATCAGCTCGGCGAGAACGTCATGTGGGCCGGCGTTGACGTCAAGGCCATCGAGAACGTGCTCGCTCGCGTCGAGGCCAAGCTGACCTTCGACACCAGCACCTACGTTATCTGGGAGCGCGTCGCCTACACCATGGACGCCCTCACCCTCCAGCTCTCCTCGAAGCAGACGATCACCGACGCCCTCGCGCTCAACGTGACCCCGAACGTCGAGTACGCCCTTGACTTCGGCGCCATCGGCGCCGGCGTCGGCATCGACCTCGCTGGTACCGACCTCACCATCTCGATCGACCCGTACCTCGACTACAACGTCGACTCCGGCTCCATCGAAATCGGCGCCGGCATTCCTGTCATGACGCCCGCTGGCTTCAGCGTCTACGCTTTCTACAGCTACAGCTTCTAAGCTTCGAGCGTAAGTTCGATTCTTCGGCCCCGCAGAGATGCGGGGCCGTTTGTTTTGGAGGATAATATGGGCCTAAACGGCCGGACTGCCTGTATCGCCGCCTTCGTAATGGGCGTGTTGAGTCTTACTTCCTGTGCGTCGGCGCCGACTCCTAGCGCCATAGATGAGGTAACGACGACTATAAGAAGGTTAAGTATTGAGGAAGTGAGAGCATTTAGCCGCGGTTCGCTGAATCCCCTTATCGAATGGAAATCGATAATCAGCAAATCGACGAATAAATTCATAGCCTTAGAATTTTCTATGCTTCGATCCGACCCGGCAACTGTAAAAATATCCGCTATAGCGGCGAGCGCGGATGGACAAGTCATCGAGTCGAAGACGCTTTTCAAGGATGACTTGCTTCAATATTGGCGACCCTTCGTCGGAGAGGATTTAAACGCCGCTTTCTACAAAATAATCGACCGTAAGACATTGGACGCCAGTTTTAAAGTCCAAGCAGGGAAGAGATATAGAGGAATATTCGTACTTTCTATCCCGAAGGATTCCGCCGGCATCGATGAGTGTCTAGTTAGATGCATAGTTAATGGAGAACCTATAGAAATAATCGTTAAGAACGCGCTATAGGTACGCGGATAAGAATCTCGTATTTTGGGAATCCCCTTTCTTTCGCATGTTCCCTTCTTGATTGGCCCTTAAACACCTATGAAGAGCCCCGAGATAAAATAGCGGCAGATGTCGCTCCTGGAAGTCCGGCCCGTGTTATCGATTGAAGCGACGGATCGGATAACGTCAACATACTTTCGCACATTTGCGGCGGCGCCCCCATCCGGTTATCGCGGGCTACGCGTCCAGGATCTCGACGGTGACCATGCCGTTGAGCCTGCTCATGTCCATGTATCTCCGGG
>Ga0180008_1000241_pt1 | contig 53300 bp, 78 predicted proteins | sample MM_PW_MetaG_FD_121121 | JGI IMG/M metagenome (GOLD analysis project Ga0180008, IMG submission 121121) | Groundwater microbial communities from the Aspo Hard Rock Laboratory (HRL) deep subsurface site, Sweden - MM_PW_MetaG | ecosystem: Environmental > Aquatic > Deep subsurface > Groundwater... | reverse complement strand
TGCTCACGCATGCGTAGGGCCGTGGAGCGCTTTTCACGTTGTTCTTGGGGGCTGAGTTTACGGGCATCTATTTTCATGGAGACAGATTATCTAATATGCCCTATTTATTTGCCAGGTTAATACGACGTAGGCCTGTGCGCAGCGCCAGTTGAATCATCATTCTATGATGTGGGTTCTCCGCTACTGCAAGGAGCGACTTGACCTGGGCGATGCTCAGGAACTTGGGTAGAGGTTTGTGACGGCGCGGCATCACATCGTTCACCAGGGTTTTCCCTTCACTGGCGTCGATATGTTCAAGGAAGCTTGTTTCACGCTTTACGGTGCGCTCTTCATGAGCGAAGGGGAGACGCTTTACCCAGCCTTTGTCCCGGGCGAACTCGTAGAACTTGCAGATGTACGTCAGTCGCTGCCGAGTAGTGTTTCGTGCCAGCCCACATGTCACCAAGCAGTAGTCTCGATAGGCAGCTACTAGGCTCTTGGCCTCACCGCGATCTACGTCCCGCCAGTCAAGATCATGGGCTTGCATAAAACTGAAAAAGTCATATATCGCCCGTCCAGTACTAGGCCAGGATTCCTTGGAACCGATGTCCCCGCGAAGGAGATAGTAGCGGAAGAACTGATTGGCCTGGCTACAGGTCGCCATCGAGTCCCACAGCAGAATGGGAAACCCTTCATAAGGCTGTCCAGCGATCACGAAATCCCTCGTGCCCCACAAAAGCTCCATCTATCACCCAATCATCGACCAATCACTATGTGCCTCTGCCTGCATGGGCTAGATTCAGGCTTCTGCTGCAGCCCTCCACTCCCGGTCAGATGGTCCTATAATTTTGATACCATATAGAGATAACTACAGCAACGCTCCAGATCATAAGTTCTCCTAAGAAAACACAATGATCAGCGGCCCCGGGTTGTGCCAGAAGCCTAGGCAGCTTGTGAGGATGCATCCTTTGCAATGGCTACGTCAGCCATATGAGCCTCCCAGTCGCCGCGAGAAAGCTTCAGGCGACGTGCTGGAGCGTCATTACGACTGAAGGGATAACGTGCGTCAGGGCGCATGCGATAACGACTCAGGTTGATACAGTCGCTGTTCCAATCCACCGAGGTAACCCACCAAACCTGCAGGTCATCGGAGCGGGGCAACATCTCGTCATCATCTTTACCATCGAGCAGCACAGCTACGCCGGTGGCCACACGGATGTTGCTCTGGATTTCACCATGCTGGCCCGCCAGCACAGCCTTGAACGGTTTTAAGCCTTGAACCTTCTCCCACATGCGAGCGAAGGTGCCACCAGAGATGCAGGACTGGGCATAGAAATGTTCGTCGAAGGGGCGAAAGACTCCCACGCAGGTACACATACTGAGCGCATTGAGACGGTTGGCGTCATCAGGGTTAAAACCCATTTTGAGACGGATCGCGGACATCAGGAATTCGTTAAGCGCAGCGCTTTTTTGTCGATCGCCAATGGACTTTGCAATGCCGGCGGCGGCGGCAAGCATGAAAGCCAGGCCGGTAGACTGGGCTTCGTTAGTTGTCTTCATCGGGCTAGCCTCAAGCAATAGCAGGTTGAGCATCGGGATTCAATGCGCCGTGGACTTTGAACGTCCCGAGGTTTGAGTAGACATTGGCAGACACCCCGTGTGGGAAAAGTCCACCTTCACGCACAATGCGAACGCGCCAGTTGCCGAGGTTGGTATCGAGAGCCTGGAACACAGTCCCGCTGATCACCGGTGCGAGTTCGGAGATTTCGTTTGGTGTGAAGGTCACGCGGTCGAGCGGGCTGACCGGGCAATTGGGCAATTGGGCAGAGTGGTGGCAGGGGCTGAGGTATTTTGAACATTGATCACGGGGGAAAGTCCGGTTGGCTGTATTGATGCCATGTTCCCCCAAGGCCGAGCGTGCCACGAGCAGGCAGAGAGGATTATTTCGAACAGCCCAGGATCACCGAATCCTCGTCAGCTCGCACCCGCCAGGTAGTGTTCAGGACCTAGCACAGCAGGCGTAATCCGCTGGATCTGCCAGCCACGATGAAATAGCTGCCCGTCTTTGACCAACCATGTATCACCAAGCAGGCTCAGCATGTCCGCAGCTACCCGGGCTTCGATCTCTTCAGCCGTGAATTCGACCGATTCACCTTTGGCTTGCCGTTCATTGGACAAGAATCTGAGATGTGCAACTTGCTGATCGGCAACGATCGATGTGAAGCGACAGCCTGCCTTTCCAGCCTGGCCTGAGGCGATGAAAGCGGCCTTCAAATCCTCGTTGCTCATCTGACCGGCTCGAGATAACCAGCTAGCATCTCGCTCCGCACGCCAACGGCACTCAGCTTCGACCAGATCTGGAGTTGTGAGCTTGGTGATGTCTTCTCGGTGCCAGCATACAAGATGCGCCGTAGTGGTCTCAGCACCCTCATCGGCCTGCCAAATGCGCCAAACAAAACCAAGCGCGTCCCAGCCCGGGAATGTCACGGAGAAATCAGTGTCATTACCACCAGGAAGCCGGTCCCAAACATCCTGACAGATCGCAACGCCATGGCGTGTATCCCACTCAGGTGTCCAATCAGTTGGTCCGAAAGGCAGGGGGACTGGCGTGTCAGACTCGACAACGCTGTACCAGGGATAGCTATGGTTTAGCGGGGGGCGAATAGCCAATGGCTGCAAACCTTTTAATAGCCGTTGGTACAGAGAGGACTTGGCAAGGATGTGATTTTCCAAGCACCCCTGTGCTGACACTAATTCGCGGTACCGAGCCAGTACGCGCTCTTCATTCGGGATTTCCATCTCGGATGTTCCTCAACGGCAGTGGCGGCAGATGCCGCTCGGAGCTTGATCAGCAGTGACAAATTGGCCACAGCCTCCACACTTGGGCGTCATTCGGCGCTGGGGAAGGGGGCGCTGTAGCGTGATGCCAGTTCCAGCAAGAGCTTCATCAACCGACATGGTCACCGCCGAGGCAACAGGGCGTGCAGTTGCATCGACGTAAGCCTTAGGCCAGATCTGCCGAGTGAATGCGGAGGCTTCGCTACCAAAATGGGAAAAAGCTTCATCCAAGGTAAAGACGGAGGCTTTCGTCAGATCAGTGGTCAGAGCATCACCGCTAAGCCAGAAGATGTCGTTCCCGTCAAAGTGGAACCTGGCCGCGACATAGCAAAGTTCAGTTCCGCCCCTTGGGACCCAATGGATAGTGACGTACTGGAAGTCCACTGCCATCTCGTGTCGTGGTCTGACAAAGCCCAGCGGCCAAGGGATATCGCTCCAACGTGATGCGTGCTGACTCATCGCATCGTCACGTGTGAAAACCTCAGCTTGATTGAGGTCAGTGGTATATGAGCCACCCTCGCGCCACCAGCTTATCCGGCTACCGATCAGCCCGCGGGAGTCTTGCAAGATGAACTGTTCCATTTCCTTCAACCCATTCAACCCAATCATTGATTGGTGTGACGATCGTGAAAATCATAAGTAGAGTCAGAACGGCGACACTAGGTCGCCGTCCAGGTTGTAGAAGACTCGGTTGTCTATGGTGTTGTGCTGTGAGTCAAGATAAGCAGCTCGCCACATGACATCGGGTATTTGGATGGAGAGCTTCGAAGCAATCGCTTTGAAGTGGGCAAGGTCTGATGGATGCCCGACGTCGTCAAGGTTGCTGTAAACGATACCTTCATCGAACTCATCCAAACCTTCCTCGCCATCCTTCTCGACAACCATGTAAAAGCCTTGGAGAGGCCGGTCCCAGCCCAGTTGGACGCGAACTAAGCAGCTGCTTTGAGCGTGGTAGACCTTAACGTAGTGCTGGCTCATGCAACCTCCTGATTTGCTATGCCGCACAGGCTACATCCCTGTACGACCGTCACATATCCAAAACAGGCTAGGGTTTTTCACCAGCAGCCAAGGCGGTGAGGGTGCCACCAGAGATAAACGCCAGCACTATCGAGATCCAGCCGAAGCTGTCACGGATGAAGCCTTCAACCACTGCGCCATAGGTAAGCGAGAGATATTGCATACCCATGGCCACTAACAGAATAACAACGGCGCCGAGGCTATAGATGAAGCTGCGCATGATGATGTTCCCTTGTTGAGTGAGCCCATTATCAATGCGTTCTAGGCGTGCCAGACCCCTCTGCGCGCACACGGATTGCGAAGACATCAACTGGCAGATCACCAAAGTGTTCATGCTCAATTGTCTGCTCTTCAAACCCCAGCCATGGGATTAATATCTCTCGCTCTGCATCCCCCTTTTTGGGGTATCCCCAGCAGACCCGAACCATGTCGTAAGTGCGCCCTTCCAGTCGAGTTCGCCAGTAGGGAGTCCGCAGTCGGAATTCAAAGGTTTTGGTGCCCGCCGTGATCTGATGGAAGTAGGTGCCGATCAGGTTGAGAGTCAGGATCCTCAAAGGGCAACCTCTGACGGAGCTAAATGGAACCCGCAGGGTGTCATGCCGCAAGTGCACAGGGCGGTGATCATTTGGAAGGGCGTTTTGAGGGTCATGTCGAACATTCGGTACACCTCCAGGGCGGGCTATATCCGGGCAGAGTTAAGGGCGGCCAACTGAAACTGGTGGCCAGATATCTACACCTTAACGTGCCCGAAAGGAGTCAACACCTTCGCGCGCGGGATTCACAAGCTAATCTGATCCATCACCCCAGCGCATCCATGCTAGCTGCCGTATTGCAGCGATCCCAATTCCCACCAGTAGAGCCAGAAAATCAGAAGTATTCCCAAGCCAAGTCGCTATGGCCAGGGTTGGCAAAATCAATGCGAAGGCAATGATGGCAAGTCCGGCCGGGCTTCTCAGCCAGAAATACGTGGTACCCATCGTGATCTCTCCATAGTCATTCGGGCTGATCGCCCCTTATTAGCTAAGACAAGATATTAGTCGAAAGGTCGATTTTTGAGTTGTGACTGATGCCCGCGGCATGGCATGGCTATGTCATAGCCCAGAACCATTTTGGCTTCCAGGTTTTGGGTTGCAGACCATTATCGACGTGGCATTGTGCAAATTCGATTCCGGTAATACTTGCCGGAATGGTTATGGAGTTCACCATGCGCAAGAAAATCATCGCTCTGCTGCTCGTTGCAGCGGCGACCCCCACTCTGGTAATGGCAGGCGACAAGCACGGTTCTGACTGCTGCCCTAAGGGTTCGCACGGCCACTTCGAAGCTGGCCCCCAAGGTCCAGTCCGTGACTTTGCTGGCGGTCCAGGTCTCCTGGGCATTGATCTGAATAGGGATCAGCGCAAAGCAGTTCGTGAGGCCGACCGCGATGAGCGCCTGGCTGTCAGCAAGATAAATCGCGACTATCTGGACAAGCTCTCTGAGGCTGATAAGGCTGCTATGAAAGGGGCTATCCAGACGGCACGATCCGATTCAGAAGGCAAGGTTCGTATGGCGCTGAATGCTGATCAAATCAAGCAATTCGATGCAAATCTGAAGCGCGAGGCCGATCAACGCGCAGAATGGGAAGAATTCCAGAAGTGGAAGGCAGCCAAGAAAGGCTGAATGGAAGCGTCAACCGGTCCACGCAACCGGCTGACGTTCACTTTAGATTCCGCATGGGGAATGCTTTTGCGTCTTCTCCGTCAGATCTTCTCGGCAAAGCTGGGCCGCGCACCAGAACAGAACTGAGCAAAGCTATCGATCATCTCGCGTGAATCGTTGACGTCGATAGTGAACTGAGCTTTCAAATCCGTAGCATCTTTCTCATACGAAAAACCGACCGTTCGACCTCCTCTGAATGCTGCCAGCTGCTCTGGGGTGGGATCGAAGGTGATGTAAGAAAATCCATTCTTCAAACTGGGACCGACCTTTCCGTTACGGACTGAGAACCGCTTGTTGTCAACGATCAACGACAGCTTATCCATCAGCCCAAGCACGCTTGTGTCGTACCACGCCTTGTAAAAGGCCCCCATCGATACTCCACCCTGAGAGTTGCACGAAATCCCGATCCTGCCGGTACCGGTGATCTTTGTCTGCTCACCCATCAAGTACACAAGCCCGTGCTCACCGCGAATGGTCCAGGTTGCTGTTAGCGATCCTGCATTCACCAGATCCAACTCATAGGCTTCGAGCGGAGTAAGATAATTCATGTCTGCCGGACCGGCTTTAGAGGCAACCTCAAGCAAGCGAAGATCGATTCCAAGGTTGCTTAGGTGGTTAGCAAGCAGGGTAGAGGTGATCTGGCCCGTGGCTATGTCCGTATCCCCGGCTACGCCGCTGGCCTTGAAGAACTGGTGGACACCCATCTTGGATTCACCGTCCATCAACCGAAACACGCCGCCGGCGAAAGCAAATGGGCAGGCACTCTCACAGTAACCCGCACTGGGGTTGGTATGAGGGCCATTCCAGACTCCAATGCGCGTTGAATAGCCGCGCTCCCGGATCAGTTGGCCAAGCTCCATAGCCGCAACCAAATCCCCACCATGAGAATTGAAATACACAAATCCAACCTGCCGGTCTTTCAGGAAGCCGTTCTTGCGAAATGCTTCGACCGTAGGCCGGTGGATGTAGCCATCGATGTAGACCTCAGGTATGTCCTGCGGGGTCTTAGGGGGAACGAAATTGATCTGTGCTGGGATTAACCGCTTATCAACGTGATCATGGGCCACTGGCGCGGCTGCTACAGAGCAGCAGAGAAGCAAGGAAGCAACCGCAAGCAACGGGCGAATCACGAGCGCTCCTCGACCTGCTTAAGGAAAACGAGACCTGATTGGGCTGACAGAAACTCAGCGAGTTCCGAGCCCGCGGCCAGTACAACCCCAAGGTCGGTTCCCTTGAGCCGAATGCCTTCTTCGCTAATAGCCCCAGCGGGGTCCAGCTCCAGACCCAAGGCAGCACAGAGTCGATCTGCCTCTGCCTCGATGCGTGACCAAACATCAGAGTGAAAGCCTTCATCAGCAATGCGGTCAGCAGCCCATGTGAACGGTATTTCGATGTAATGCTGAACGTGGAGCGCGGGGGTTGTTACGCGTGTCATGGTCATAATGCTTGCCTCATCAATACACAATGATTGCATGGTGAGGCAGGATTGCGTGTGCCAAAACCTGTGTACCAAAATTAGTCGGTAGGCACCAACATGCCCGGTTTACCTGCAAGCTCACTGACACCTAGGACAATGCGCTGGACCTCTTCCTCCAAGCTTTCACGTGGGACAACCCACCGCAGCCCCACGTAATCAACGCTACAGGCCGAGTGCGGCCGCAGCCATGTCAGCGGCCCGGGGCGCTCACTGAAGAGTGTGCCTCGGAAGATGCCGATCTCTCGCATGCTGCCATTGTGATCATCGATCGCTGAAAATGAGTGATCAGCATGGACTGCGAGATGAATCTCGACGGTAGCCGCGTCACTCTCCTGCCGATCGGGCCAGAGCTCAGAACATACCAACCAACTGGTAGCCGTACTCAAGATGCCTGGAAGGTCACTGATACTCTCCGTTGGGTGTCGGGGTTCGTGAGAGTCATCAGAGGACAACACAGCAACACTCGCCGCGCTTTCCAAGGCTCGGCTCGGTTCGCAAACAAGTAAAGGATCACTGCGTTTCCTCTCCAATGCTGGCTTTCCAAGCGCTCTGGATCGCTGGAACCTTGGTCGACCGAACCCCAATGGCAGCCAGCCCCTTCCTAATCTCCCGATAGGTCTTCACGAAGTCCGATTTAGGTATCGTCCACTGAACGCACAGAAAGCCGTCATCACCCTGCGGAAGCAGCCAGTGATGCTTGAGTGGCGAAAACGCAAACACATCGCCCGGGCGGACCGTCATCGATGTAACGAGCCCAGGAGCCACCATAACTTCAAATAGGTGGTTAGCTTGAACAGCCAGGGTGAGGAAGATCGACTCACCCCAAGATGGATCGGTGTGTGGGTGGGCCTGGACACAGCCAAGCCAGTCGGCAAGATCAGTCCTAGGAAGGGGAAGGTCATCCAACGCGACAACCTCAATATCCCAGGATGCAGCGCATTCTAGGGCAGCCTCTGGTATCTCCAGCCTCTCAATGCTGGCTGCGTCTATTCGCATGCGGCGCAGCGCGCGAGGAAGGGCGCATTGAGTATTCATCACACTCGATCTCATAAAAAGGACAGCTGTTGAGGTTGGATCTGTAGAGCCGGGATCAACTGGATAGCGCTCTCACCCTCTTCAGCAGCAACCCCGCCCTTCAGTCTCATCTGTTCCATCAGTTCCTCGTAGCGTTGAATGATGCTCTCGGGTGTGGAGCATTTGATGGTAAGCCCCACGCCCGCCGCTACCTCGCTGCGAATTTCTGCCAGCAATGTAGCCTCCTCAAATGTTGGGATGCAGGTTGGCCAGCCTTTGGTGTAGAGCAGATGTTTAGGGATTGCGGCTTCTAATGCCTTGCGGCGTAAGGATACCTGCTTCGCCATAGCCAGGCGGCCCAAGGTTTCTGAGGACAGAAGGGAAGGGTTTACATCTCCGAGCCATTTGTTGCTCTGGAAGGCGAAAGTGGAATCAATCTCCAGATCAACCATCTGCCGGTATAGGGGATGTCCGGCCTCATCCAAAGTGGCGTTATAAGCGTCGCCAGCACTCGACATAATGCACCACCGGCAACTTACCCTTGTCATGTTGAACCGTGTATATGCCTCATGTGGCTCAAGTCCCACGCTGGCGATTGCGCCCCATACAGCCCCCACATCCCACTCAATGATCGGGTTCCACTGATAAGCATCAAAGCCGCGGCGCGCGGCCACAGGTTCATGCTTGGCAATGGGCATTTTGGCTCGATTGGGCGATTCCTGGCGGCGAACCCCAGTGGCATTGAGAATATTAAAATCAGGGTAAGTGCGCTTAAGGTGGCTGCGTATTACGGCGCTCTTGAGCTCGGATGTGCAGAACCGCATCGAGGGCGTTGACCACGGCAGGATCAGTTGGACACAACTCAGATCAATGTAACGCTCAACGTTATTTTCCCAGCGCTTCAGCCATCGCTCCATCATTCCACCGGCGGCACGTTTAACAACCTCAAGCTTCCAGCCAAGCTTGTCGGCAACCTCCTGGCACTTGAACAAGCTCTGTTCCCATTCAACCGAGCCCAAGTCCGCATGCACGGCGCACCTCGGCCCTTCGAACCCAATGCTGTCCAAGTAGCGATGGACCGCAATCAGGCACGCTACGCTATCTTTTCCTCCGCTGACGCCGACGGCTACAACCGTCTTCTGCTTCAGGAGAATGTCGATTTCAGGTGTAGTGGCTACTGGGGGAAGGGCGAGCATGGTGTGGATTCCTGGCTTGGATTCGATGATCCATGGTGAGGTCGGCCAGAGAGTGGCAGAAGCCTTTAGGCTGATGTTTCAGCGCAAGGTCGGTTGTCCAGGTAGAGAATGAATACAGGTAGGATAAGGGGCAGGATCATTGAGGCCGAGCACCAACGATCCTGCGAATCAGCTAGGGTCGGCTACTGGTTGTAATGATTTTGTTCTGAAAGCGAGTTATCCAGCAGTGATGAAAGGCGCATGCCTCCAATCTCCGCAATCAGGTTCTCGACAGTGATAAGCGCGCAGACACGTATCTGGTGCTTGTCGATTGAACCTGTTCCACCGCCCAGCACCACTGAAGCGTTGCAAGCCGACAGGCTAGCGATTCTACAGCCAGTCTCATACAGGCTCACAACCAATGGCCGATCACCCTGAGAGCAGACCGATCTCGGCTCCGCATGGACTGATATGTTGAAATCCGTTTCGTTAATACGGTGCTTGAACAGATCAATCTGCTCTACCTCTACCATCTCACCTTTGCGTCCAGCAACGAGAATCGAGTGCGACATGTTGTATTTCCTTCTACAGGTCCTAAGACCTCATCCATTTCACGTGCGCCCTTGGGCACAACAGTTGGCCTTAACTGGCTCTGACTCCCTTTTCGGCAGAAGTACCGAGTTATTAAGACCGTTCGTCGGTTCTGTGAAGGGTTTCACAAAATTGAAGTGATGCCTCGCCACTCAGACTTTTTCGTAGTGCCGGCAGTTCCTGGCCAAAATGGGAGATGTACGGGAAAATTGTTTGAGATCGGATCAGCCTTTATTGGCCATTCACGGTTTCGTCGGTTGCCAGAAACACGTGCGGTGCTCTGGCCTGCGCAATCGCTTCCCCCTGCTTTGCTAGCTGGAAAATGCCCATGTCCCTACTCTCTGGAGTTTGAGGCATTGGATCAATGAGGTTGTAGGCAACCCGAATACGGCGCGCGTCGTCTTCAGGCCTAGTGCTGAGGATCAAGTCACGATTCTGTAGAGTCAGGCCAATGTCAGTCCATGTGACGACCTGGTACTTCAACCCAGCATGAGCCGGCACCCCGGAAGGCATAGCCTCGTCCCAGGCAATACACCGGGCTTCCCACTCAGAGAACGGTATGTCATCGGGGCCGTCAGTAGCGTTCTGATAGTGAAAGTCCGCAAACCCCGCTTGGGTGAGCATCTGCGTGAACCCTGGGTTGTTTTCAAGGTAATAGAGCGCAAGTACATGCTCATGGTGGGGGATTAGAATTACTTGGAATGTAAAGTCCCAGTCCACGCTGCGTATCCCTTCACCCTCGACCTTGATGCGCTGCTGCTTGAGGATGTCAAGGACTCTCCAGTAGAAGCTGCCGTACTCCTTACGTGGAATGGGGATGAAGTTCTGGTCCATGTCAGCCCAGTAGTACCGCTTTGCAGCTATGAGCTGTGCCACTGCAGCTTGTGCCCTTGTCACTGCCTCGGGGCGCAAATCCTTAAGCCTGGCCAGCGCATCGCTGAGAGTTGCATTCCTCAGAATACGGCCGTTGTATAAATTGGTGCTCATCCACGTCTCCTCAATCCGATGAGCACATAATCAAGCAGACGGTGTCGTGCCACTACCCGAATTGATGTATCGCTTTTCAAAGCGCCAGATGGATGCCCGACAGAGCTAGGGTGAAGACAATCATCAGGATGAAGGTCAACTTTACCATCAGTATTCGACCACCACAGACCAGCAGGGCAGGGGAAAATCCTGCAAGTTGGGCTTGTGTCTTTGACGACGTGGAGGCGAACCGGAGAATGCCGGCAGTCATGACCACGACCAGGGAATGAATGATCACAAAAATCACTGCAGCCTTTGGACTAACTTGGGAGAAACAGCTCGCGAGCACACCACCGAGCCAGTAGGGGAAATAGTCAAACACTTTGCCTATGCTGAGGGGCGGAACGTTGAGCTCAGCAGATGGAAGCAATCCTTCAGCAACGGTTCCAAAACCGGCGGCCGCAAGTATGCAAATCAAAGGGACCATGACTTCGCCTCGGTAATAGGGAAAAGGGCACCTACTGACGTGAGATCTTGAAGCATCGCTTTCACTTCTGAACTGTCTTCGTTGACTTCTGATCGCAGGGATCGGCTACTACCTTGCTTGAGCTTGAGGCAAGCATTCCCTACCTTCACCAAGTGGACGATGGTACCGAAAGCCTCTGCCCGAGAGGTCGAGGTGTAGCCCTTGTCGAGCTGCTTGAGGCGCGAAAACCAGCCTGAGGATTCGATATTCGACTGGGGTTTCATGCGGACCTGAATCATGGATCAATCCTGCCTAAAAATTGGGAAGCCATGGTGGAGGCAGAGAATGTGTGGCAGAAGCTGAATACAGGGGGGGTTAAGGTCATTCAGGCGATCGGCCAGGCCTTGAGTGCGGGCAAGAGCTGCACCGGGTAGAATGGAAAAATTCAACTCGTAAACCGAGGTTCTACTCAACGAATCTGGGCAAATCGTATTTTGCAGAATGCTGAGGAGCAATTGATGGCTAGCACCGGAAAAAAGGGTATTGCGAAGACTGGGAGCAAAGCTACAGACAAAACACCCCAGCTCGCCCTTTTTGAGCTTCTAGACTCCTCGGAATCTGACTACAGCAATACGATCGAGCTTTATGACGCCTTACCGAAATACGTTTGGGCGAATACTGAACTCGACCTTAGAGAAAACAGCGTTATCACCCGGCAGTTAAAATCTCGCGGGGCGGTGTACACGATCAAGATCAAGCCGGCCGTTGTTGAGCGGACGAACGATAACGGCGAGACGGTCAGCGTCATGCTCTATCCTGGGTCAAGAGAGGAGATCGTCGAGGAAGCACTGCGGAAGATTGCGGTGAACGGTAATTCCTTCGAGTCGCCAGACGATAAAGAGGTAGGAGTTTACTTCACCATCAGCCAGCTTAGGAAAGAGCTGGCCAGAACGAAGCACTCTTACAGCGCCCAGGAAGTACAAGAGGCTCTTGATGTCATGAGTTCATCACTACTCGAGTGCTCAACAGGCTCGGGTAAGGGGCGGAACAGTTACCGGGGCAACCTGCTGCCAAAACTCGCTATCACAACACGCGAAGACTATCTGAGCGATGGGTCGGCAAGGTGCTTTGCTACTTTTCACCCGCTGGTGACCTTGGGGGTAAAAACGCAGGCGTTCAGGATGTATGACTACAGCATTTCGATGGGGCTGAAGTCCGACCTTGCTCGCTACATTTACAAGCGCATCTCCCATTACTGGACCCAGGCATCGCTGAACCATCCTTACCAGCCAAAGTTGGTCAGCTTCCTAGAGCAGAGCCCTCGTGGTCTCTCAGAGCGTATGAAGGACAACATGCGGGCCATGCGCACAGCGCTGAAAAGCCTCGCCGAACAGAATGTGATCCTGCCTGGGTGGAACGAAGTGATGATCAAAGACGATCATGACAAGAGGGTCACCAAGGATATTCAATTTGAAATCCTACCCCACGACAATTTCATCAAACACATGATGAAGGCCAACAAGAAGGCTAGCGATATCAAGGGCAAGATAGGCATCGCTGAGGCTAAAGAAGCGGTTAAGGGGAAAAATGTCATTGAAGGTTCCGCTGAGGCTCCGCAGAACATTGGCGCAGAGGGCTCATTCCCTGAGGACGGATCCGACCAAGTGTTCGACTGATCGGGCCCACCAAACCTACAACATCGTGAACGAATGCAGGGTCGGACTAGGTCAGGCCCACTGAACCTACAACATTGTGTTGCCATCTAGAGCGCACCAAACCTACAACCTACAGTGATGTGGCCAAGTCTCGATGAGATAGGGCCCCACAAACCTACAACCCTATTCCTGCTTACACCCGCCGGCGCTACCTCATAAATGCAGCGCATCAAACCTACAACCCACGGCGGTCAATCCAACCTGCAGCATTCCCCCAACACCCCACCTGCGTCCAGGACAAACTCAAACCTAGACCACGTAGGCTGATGTCATGTCTGGTCTACAGCCCCTCAGGGGTAACGGCTTGAGCCCAATTTATGTGGCCGTGGTGGGAGTGATGGTGAAGAAATAGGGCACATCAAACCTACAACGTGGGCTGAGTTTTCTGAGATTGGGCGCAGCAAACCTACAACGGTCGATTTGCATAGGCACTAATATCAGATGCTTAGGAATGATACATACCTTGAGATCGAGCTATGTACCGTAACCCACTGAATCCTGACTAATTAGTGAAAACTGAGAATTTCATTGAAATTGCACGCTTGGTTGCAATTTAGGGCGCAGTAAACCTCCAACCCCAGCACTTGCGAGAAGATAGGGCGCATCAAACCTCCAACCCGTACATGCCGGCCAACGAATGCGGGCGGGAGAATCAACAGCCGAGCTGGCATTAAGACAATAACGTAAGCCACTGGAATTGAACGGTTAAACCTATGATTGGTGCAGTCAAAGCCCTCACCTGGGCGGTGAAAAGTAGAGCGCAGCATACCTACAACCTTGAAAGCCATAGGACGGTCCAACAAGGGCTCACCAAACCTACAACACCACACGCTGGAACTGCCCAGATAAAGAGCGCACCAAACCTACAACTCAGGCCAGATATAGCTTGATACTGTTCCTCATGGGAGGGCTGTGGCTAAGCCTGTGTGTAACTGAGAAAAAGTTGTAGGTTTGCAGGGCCCGAAACGCAACAGGTTGTAGGTTTGATGCGCCCAACCGATTTCGAGGCGACAGACACCAGAAGAAAAACCTCCTGAATTGCTGCAGAGTTGTAGGTTTGGTGCGCTGCACAGGTGAGAGCCTTTCCAGATCCACCAATTAACTTCAATCGGGTTGTAGGTTTGGTGGGCTCAACTGGTCATTGGAAGTGCTGGAAGGGGGTAAATGTGGATAAACTTGTGGATAAAAGCAGGCCAAAAATAAGCGTTGTAGGTCTGGAGGGCCCTAAGTAGTAGGTCTGTTCCGCTCCATGATGTAGGTATGCAGGGCCTGAATTTTAGCTGAGATCCACGTAGCACAAGGGCCGTAGGCTGAAATCCATCGACCTATCCGTTCTTAATCGCTCTTAGCCTTTTAACCAAAAAAACAACAACACGCTTCGCAACCGGTGAACAGGAAAAGCCCGAAAAAATCAGAAAATGGACCTAGGCAGGAAAACATCGGACACTATCTTCCAGTAAAAATAGGATTGGTTTCGTTCTCATCGCGAATCGCATTCATAAGATTGTAGAGCGCTTCACGCACCTTTGGGGATCGACCACCTCCTGTGACCGAGGTGCAAAATTCTAGAGCTAGTGATTCACCCTCTGTGCTGATCACCTCGATGATCACGTCAGCGTCACCATCCATGATCATCCGGAGCCGGCCCAGGCCCATGTCATCTTTCCTCTCGAAGAACTCAAGCAGAGGAATGGGGGGGCTCGACTGACGTTCCAATGTGACTAAATGCGCTTCTGCAGCAGCAATTACTTGGTGACCAAAATAATCTGTCTCGAGACGCCCACCATTGTCATCGATAACGTAATCACGAACAGCCTGGATTGCCGATTTACTGATTAATGACATCGCGTTGTCTCCACACTGGTTAGATCGTTGAAGTCTGCTTGATCCAAGTGGCCCAACCTAGGCCTTTGACCAAGCACGACGGATCAAGGTTACCTGGGATCTCATGCAGAACATCAGCACTGATTGCATGCTTGAGGGCCATGGCCATGCCGGCATCAGAAGTGAGCAAATGTACTGCTCCATGACGTAAATCCAATCCTGTGACTTCGAGATCAAGCTTATCCTCACCAGCTTCAAAGGCGCACTGGTACCGTCGGTATAAGCGATTGGCCATCATTTCAACGGGGCCCCTGTGACAGATCGGTAAGCCTCACTGAGGCCAGCCAGCGCCTCACGCATTTGATCTCGCTCGGTACGAGTGAAATGATCGGTATGGGCTGAGCGCCAAAGCTTGTGTTTAAGGTCACTGTGCTGAGCGTAAAGCTGGGCAGCATCACACGTAGGAGTCAACAAGGGGGGTAAAAGAGTGGTTTGAAGTTTCATGCATATATCCATCAGATTTCATCTCGGGAAATCATTCATACCGAGTGGTGATAAAAAAACGATGTGGACGGCGAAGTCGCCTTGGCCACTAACCGAGTCATCATCATTTTGAAGGGGGCGTGCCAGAAGCCCCCCCGGGCGAATGCGGGTTACACTGGGCGCACTATCAAGTACTAAGGACTCGGCGCAATGGCTGCCACAAATCCAGACCCATACCAGGACCCTGACGGCATCGTGGATGCAAGAGGACTTCAATGTCCCATACCGATCCTGAAGGCTCGGCTCGAATGCAATCGAATGTCACAAGGGCAGGTACTGCAGGTCTTGTCGACCGACGCTGGGAGCAAGAGGGACTTCAAAACCTTTGCTCAACAGACTGGCCACGAATTGATAGGAGAGGCAGAAGAAGGTGGAGTGTTCGGATTTTGGTTGAGGATCCAGCGCAGGGAATGAAGCGGTACGGGCAGTCCTTCAGCCCGTACCGAACTCGATCAACCCTCAGCTTCTCGACCAATCTCAAGCAATGCAGCCGGATTATTCTTGAAAGCTGAAGCAAAGGCCGAGCGATTTTTCGCCATGAAAATACCTACTTCTTCACCCATTTTTTCATCTAACCCAGGCACATTCTGAATCAGTGCCGCAGTGAGTGCTTCGCCAAGCTCAAGCATCGCATCATGTTGATCTGCCAGCTTTTTTTCCACGAAGATTGTCTCCAGGTCTCGGGTACTGCGATACAAGGTTTCTACAGCCATGATCGGCCTCGTTTATGTGATGACTTTTAGTCGGAAACTGATTCAGCAGGTAGGGTTCTCTGCTCAACGCTACAGGTTGCTAGCCTGTACAAAATTATTGTCTACGGCTGTGTGTGCCAAAACCCCACAAGTGAATTCAGAAAGCTGCGTAGCTGAATCCTCTTTCAGATAGGCGATTCCCATCTCGCTTTCAAGTGAAAAACCGCGCTTGAGCTTGTAGTCAAAGAGATTCATGGCATGTGAGGGGGTATGCCAATGAGAATACTCAGCTAGCGTCAGGGTATTGCCGTGTACCACAACGGCCGGGATGTGAAGCAAGCTCAACTGAATGAAGGCCATGTGAACGGCGCGTATGTCGAGATCGATCAAGGTGGCGTGCAGGTGTTGCTGGTAATTGATACCCAGTTCGAGCATTGAATTAGCAAACCCGATGACCATGGCACCAGATCCGCTTGCGGGTTCCGAAAGCGTCACGAAACCTCTGCGCTTCACCTGTGCTTGAATATGCTCGCTATCCATCGCGAGCTTTGAAAGCACGGTTGAAATAGAGGGTGGGGTGAAAAATTGCCCCATATCGGCATTCGATACCCCGAGGCGCATGTAGAGCTCGCCGAGTAGATCACCAGCCTGTAAATCAAGGGCTTGAACGAGATGCTGCAGTAGCTCACCGAATTTGGGCTGATCTTGTGGTTTGTACTTGCCAATGAGGGTTAGATAGCGGGCTTCCCGAACATCACGCGCAGATTGGTCGCACGAATTGCGTATCGCGATTGCGGCCATCTCAACAAAATCGGCGAATACGCTCCTGGCTGGGTAGTAGCCTACAGAGCTGATGATGCTAGACATCGTCGCAAGGCTTTCTTTGGTACTGGGCATTGAAGCACTCCATGATTGAGCTATAGGAGTGAGTCTCTAGCGAGTGGCTGAGTGCCAGAACCACCATTTTGCTTACGGCATTTTGGCTCGCCGTATTCACAAGGTGCCGTTATCGTGAGTAGTGGGCGTCATCCATGCCTGCTACCTGGCCGCAATGAAGCGGCCAGGTACCGATCTGAACAGGAATCTATTCGTGAAGAAAGTTGCACTAATTGCCGCTGCTGTATTGTCCTTGGCCGTCCTGGGCGGTTGCGCTAACGGAAAGTCACCTCTTGACTACGAAACTGGGACTTTCGTCGCGCCAGAGAAAGTTCAACAACTTAAAACTGCTCGCGCATCTCAAGAGCAAGTTGTTAAAGAAATCGGTTATCCATCTTCAAAAGGTGAAATCTCTTCCAAGGAAATTTGGCGATACGAATATAACCTCATTACCGCGATTCCTTTCGTAGGTAAAAACAAAGCCGAAGCGACCGTCTTTGAATGGTCGAAGAGTGGTAAGTTGCTGGACGCTTACAAAACCAATGGTGGGAATGGTAGCTCCAGTAACCCACTCCTGAAAGCCGCTGGTATGTGATTTCAGTCAGATCAAAGAGGGGCTCAGATTGAGCCCCTTTTTTGTTCTTTGCTCATGATAGTCGCAAGGGTCAGGTCGGTGCTCACAGATGGCTGCAGATGGCGCTAATGACATTGTCATAGCTTGAGGCCGGCAAGAGTGAGAAAGGCGGGAGGCAGTTCGTAGAGAGGCAAGGACGGTCAAAGGAGATGAGAGGCGGGCCGCATTTAGCCCGCGCGGATCAGTGTTTGACAACTGCCGAGGGGAATTGAATGTCAGGATCTTCACATCGCTTCAAAAGTGCTTCAATTTGTTGGCTGTAGTAGACCCAGTCAGCACAAGCATTGGCAATCGCAATCTTCATGGTGTCGGCCGATGATGCTTTAACCTCATCCCGCAAGCCTTCTGGAAAGCGAATGTTGAAACCCTGTACGGTGCCTTCCTCAGGATCAATCCGCTGGAACCTTAAAAGCACCTCGTCAGCCACATCTGAGCCCAGCCGGGTGGCCAGGGAGTTGCGCATTGTGATCAGCCGGCGATGACTCTCAAATTGGCTGATAACTGCGAGTGCCACTTCACTGTTGAAACTGCGGAACTGGCGTCGAGCCACCTCTTCGATAGCTTCTTTGAGCACGATCGGAATACGAAGTACGAATTTTTCAGCCGTCCGCGACGGGGCCGCAGGGAATGCGGAATCCGGGGTTGATGTCAGGCTGGTCGAGCTATTCATGGTGTCAGACTCAGGTCGGTAGTCAATAAAACTGGGCGCATTCTCCGCTGAACCTTATCATTTTTCCAGTCAAGAACATGACGCCAAATTGCCTGTTGTCGGATTTCTACGGCAGTTTGGCGCTTTGTTCATGTGGGGAATAGGTTTCAGCAGATGTTTTGCATTCAGAGGCCTTTGAGTGTCTCGTTCAGGAACTCGATTTCTGATTCACCATAGGCCTCAATCAAACCTTTCTTCACCTCAGGGGTGAAGATGTAAGGGAAGACCTCAACTTTTCCTGGAGTTGAGTTGAACACTACCAGTGTCGACTTTGCAGTGGCCTCACGCAATTCACGCACGATGTCCATTTCATCGGCTATTTGGGCAATGGCCAGGCGCATGAAGTCAGTTGGATTTGTGGGGCGGATTGCATTCTTGGGGATCTGCGTGAGATCCAAGCTGAAACCATGCTTCACTAGATTCTCAATGATCTGTTCTTGAAGCCCCTTGTTCAGTACCAAGGTGAATTCTCGATTGCGCTCAGAACCTGATGCAGAGCCTACAATTGCACCAAAGAAAAGGAGTGAGCACGACCACTCTCGGTTTCCAGGACTGGATGACGGTCCCTTAAGATTTCCGAGGGTGAGTTTTGCAGCTTTTGCCGCGCGCAATGATTCGAACATGATCAGGTGCTCTGCTGTTAGGAAGCACCAGAATCAATGGCTTTAGGGTGTGCCAGAAGCGGGTCATTTGAGAGATTCCATAACTGTGAAATACAACGAAAGCGCCTATTCACTAATTCCACGGACATCCATAAGGCTTAGCTCATAGCCAGCTCGATCCTTATTGCATAGTTCAATGCCTATGGAGATTAAAGCTCTGCGCGTGCGATATGAAGCACACGCAAATTGCCCGCGGTTGAGGTCGATCTTGTTCTATTCACGTGGCAACCAAACGGTACTCGCATCAAGATCTACGGTGAATCCTCATGCTGCTATTTCTGCGGCTGCCAAGGCGTAGTCGTCGCCCCATGACTATGTGAGGAAACGAAGTCATCAAGTATTAGCAGTTCGATAAAGGGCTTCTTGCGATCTCGGCCGTTCCAGTCGCTACCATGTCCAGCCACCAGGTGCTGATGTGAATCTCGCAACCGGGGCATAGCTAACGGATGTCCACAGTTAGGTTGATTGAGGCATAGCCCTTACAGCTTGAAGGAGACCTCCACTAGGCATGCAGGTTTCGAAGTAGCAAAGAGCTTATGAGGTCATGGGGGCTCGCTTGATCTTCTTGCTGTGGCGTCCTGAGCCGCACTGAGGTAATGTGACAGCAAACTACTGGTCCACGCGCGCCATGTCGGCTTCGTTGTGAGGAACTCCGCCTTTGTTCAGCCGTTTGTAGAGCGACTTCAAGGTCAGTTCGTCACCGATGTACTCGATCTCCATTTGAGGGAATGGATGGTGTAGAAAACGTCGCATCTGATCGGCGCGGGGAATATCTGACCAGTAGATGTCACCAAAGATTTGGAACTCGCCGGCAAGGAAGTCACGCACGGCCGATACTCGCTGCTGACCATCCAGCAACCATCCAGCCATGGGAGCCGGCTTAGCAGAATCTCCCTCCCACTCACGGCCGTTTACAACGAGAAAACCGGTTCCGAAGCCTAAAAAAACACCTTCGATGAAGCTAACCTTCTTCTCACGGTCCCAGCATTCAGCACGCTGCCAGTCGGGCAACACGAAGCGCATGATTTGGCGGCTTTCTGGAAGAAGGGTGAGGTCGCGATTTATTGAAGCCGTAGGGATCAGGCATTCGATCGTAAAAGCGCGGGTCGTACCATTGAGCAGTCGAGGGGGAAGCATTGCGGTATCTCCATAACGGTTATACCGCACATCTTCTGGTGGTTTATATCGTGCCAGAAGCTACCTATGTATGACTCCACTGATAGCGTCACTAGGCATAAAGCCAGCGACCATCTCAAGACCAACATCGCCTCCGGAAGTCATCAGCAGGGCTGCCATTGGGTGCTGACGCGCCTCTTTTGCGTTCATCCCGAAAGCGTTAAACACTGGGATGCCAAAGTAGATCTGATCTGTCGGTGCAATGCCTACCTGTTCGGAAACCGCAGCCAGGGCACCACTCAGAGCGGCTTTACGCTCACGCCATGGCAGCTCAGAGATAATTCTGGCAGATCGGTTAAATGGTTTACCTACATTGTCCAACGCTTCATAGGGCACTGATTTCATCGACGGTTCTCTGTATTCAGAAGTTGAGTGCACCCATTGTCTTGCTATTAGCGTGTGCCTCAAGCCTGGTCATCCATCTGGATCGAAACTCGCAGACCGAGGCCCTTAATCAGTAGCGCGGCTTGCGTAGGGTTGATCAGCGAATTCTTGAATTGGCGTGGGTCAGACATGAGAATGAGAGTTGAGTACAATCCAAAATGGGGCATGGAATGCATGCCCCTTGGGATGTGCTTTGGGATCAGAAGCAGAAACCATGCTGCATAGGAGCGCTCGATTCAGGGGCAGAATGGGCTGGCTCATTTGTTGGCTTTGGCTCCGACACTGGTGCGACTACCGAGACAGCTGTAGGTGGCTGGTATTCGGGTTCAGTGATCTCACCCTTCTGGACGCGAAGCGCTTGAAGGGATAGGTAGGCTTCAAGGTATGGTCGAAACTTAGATCCGTGAAGACCGCGCGTTGAAAGGTCGCGTCCCTGGGTCTGAGCACGATTCGCGATGTAGTTGCGCTTGTTTTGAGACATCAGCAGGACGTAACCAGCGCTATACCAGCCTTCGATCATTGTGATGATCGCCGGCATGTTCTCCTTGAACACCCGCTGCGCAGATTTGAGCTCGTGATCAAGCCGGGCTTTCGCTTTCGTCAGATCGTCGTCCAATTCACTTACACCACACCATGCTCGGAGGGCTTCGCGTGAAGCTCCTTGGGCCTTAGGAAGTTTCAGGCCTGCAACTGTGCAGAACACTTCTTTGCCAACTGAATTCAGTCCATTGCAGATGTGCTCAAGGCCGTAGAAATCTTTATTCAAAACCTTCTCTGCAAAGCCGATGTGGTACTCGCGGACGTCCGCAGGCTGGCCGGCGCACTTCGCGTGCATGCTCTGCATGTAAAGGGTCGCGATCGAGGTGATCAGTTCAGCCCGGGGCAGACCGGACTGCAACAGGGTAGAGGTGGCATGGCTGGAAGTGCTGATCATCTGAATGAAGCCTCAATGTAGTGAATGAGGCTATTTTCAGATCGGAAATGATGTGGCAGAACCCCTGGAAGAGTAGGCGTACGAGGTAAATCAGGATGCTTGTATGTCTTCAGTAAAGTGTTCCTGGATAGCACTCTCACAGCTAACCCGGTGAGGGCCTGGCCAGTCTTTTACCCATTGCGGCGCCTCCACTGCTAGCCTCAGGTCGTCGGAGTGGTCGTCGTTGTCCTTCAGCTTCAGCGCTTGGAGCATACCCATGTCAAGTATGGCGGCCGTGACATCGATCTGCGTTTCACCCGGGTCCGCCACAGTGGCATTGTCTTGAATCCAGACCTCTGGGTAGAACGTTACGAAAACACGTTGCGATTCTGAGGCTGACGCCAAGTACCAGGTGCGGAATTGAACTGCGGTCGCACCATCGGATGCCGCGGGAAATCGGTCAATGATGTAACCACTGACCTCGATGTTGTGGGACGGTTCGCCGTCGCGTGAACAGGCGAGAAGACCGAACTGGCCTTTGAGATGTGACGGTTGGAAGCAGACCAGTTGCTTCATGCTGTCTTTGTAGTAGACCCGGCAGTTGCCGTTATCGGTGTGGTGGAAAGTCAGAAGTTTCATGGGCGCTCCCAATGATTGGACGCGCCCATGATTAGACCTGGCCCAGCGTGGCAGAACCCTTAGGCTGCCTGTTGAGCGTTTTTAGGCAGATAGCGCTCTACCAACAGTCGCATGCGGCCTGTATCCGGCACATTCGCCTCAAAGACTCGGCCGGGGTCAGTGATACCTGTGCCTTGTGCAGCCTTAACTCCCAAAAGTTCGATGATCGGAGGATCTGATCCATCCTCTGACACAAGGAATATGGATAGCACAGGGTTGGGCTGACCTTCGCGGTCTAGCCTTCCTGTGACCTGCTCGTGCACTTTGGGCGACCAGTCCAGTTCACCGTGCAGCACAACACTGCATCGAGCCTGTAGCCCGTCGAGGCCTGCCCCGGAGCGCAGTGACAGAATCAGAACATTCGACTCTCCCGCTAGGAAGCGACGTTTGGATTCTTCCTTCTGCTTGGGCGACTCACTCCCCGTGTACATAACGGGGTTCCACTGGGCCAGCTCTTCATTCCAGATGTCGTAGACGGCCCGATGCCAGCCTGCAAGAACAATGGGCACATTGTCCTCCAGAAACATGCGCGCGTATTGAGCAATAAATCGAGCCTTCGAGATGCCAGTGGCCTGGCGCACGAGCATGTCGAGCTCTCTGCCGGCCTGACCACGCTCTTCGAAAGTGCCAGTTTGGTACCTAAGGGCTAGCTTTCGAGCTATCTCTTCGATCGACTTCAGAGCCTTCTGATCATGGGCAATGTCCTCAACCATCGTGCTGACCTGGGGCAGCTGTCGTCCTACATCCTCTCGCGTGCGCCGCAGGAAAACCTTCTGTTCCCTAAGGTAAGATCCCAACGCCTCTGGGTCTGATACGTGCTGGCCATCGCTACACCACTCTCGAATGAATTCTCCACGAGTACCTAACACATCGGTCTGAAGGATCTCGAAAATATTAAAGATCTCAATCCCAAAGTTGTACACCGGTGTTGCTGATAGGCCCAATCGAAAGTCCACATTCTGGGCGAGCACGTTCGATGCTTCGCCTTTGACGCTCTCCAGGCCTTTGCGAAGGCCGCCGATCTCATCCCAGCAAGCTGATTTGAAAAAACGACTTCTGAACATATCAACCCACCCGGCCAATTTACCGTATGTGATGATGTAGACGTCGCTGGGCGGGAGGTCGTAGGGCGTTCCGGTCCGGATTATGTGCGCCGACAGATCAGAGAATTCCTCTACCTTGTTCAGCCATTGTTTTTGAAGGTGAGTGTCCACAACCACTAACCCGGGTCTACATGCCGGATTCAGCAGCCACATCACGGTAGCCGCCGTTTTCCCGAGTCCGATGTCGTCCCCCAGCAGAAGTGTGCCGGTAGCGTGGGCGAGTGCAGCAGCTTGCATTTGGTAAAGCCGTGACTGGCATGCGGGCTTCAATCCTGAGCATGGGGACGGAACGAAGCTGGGAAGGAGGATCTGTTCGAGTTCAGCCTTCCGAGCCTGAAAGCCTTTGCGGCCCTTTTTCAAAGCCCTGGCTGCAGAATCCGAAATGTCGAGAGGGTAGCGACTGGCAAACCATTCAAGATCGCTGCAATGCTCCAGATCATTAGGGAACGTGAAGCAATCAACCTGAGTTTTCGATACTCGCGGGAAAATCTGCTTGAGACGGATCGCTACGTGCGGAGCTAACCCCTCAAGCAGCCACTGACGTTTACTGTCTGTCAGGGTCAACTTGCCATAGGTATTCATCGCAGCCACCCCCGGCCCATTGAAGCGAAGATGGCGGGGGTGTCACTGATCTGCGGTGGAATGGCAATTGCTGTAGCGCTGAGCAGGATGATCCCGTCCACGCTTTGGTGCTTTGAATAGCGCTCTAGTTGGCGGAGGATCTTCATCCGTTGGCACCGGGTTTTCATTTCGAGAACGATTGAGAAGCCCGATTCTGAGATAAGAAAATCGGGGATGTCCTGGGCTGAAAGTCTGTGTTCGCGTTTGATGTCAAAACCTGCGCCGAGAAGTAGAGTCTCCATTTGGGCTTGGGCGACCTTCTCATCTTTCATCGCAACGCGTTGACTGGAGCAGAACCTGACAATCTTGGACATGGCTAGTCGAAGAGCCGTTATCCGCTCGTCATTGTCGATAGCCGTGCCCACAACGGAGTGTGTTGGCATATGTGGTAACCATGGGAGATAGTCGTTCAAGTACACCTTAACGACGGGCATCCGGCTATCCAAAACCCATGCATGAAAATTCGCCAATGCTTTGTGACTACTTAACAGATTTCGGCAGCCTGCTCTCGCGAGGAACTGAAATTACGGGTCAGAGCATTGCGTTTCCTCGCTGCAATGCGTTCTTGGATACGGGAGCGGGCGGCCAGCCGTTCTTCACCAAAAGACGGCAACGCTAAGCCCAGCAGGTGGAAGCGCAAGCGTTCTGCTGCAGTCATCCAGTCCAATACTGTGCATCCTGCAGAATCACCCGCCATGTAGTGCCCTGAAGGTTCGGCCAGTCCTGCGCGGTCACCCGTCTCGTACCTGGATTTGGATATCTCAGATAAGGAATGGCGCTCAGCCGTAATAGCGTCGACACTCAGTGATGAACGGATTTCTTGGGCATGGGCCTCATCGCTGGTTACCGCGGTAGAAGGCTGCGGTTTAACTTCCAGCACAGAAGTTGTAGGTATGGATTTCATGATGAGCCCCGATCAGTGAGTGATTGATAATCGGGGTGTAATGGTTGTGGCAGAAGCCCATGTGGGGTTATCAGTGCATCAATGCCCGGTCCATATCCACTTTGACGCCCGCCCAAGCTTCGAGCTCCCATCCTGATCCGAGCTTCACTCGATAGCTTGCCTCAACCTCGCCGCTTGTGAATACGGCCCGACCATCACCAAAGTGAATGCAGGTGAACCCTTTGTACGGCACCAGGTTTAAGCAGTGTTTTTTCATGTCGACATCTGAGGGAACGTAGTGCTGCTCAACCTTCACCATTTCACCGTCAACCTCACGCTGCCAGACGACCACGGAGCCCTCTTCGACAACCACCTGTAGCGTTTCCTCCTCATCACGATAGAGGACGCCGTATTCCTCACCAAAGGCTAGAGTGCTGCCGGGCATCCAAGGTCTGTGTTGAGGGGCTGCCGTTGTAAGGCTTTGGCGCGTACTGCCTGACTTCAGCTCCATGAGTGCATCCGTGGACCATGCCTGAAGGCCGATACCCCGGCGAGCAAGCAGGTCAACCAAGGCCAAGTGAAGGGCAGATGCAGCATCAGCTACTACGGAGTCATCGTTGTCTGAGCTCATGACCTTGTTCAAGCTACTACCAAGTTCATTAAGATGTTGACGAACACTCTCAACCGAACTGTATGCGGTCGGTACCGCAGCTTTGCGGAACCGGTTAAACAGAGCATGCACACTCGCCTCAAATGAGGTTGGGAGTGGTGCCAGACCGACGTACGCGTCCTCCCGGCGGGTCACGGCTCCCGAGTCGACATCCCCAATCAGGACATACTCACGCTCGCCTGGGTATTGGGCGATGGTGAATAGAGGATCACCCGCCAGGTTGTCTCCGGAAGACGTTTGGTAGGACAGGCTGAGCAGCTCAATAACAAGCGCTGTAGGCCGGCCGATGAAATCCTTCATCAGGGAATAGAACAAGATCTCAGGGTCTTGGCTGTCGTGACTGGAATTGGAGTAGAGAGTGGCCGCGGCCGGGTGGCCAATCTCATAGATGATCCGTTTGCCCATAAGTTGAAGCTCCATCTGGTGAACGTTTAGCCATGATCAATTTTGTGCTCGGAAGCCGACAGACCTGGTTAGAAAATGACGTCTTTGAATAGGTAGGCAGCTACGATAACTTGGAGCATAACAACGAGGTGTACCGGCCGGTTTAGCAGCCACCTGATTGTCGGTGGGGTGTTCTGATTGTCCGCTACTCGTCTCATCATCCGACGCAGCTTCTGCCCCATCTGAGTGTTCGCCACGAGGTCTAGAAGTCCGGCGGGGTTCGCAGAGATCGGTGCTACGCGTTCGGGAATATGTGGGGCGGGACGCGGCTCTTGCTCAGTTCTGTGTGATTTCGCTGCCAGTGCAGACTTGCGTGCTGCCTTCAGTTTTGCATCGTAAACCGAGCGTTTATCCGGTTCAGAGAGTATTTCATAAGCATCTGTGATGATCAGAAATATCCGGCTGGCTTCCTCAGCGTTGTCTGAGTTCCTGTCAGGATGATAGCGCTGAGCGAGGACCTTGTAAGAAGCCTTGATGATTGCCTGATCTGCGTTCTCTTGGACCTGCAGGTTGTGATAATGGGTACGCATATTCGAAATCATGTCTTCTTGGAGAGTGCAGGCGGCTACTGACCACCCATCGCGGGCAAAAGGATCCAATGATAGATGCCGTTCATGTTTGTCAGCAGGAAGCAGGCTTGCAAGGTGAGCAGCCAGCGAGCTTTTATTCTACCGGCATGACCAGCAAGCATCGCGCTGCTCACCAAGAACAACACGTAACCGTAAGAGGAGTAGGTGACATTCAACGACAAGAGCACAGCCCCGGAGATTCCTGCGACAGTGCCAGCTTTTTCCAGAAACCGCGTCAGGTCGAATGTCATTGTCCTGCCCTCATGAGTTGGTAATTGGATTGTGTGTGGAAAGGCTTTGTGCCACCAGCCAAAACGAGGCAGCATTTTCAGGACTTCTGGTTGTGTGGCGTGGTCTTGAGGAATTGAGCTCCCCTCGAACCGTCTGGCGTGGCGAAGCGATAAGCAAGAGGGGAGGTCGGTCAGGTTGGGATTCGAGCGATCTTGAAGAAACACTGGTAGCTATCCCACTGCCTGGCGCTGGCGTATGTGTCGGCCAACACTTCAAGTGCGACGGTGGGAAGAGACTGCACGTTTTCAAATTGCAGAGAACCGAGTTCCTGGAACTCACCGTGCCCTTCAGCGGCAAGTCGTGCAGCGCATGAATCAAACAGCGATTGATCTGCAGTGATATGTGGGAGGGCATACCCAACAAACCGCATCAATGCCGCGTGGGCCGAAGGGTAGAACTCTGGGCCAATCAATCCATCCGAAATGTTACCAAGATCGTGAACATCAGCAAAAATCAGGACATGAGCTGTAGATGCTGGCTCATTTTGTAGTGTTGAAGTAGGAGTCATGTTTCCTCCGGATGAACGGAGCCCGCAGGCTCCACAGCAGTCTGTTTATTCAGCGTCCGGCTCGAACTCTTCCCACAGGCCGAGTTTCACAAGCAGGGCTTTCAGCGCGATGGTAGATGCCTCTGGATCAGTCCCCTGCTCAACGTCAAGCACAGCTTCACGAGCGGAGCTTGCGAGCTCCCGAAGTTGATCTCGAAGGGAGTTCGCACACACCACTGAGGTGTGAGTGCCGGGGGTTTCAATAGCGATGCTATCTCCCTCAATCTCACTCCAAACTGCTTCGCTAAGAAGGCACTCGGTGCCATCAGAGTCCGCGAGGTAGACATCATCACCCACCTGCTGAGTTTCAGATGCGTCCCAGTTCAGCTGCGAGCCGCCGGTAAACTCGAACTGCGTCTTGCCGGCCTCTTTGAAGATTTGCTGAGGTACGCCAGCTGGAATGAACTCGATGGTCTTTTCCAGGCGCAGGCCTGTAGTTGGGTGATATGGGAAGAGTGTGGTGGACATGGTGACAGCTCCAGTGCGCGTTTGGTGGAGCCATATTCATGCCTCCTCGGATGTGCCAGAACCCCCCAGCAAAAGAACAACCACGGTTAGAGTTGTGTCAGCTCAATGCCGGTAGAATCCCCCACATCGGATTTAAAGGATGTGTTTGTGGATCAGGAAAATATCGCTGCCGGCAGTATTGAAGGTGAGGTGATCAGTTTTGTTGCCTCGAAAGGCTACGGTTTCATCAGCGGTGATGATGGCGAGCGATATTTCGTCCATCAGAAGGACGTCAAGGGTGACGAGCCTCTGACATCCGGCCAGCGAGTGACCTTCGTTCCTACTCCGTCCCCCAAAGGGTCGAAGGCCAGGCATGTTCTTCCAGGAATCGGACCAACCCTGATTTATACCAATCCCGACAATTTTGTTTGGTCGAAATCCGGTGCTCCGAAAGGGATGGAGGTCATGATGACCACCGGGGATGGCTGGGCACAGTCGAACGATCCCAATCAAGCCCGCGGGATGTTGGTGGCTCAGGCTCAGGAGAATGGCGCGAATGCTGTGATCTTTGCTTCGCTTGAGAAGTACACCGACTCAGCCGCAAGCAGTAATTACCGCTTCACCATGCACCGCTTTACAGGTCAGTACGCCATTGTGAAAGTCGTCAGCCTCAGCTCAGATCCAGCGGCCATCATGGAGTCTCAAGCGCAGATGCAGGATCTTCACGACTGGTGGCAAAGCAAGACAGTCCCTCGAAGCGAAACGTGGGAGCTGTCGGCAAACGAAACTAGATTGATAGAACCCGCAAAGGTTAAGTTTATCCTGGGACTAATTAGGTCTTGGTCACTAACCCTACTCAAGATACTTGGGCTCTCTTGTCTGTTTTTTTACCGGCAAGGGGTGAAGTTCATCAAGGGGCGGTTGGCTGCTGACCGAATTGAAGACAAAAAAAGGCCGGATGACCCAGGGGAGTAGGTCATCCGGCTCAGGACCGCGGAGGGGACGCGGATTACTTAACACGATGAGACTGGGTGTCATCCTTGGCACCTGTTCTACAGAGTAACGGCTTGTTCTTGAATGACCACCCAAAACACCCATTTCTTTTTCGTCGCGCGTCTGCCGCTGTACGGGCATGGTTCAACCAACTTTCGCCGAATCGCCAGAAGCTTCGCGCGCCTTCTTCACTTCAATCCCCAGTTCAGTAAGGTGGGAAGCGTTGTCTCCACTACGGCACCCGCTAACCAGACCAAGATTTGATAATCCAGCCATGACCATGCCGTCACGATGACTGGCTGCGTCTATTGCGTAAAACAGCGCTTGGGCTTCTCGTGAGTCTAGTAGGCCAGCCACTCGAACTGGATCCGGGTAGCTGCCAGATCCGTCGCATGCACGGCACTTATAACGATTCGTCCAACCGATCCGCTTGTCCCCAGCACCATTGCACACTGGACACGTCTCGACCTGAGGATCTGAATCAGTCTTTCCAGCAAGGTGCTCGCTATAAGCCCCATTAAAGGTAAGTGACACGATTTCGCATAGTTCGCTATAGGTGTCGGCCTGAAGTGTCCCTAGGTTAGCAGGAAGGATTGTAGGGCCGCCGCCCCACCGGTCGCCGATCTTGAAAGTGATCTGTGCCTGGCACGCCTGCAAATCCAAGTGAATTTCGCTGTAGAAAGAATCCCCGGAAGATCCCAGCGGCCGGAACACATAGGCGGTGATCCTGCGACTACCTCGTTGTGCAACTTGAAGTACGCTTGCGTCGACGTCGTAGCCGATAACGTGGCCCCGCGGAAGCATCAGTGAGTTCTTCAGTCTGGGGAAGACTTCATTCGCGACCTGGCGGGTGCTATCTGCGATATTCGAGCGGATGGTATTGAGCAGCACCTCTTTCGAGAAACGACCCATCATAGATGCAACCGTAAAGCCACTGTGCTTGGCCTTAGTAAAGCGTCCGTCCTGCTCAAACGAAACGCCCGCCCGGGCGTACGACATATCAGCGCAACCCAGTGATTCAAAACACGCAGCGCGGACACGGGTCGCTAGCATTTCGGTCTCGCGCTCATCTAATTTAGTTGGAATGGTGCAACTCGATTTGCTGGTGGCAGTGTTCATGACCTGGATCCTGATGGCTAATTGACTGAGGCAAATGATCAAGCTAGTTGCGGCGTGCCAGAATCGCAGGCCAAAAAAAACCCACGCCTGGGGGTGTAGGCGTGGGCCGATAAATTTAGGGGATGCCCGAAGGCTTCGAAATCTCCAGCAACGTGCTCAAGGCCGTGAAGCTGGTGACTTGCATGCCCACCCCTGGGCAAATTGATTAAAACATCACTGTGCCAGCACAACTACCCAAAACACGTTGCCAAAATTCAATGGGCATGAGCCCTGCTGCGAGGTCTATCACTAGGGTGGCGTGCAAGGTGAGCTTCCATCGCAAGTTGGGCTGCGTTGGTGACTTGATGTGGTGTCATTAACTCAGCTTGGATTGCACCTGCTTGAACGAGAACGTGTCCGTTGGAGCGGGTGTTCCAGTCGACCACAACAACATGTACGCCTGGAACCATGGTGTACGAGGGAAGTGTGCCCCAGAGACGTGTTCCACGGGTGAAGTTGAACATGTGAGCCAACAGGTTTTGCTTGTCTTCTTCTGTAGCACCTGATGAACGGGTATCGAAAATCGCTAATTTGTTAGCGTACTCATCACCGGCGTTCAGGGTGAGAGAGGACAGGAAATCCTGTGGTAGGCCATTTTCATAGATAGCTTTCAACATTTGGCCGTGGAGCCTGCAACCAGCCTCGTAACCGTACGAGTAAATCCATACGGGCACAAATTCGAGATTTTCTGCTGGTAGGTTTTCATCAGGGGCCCACCCTTTTGCCAGCACTTGTTGCATCATCTCCGCGGTCTTTGGTGTGCTTCGTTCCGTCATACAGATGCCTCAGTGATTAGGTGAGTGCCTATGATGGAGTCCTCCACGTAGTGCCAGAACCGGGGGGTCAGGATTTTTTGGATTTCGCAGACAGATCCGTAGCCCAATCACGAACCTCTCCAGGCACGATTAACTTGAAGCGTGCCCGAGTGCCGCCGGTGTAAATGGCAGCCAGCGCTTTAGCAGCGCCCATTCGGTCGCCGGACTCAATCCTCGATAAGAGGTCGGGTGCGAGCATTACAGTGTCGACCTCTGTGTTTCGAGCATCCGCAACTCGTCCGAGTTTGATAGGGGCGCGGCCAGTAGCATCGAGCCACAACAGCGATGCTTCGAAATCGGTGGCTTTGTAACCCTTCTTGAGCATGCGTTCTATACGGATAAAGGCCAGGTCATCCTTGGCCATGTCCTTCACAAGGGACGCCCAGCTTGTGTACTTGAACAGTGCACTGTGCGACGGCCGAACGCTTTTGTTGAACAGCTCGATGCAATCAAGCACGAACAGCCTGAACGCTTTGTCTGCGCCTGGTAGAAGACTGAATTTTGCCCCGGCATTGCCTAAGCGCTGGAACCACTCGAATAGGCCCCATTCGGAGTTGCAGAGTATCGTGGCCGGCTCGGTTGGGATCTCGGCGTTGTCGTAGTAGATGACTTTGGTGTCACGCTCTCGACTGCCCTCCATGTGGGCAACTCGAACCACTGGATTCTGGTCGATCAGGGTATTCACTACACCCTCAATCTGCCTACCTGCCCTTATGGAGTGAACGACCTCGCGGCTTCGGGTAGCCGGCGAGCGTTTGCTCAGGTTTCCATCCAGCCTCTGGCATGCGTCGCCGAGAGTGATCACGGGCTGTGGGCAGCGATCCAGGAATGCGCACATGGGCCACGTGAGGTCATGACTCTCGTCAATGATGATGTGGGTGTAGCCCGGGTCTATGAACGTATCGAGCGCCAGCGCCAGGTGCTTGATTCGGTGGTAACCACGCAGAGGCATTTCAATCCGAGGATCCGTAGGCTCTATAGTTTGTTGCCAGAACACTTGGGCATATTGAGCTAAGGCGATTTTATCCAACTCGGATAGTTTGGTATCCAATGGGGGGATGTGGCGAGTATCTAGCGTTGTGTCCCGACTAAAACAGAACCTCATCACCATGCGGTTGCATGTCTGGGCCACTTGCCAGGGTGCCATTGAACCTACTGGCCCAAACCCAAGGCGCTCAGCAGCCAGTGAGGGTGCGAGCTGGTGGGTAGACCATGCGCGCTTACCTGCCCGGCGATATGGCTTGCTCTGGTCTCGCTCAAGACACTCGGTAGCTAGTTGCCCGAAAGTCATCCCAGTTACACGATTTGGACCAATGCGAGCCATCAGGGCTTGGAGCTGAACCTGAGTGTACGCTAGGAGAAGAGGGCGATACCTGCTTAGGCTATCGACCATCCGCTCGATCAGATAGGTTTTCCCTGTCCCCGCCAGTGCCTGGACGTCCATGCTCTCATCAAGCTCACCTCGAAAAACGCTGAAGGTGCGGGCCTGCTGGTTAGTCAGGGTGAACTCTTTCCCGTCATTAGTAACAAATTTCTCAGTGAAGGGATTTAACTGGGCTGACAGCTGGCGCTTAAATTCAAAATTCCACTCCCCATTGGGGAAAACAAAACCGCCCTTTGAAATCAGCTCGGGATCTAGAAGACGTGCGGGGATTCGTTTAAGGTCATTTAGGCCTGTATTGAAGTTATCTCGGTTGAAGCGCGCGGCCATAAGCCGACCAAACTCACCCTGGCCGTTGGATCGCTCAACCTGAATGCCGATGCTGATGAGTTCGGCTAGAGCCTTCTCGGTTTTGTCAGCTCTGAGGTTGTGGCCAGCAAAAGCAGTTGAGTTCTGGATTACAGCCGCACTAGCGATTTCATGAACTGACCATTGGAGGAATAACTCAGCCGACCGTGAGTCCACAGCAGCAAGTTGCTCGGCTTTGTCGATTTCCAGCGGTAGGAAAAGAGTAAGTTTCGGTGTCATTGTGCTGAGCTATTTGACAGCGTCGATTGTGTGTTCAGATTCATATCTTGGCCTTCAATCGTTAGTGAGACCAAGCTGAAGGGACCATTCAGTGCTGTGGCTTCCAATACCGCGGTCCAGTACCCAGGTGTATCAGCTGGTAGCGAAGCCAACTGGTGCACTGAATTATGGTCCGGAGAGTGTACAACTTGTAGGCGTAACAGGGCATCCGGGCCTTTTTCAAAGATTGAAACCTGGAAAATGTCCATTCTTTCGTTGAATGGGCTTGCCACGTAATTCTTTGACCCAGCAAGCGCCTCAAGAGCGCGAATCAGACGCGCGCCCGCACCGAGATATCCATAAAGACTGAAAACTGCCATTACGGCCGCTTCGCGCACTATGTGAATTTCGGAATGATTGAGCCGGTTATGCATGGGAAATGCCTCTAAATTGATGAGACACATTGCCCCTGATCACAGTGTGGCAGAAGCCGTGCTTGTCGATCATGGGTAAAGCTTCAGGGAATGAGCTTTATCTCAGCATCGTCAGCCCAATCAAGCAGCTTGGCTAGCTGCTCGTTCAGATCATCAAGGGCTAAACCTGGTGGATCCTCTGGGTAGCCAAATGGCTTGATTGCATCAAGGCCGTCGATGATGGCAGCCAGATCAAAATCGAAACTGTCACCACCCTCAAGCAGCCATTGGACAGGCAGCTGCTGGCGCAGAGTCAGGGCAATGTCGGCTGCAGCTGCGGAGCACTCCCGATCTGTGACCGCCCGGCTGTGCCGGGTGAACACCGAACGGATCTTCAGGGTGCGCGGGGCGGTGCGAGTTTGCACCTTCACACCGAAGGTGATGCTATTGCGTGTCTGAGCGGCAAACGTACCCATTTTCAGATCCAAATGTAGGTTTTGGGGGATTCGGGCTTACCGATTGCGGCCAGGCGACAACGCACGGCGTGTAACTGAACATTCAAGGATGCCAGATCAGCGTTTTCAGCTGAACCTCGAACCAGAACCGCTTTTTGGATGACGGGATCGGCTTCCATCTCAGCCGCTCGCCGACAGAGGTCTTGCCGCAGCATTACGAGGTGTCCTTCTGAAAGGTCAGCAATTGGTGTTGCCAGGGCCTTCTCAAGATCTTGCTGCCCTATCCGGGCACAGCTACGCACAAAGTGGTGGCTGTGACTCATCATCTCAGCCCGTGCGTTAGAAGAGATCATTCCCCAGAAATCACTCGCCAGGCGGGTCAGAATGTTCTTGTTGATGCCCTGAATGTCTTGGGCAGAAATGACCATTTGCTGAGTCAGGTTCTGAATGAGCTCTTCGTTGCTTTCGTACAGGGCTTGGAGTTGGGGCGGGCTTGGGTATTTCATGTCAGGCTCCGTTGAATATGAAGCCAGCATGCGGCAACTTGGTGCGTGCCAGAACCGGGTGGTGCGTTGAAGCCCTACTGTTGCTCTCAACCAACTAGCCGAAGTCCTTGGGTGACTCTCTCAGCCCTTACAAAGGTCTGGTGAGGGTGCTCCCCCGCGTCCACAGAACGAATCAGCACTTGAAATGCGGCCTCGATTGACCCGATGTCAGTAATCGCTTTCGCGGATTGAAGGTCCGAGCGGACACGATCCATCAGCCCCCAAAGTACGGGCTGGAGCTCTGGGAGTGAATCCACCCAGTCATCTTCCATAAGCATAGAGTCGACGTCATACCCTAACGAGGCGCCCAGAGACTTCATCCATCGGCTGAAACGTCGGACAAACAGGATGATCCCCAGGAACTCCCGGCTACCAACGCTGCGGTACCAGCCCGCTCCGCGCTCGGGGAACATGGCCAAGTCACTTGTGAGCATGGCGGCGATGTGTTCGGGCGGGTGTGCTGCCCGCGCGGGCATCGGCAGGGCATTATGGATTGCCTGTGTGAGCATGTTGACGTCGATGAAGTAGTAAGTGACCAGCTTCTGAGACCAGACGGCACGGTCGTACTGGCTGTTGAATTCGGTCATTTGTTGGTACCTCAGCTATGTGTTCTACGCTTATGCCGGCAGAGTTGCTAAAGGGCCTGCAGACGGATAGTCATGCTGGACCATATGGAACAGTGGGTTTTGGCCCACATCAATACCGGTAGCGTTGACATGCGCCTCAAGCGCCAGCATATCGTTGCGAACCATCTTCGCCGTGGCCAGAATTACGTCAGTGCCCTGAGCCTGGGTCTTCGCGATCAGCTTTAATGTTGCAGCTGACGCGACTGCGGCAAGCAGCAGAGTGGTGGTGCGGTTCATTGGTGAAGCTCCTGAAATCTGAATTCCATCTTTGCCGGTGTGCTGAAACAGTAAGGATTGGTGCACGATAGGTGCCGGGTTTCTATGCTGTTTCCTTGGAGTTAAAGCACCGCTTGTGATACCACTGCCCATTGATCTTGAGCTGTTCGCCATGGACATCCTGGACCAATCCGCAGCCAGGTATATTGTCGCCAGCTGCGTACTCCCGTGTAGGCAAGGGCATTCCGAAGAGAGCATTCCCGCCTATCAAGTCCTGGGGCCGGCTCGTGGACCACTTACGGCGTAGCTCAGCAACGCCGTTGGTATCCCCAAACTGGGTATCGGCAACATACTCAGCGTTCTTGAGCCACATCCCCCGGGACAAACCATCGAATGTGTGGCGGATCGATTGGTGGCTGTCCCTTAATACCCTCTCCGTGGCCCTGAGCAGGCCAGATAGGGTCTTGTAGGCGGTTGGGTGTCCCATTACGCATTACTCGTTCTGAATTTGAGCGGTAAGTCTTAACCGTAAACAGATGTGCCCCAACCCTCACAGAAAGATTCTGCATGCGGAATCTTTTTATCCGCCCCCAGTGTGTTCGCTGACCTATTCCCGGACGTAAAGGGTGAGGTTGCTCTCTTTCGGAATCGGGAAGGTGTTGATTGGAGCCAGGGCTTCAACCTTTGCCATCGTCATATCCCCACGCGCCGACTTTAGGCAGACGCGCTGATCAGCTTTTACGACCCATCTCTCATTCGGTTGGCCGGCTGCTATTTGAACCAGCTTCCCCATATAGGTACAGGAAGATGCTGACCCCACTACCTTGAGGACAACAATTCCATTCATTCCCGAGGTTATTGGCTGGAGGTTCTGTACCTCCAACGTTTTAGCTGTTGCATAGGCCGGGAGGGCAATCATCATGGCGGAGAGTGCTACTCGCCTCCATGGCAGGCGAGCTTTGTTAAGGGTGGGGCTTCTCATTAATACGTACCTGACGTTAGGGCCGACGCATGATGAGGTTCGGAGGGGCAAGGACAAACCCAAAATGGGGTCGCGGTTTTCAGGATAGGTAAGGCGGTTGTGCCTAACCTTCCCCCAAAAACAGGGCGAGCCCTGCTAGTGCGGTCTTCGCGTTCTATTTAGCGATGGGATACCAAGTGTAAGGGTCGTTCTGCTTCATGCCGGCTCGGACAGCTTCAAGTTCTTGATGCGCCTGCCAGGCTTCATGAAGCTCTGGCTCAGGCAGGGTGTTGGTTGTATGACTCACAGTCCCCCAGACATGCTTCACAGGGTCGTAGCCCACCAGGCGCGCCACCTGTAGGTCAGGGTAACTATCCGGCAGCTGGACTCGCTTAGCCCCACGCTTTTTGCTTTCAACCTTGAGCTTTACGACTAGGCGAACCTGAGCCACCATGTCATCAACATACACCGTCGTTTGCTCGCGGTAGGTGATGGAGCGCTTATTGATCTGCGGCTGCAGGTCAAAGGATAGGCTGACAATCTTCGACAGATCTGTGATGCCGGCACTCACCAGTAGGGAAGAGGAGAACAGTGGGGTTTGCTGTGCTGCTGACTTCATGGGGTCACCTGTTTGGTTGATGGGCCTATTGTTTGGCCTTACCAGGTGTGGCAGAACCCCTGTTGCGGATATTCTCCAGCGCCATATCCATCAGTTTGGAGAGTGTCATTCCTTTTGAAACCAGATGTTCAAGATCTGCTGTTCCGATTCCCTGAGTCAGGTTCCAAAGTGCGGCGATCCGCCTTGCGACCATCTCTTTGGTCTCATCCAGTTGTTGGTAATTGTACGTGGCCGTGCAAAGAGGTATTTTCCCCCCGTTCAAACGAACCGTACGGTATCGATGGCCGCCCACTTCTGCCGTGTGGTTGACCATCCGCTCGATGGTTTGGTCCGGATCGTATGACATCGCAGCAATTCCTAGAAGTGATTTACTCCATTGAACCGCCGATGTTGACGTGCCAGAACCGGGGACAATCAACCTATGGTTTTATGTGGACTTGGTAGGTCGCGCTGGGAGTCTGAAACGTAACGTTCGTCTCGACGGGTTCGCCTTTAGCCCGCATGGTTACGCGGTTATAGGGTGGTACAAGCTTGCCTTCCCAAGCTTGGGAGTTACCGACGCTGACCGAACTTATGGCCTTCCCGTCGCGGGTGCAAAGATCTTTTGACGATAAATCCTTGGCTGTGACTACGTTGGGCTGAACAGGGTTAAGCAGAACGCAACCCCGTGCTGTGTTCTGGGCAAGTGCGGGCGTGCAGGTAAGCAAGAGGCATAGCGCGGCTGCTACGGCTGGATCGGACATGAGGTATTCCTGACTTCTGTCTTGGCACATGGCCTTAGCTTACACGCGTGCAGCGAAGGACTTTGCATTAAAGCCTGGCTTGAACCTGGGGCTACCAACATGAAGCTAGAGCTGTCAGAGCGTGGCCTTACATAGGTTGGCCGCTTCCTCGGCGCATTACCCTTTGAGTAGCAGGCTGAGGAATTCATCGCTCGCCGTTCGCCTCAAGCTCGCGCCAGGTGTCACCGTCGATCTCTTCATGACCTTCGGAACATTTTGATCCTGATAGGTGAAAGTTGACCTGTTAGGTCTGGAGCGCTGGCTCAGAAGGTACCCATTGAACTGGGGTTTGTTGCCGGCGGCCACCGTAATTGGCAATGCCATAGATGCCTTTGCACTCATCCGCTGTGATGATAGTGATGTTCAGGCGGGCATCTGGAGAGAACGTAACCTTGTTCATCCTGGGGCTCCTTTTGTGAGAACCGTAATTCTCAGTCGGAGCCCCGCGTGCCAGAAGTGGGTAGGTTTAAGCCGAGAGCTTGGCGGCTATTGCCAGTGCTCTTCCGCGGCGCCGTACCAGGGCGTTATGCCCGCATCGGTGATAGAAGTTGTCCTGAACAAGCCCCGCATGCCCCCCGAAGCGAGGCGCTGACCATGTCCAGAGTAACGTGAAGGCTCGCACAGCCCGTGAGCTGAACCTTCGATTACCCACCCGGCCTGTTGCAGGCGAGCGCTCGACTTCCGCCAAGGTGGCACCGCTCCTGAGCCAATTTGCCAACTGAATTTTGTCTTTGATTTCCAATTTTAGTCTACCTTCAGGGTTACGCTGCCAGAGGAATGGCGACCTTGAGCTTGGCTAGGGCCAGCTTTTCGATTTGGCGGATACGCTCAGCTGATACGTTGTACTTGGTCGCCAAGTCATGGAGTGTCGCTTTGCTCTCCGAAAGGAATCGCTGCGCAAGTATGTCTCGGCTGCGCTCGTCCAAACTGTTGAGCGCCTCATGCAAATCATCTGTCGAAGTGTCGGCCTCACTCTCGTACTGATGGGCAGGATCGTAACGGTGGTCTCCAATCTGATGGGCCGGGGTGAGGTATGCCGATTCATCATCTGCATCTGCGGCAGGGTCAAACGACGTGTCGTTACCTGCCATGCGCGTCTCCATCTCCTTAACGTCGAGTACGCTCACATTGAGGGTGTCGGCGATGTGCCTCGTCTCATCGGCAGTAAGCCAGTTGCGGGACCGGGGTTGCTTGCGCAGATTGAAGAACAGCTTTCGCTGAGCCTTTGTGGTCGCCAGGCGCACCATTCGACCGTTGCGGATAATGAACTCGTTGATCTCTGCGCGAATCCAGTGGACTCCGAAAGTGATGAGTCTGACCTGAGCTGCGGGATTGAATCGCTTCACGGCTTTGATCAGCCCGATGTTGCCCTCTTGGATCAGATCGCTTAAAGGCAACCCATATCCTGAGTAGCTTCGCGCGATATGCACGACAAAGCGAAGCTGGGATGTAACGAGTTGGCGCGCTGCGTCCATGTCATTGTGCTCTACAAGTCGCTCAGACAAACGTCGCTCTTCCTCGGCACTCATGTTTGGTATCGAGTGAATCACGGTCAAATAAGCATCGAGGTTCGATCCCGGGACCATCGGGATCTGGGCTGCCGCCTTGGTAGATAGTGTTGAAGTGTTCAATGTTGCATTCCTGGAGAGAGTGGTGGCCCGCCGTCCCGGCGGGCAGTCTACTTAGAGAGCGGCAAGCTCTTCATTGATGATGCATGTCAGCTTGTCGCCATGTTCCTTGCGTACAAGTTCGCCAAGCATCGAGGTGTATGCGGCCTTAATCTCGTATGTTTTACCGTCGCTCAGCTCAAACACAATCTTCTGCTTGATCGATTTCCTCAGAGCCTTCAAATCCTCCAACTCTGCGGCCATAAGCCCAATAGCTTCCTCAAAAAAACCGAAGTCATTGGTAGGTACGGGCAGAGGGAAGTCGTCTCCCGGTGCTAGGTCGTAGCCTGATTGTTTGAGTGCAGAGCACACAGCTGATACCGCCTCGTCAGTGCATGACGTATCGAGGTGTCCCAGACCTTGGTCGACCAGGTGCCCGACTTTTACTCCATTGATAATCAAATCGGCCGACCACATGCGGCCATCCATTCCATTCGCTGCCTTGAAGTTCTTCAGAGCGATGCCAGCCTGAATGGAGCGTTTGATGTTGTCGATCAGTTGCATTTTTAGTTCCCTCAGAAGTTGATGAGGGGATTGTGGGGTGAGCCTGGGTGTGCCAGAACCACCTTCAACTAGATTGGGATTGTCGCGCGAACTTGAGGATCCTAAGCCTTGCGCCAGAATTCGATTAGGCTGTCGGTGCCCCAATAGCAATCCTCTGCGAGCTTCTTGAAAAACTCCTTTCCGTCGTTGTAGCGGACATCAATCAAGCCAGTTACTGGGCGGCCTTTACGATCCCAAGATACCCAATCCTTCATGGTTTGTTCCTCCAGTTCCCGGAAGTCGGTGTCGAAAATGAAATTGCTGTTCGGCTCAGTCTATTGACCCAGGCGCTCTGAGTGCTACCCAAACTGGGGATCAAAACCCTCTAAACTCGGGTTTCTTTAGCAAGCAACGGCGCCGGTTGAATACGCTGGGTCAAATATCGCCCGATCAGGACCGCGGCCACAACATAAGCTACCCAAGACAAGCCCTGGGTGAGCGCCGGGGTTAAGGGGTCAACAGAGCTCACCATGCTAAGCAGCGCAGCTGCACTACTGCGCGCCAGGCAGTCCATCAGCAAGGCCAGCATGAAGATGCGTGCATCGGCCCAAGTAAAAGACCATTTCGCATTTTTGTCGGCATCGGGATACCAGTGTTTGCGAGCCAGCTGCATCAGCGGGGTTACGACCAAAGATGCAAAAACCAATGCAACGGTTTCGTTCGGCGCTTCCTGAATCAGACCGGTATGCAGCAGGGCGAGGACGGCAACGTTCGATAACAGAATGCTCAGTACGAACCCGGCCCAGGTGTAGTTCACGCGGTTGCAGAACAGATATTTCATGATTGGCTCACTTTCTGGATGGCTAGAAGTTGAAGATTGAATGGGATTCAGGCATGCCAGAATCCCCCGCGTGGACTTAGGCTGCGATTTTGTCTGGCGTCTTTACCCACATGCCGCTCGCATTCTGGTAGCCAGCGGCGTGAAGCATGGTGCGGCCCAGACGTGTTGCCAGAAGGTAGCCGTCGTCTTCAATCCCTTGCAGTTCAGTTGTGAGGCCAGCCTCATGAAATGCTGCCAGGCACTCCTGCGTGGTTGTCTCGCGGTTGGCCATGGCAACGTACTGGTCGAAGGTCACACCAAGCTTGAGCATGGTGCCGTTAGCCTTGAGGAAGTCCAGTTCATCGACGATGTTGGAAGCGAGCTCAAGCTCTGCCCGAAGGCCCAGTCCAGTCAGCCCTAACTTCTTTTCCGTGATGCTGCAGGTGCTGTGCATGAATAAGATGCCCTCAACCCTCGCAGTGGCCGTAACGAAGAAGCGCTCTCCATGCCGATTGGTGACCAAGCAGGCAAAGACCTGTCCATCCAGGGAGTAGAAGAGGATGCCGCCAGCAAAGCGCTTGTAGAAGCCGCTCTCGTCACCCGTGGTTGGTGTCTCTGCAACGATCTTCGCCGCGGGAATCCACTTGTTGCCTGGGGTGATGATGTGTTCCATGTTGCGCTCCTGATTAGTTGATACCCCTATTAGAAGAGCGTCCAACGTGTGCCAGAAGCGGGCGGAACAGATTTAATTCACCCGGGTTTTCTAGCTCGCAAGAACCAATGTTGGGTTCTTCTTTCGATTCCGGATGTTGGCTCTCAATGCTTTAAGATCGGCAGCGGCGTCGTCGTGGTAATCGGCGATGACATAGCGACGACCACTGTCCGTCGTGATGATATCGGCACCAACAGTCTTGATCCGAGTTGTTTGGATGGGTGTTTCGTCTTCAAAGCCGATTCGGCCGTATGTGAAGCCGCCGGCCTTTGGCAGCAGCTGTGCACCATCATGCACAAGTCGAAAACCTGATATCACGCCATCGGCCTTTTCTTGTTTGGCACGATCGAGAGCGGCCTGGATGTGCGGGGCGTGCTTGGCGAACGGTGGATGATGCTTGCGCATGAAGACCTTCCTGATTTGGGGAGGGCGCCGGGCCCCCTGGTATGCTCTACGCGGCCACTTTGTTCTGTTCGAACCGCCAGTTGGCATGCTCGCCGCCTTCGGACTCCTGTTCGAGACGCTCGCGGGAGAAGTTAGTGGTGCCTTCACCCATGGTGATGCTTACCAGCTGCGATACGTGATCAGCAGTGAACTCTCCCTTGATCCCAGCAACAGTACGATCGGCGTCGTACATAGTCTGGGCTGGGATAGCAGCCAAAGTGGCCTCCATTGCAGGAACAAGCAGATTGCATTGCTGCAGGGTGGTGATCAGGTCGACATCCCGCTGGATGCACACCGCGCTCCCGCTCGCGATCAAGTCACACAGCGCCTGCATCTCAGAGCGTTGGCTTTGGCCGTTTGGGCCTCGCCCGTGTTGTCGAATGGCATGGTCTACAGCCTTTTGATAGGAACGCTCGGAAATCCCGTCGAGGACAAACGTTGCAGCAACTGCATATGCGCTTGCGAGCTTAGGATCCCAATAGGAGGTTGTGTAATCAGCGAGAAGGATGACCTTAACAAATTGCTCCGATCGGCCCTGAATGCAAACCCGAGCTCGAGCGCTCACATTTCGGACAACGCCTTGAGCGTTATAGAGATGAAAGGCCTGGTTGAGGTTTAGGGGGGTGGCTTGTGCTGTTTTCATCAGGACTTGCTCCAGTTAGTTAATGGAGCAATGGTCAACTGGTCTTTCATGTGGCAGAAGCCGTTGAGGTGAATTGCCTAATGGAACTCCTTGTCCTCCGGAACCGCCGTCGGTCAGTGCTCACAGCAACCCTTTCGCTGGCACCGGAGGAACTTTGAAATTCCCACTGCTGGCTCTTTGTCACAAAGCACTGTTCGAAGCCCACAGGCGGGATTTGAACCATCCAGCACGATGTGTGCTTTCTTGGAAAATCTGGTGTCTGGCCGGGAAAAAAAGCTGGCGTCTCGAAAAGCCGCTTTGATGATGTTTACGGAGGGCCCTGCGTCCTTAACGATGACTCCTTCTTCGCCTTGGCAGCTATCACACAGTCCAATTTGTGAAGCTTCGAGTTCGGTCCAGCAACTGTCACAGTGCTCTAAATCGTGGTCCATACCTTTCTCCTTATTTCTGAGCGGGACGTCGGTGGTGGCGATTGATAGACATAAAAAAGCCCGGAGCTAGCTCGTTTTACGAGGTTCTTCCGGGCTTTGTGCGAGTTGGTGTTAGGCAACGCGCGACTGGGAAACTTCGGTTAATGCCGGCTTGATGGTCATCAATTCCAGAATGGCTTTCTGGTGCGGGCCATGCATGTTCCGGAAGGCCTTAATGAGTTGCTTCTCGCCTGCAGTCAGGCTGGAGGCATCAACCTGAATTGCGGCTGCTTGGGATTCTTCCGCCAAACTAGTCTCCAGGCGGGCAATGATCTCGGAGTTCATGCTTCGATGGTGTACTTTGGCTATGTCGGCAATCTGCTCACGCATTCCGTCAGGGAGGCGGACAACGAACTTGTCAGCTGTGCGGCTATTGAAGGGTGCTAGCTTGGGTGTGGTCATCATGTGTTCCTCTTTTCATGCCGTCGAGTTCGGCTCATGTCGCACAGTTTTAGGCTTGTTTGTGCGTGCCACCAGCACCCCGAAATATCATTATTCCGTATGCCTAGTGGCTAAATAGTATTGATATGGAGCCGAAACGCCAGCCAAAACAGGTTCCCGAATTTCAGGATGTTTTGGACGTGCTCAGCGCATTCACCATGATCCTGGTGCAGCGCTTACAGCTGACAGATCCGGCTACGGCATAGTTTTGCCCTGTGTCTTCAGTCAGGGTTACGCCGCAAAGGCTTGTTGTCCCGGCGGAGCGAAATAAGTGAGTAACGCACCCGCCTGCACTAGGTTCATACCGACAGTAGCCAATCCATGCGTCCGCTGGTTCAGGTACCCACAGTCGAGTGGCCTTCAATGCATTTGCCCGCGCTCGTTGAGCACTTGTGCAACCAACCGATTGTTGATCAGAACGTTGGCGACCAGTTGCTCGCCACGGTTACTGATGAGCTGCTCAAGGGCGTTCTGGCCCTGCAAAGCAAGCTCAGTGTCCACAAAGACTGGCGACTCTGTAGGTACCAGGGCTTCAAAGGGGATCTCAGCAACACCCATACCGGTGTGCAGCTCAGATACCTTGATGTGAGTGCTGGAGGAGAGGTGACGATGAATCGCGAAGGTGAAGGTCTCGCCGGCGATGTCGGAGTCAAAGGTAGCGAATAGCTCAGCAGAGCTTATGCCTTCGCGGGTGGCGAGATTGATTAGCTGGTTCAAGTGATGACTCCATCTGTAAGTTGATGGAGCCATCATCAGGTCTCCCAGCATGTGCCAGAACCACCTAGTGGGAATAATTCAGGAAGCATTAGTCCATGATTAATGAGTCATTCCAGGGGTGTTTGCTGGGTGGCTTTTAAATCTGAGCTGAGGAGATCGAGCCCTCGGAGTGGAGATACCGCGGTCCTGTGCCAGCTGGGTCCACTTATCTCCAAAGGTCTTACCCAGCCAGCTCTTGACGTAGACCTGGCGGTTCTCAATTTCCAGCGTTGCGGTTGAGCCCGGCATCACGCTGTAGGTACGTAGCGATAAGCAGTTGTCCTTGGTGACCGTAACAACCCGAACACGCATTTTGGGTTGAAACTTGGAGACCTTGAATGCGAAAGCTTGCTCGTCATGGCCAGACTCAATCAGGAGAGACTGGATCTGAAGAGCTGATTCTTTTGTGGCCGCCGTCCTGCGAAGTGAGGATCGTACCGTGGGGAGTCTGCGAGCGAGGAGTAAAGCTGAGACTGCGCAGCCGGCCCAGATCAGTGGTGCCTGGAACCCGGGTAGCAGATTAACTGCGGTCACTGCAGCTGTTGCGATGATTAGGGTCAGGTGGATCCGCGCTTTTCGCCTCTCTCGCCTGGATTCGAATCTCAAGTCCAGAGATGAAGCGATATCGACCCCTCTAGCTAAGTCCTTGCTGTCGAGAATTCCGGTTTTACTCATTTTTTTTGCCGGGAGGCGGATGCCCCCAGCCAATCCTGGTGGCTGCGTTAGGAACAGGTATATCTAAAAGATGGCGGCGATGCCACCGGAAATTGAATTCTAATATTGGCAATCGAGCAGGTTCTCGCAGGCTTGTTTCAAGCGGCCAGCCCACCAAATTGCCAAGTCAAAGCCAGGGCGCATACCTTCACCCACGGGTTAGCAGCGAGTAATACGGACTGCGCGGGCTCACGCCACACAGTCAATGAGCGCCATGAAGGTTTTCGAGTGCCTGTGGATCTGGATGCCAGCCGGCCAGCTGGCAGGCTGCATCGAAAGCTGCCATGTCACCAGAGAGGCGGAATTCGGCAGTCATACCCTGGATCTGATGTGCACGATCCTTCATGCCGCTCACGGTCACTGCAATCGAGTTACCGATGACGCTGGTCATTGCCGATGTGCGCAGGACGTCGGCAGATTCAATCATCTGAATTGCCATTTCGTCCATGCAGGCTGCGATGGCTGTCAGGTTGGTTTGAGCCGCTTGAGTGTTGATGGTTGGTGCCTGGATCATATTGTGTTCCTCTGTGTCAGTTATCGAGTGGCCGGGCGAGTAGTGCTCTGCGACCTTGGTGGTTCGTAGATACGGGCAGCCTTGAGCTCTTCTGTGGCGCGAATGAAGGCGGCAGCTTGTTCGTCATTTAGTGCAAATACACCGGTACCGCGCAGCGTTTTCAGTCCCGATGCGGCAGCCATTGCCTCGCCGTAGCTCAGGGTGCTCAGAACCGGCTTAACGGTGCCGTCGGCGGTGGACAAGTCCACTTCAACCAGCAGATTGTTGCCTGCCACTTTGAATCGTACGCTTGGCTGGTAATCGGGATTGAAGGAGGGCTGGTGGGAGCGCACTTCTTTCATTCCCATGGCCAGACCTTCAAAGAAACCTTCCGCCCAATGCGTGCACACCGTCCAGCGTGTGAAATCGTCACCGAAGTGGCTATACGCGTGCTCCGCAGATGCCACGGCAAGGCCTGCTCGGTCTAACGCCCTGGCCAACACTCTCTTGACGCTCTTCAGCATGGTCTCTGCCTCCTCAGTTGTTACCAAGTCATTGCTTGACGGAGTAATTCTGTGGCCATGTTCTGTGTGCCACAATCCCGCAGAATTAGCAGATAGGTGCTGCCGGCGGTGATGCATCCTTATCGGCCTGCCGTTTTGCCTTGCGAAGGCTCGCAGAGCGTTTTGACTGAGCCGACTTGACTGCCGCCTCAGGGCTGACAGCTTCAATTGAGTAGATATCGCACTCCGAATAGTCAGGATCGCTTGGCGACCCGCCATAGCTCCAGCTGCCATTTGGGAAACGAACTACCGTCCAAATCCTGCTCATGTTTGATACCTGCGTTAAGTGGGTGAATAAAATGCCGTTACCCGGCGAGTGCGACTTGTTGATCTTCAGCAGACCAATCAGTGATATTCCGGTAAGAGTTGACCATTGAGATCAACTCTTGTGGGATGACGACCGGCCTGACTGCACCCTTGCCAATTCGGACGAATCGGAGCTTTGCGGTGATGCGCTTGATGACCTTTTGAATGCCCGGTGTCCCCAACCGCCGGCGCGATGATTGCCAGTTCAACTCTGAGACTTCACGTGCCTCGCAAAGGGATTTCACCGCATATCGGGCTTGGTCGAGGATCGGGCGAGCCTCTGGTACCTCTTCAGACATCTCCCAGGCGGCCAGGCGGCATGCTGTGTCGATGCACATCCAGCCAGCCTCATTGAAGAGTGACTCATTCGTGCAGGTCGGATGAGCAGGAGTCATCTCTCGATAACTCCAAGAGCCATCCATGTAGTTGTGACTGGCGGTAGCCTTGAGAGCTGAGGGGTAATCGCTATTGACCCTACCGTAAACGTAGGAAGGGCCCGTGTACTGGATGACTGTGTAGTAGTCGGCAATGCGCTGAATCAGCAGTGCTGTGGCTCGACGGATGTTAGATGCAGTGACATCGTCGGCCATCCCCAGTTGAGCGCGCAAGCGGATGCGATCCAGGGGGGCAAGTGATCCAACATCCTTCGCCCCTCTCAGTGTTTGTGCTGAATCTGGTTGATTTCGCATGATGCGCCCTCTTAGTTGATGGTCATCATTGTCATAGTGTGTTGCGCGTGGCAGAAGCTCTTGAAAATTAAGATTCGCGAATTTCGCCGCTGGCCCTTGGTCCGTCAAAGTTCGGGTATTTAGAAACAAACACCTTGTTGTGGGCCTGGATCATTTCGGCGGCTTCGCCAGAGATCCCCCAGTGTGCCGGGAGGCAGCGTTTTCCAGTGAAGGTCGAGCAGGGGTCAACCAGTCCGTACTCCAGATCTAAGTCTTCGCTGCCGAAGCACACGAGCACTTCGGGCGCATCCAGTTCTGCGTACATGTCGTAATCACTGAGAGGGTAAGTGCCCCACTTCAATTCCGGGTGCATTTCCTGAAGAGTCTTGAGGAGTTCCTCGGTCGAGGGTGCCATTTCATTTCCTTGGTGCGCCAGCGGGCAGCTTATTGAGATTGTCGAGGGGCTCAAGCGGCAAAGCGTTCAATGCCGAGTTGATTGCGCTTGTTGCCAATCACGTTGAGCGAAACCCCAATCTCTGTGGCCAGCACGGAGTCTCGAACGGTACCTAGTCTTTGCACCTGTGCTTCAGTCCACTGATGCCTAGGTTTTGGGGTCTGAGCTTCGATGCTCAATGCGTTCCTCCGCAACATTACTGTCTGTAGGGTTACGCCCAGTTGATCTGCAGCTTCCCGATCGGTCATCGTGCCGAGGATTGCATCACGTTCGGGTGTCCAGCTACTGGCCCGACCACCAACGAAAGCGCCGATCTGAAGTTGCTGGCGCTTGTAGGCAACGGAGCTGCTCGAGATGCCTATCGCTGAAGAGACGTCTTTATCGGACATCGTCCCGAGCAACCTGAGGCCTTCCTCAGTCCATACCACTTCTTGTTGAGTTACCAGGGCAGGGATTTTAAGTTCACTTCTACGAAGGGTTACGCAGCTCCGGCTGACCCCAAGTAGTTTGGCCAGCGTCTTGTCCGGCATGGTGCCGAGCATCTTAATTTTGTCTTCAGTCCACTCAATGCGGGCGTGGGTGTTGAAAGCCGAGATTTGCAGCTGAGCCCGTTTTTTAGTGACACGCTTATTGCTCACGCCCCAGATCCTGCCGAGTTCATAGTCACTTTTAGTGCCGAGGAGTTTGATTCGATCAACCGTCCAGAACTTGACCTTGGGTGTAGATTGTTCTTTGGGAGCAGCCTTAGGCGCGGCTGGAAGCGCCCCATGCTCCGGGGCACCCTTGGACCGGGATGGCTTGATGTTGAGCCGAGTACGCTTGCTGGAGACGACACCAATGGTAATCCCAAGCTTTGCGGCTACAGCGCGATCAGTATCAGTACCGAGGAGCGCGAGAGCTTGATTAGTCCAGGTGTAGGTGGGTTTCATAAATGAGCCTCCGTTGAATTTCAGAATGGGCTCATTTTCCTGTCACCTAAGGTGTGCCAGAAGCGGCAACATATGAAATTTTCCTTCGAGAAAGCAAAAGCCCTCCACGTTGGGAGGGCTCATTCAATTCAAGCGGTCAGGCGGCCAGCGCAGCGTTCGGGCCGTAAAGAAACTCGGCCCCCACCACACTGATTCCTTTCAGCTCGCACATTCCGTGATTTCCATCTACCTCGATATCCAGGCCCTGAACCGTGTACGACACCTGCAGGTGCTCAAAGACTTGCTCACCCATCACTTGATCAATCAGTGACTCAAGGGTGGGGTAGTTGCTCTTGAAGCCTTCCCACATATCGGAAACCCGGCAGCAAGCTTCGACTCCATCGTCCATGGCCATGTAGCCGCAGTGGGTCTCGGTAGTACCGAGGGTCTTGAATTCGGTGAGGATGATGGTGAGAGAGTTAGCCATGTGTGGACTTCCTGTAGTTGAGTGATAAGTCATCTTCAGTCATGTCATGGTGTGCCAGAACCCCCAAAAATTGATCACTTCAGCTACGCAAGTCGGTGCCGTCCTGTGATCCAGTATCCCGATCGTTGGAATGTGTCTGGCCCAAACCTGGACATCAAAGTGCTGATGTCGTCTGCTTGAGGCACAGAATCGGCAGTCGGTTGTTTAGGTGGCATATGGTGAATCGTGCTTGAAGGAGTTAATCAGGGGAGGAACGCGAACGAGCAGTTATGTCAGGCAAAAGTTGGGGCCTCAATGTCTCCATCAAGGATCGCTACCATCAACCAGCCCGCGTCGGGTTGCGACCCCCGGGCCTCGACCAAATCTTGATGAGCCATTTCCATTGAGAGGATCTCAAAGCTGGGTCGATCAGCCCAATGCTCTTGGTCACGGCTGTGAACTTGATAGCCAACGATCGCCGGTGCCAGCGCCGTAATTGGCAAGTGCTTCACGACGACCTTCTCGAAGCTCGACAGCGCGCGGGCGAAAAAACCAGATTCGGGAGGGCAAAGCGATACAAGGTCTGCAATGGTCATTTGCTGAATGGTCGCTTTGCCGACAGTCATACGCTGCCAATACTCGTTGAACTGCTCGAGCGGGCGAATCCCCGTGGAGTCCAACACAAGATTGTTTTTTGGACTGAGAAGGGCGCAGTGGCGCATTTCACCGTTTTCAACGACAGCGACTGCTTGCCCGGTCTCGGCCAAGATGTTCAGGGCGACAGTGAGGAAGCTTGCTTGAAGGCACGAGGCTTCTTGCTCCGCAGGAAGCTCAATGATCAACGCTTTGGGGCCAGTGCAGAGTTTCATAACGAGCAGTTGAATTGGCTTCATAGGGCCTCCTGAATCAGTGAGACCTTATGTTCAACGTCATTCGGTCGTGCCAGAAGCCAGCGAGGCTGAATCGCCGGCCCCCCAAACCTATTGCTCGGTTGCAGGTTGCGCAGCATCCAGCTCAGCCGCTTGCTCTGGCGTACGAGCGAAAGGAGGGATGTGTTCGAGCATCTGCTGGCGGTCATGAGTTTCTCGATCAGCCGCAGCGGACGGCAACATCTGCATGCCGATCAATTCACGACTGACCTGGGCGTTCGAAGAATCGACCATGTTTTGAAACTGTTCGCTGATCCTGGCGTTTCTGACCTGGTTCATGATCATTGGCACGGCATGAACTACAGCATTGATCTGGTCGAGAGTGTCTGCTCGATCCATCGAATATTGTTCGGCTGGTGTAGGAACGCCAGTGATTCGGGAGACCAAGGGCGAAGCGACGTTCCAACCGATGTTTGCTGCACCAGAGCCGATGAAGCCAATCAGCACTGCTGCGCTTAACATTTCAGCGAAAGTGAACAGGGTTCTCCGGAACGGGTGCAGCTTTTTGCGAGCTTCGGCTTCGTCCTCGGCTTTGCGTTTTGCACCCAGGTCGCGAGCTGCAGATATCATTTCGACCAGCTTGTCTGCTTCTTCACGGGTAGTGAAATGAGCGACTGTTTTCGAGCTGGAGTGGTCGGCAACCACGTAGGAGAGAGGTTGCTCGTAGCCTTGGCGGGTATCTACCTCGTCCAGAGAGCGGAGTGAGTAGCTGAGGCTGCCATAGCCGCTTGCGATCTCAACAGCAAAACCCGGAGCCAAAAGTCTTATCGACCCACGCTCGCTTGCATCGACAGTGATATCAGATGCCGTTGCAAATATTGTTGGGTTGCTTTCCATGTGAGGATCTCAATGAACTAGTGATGCCTCATTTTGAAGAGTTGCGCCCTCTCTGCAACCCAAAACCATGTTATGGAATTCCGGATAAAATTCCATGCTCATGACGACTACGGATCAGGAAGGACACCCGATGCTCGATTTGGCACCGAAAACGACAAGTTGAAGAAGCTCCAGAGCCCGTGCCGTATCGATCTCGCTCAGCTCGTCTCGGAAACAGCAGGGGCATGGAATTCCATCGTCTCCCGATGCAGATGGCGAGGAAGTACACTCTTGTGAACTGCCAAGCCACCCGCATTTCTCGCACTCTGCCAGGTAGTAGCGCGAATTAAGTGGCACACGTCCAAGGCGGCCCTGGTGCATTGCAGCTCGCAGCACAAAGCCTTCGTCTGAAGGGGCATCAATGATGGCCTTGAGGTCGGCCGGCTGGATCAGAATTGGGCAGCCCAGTGATTCGGGGTGGTCTTCACCATCACCCTGCCAGACCCAGATGGAAGGCTCATCACTCTGGTACAGGCGGTATAAGTTGAGCTCAGCCTGCAGTCGGGCGATCGTTTTATCCTGCGCTTTCGCATGCTGAACCAGACGATCGAACTTGTAAGCAGGGACAGAGCGGCCCTGCTCAGTTGAATTCGAGCTGTCCTGAACGGGACGGATAGTAACGCCAGCCCGATTACCTGAGGTGCATGCCTTTCGGTTGATATCCACCTGATGCACTAACTCATTTGCGATCTGAATGCAGTGCTCTGCGTTGAAGGACTGACATCCGCCTGCAGAGGGCCCATCATTCAGCAGCTGGCGTATCGCCTTGGAACCCTGACTGATGCAGTGATTGAAGCCCTCGATATCCCATGCGGCCGGGCTGGAGGGCTCCGCAATGTGAGTTGAGTTCAGCATAGCGAGGAAGCTTTCGGCGGCGCTTTTATCGACTTCCGGTGAGGCAATGAGAAAAGGCTCCACTGTCTGCTTCAGTGAAGGCCACAGCAGCTTCAGGGCCTGGAGTGTATTCAGTGAATGGTCGCTGTCGTTGCTGTCTACGGACGTAGTTGCTGAAGTCATTGGCTCAACTCGGTTTTAAAGGATGGGGTGGCTGATCGTTAAGTCAGCCCTTCGAAAACAATATGCCGAGATGACTCGTGCCAGAACCGGGTCAGGCAGATCCTGCAGTGACAATTCCAAGCTGTTGGCCAGCCTCTCGGACTAGGTCGAGTGAAGCGTTGTCATACCCCCATTTGTTTAGTACACGATGTAACAGTGTTACTAGAGGGAGAGCCCCTAACCACGAGGCTTTGAGATACGTAACAGTTCCTAGCGATTTTTACCGTTTTTTCAGCTCATGGACGTTCGGGCTGGTGAGTCTCGACCGCAACTCTGCATTCTGAAGCATCAACGTAGCGTTTACGGAGGCGATCTCAGCGACCTCGGCCTTGAGTTGGATAATCTCCGCTCTGAGCTGAGACGCCTTTCTGCGCTGCTCTACAAGCACCTGCTGAGTAGCGTCTCTTTGGTGGCGAACGTCTTTGTTGGCTAACAGTCGAATTTGCTCGGCCAAATCCGCATAGTTATTGTGAATAGTCGCGTTACTTACTCCTGCCTCATCCGCAACCGCCTTGATGGATATTTTTCTGTCTTTTGAAATTACTCTGGGACGCCCCTTCGTGATCGCAAGAATGGCTAGCCGTATCGCCTTCCTTGTAGCTTCCCCTTTGGTCGCTACCGATTTTACGTCATCGTTCAAAACCCACCTCCGACTTCAGCGCCCAAGTCAGACAATACCTTCGTGCAACGAGCCATATCCCTTCTTACGCGTTCGATACCAGAGGCGCCAATATCGGTCAGCTTGATCAACTCAAGCTGCTGAGAGTAGATGGCTTGCCACACGGGAACTTTCGTGTCGTCTATTATAGAGTTGACACAGTCTCCGCAGCGCGTGGCTTCAACACCTGAACCGCCAACGCAACTTACTAAGTCATTGGTACACCAAGCAACTGACGTTGCCCGGATAAACACCGAATCAGAAACGGTTTTAACCATTGCGGAATGGCTTTTATATGTCTGGATCTTTGCAGCACGGAATTTTCTCACGCTTTCCGCTAGTCCTCCGCTAAGCGGTGTGGACTCATCTAGGATATGCTCAAGAACGTCATATTTGGCTTCACTGAAAGCTGCCATAACCTCATCAAGCAGCTCAGAGTCTCGCTCATCGTGCGAGGCATACAGCGCAGTCATATCTAAACTCCAGTGCTTAAAGTGTTGCTTCAGATATCGGATGTCACCATTGGCACTGCGAACAACGTATACGGCAAAAGTACGCCTGAATTGGTGAGGGGAAATCTTCCACTTCAAGCCGATGCCTTTACAATACTGACTAACCAAGCTTCCAAGCCACCCACTCGAGATAGTCTGTATTTTTCCGGTAACGAAATTTCGCCCGATAAATATAGCCTCCCTGTAGGCGGTCATTTGCCAAGTCGCAGTACATTCTGGGTCTGCATGCAAACGCCTATTTATGTCGCTTTCAAGCTCATTACGCAGCGGCTCAGTTATTCGGGTTGCAATGTTTATTGCCTTCCTAGTGATATCGGTAATGATCCATTCGGTGTCCCCCTCATAAGTCTTTTCTGATCGCCCTCTCATCCAGATTATAGTGTTACCGTCATCATCAATATTAGTGAACGAACACCCTTTTTTTATCGAAAGGAGCTCATGATTTCTAACGCCACTGGTTGTAAGTATGATAATGGCGGAAGCAATAAATGTTTTTCTCAGCTCGGCGTTTAACCTTCGACGACCACCGTCATACCCCAAGCTCTGCAAGTATTGCGTGGTGTAGAGAGTCCAACTCGCCTTTGATATCCTGCGTTGAATTTCAAGACACCCATCGCGCAGTTCTAATAGATGTTCGGCACGTTCAATATCTTTCGCCGCGCTCTGGAATAGAGGTGCCAAAACCTCATCAGGGATGATCGGAGTTTTCCCCTTTAGATACCAAGCTGTGCCATTCTTTCCTGCAAGTGTTGATGCAGAAGAATCAGGCCAGGGATGCGGCATTGGATCAATGGTACCCTGACTAATATGATGTAAGGTCTGCACAGCGATAAATCTGGACCGAAGAGCATCCACAGACAATTTATCTGCTTTTCGACCTTTAACAGTTTTAGAATCAAAAACATAGTTGGAAAATAATATTGGCTTGATGCTTTGCAGATCCACCGAATGTTTCGAAATATAAGTGAGGAACGAAATCGTGCCTACAAAAAAATGGATTATTGTAGGCGGCCGCGAAAACTGAGTGCAACACCTGACCTTTCCGGTACGGTGCTGCCCCTATGTCCTATTCCGAACTCAGCGTCGAAGAGCGCGCCATCATTCAACTCAGTCAAGCTCAAGGCTTC
>Ga0180008_1000237_pt1 | contig 53670 bp, 40 predicted proteins | sample MM_PW_MetaG_FD_121121 | JGI IMG/M metagenome (GOLD analysis project Ga0180008, IMG submission 121121) | Groundwater microbial communities from the Aspo Hard Rock Laboratory (HRL) deep subsurface site, Sweden - MM_PW_MetaG | ecosystem: Environmental > Aquatic > Deep subsurface > Groundwater... | reverse complement strand
GAAGCCTTGAGCTTGACTGAGTTGAATGATGGCGCGCTCTTCGACGCTGAGTTCGGAATAGGACATAGGGGCAGCACCGTACCGGAAAGGTCAGGTGTTGCACTCAGTTTTCGCGGCCGCCCTCTATATAGGTGCTGCGTTTCTGCGCGTTTGTCCTTGCTGGTGTTTGTGAGTTCGTAGAAAAAATATAAGCTATGCGTAAGTACGAATACTTGTTTGTAGTATGTGTCATTAATGAAATATTTCTTTATTAGTTGCCCAATATTGAATACATATAGATGTGAGAGGCTTGAAATAGGGTCATCAATTACAACTACTTTTGCGAGAGGAACGGCTGATGGGGTTTTTTGCCCCTTACATAGTTCGATGAAATATAGAAAACTTATGACTGTTTTTTCACCCTCACTGAGTGAGTGGAATGCGTTAGCTTGATCTGTGGTCCTAGCAATCCTGTAAAGAGTGTCGTTATGCTTGACTACTGAAAAACCATCGATTCCTATTTCGAGCAAACCATTATTTATGTTTTGAATTGATTCCTCGATATTCACCGTTTGCTTTCTAAGGTTGGCGATCTGACCACGAGAATTGTCGATAGCCTGCTGAATATCTTTGCCGTCTTTATTCGCCTTGCCAGCTTCTTCCTGAAGTTCTGATGTTGATTGGGTATAGGCGGATATTGTTTGATCGTAATCCCAGCGCATTAAGTTCCAGAAGCGAGATTTTATATCATCTTTTGTTTTTTTCTTGTTGGAAAGTTTGTTGTTATGTTCTTTAATCAAATCATTCAGAGTGGCAATTACGTCATTAATAGATTTTACGGCTGGGCCACTGGCCGAAAGAGTTACTGGGGTGCTCGGGCTTTTAAGCTTGTTGCTAGTAATCAGCGCATTTTCACGAATTGAAGATTTAAGGGCCTCACATGCAAGCTCCCAAGCATTTACGAGCTCCTTGCTTGCTAACGGAAGATTCGATATGTCTTGTATGTTAATGCGCGAAGCAAAGGATTCATATCGAGCCCTAGTATTTTCAAGCGCTTCTATATCTCGATCATAGGCGTCATCAAAAACGTCTCGTATCGATTTTACAATGTTTTGCGTGATTGTATTTTCTTGGCAGAACGGGCAAGCCTGAGGCTGGGTGGCGTTGATATCAATATATTGGATCCCTTGCTTAACCCAGTCTGAACTCCCAAGCCTGTTGATAAACTCCGCGACCGATCCGTCTTGGCTGCCTACTATGATTTTGGACCATATAGGATCTATCTCGACGTCGAGCCACTCTGCTGCCAATTCAGGAATGGCTGTCAGTTGAACTGCGCCTTCGCCCTCGATCGAAGAAGCTTCAGCTCTCAAATCATCAATTGTGTAATCCGGGGCCTCCTCAGTGCGAACAAGGAGAGTGACGTGCTGGAAAAGAGGCTCTGTTCGCTTTAAGTTATCAAGGCAAAACTCTAATACACGATCGCCGCCTGAGTATTTTGTTTTAATTTCCCACGTCTTGGCGCTAGCTTTGGACTTTTCTTGTTCTAGACGAGTTGTAATATCCCCAACAAACTCGAAGTTTTTTTGCTGCAAGTTTTGGGCCTTTTCAAGTTCTATAGTTTCCGCTTCAATTTGCTGTAGTGCCTGTTTGTTTTCTTTCGAGAGAGTAAAAATCCCTTTAAGGTTATCTTCTTCGAAAAAATAGTCATTAAGAAAGCTTTGATTGTAAACTAAAATATCACAGGGCTGGCTGGTCTTGAAACTACATTTATTAAAGGCAGCATTATTAGGCGCATATAAATATTCTGATACAGTGCTTTTTCCTGCCCCGTTTAATCCGTACACGAGGCAAGTCTTATTTGTTGGTGCAACAGAAGACTTGAGTTTGTAACTGGTCACGCCTTCAATATTTAATTCCGTTATCACGATCATATCCTCTGCGCACAGAATGGCGATATGCCATCAGTTTTGGCGTAAAGAAGCATAGATCGTTTTTTAATAAGCGCCACGTCGCTATTGACGATGACACATTTTGATCGAGGGTAACGATACGTTGACGTTACCCCGTAAGGGGCCAGTCGAGAGCTCTGGGCTCTGTCACCCCCCGGCAATCTAGGATCGAGTCAATGCTGCGCTGATCTCCCACCTGGTTGCTTTTTAGCCGGTAATCGCCTCATGGCTCAACACTCGCTATGACCGATAAATGCTCGAAACGAATGGCCTCTAATGGCCGAGGCTGTGTAAAAACGTTTTAGAGCAGGTTTGAGGAGCAGATTCGGAACGAAAATCGCGCGCCTACGCAAATTTCAGGTCTGCTGCATAACCAAACGCTGGCGGATTTTACGTAGCGACGCAGACTTCAAAACGAGGCCCGCGTTTTTACACAGCCTGGGCCGATTGCTGCCCGTCACAAACGGCAAAAATCGGCCAAAAGCCGCCAGTCGAAAGGGGCAACTGATAGCCAGCGCGGACATTCGCCGAGTAATAATCTGGTCTGCCACAAGCTCAATGGAATTTGAGCAGAAAATGCGAGCAGTTGCTTTTAACTACCGGATCACCAGTTCCGGGACAGACCAACGTCAAGAAATATGTCGTACCGAAGACTGAGTCCTTACTACTCCATCATGCTTTTAATGTCTAACTTTAGGTTTACAGAGTTACTGGAGCCAAAAGCCCATTCAATGAGTGCATCTTGCTCTTTTAGAGCTGTCACCAAAGCACCATGAATACCTCGCCTGGCACCGAGGCAACCTGTTTGGCCGCAGCAGTAAGGTTCGCTTTTAGGTGTGATCGAAGAGCTTCGCGTATTCGCCCCACAGCTTTGAAAAGTTGTCCCAATCTGTGGTGTCGCTGGATGCTCTGAACTGTAGGGTGCCGGGTGGCCCCACTAATACGGGTTTGGTGAGAACGCTACTCTCAAGGCTGTAATGGCTCAAAAGCTTTTCGTCCGTCGGATTGCGTGGGGTAGGGTAGCGACCGGCCCAAACGACCGAAGCTTCGTAGAAGTCGAGTAGCTGTTTATGCTCATCATCGAGGCTCAGGCCGAGCGCCTGATGGAGTTTGTGCAAAAAATGAATTTCAACCTGTCTCTGCGGCGTAACTCGCTGAACAAGAACAGCTTTCATGATCAATTCTAGAGAGAGTCCGCAGAGCATGTGATACACCGGCCAGCACGCCACCTTCATGCTGTACCCGCTGCCGTAACCAAGCTCTTGTGCGATTGACGCGTCTTGAGGCCCCATCGAGTGCCAGAGTGCGCCCGCTGACGCTTTCAAATCTGCGGCACGATTAAACCAATGATTTGGGTGGCTTCTGTGCTCAACCAGAGAAGGACGGCTCGCAAGCCAGCCTGCATATTCGTCATCCATGCTTCTCGACCTCAGTCCCATATCAGCTAGTGTGGGCAATTGCATCCACTTTACCAGCTATTTGCATCGAATTTGACCAGCGCTATGGGAGCGCCTTGACCGGCAACTGTCGACCCACTGCAGTCGATCGGCACTAGCAGAAATGGGTGTGAGCGAGACTGTCAGAATCATCTACTCACGCTCCAGTAATGACGCAATACTCGACAACTGCGTCAAAGAATAATGGCTGCGCACAATAGCGAGGGGGTGGTGCTGCAAAAAAATCTAATAAGCCTAAAAGTTTCTCTCCATAATTCCTGATCGGTGCACTCGATCTAATGAGTTCTTTATTGGAGTGCAAAGTGTCTCGACAAGTGCCGCGAGAATGCTGATCTGACTTTCCTCATCAGCATGCTTAGTCTGGGCTAGCCATCGCTGGCTACTTTCTGCATTCCCGATTATTTTTCTGAATTGTATTCCTCTACTGGTCTTTGCGAAAAGATCAGCGCGCTTATAGTTCCATTCATTCCGAAGTTCACTGGGATCTTTCCAGCTACGTTCACCTGATAAAAAATTCATTAGAATCGCTGCTTCTACCCAACCCATAGAGTCAACTACATCTTTGAATACATGCTTTCGAACTTGATCCCAGGCTGCAACATGAGGCTTATCACCGCTAGAGCGAAATATTATTTTGTTGCCAGAAACCTGTCCAACGAAATTGCGGGGGCTCGAGATTGAAAACTGTTGAATGAGACCCGCGTTGCCAGTGAGCTTCAGTTCAAGAGATCTAATGTCGCCAACGGCCAAGGACATTGGGAGGTAACCATATAAGCGAACAAGTTCAATGGCCGCAAAAAAAGCCGAATAGTAGGCTGTTACGATAAGCCAGCCAGTATTTACATTGGACATACGACTGGCCAACAAGTTGTCATGTTGGGCTTTAACCCTCTTGGCTCCCAACACAAAATCGACAAGCCGCCCCTCTGAAATCGATGGCCCAGAAAGAATTAAGTCGCCATCTATTCGTTCAGATATAGAAAAGCTAGTAGCTGACTCAATGAGCACTTCGACCAATGGGTCGTTAAGAATTGAGTATTTAAGCCCATCATTGAACGTGACTCGAGAGTAATCAGTTCGCGACGAGCATTCAGCGAGTCTAGCAATGGTAGCAACGCAATTATCCTCTAGGTAACCAATCAATTTCATTAGAATAGCGAGCTCGCAGTGGTTGAGTATCGAGAAATCTCTAACTTATCAATTAAGTCTTTTTCCAATCTGCTTATCGCGTCCTCGTTGGTGCCGGTGTGGTGCTCAAAATCAATTTTTCCAAGGCATTCAAATGCTTTTACGAAGGTTTCTTTCTTATAGTTTTGGCCTATTATTAGTGCTTGCTCACAGAAGTTGTTAAAAACACGAAATATGGCTTGAAAAAAAGCGGACTGGGTTAGTTTGGTCGCAACACCGTTCTCTTTCAAATTAAATTCTACGCCATATAAATAATTGCTGATTAGTGTTTTTTGGTCTTCATACTGCATTCCCTTCACGCGAGGTAGGTCTAAAATTTTATTGATGGCTATTTCAAATGGGACGTGAGAGAGATAGCCAGGCCCCCGCTGCTCCGCACTTAACTTTCCGAACAGCACAGACTCCGGGTCGGAGTTAAGCTCTTTGAATAGGCGAAGGCGAACTTGCTCAACTGAACCTTGCTCTGCCAAGAATTTAGTCAGCTCAATTCGCAGAGTTTTTGGCACACCTTTTTGAGTAGAGTTGATATCAATAAAGTATTGTACCTCTTCTAATCGGGATAGATTTGTAAGAATACAAACGGGGAGGAGTACGTCAACACCTTTCTCGCTTGCTAAATGAGCTCCGTAGAGACGATGTTGCCCATCAATCACTAGAAGGGAGCGATCAGGTGATTTTAATTCTAACTCGCTAGAGTCAGAGTGATAAATAATTTCAGTTTCTTGTTGCGCACTTAGGATTATCGCGCCGGGAATAACCTTATCCCGCAAGTATGTTGCAATTTTTCTTGACTTGGGAATATCAAGCTGTCGCTGAAATCCTTCTTCTGGGTTTTCGCTAATTCGTTCGACTCGGGAAATCTTATAAAGCTCGCTAGCAGGTAATGCGGAGAGGTAAAAGCCGACATTGTTTCGAGAAAGGTCAAATGCCGCAAACTTCATATTCAAGCTCCTTGGGAATTCTTGCCCGAAGGAATGCACTTCAGGCGATTATCAGTCGATCTGCAGGCCATAGACGCTGCCTCAACAGAGACGCCCTTCGCAACGGCTCTGATTTTTCTCAGTGAAGCGTACAGGCATCCAGTCGGCTTTCCAATAAGTAGACTTATTGATGATAAGCAATCTGTCGTCGCACGTTAGGTTTCGCTGGATTTCTAGGAAGTTTCAACGTCCGCTCTTGGCCGATTCTGTTGAAAAAGTCGGTTCTTCCAGCCTGCCGGAATATTGATCGCTGAAAACGCCTTTCTTGCGCGCTGCTACGCGAAATCCGAGCCCGGAATCCTCTGCTCAAAGTAAAGATTTCAATCTCAAGCGCGTACTTTTCTGCCGTGGAAACCATAGCCGACTTTTTCAACAGAATCGGCCGATTGCTGCCTTCCACAGCATGATCACCGGTCAGCAATCAACAAACCAGTTGTAAAAATGGTATCCCGCGCTAACCGACACAGCACATGTGCCCAGCGTCAATAGAGGCCACTTTCCTTCGACACCAAGCCACCACTGCATCTTGAATAGAAGAGCTCCCACCAACACGCAGGCCAGAATACCAAGAGCCAGGCCAACCAAAGCGAACAGCCGAGCCCCTAACCCTGGATTTCCGCCGTGCCAGTTCTCACTCAGGCAAAAGGGGCAATGATTGGACGAAGGCGAATACCCCCAGAAACCACGGCTATATGACGCTCTCGGAACCATCGCTTTGCCACAGTTATGGCAGGTAACCATCGAGTGTCTCATACCGCACCTCAGCTCAAATCGTCCTAGATGAGCCCATAGTGCGCTATCGCGAAAAAAACCCAACTGCGTGACCTGACATCTACCCAGCACCCGATCTGAGCTGGGCATCAAACCCTCCTGGCCAGATAACCGAGGTTATGCTGTACACGACCGACTCTATTAAATGCTCCTCGGTGATTGACTTGCCTCGCCGGGTCGCAAAACGAGAATTCAGGACGCCAGTTCAACTCCCCAAATAGCCGCTCATCGGAAATACGTGCAAGGGGGCACTTATGGGGGCACCTAACAAAAAATATGTAAATAAACATAGTTAAAACAATATGTTATGTATGGGTTTTAAATCCCCCCGGCTCCACCAACCTTACATCTAAAGACGTCCGCGGACGTCTTTTTTTGTGCCTGAAACCCAGCAAAATCAAGGCTTTAGGGTCTGCTGGCGTCCATGGACGTCCGGCACAATCCACGACATCTGGTATTCCAGATGGTATTCCAAGCCCTTCAGTGGTAATTTTTGGAATACCAATTGATGTCATGGAACACCTCATGTGCGCCCAAGCCACCCGCCTCTCTGACCGCCAGCTCAAAGCGGTAAAGCCGAAAGACAAGGACTACGTCCTCAGTGATGGAGACGGTCTACAGCTGCGTGTGAGGGTCAATGGCTCTACGCTATGGAACTTCAACTACCGGCAGCCGATTACCAAAAACCGCATCAATATGGGCCTCGGCACCTACCCAGAACTCTCGCTCGCTCAAGCCAGGAAGAAAACGGTCGAAGCCAGAGAACTTCTCGCTCAGGGCATCGACCCGAAAGAACAACGTAGCGAGCTGGCGCAGACAAAAAGGCAGGCAACCGAGCACACATTCGAGAACGTGGCGTCTGCCTGGTTTGAACTGAAAAAGGATTCTGTAACTCAGGCTTATGCCGAGGACATCTGGCGCTCGCTCACGCTGCATGTCTTTCCATCGTTGGGAACAACACCTATCTCGCAGATCAATGCCCCGATGGTCATCGAGCTGCTGCGCCCTTTGGAAACCAAAGGCAGCCTGGAGACAGTGAAGCGACTGACCCAACGACTCAACGAGATCATGACCTACGGCGTGAACTCAGGAATGATCTTTGCCAATCCCCTCAGCGGCATCCGGGCCGTTTTCAAGAAGCCGAAAAAGCAAAACATGGCAGCCCTCCGTCCTGAAGAACTGCCAGAACTGATGGTCGCCATCGCCAATGCAAGCATAAAAAGAACAACGCGCTGCCTGATCGAATGGCAACTTCACACCATGACCCGCCCAGCGGAAGCCGCTACGACATCCTGGGCTGACATCGATCTAGACAAGAAAACCTGGACGATCCCAGCGGAACGCATGAAGAAGCGACGTGCTCATGTCATACCACTGACCGAACACGCGCTTGCTCTACTAGAGACGATCAAGCCCTACAGCGGCCACAGAGAGTACGTGTTCCCGGCAGACAGAGAGCCACGGGATCATTGCAACAGCCAGACAGCAAACATGGCCCTGAAACGTATGGGTTTTGAAGGTCGATTGGTGAGCCATGGCATGCGCTCCATGGCCAGTACCATCCTGAACGAACAGGGATGGGACCCGGAGCTGATCGAGGTCGCACTTGCGCACGTGGACAAAGATGAGGTGCGCAGCGCCTACAATCGTGCGGATTACATTGAACGCAGAAGACCAATGATGAACTGGTGGAGTGAGCATATTCATCGAGCAGGTATGGGTAGTTTGTCTATGTCGGCTACCCAGGGAGCTACGCAGTTAAAAGCGGTATCAATGCGATAGCTGGCGCTGGATCTCACCACCAGCGAGCTGGGCCTGGCTGACGAGACCGATACCCTCGCGGATTTTCGACGCAGTAGCCCAAGGGAATACGCTGCACGATTTCACGGCAGATATCTTCGGCAATCAGGGCAAAAGTCCCGACCAGATCAACCTAATGACGCTCCACAGCTCGAAGGGGGTGGAGTTTCAGGCTGCTGTCATGAAGGGCTTGGAGAACGGCATATTTCCAAGCGCCTGAAATAGGACCGGTGAGCAACTGGCGGAAGCCGCAAGTTTGATCTACGTTGGCGTCACACGTGCAAAGCACAGGTTCATCTGATGTTTGACTCGCATGAGTCCCAACTAATCACAGCAATTCGAAGGGCCACTTAGCCGCGCCAAGAATGGTTGGAAAAACGACTCATTTGATTGTCAGGCTCAAACCATGGACATAAGGTTGGGTAAAGATGTTTACGGTCATTGATTCAGCGCAGCGGATCCCACCTCAAGCGAATTCCCAAGTATTTCTTCTGGTGGATTACTGGGACGACTGGTTCAAATTCCGCACGACGTTTAGGCTCATCGTTTTTGATGCTGCTGGTGTTCGGCATATGCCTGGATCCGTCAAAATTGGTCAAGCAGGTCTTCTCCCTGCACCGAGGGGGTCGGATCCTCCACTAGGGACACGCACTCCGGATCTCCCGGAAAATTTTGACGCCCTCGATCCAGCGCAGTTCTTCTCACTTGGCCAAGACGAGGACTACTACGCAACCCTTGCATCACTCCCCCAAGGATTCGGCTCAGTTATTCTCCAAGGGCTATGTGATTGCGCCTTTGACCTCCAAATCTTTAATAGGCACCACCACGAAGAGGTGATGGGCGAGTCCTTGCTCCGGTCGCTGACAGAGCCGAATGTGCGCAATCGCCTGAACCGTCTTGCACACGGCAATGCAGTCCTGACTCGATTTGAGTTCGAATACACGCTTCCCCCGCCACCTCTTCCTATCGATGGCGGCGTTCCAGCTCCGCCTCCACCAACTATGCAATTCCAGGTAATTCCTAACGCTGAACCTCCAACGAATCTTCACGTGCTGGTGGGTAGAAACGGGGTAGGTAAAACCCGTTGCGTCCAAGGCATCATCAATACTCTGTTAGAGCGAGATAGCGAATCCGCACCACGAGGAGAGTTACGTCGGCTGGGAGCAAATCACGACGACTGGACATTCTCCGGGCTGGTCTCCGTATCGTTCAGTGCTTTCGATAGCTTCGAATTACCGCCGCCAGCCACTATGCGGACCACCGCGGTATTCGTAGGCTTAAGATCGCAAAGAGAAGTGGATGGGCAAATTGTTGAACATCTCAAAAGCACTCAGGAATTAGCAAACGACTTCGTCCTGAGCCTAGAAAGATGCCAAAGTGAACCTCGGCGAGCACGCTGGCTTCGCGCTGTGGCAAGCCTAGCCACCGACCCGCTCTTTGCGGAAAATACAGTTGAACAACTCATCGAACCTAGTGACGATTGGCGAGACCGTGCTAGTCGCTTTTTTAGGCTCCTAAGTTCGGGGCACGCAATTGTTTTGCTTACAACCACTCGACTCGTCGAGCTCGTTGATGAAGGCACGCTAGTGGTGTTGGATGAACCCGAAGGGCACTTACACCCTCCGTTGCTATCCGCGTTTGTTCGAGCAGTGGCCGATCTCCTCGTCGCTCGGAATGGGGTCGCCCTGATCTCGACACACTCTCCAGTGGTACTGCAAGAAGTCCCGCGTAGTTGCGTTTGGATGCTGAGGCGAACCCGCACTCATTCAGCCGTTGAACGCCCATCCATAGAGACCTTTGGGGAAAGCGTTGGTGTCTTGACTCGAGAAGTGTTCGGTTTAGAGGTAACGGACTCAGGCTTCCATCAGCTTATCGCGGACGTTGCTCGCCGACCTGGACAAACGTTTGAAGCAGTCGAAAGCCACTTTAGAGGGCAGTTAGGAGCCGAGGCACGAGCGCTTGCGCGAAGCCTTACCATTCAAAGGGACGTGCCGTGAAACGTCTAGATCCACCTGCGTTCAACGCCACTTTGACGGTAGAGACCTGCGCCGCTGGCATCTCCATCCCTGAGCGAGCTCAAGCGCTGAGGGATGCATTACCTGTTATTCAAGCCTCGGAGGTCGAGTATCGAGAGCTTGGTTCAGCCGGCCAACTGTTTGAAATCGTCGGAAGCGACACAGTAACCCCACAACTCAATGCAGACTTGATGGGAATAATCTACAAGTCGCACTTTGCCCGGAAGGGGTCACCATCAAGATCACTTTATGAGCAGATCAGAATGGCTCCTGAGTTCGGCATCTGTCCACTGTGTGCTCAGAGGACCGTCGCCACGGTTGACCATTATTTGCCTCAATCTCGCCACCCCAAGCTCAATTTGACACCGGCCAACCTTGTCCCAGCGTGCTCAGACTGCAACAAACGCAAGCTTGCGGGGGTTGCTACGAGAGCCGAGGATCAAACCCTACATCCTTACTATGACAACTTGGGCAATGAGCGCTGGCTCGTTGTCGAAGTTCAGGCATCTTCGCCACCAACGATTTCCTTTGCCGTACGTCCTGCGGGGACATGGGGTGAAGTGCTCACAGCACGCGTGCATCATCATTTTCGAGTGATGGGCCTAGGCGAGCTATACGCTGCACAAGCAGCCAGTGAAATGGCAGATATCTCGTATTCGCTTGAGGATGTCGGGGCCAGCTCAGGCCCCGATGGGGTTCGCCAGCATCTTGATGGCCAATTTCGGTCCCGATACGCCCGCGACGCTAACTCTTGGAAATCCGCTCTGTACGAAGGGCTCAGAGACTCAGATTGGTTTTGTGTTGAAGGCTACCGACTGATTCGTACCTCCCGTGCATAAATGACACTTTATCCTCTCCAACCGAGCCTTTGACATTGTCAGACTTTTAAATGTAATCTCTGACAATGTCAAAACCGGTATTCACTGGGGGCTGGACAAAATGAGCGATGGGCCACATAGAAGCTTGAAGCTGCGGAAGCCATGGAGAGAATTGGCAAAGCGTGCCGATCAAGACACCTACGATGCCGCCCAGATAGCGGAGGCTACGGCACATGCAGTTGCCAGCGACTTCAAAATGGAGGTCTCGTGGCTCCTGATGGAAGCCTTGAAAGCAGTGTTTACCGGCTGTGATAACTCTCTGGAAATTCGAGAAATCGCGCTGACGCAACTTGAAGATGCGAAGGCACTGGCAGCAGCCTCCGTTTTTGGAACGAATCTTGTGGAATGGAGCAGCACCCTTATCCATGAAGGGAAATTTGGAATTGAAGCATTCCATGAGGCGGTAGGCCTTGCCGCCAAAGATCGCTGCCACGCAAATATACGGTCGATCGAAGAACACTACCTTCGAGACTCAAATGAGCAAAGAGCAGATTACGTCAGTAGGAGGCTCCAGAATGCCATTTCTACTCTCTCGAGTTCCCAACTCGGTCTGGACCTTGTGGGCCCAGAGCCTACTCGACTCCTCCCCCCAAGGAAGATGGAAGGTATTGATGAAGGGGTATCGTTGCGATGAGTACCTTGCCGCCTAAGGAAATAGCTGTAGATATACTCGAACCTGGCGCCTGCAAAAGAAACGGTTTGGTCCCGTGTTACATCGGGAAGAACATCGAGTTCGATCTTGAGGCTCTCGCGACCTTCTCATCGCATGACAAATGGGAGCCCGTGACGCATGACGCACTACTCATAGCTGCTGCAGTTGAGTTCTGTGATCGCATCCTTGTCCGCAGCTCAATGAGTTGGGGCAGGCGGTTCATCGTGCATATTCCAGTACACGACGTTGAACGGTGGTCTAGTAACAAGGTAGATCGAGCGCTCGTCAACGCGCTTAACCTCCTGACCGGTGACGACTGGCATTTCAACTTTCGATCTCGAAAACAAGCTGCGCAGAGACCGCCGCAAGGCCAAATAGCTTTTCCTTCCGATGCAGAGGCGGTCATTGCCTTCAGTGATGGAATGGACTCACGTGCAGTCTCTGAGCTTGAGAGCAAGCGCCTAGGTAAACGCCTGATTCGTCTTCGAATAGGGAGCAAACAACACGATATTTCAAAGAAGGAACGCCAAAGGATTCCATTCACGGCCATCCCTTATTCAGTCAAACTTGATGATGCAAGAAGCGCCGAGAGAAGTGCACGCAGCCGCGGATTCAAGTTCAGCATCATATCCGCAATTGCGGCGTATCTGATCGATGCTCCAATGGCCATCATCCCCGAAAGCGGACAAGGTGCACTTGCACCTGTGCTCCTTCCTGTTGCGCATGGGTATGAGGATTATCGAAATCACCCTGTCTTCACCAAGCTGATGGAGTGCTTTATCGAAGCACTTCTTGATTATCGATTCCAGTACACCTTCCCCAGGCTCTGGATGACGAAAGGCGAGACCCTGCGCGAGTATGTCGAAACCTGTGGCACTAGCGCGGATTGGGTAACGACCAGATCGTGCTGGCAGCAATCCCGGCAGGTAGCCGTTTCAGGCGCAAGAAGACAGTGCGGCATATGCGCCGCGTGTATGCTTCGCCGCCTTAGCGTTCACGCTGCAGGATTGGAGGAGCCACCAACGAATTATGTGTGGGAATCCCTAGATAGTCCGACCTGGAAGTCAGGCGCAGCAAAAGAATTCACCAGTTTTACCGAAGCCTTGCGACAATACGCTATCGCAGGGGTACTTCATTTCGAGCACCTTTCTTCGATTCGGGAATCTTCGCAGTACGAACTGATCAAACGCCGCAGAACGAGCGAACTGGCTCGAGCTCTGGCCGAGTCGCCACATGCCGTGGCGCAGAACCTTGACAGGCTCTTGCAGCAACATGCCAGGGAATGGTCAGCGTTCACGAGCGATATGAGATCAGAGTCGTTCGTGAGGAAGTGGATAGATGGCGCATCATGACCAAACCAGACTATGAACTGAACCCAGCTGAACTGGGTGAACGACTAAAGGTCGCGCGCGAAACCGCGGCCATGACCCAAGACGCAGCCGCCAAAGCAGTCGGCTTTGCTCGAACCACCCTCGTGGCCATTGAAAAAGGGCAGCGCGCTGCAAGGATCGACGAGATCCAAATGCTCAGCCGCTGCTATGGTGTATCGGCCAACTCATTGCTGCGCCGAGAAGCAGTCCATGTGGACCTTGTTCCTCGTTTCCGCTCATTGCCAGACACTGTTAATGCAGGCATCGATCAAGCTGCTCGTATGCTGAATGATCTCGTCAGGGCTGAAGTAGAACTTGAGAACATACTGGGCGTTAGGAAAACCTCGAACTACCCGACTGAAAAAAGCATTTTGCCCGGCGATGTACGAAAACAGGCAGAGCACGATGCACACAGCCTCCGAAGCTGGCTTGGGCTCGGCGAGAGTCCCATCCAAGATCTGTTTTCACTTATAGAGATGCAACTTGGAATTCGCGTCTATACCCGCAGACTTGAATCGAAAGTGTCTGGACTTTTTGCCTATGACGACGCTGTTGGCGCCTGTATGCTAATAAATGCAGTACATCGGAAGGATCGTCGAACCCAGACTGGCGCCCACGAGCTCGGTCACTTTATAGCGACGCGGCGTCAACCCGAGATCTATCAAGCCGAAAAGTATGAGAACTCGCGTGAAGAACGGTACGCGAATGCTTTCGGTAGCGCTTTTCTAACGCCTGCCCGTACTGTTATGGAAAAGTTCAAGGAAGTGACCATTGGATCAACCCACCTCACTCGTCGGCACATCATCCTGCTTGCTAATTTCTTTGGCGTTTCACGCCAGGCAATGGTGATGAGGCTTGAAGAATTGGACCTGACGAAAAGGGGAACTTGGGATTGGTTCATGGACAATGGCGGCATAACCGACGACCAAGCCCAACAGGTACTAGGCTCGATAGCTCACGACTCCACGCCTACGGAAGGCGCGCAATCATCGAGACTTTTTTTGTTAGCTATCGACGCCTGGAAGAAGGATCTAATCAGCGAAGGGCAGATGTCGGATATGCTTAAGCTCGAACGGGCGAAGGTACGCGAGTTGCTTGATGAGGCAGAAGAGGATGAAGTTGATGACCTTTTCAAGCTGCCTCACTAATCAAGATAGCATTCTCGTTCTCGACGCCAGTGTCATCATAAACTTGCTGGCGACCGATCATGCAAGCGCAATACTGCAAGCACTTCCGACTCCTATTGTAGTCACGGACAATGTCATACGGGAGATTGAGCTGGGGGCAGTAAATGGTCGGCCTGAGTCGAAACAGCTTTTGGAGCTAATCCACAATCAAATTTTAAAGAGTGAAGTGCTTTCTGGCATTGCATTAGAGCACTTCTTCGACTTGGTATCCGGATCCACGGCGGCCTCACTCGGAGACGGGGAAGCCGCGACACTCGCGTTAGCACATAGCAACGGCTTCACAGCTGTCATTGATGAAAAAAAAGCGACCACGATTTCCTCTGAACGCTTTGAGACCCTACGCCTGATTACGACGGTGGATATTCTCGCCTATGAGCCTGTGCGGATTTCACTCGGAGATGAGGCGCTATCTGTGGCAACGCTTCAGGCACTGAAAAATGCCAGAATGCAAGTTCGAGAAAATCAATTCGACTGGATTCAAGGGGTAATCGGATGTGAGAACGTAGGGTTATGCCCAAGCCTGAGGCGGCTCGTAAAACTCAAGGCGGCAAGAAGTTGTTGTATCAGTCAGTAGTAGGCTAGACGGTAAGGGATCAGTAAACAAGCCTTGCGTGTTTACGCAGTTTGCACTTGGCTCATTATCTCAACTGATAATCCGCCTGCTAATCATCTTTGACCAGGTACGCACCGCGTAGTGGATATGGTCATGCAGATATTGAATAGCTGCCTCGAAGGCGCTGCGTGGAACCAGGCTTCACAATGACCGCATTGGTACCAACACTGCCACGACCAAAGTCCTTCTCCCAGCGGGCGTGTTCAACTCAGTCAAGCCGCTTATCATCGGCCAGATTGCCGCTATGGTGTTCACTGCTGAAAAACTCACGGTGCTCGCTCCCTGAGGACAGATAAAAAAATCGCAGCGCACTATACACCGGACCAAAACGCTCAACCTGCGGGCCAAGCCATCATCATGCTCTCGCCAGCCCCATGCAAGTTACCTTCAGGGGTCGGTGGAGAGCTGAGACCGATTTAAATATTCCGCCCCAACGGCGAAAAACAAGGCGCACTTGCCTGCAATTTCGCCAACACCTCCTCGTACTCCAAATCCCCCTCAGCCTCACGAGCAGGAATCACTTCTCCATGTAACTGAGCGCGCAGGTCGTCCCAACGCTCCAACAGGACCTGCCAGTTATGCTCGTCGTAAGTCCCTCGAAAGATTACCGGATGCACATCGATACGCGGTAGCTGTGCTGCCGGACTGCCCCGTTCCAGCGCTTCGTTCAGCCGGCGACTCCAATGACTGCCCACGCGATCGACTCGGCCGATCTGTTGCTCGACCACACCGGGATTCCACTCCGGGTGCATGAGGATAACGGTCTTGCAGGCCAGATGCAGGTTGAGGCCTTCGCGGCCAACGGTGGATTGGGCCACGAGAACACGGGGAAAGCTATTCGGGCGGTTGAAGGCCAGTTGCAACAAGCGGCGGGTAGATTGTTCAGTGCCGCCGTACATCAGGCGAGCGAAACCACCCTCCTGGTGGGCATACTCGGGTTGCAGGCGGGCGAGTAGCAGCTCCCATTGCAACGCAATTTCGCCGGTATCCGGTGTATGGGGATTGTCGTCCGTGTGCTGGTCGCCGGCAGCGCTCAGCAGTTGGCAAAAGGCGGTGCACGCTTGCTCAGGCGTCAGATGTTCGACGTCCCCGCCAGTGAAGTCGAGGATCGCCCGGGTAAACAGCGCCACGGGATGTTTCTCGGCGGTGCCCACCAGATCCTTGTTGAGCTCGGCCTCCTGAAGGTGTTTGAACATCGCGCGGGGCACCTGCTCATGTTCGGGCAGTCCCGCATCCAGCCAGCCGAGCAGACGCCGGCGTAGCTGCTCCCGACGTGTGCTGTGGGTGCTGTATTGATTGGCCAGCAGCTCAGGGATGGAGTTGAGTTTCAGCCGGCAATTCAGCTGACGGTGCGCAATCTCCACTGCTGCCCATTCCGAATGGTCATCGGGCTCGTCGGCACGAGCCTGGATTACGCTCTGCGGCCAGTAACGGCCGGCCTCAAGGCTACGTAGCATTTCACGTGCGTTCAGCAGCCGGACCAAGGCCCGCATGGGTGCGGTGAAACGGCCGAACACCAGCACCTTTTCCTCTTGCTTGTGTGCGGCTTCGATGGCCGTGATGGTGGCCAGGATTGCCGGGTGCTCAAACAAGTGGTGGGGATTCTGAAACGCCTGCGCAGCCGTCTTCAACCACCACTGCACGCGTTGCTGGCGCTTGTCATCGACCGCGCTGGACTGTCCGTCATCCGGCAGGGCAGACGGCTCCGCTGGTTCATTAATTTGCGCTAGGAGGTCAGCGATGCCATGCCCATTGGCCAGGGTCAATCGCAAGCGTTTGGCCGTTGAGTTTTCGTCCAGTCGCGAGGCCACGGACAGCGCCTCGGTTGCGCACACGGCCTGTCGCCAAGGTAACTTCAGCGTGCGTACATCCACACTGACGGGCTTTTGGGTGTTGCGATAGCTTTCCCCCTGAGTTTCTTGGGCGAAGCGTGAAACGTCGGCGTCTTCACGTTTATCCCGGCGCAGCAGATAGGGGCTCAACGTCGATTGAAAGGCACTGGCTGCAGCCTGATATTGTTGACGGGCAGTGTCGCTGGAACGCCAATGAACGCGTAGATGACGGATGGCCTGCGCAAAGTCGTTGATCACAGGCTGAAGTTGATTGCGCACTTTTTCGTCGAGACCAAGCCGTTCGAAGGTTTGCCGCCATTGCTCGACATCCAGCTCCACAGGAGTCGCTGTCATGCACAAGCGACGGCTGTGCTGAGTTCCCTGCACCAGGTTACCGAGCAACCGGCTCAGGCCGCTGTCGGTGCCGCGACTTTTGTGGGCTTCATCGATCACCAGCAGATCAAAGGAGCCCAGGCCAAGCCCGACCACCTGTTCAAGCCAACCCCGATGAGGAGTACCGCGGCGGTAATCGGTGTGAGTATCGGGGTTTGGCCAGGCATGCCCGGTCGTGACGTCAGTCAACCAGGCGTAAGCGGGGTGCGCGGCGTCTTCGCTGATACGCGCCACAATACTGGCAGCGGCTCGCTTGACCCTTTCATCATAAGAGCCTGACAGGTGGTAGCCATTTGGATACTTGAAACCTGCCTCCTTGCGCCAGCGTGCGAAGACTTCCGGCACCAACTCTCTGCGCCAGCGCGTTGCATTCTCGCCCATACGCCAGTTGGCAAAGGTATGGGACAGCACCAGGATTGGCTCCTGAAACCATGGCTTTTTATCAAGGACCTCTTCGGCACTTCTGGCTTCAAAGTAGCCGAGCAGACCACGCAACATAGCGGGAGTTGTAACGCCTCCCAGTTTCAACTCGGCCTGCCACTGATAGCCCAGCCCTGGCGGGGCGATGACGGCGGCTCGACCGCCAGCGTCCTTGACTGCGCGAATCAACTCGACAGCGATACGGGTCTTGCCCATACCCACTTCGTCGGCCAGCACTACCCCGTGTTCGCCAATTCGATCGGCCAACGCATGCAGGCTGGCTCGCTGGCCTGGATTCAGATGCGCAGCCGCCTCACCTGCGTCATCTGCAAATTGTTGCTGTTGCATCGCCCGCTCACGCAGTGAAGCCGCAACGGCTGCCCAACTGAAGGCGATCCGTTTCATGGCAGGACTCCCAGGGGGTGTGAGGTGTCGAGTTTCCAATGGGCCTCGATATTGCTCAGTGCGGTTTCGTAGCGCTGCCCTTCCGGATGGTCCGCTGTCTCGGCAAAACAAGGCCTGAACGCAGGTTGACGCAGGGCGTGGATGGGGTTGATTTCGAGTGTCAGAAACTGCTGCAACAACCCGCAGCCGGCGGCCTGTATGAGCGATTGTTCAAGACGGGTACACCACACCATCCAATCCCGAGGTTCCAGCGCAGTTTGTTTCGCTGCGATGCCTTCGATCAGTTCCATCATTTGCCGGATCGGGTAACGCGCCGCTTCTTTTCCTGGCGCAATGGCTCCCTGTTTGTCGGCAGAGCGCTTGCTATCGTCGAACGCGTCGGGCAGTTCTTCTTCACTGGGTGACTGTGGAAAACTGTCGAGTTGCATCCACGCATCCTCCAGGCTGATTTCTGGCAGCTCGGTGGCCGCCAATCGGCCAAACCCATCCAGCACTGGCACCGTCATGACATGCGTTGCACCCGCCTCTTGCCAACTGACAACCACCTGCCGCGGTCGTGGTCCGCACCAGGCGAAGCCTTGACCCTCAAGATATGCACAAGGCTGTCGCGACGTATCCAGCACTGAGTAATCGCTGCGCGAGCGATCATCGGCGCTCAACCAGCCTTGCTCTGGTGTATCAGTGTCCCGCCACATCAAGTAAGCCACGGGCGCTGCGCTGAACACCTCGCTCCCCATCTCAAGATCCTTGCCCTGCTGCAGCGTCTCTGGGACGCATTCCTGCTCCCACTGAATCGGCAGGTAATAGCCAATCGATTCGGGATCAGCTCCCTCCGATTTTGCCGGGTACCAGTTCAAAGGCGTCGGAGCGAATACCACCCCGGCCTCAAGGTTGCCCGTCGATCGCCCCATCTTCAGGGTGAAGCCTTGCCGGGTAAGATTGCCCGAGCCAAGGTACAGCCATGGGCTGGCTGTTTTTTCCGAATGCCCGGTCTCGCTGGCGCTGAAAATGAACTTGGCATGCAAGGTGCGTTTTTGCACGTCAGGAAAGTAGGCCGGCTGAGCCGCAGGTCGTACGCTGACGCTGGCAGCCGTCAAGTTCGCGGCTGCCGCTGCAATGCCCTGGCAGCTCGCCTCGTTGACAAACAGATCTACAGTGCTGGTCGCCGTCAGCAGACGCGGTTCTCCTTCTTCACCGCGCAAGCGTCTGATGATGATCAACGGGACCGATGCATGCTCACCGGGCATTGAAGACTCATAAAAACCCGAGCCCATGGCCAAGTAGTTACGCGCTGTTTCTCGACCCGAGGCATAAACGACTTTGGCTGGCAGTTGGGCGAGCAGCGACGCTTTTCGGTTATCGAAGAAACGCGCGTTCAATCCGGAAGCTTTCGGCTTGACCTGTTTGAGCAGGATCGCATCCATATCCGCCACGGCCTTGGCTGTCAGCGGGTTGGCGAGCAGCGCACGGTCGTCGTAATTCTCACGTAGCCACAGCAGTAAACTCCAGGCGCTGCAGATATCTGTCCGGACCTGCTGCGTTGCCTCGGTGGGTACTACCAATTCGTCGCTGCACAGGTCCAGGCGCCAGATCAGGTCAAGGCTCTGCTCTAATGTCTGCCGGGTCCAGTTGCCGGTGGACACAAGCAAACGCAAACACCAGGCCTCGCTCTTGTCAGTGCTGCGGTAACCCAGCACCGCGACCTTGGCGTGCATCAGGTTGAATGGCAAATCGGCTTTCGCCCAAGGTAAATGCAACAGGCCCGGCACTTCGACCGGGGTAATCTGGATCGCGCGCGGGTCCAGCATCAGTGCCAATAGCGTTTCCCCGGCATAGGCACGCTGATTGGCTTGCTGGTGGCTGAAACGCTCAAGCGCATCGTTGAGAAACCTGTCGTCAGCCGAGAAGCCGCACAGCCAACCGAAGTGGCCAGTAAAACCGTCCGGCGTTTCGAAGTGTTGGGCCAGAGAGGCAGGAGCATGACTCATAGACTTACCTCTTCAATGGCTACTGCTGGAGCCGGGGTGAGCCAGGCGCTCAATTGGCCCTGGAGATCCAGGTCCAGTCGATGCAAGCGACCTACGCGATGGGAAATCCAGGCTGGCAGAGCGGCTTGGGAAGCCTCGCTTTGGGCCTCGATAACAGCCTGGCCAGTATCGACCTCCAAAACCTGATGCTGGAACGCACCGCCAGGCAGAATGTCCTTGCCTTGCAGGCGCAGAACCCGACCGTCGCGGCTCACCAGACTGGCCAACAGTATCGAACTATCAGGATCTATACACTCATGGCAGAAGGTCGAGGCGACAGGATCGGTTCGCTGCCGCTGAGGGTTATCCAGGAACAATCGGGCCATTTCGCGCAAATGAGTGATGTGCGTCGAGATGCGTTCGGGCAGGACACTCCCTAACTCGAACCGCTGCGTGCTCAACACCGCCATGTGTTGCTCCACCGCGTTCAGCACGTCGTAGGCGGCATCCTGCACTTGAAAAAACAGAGCGCCATAATGCAAGTCGTTCCAGTGTTCGGGGTCGATTTCATCGGGTCGCTCAGCCCAATCGAACACGGCTTCCAGCTTGGCGTGACGAGCCCGTACCCAGCCACGTATGGCTGCACGTCGCAAGCCACCGCTGGCTGGCGAGAGTTCCGCATCGATACGGCGAGACAACAGCGCACGAGCCTGTGCGGGTAATACTTGCAGAGGCGAGAGCAGCCCGGAAACGGGGCCTTTCAACCTATCTACAGAATCGCCTCGTTGTGCCCACTGCACCAACTCCTCTAACAGCGCTCCGTCATCCCCACAGCAGGCGTTAACGAATTCATGACCAAAGGCCGTGCAGGTAAAGGCATTGAATCGTTCACCCTGCGCGCGCACCAGACCCAGGGCCAACAATGCCTGGCCGGTCCCCATTCGCATCGGTTGGCTGACATAGAACCCTGGCTTGCACAGGGTCTTGAAGTCGAAATTCGCTTTGCCGCGCAGTTTCTCCGAACCCCGCACCCGGGCATCACCCTGGCCTTTGTTCTGTTTGAGCGCGTAGTAGCAGCCCAACGCTTCAATGGCGTTGGCCGCGTTAATGTTCGAGACATTCGACTTGCGCTCGCGCAACTTCTGCGCGAGCGCGATACCCAGCATCGCCAAAAACAGCTGTTTGGCGTACCACACGCCGCCCATGCCAGGGACAGCGCGCTCGTTGTACTCACGCACTGCGGCGCCAATATCAAGCGTGCGGGTGCGTCTCTCGCCGTCCAATTGTTCAGGACCAGAGAGTCCCCAGGTCATGCTCATAAAAGGCTTCCTTTGCGTTTGCAGCGAGTCAGCATTTGAGCTGGCGCATCGCCAACGACGGTAGCAAAATGCCACAATCTCGTCCATGTCGCTTCGGAGGGATCTCCATGATCGACATTACAAGTCCCAACTAAAGCTTGTCTGCCCCATGCCGATATCGTGCAGTGGAGCTCTCTCGCAGGCACCCACGCCTACATGCACAAGGAAGTTGCGAATGTCTGTGGCCATTCTGATTTATCTACGCCTCATCTCTCTTCCTGTACCCCGCCGCCCTGCCGCTGAACGACTGGCCACAATTCGGCTGACATCACGGTGAGTGCTGCACACCGCTATTCATGCGATCCAGATGTCGCGCACGACACAATATGTCGTGGGCATGTTCGACATTTACTCATCTTGATTTACATCTGAACCAGCGAGAGATATCCCCATGCATGAGTCCTTCTATCCGTCGCAGAAACGCTCGAAGCAGCCCACCTTGTTCCTGGCCATCGACATGTGGGGGATTGAAGGTGAGTACGCCGACGGAAACTGGCATGTCCTACTTCACAGATTTGCTCTGGACTGGAGCAAGAAACATCCGGACCAGGCACCAGCAACGCTATGGTCAAGTGTTCAACCCTGCAGCCTTTTCGCCAATGGATCGTCTTGCTACGTCTCCGGCAGTTCTAGGTTGCCCGATGCGTTTTTTCAGCAACTAGAGAGCTTTCTACGCTCAGAGTTCGGTAACTGCGCCCGTATTGGTGGAGAAATCCAGGTCAATCCGGATGAGTGGCGGGTGTACCTGCACTTTGAGAACAGCGCAGTCTGGGAGAAATATAACGGCTATGAATGGAGGGAGCTCAAGTTGTGAAACGACTGGAGCCCCTCCCCCACAACGATGCCCATAAACGTTTTTGATATACGTAAGGATTCGTACTGATCATGTTGAAAACCCAAAGCACTTACCTCAACTATCTGAAATCCATTCTGCCGCTCATTGTAGAAACCTCGATCCAGCCCGATGAGGTGACGCGGCTGCAGAACGATATCGAACATACCGAACTGCTCGTCCCCGTCATTGGTGCGTTCAGCGCTGGCAAGAGCAGCTTGCTGAATGCTTTCCTTGGCGAAAACGTCCTGGGTATAGGCCTGACTCCCGAAACTGAGTTGGCCACTGAGTTGCGCTACAGCAATGACCCGCATCTCCTGGCCATTCGCCTGGATGGCAGCAGTGAACGCCTGGACGTCAGCGCTCTTGCCGGTATCAAGACTCGCGCCAACGAATTCACCCACCTTCAGTTGTACCTGGATAACCCGCGACTCAAAGCCTCGCCCTCACTGGTGCTGGTTGACATGCCCGGGTTCGGCTCCTCATTGGCCAACCACAACAAAGCGATCGCGTACTACCTGCCCCGTGGCGTGCACTTCATCGTGGTGACCAGCGTGGAAGACGGCAACATCACTCAGTCGATGTTGCGTCAACTGGATGACCTGCAGACTTACGGGCGTGATTTCACGTTCCTGCTGAACAAGATCAACCTGCGCTCGGACGAGCAAGTGCAAGAAGTCGCGGAGTTGGTCGACGAGCAGATCCGGATCAACTTTGTCGACACGCGCCCCCTGGTCAAGGTGGGGCTCGACGGTGAAGTCCAGCTGGGCGAAGTGCTTGCACGCCTGCAACCCGAACAAATCGTTCGCCAGGTGTTTGAAGATCGATTGAAAGATCTGACCCATTCACTGCTTAGCCAGATCAACCTTGCGCTGACCTCGCTGAAAAAAAACCAGGCCGAAAATCAACATGCCTTGAGCGAGCTGGCCAATGGTATTCGGCAGATCGAGCGTAAACGCGACGGCATTCTTGAAGACCTGCGCGACAAGCAGCTGGACCGTGCCGTAGACAGCTGCCTCAATGCGGTCGGCCGTGAACTTGATAACGCTCAGTCGGAATTGGTCAGCGCCGGCCTGGCGGGTAATCAGGACGCTTTCTCGCGGATCGTATCTGAAGTGGTCCGAAGCTCGATGACCCGTACCATCAAGGAGCAGATGGACATTCTCAGCCGCTCCGTCGTCACCGACTTTGCGCAAGCCGTGGGTGACCTGGGCAAAAGCATGGGCCAGTTCAGCAATGATCCTAACTGGCTGGGTCAGATCACCGACAGGATCAACCGAACCCTGCACAAAACCGGAGAGACCCTGGGCCACTGGAGCAAATCGCTGGCCGAGCGCAATACACACGAACTGGAAAGACTGAAAAAAGAAAGCGGCTGGAAGGAAGGAAACCCGCTACCAAAAGTGAGCTATCAAGGCCTGGCCACCGTGCTGGCAGTCACTACGTCGGTAGTCAATCCGCTGCTCGAGCTGGCCATCATCTTTCTTCCGCAAATTCTGGCCTTCTTCAATGAGGGACGTCAGCGCGAGCAACTCCGGCAAAAAGTGATCAATGAAATCATTCCTTCGGTTAAACGGGAATTGCGTGATCGTCTGCCCGTTTTGCTCGCCGAACAGATGGAAGTGCTGGTGACGCAAGTCAGCGTGGAGTTCGAGCGCGAAATCGGTGAAAAGCAGAAGCTCATTGATGAACTGGTCGCCAGCCGCAATCACGATGCCGAGGCCGCCGAGCATCAGATCGCGCTGCTGAGCCGCGCCAGAGAACAACTGCAACAACTCGCCAAACAAGCTCTCTACGAGTCGCAGCCATGAACGCACAACACGTCCTGGATCTGAACCAACGCCTCCATCAATGGATGGAAAAGTACAACCCGGAGCTGGAAAAAGACATCGTTCAATGGCTGCGCAAGCACGCCATCGACCGGACGGAGGACCTGAACAAGGCCTTCAGCAAACTGGTCGAAGAGAATCGATTGCTGCAGATCGGCGTCGTGGGTCGAGTCAAGGCCGGCAAGTCTTCATTGCTCAACGCCCTGATCTTTGACGGTCATGCGATTCTGCCCAGGGCAGCCACCCCGATGACCGCTGCGCTGACCACCCTGACCCATGGCGACACCTTCGGTGCCGAGGTCCAGTTCTACAGCGCGGCTGACCGGGAAAATATCGAGCAGAACGCCCTGCGCTACGAGCAACGACTTCGCGAAGAAAAGTCTCGCGCCCACGAAACGCTGAGCCAGCGACGTCAGCGCAGTGGCCGACACGTAGAAGACGAGCAGTTTTACGCCGACGTCGAGAAAACGGCCCGGCGAGCCCTGCAAGGGGAGCATGCCCTGGCAGCTGCACATGACCAGTGGCAGAGCATTCGCAGCTCCAATGTCGATTTCAAATCCCTCGACAGTCTGGGACGCCTGCAGGCAACTGATGCTCAGTCATTAGCCGACAAATTGCTGGACTATGTCGGCGTCGGCGGCAACTACATGCCGTTGACCAAAAGCGTCGATATCTTCCTGCCGCTGGACTCGCTGCGTAACGTGCGCATCATTGACACCCCAGGCTTGAACGACCCTGTGCAGTCCCGCGAGGAACGCACGACAGCCTTGCTCAAGAATTGTGATGTGGTCTTTATCGTCAGCCCTGCCGGTCAGTTCCTTAGTGAGCAGGACATCGAGATGATGAGCCGGATCACCCAGAAAGAGGGTGTCCAGGAACTGGTGTTGATCGCCAGCCAGGTCGACAACCAGCTGTATGGCAGCGACACCCGTCAACCTACGCTTCAAGGATCGCTGGACAAGATCACCCAGACGCTCAGCGTGCACATGGTCGATACCCTGCAACGCTTGAAGGTCCAGCATCCGGAGATCGGTGCGACTTTCGACAACCTGATTGATAAAGGCGCTGGCAAAGTCCTGCATACCTCGGGCATGTGCCACAGCCTTTCGGTACGTTTTGACCAACAGAAGGAATGGGACAGTGGCGAGCAGAAGGCGTGGGAAAACCTTCAAGCGAATTACCCTGACTTCTTTACGCCAGAGCATGCCGAACGTTGCCGAGGCAACCTCGACCTGTTGGCCAACACCGAAGCGCTACGGGCGGTGCTGGACAGTGTCCGCGCGCAGAAGGACCGCATTATCGAAGATCGGCGCGAGGAGCTTATTCGCGCCAAGTCCTCGGCACTGGAAGCGTTCCGAGCCGACTTGCTGAACTTTACCCAGGCCAAGTATCAGGAAGTCCGCAATGCCGATATTGAGGATCTGAAGGCTCAGCGGCGCAAGCTGGATAGCCTGATGGTAGTGGGTTCCTATGAGCTTGATGGCGTCTTGAACAAATGCGTCGAAGAGTTTCGCGAACAATTGGAAGTGGTCCTGTCAAAAAAGTTGGAGAAAGCCTATGGCTCCACACAGACGGCAGTAGATGCGTCGGTGGAAGAAAAAACAGAGAAAAAGGAGGAGATGCGCGATAGCTTCGCTGCAAAAACTGCCAACTGGCTTTGGGGCGGTGGTCTGGAAACCCGCCATTACACCGTATTCAGGCTGCTCTGGCGCAATGTATATAACGCACTTGAGGAGTTCGCCGAAGGCTTGGCAGGTACGCTGAAAGCCTCAAGTAAATCGCTGACCGAAGAGTTTCGCGAGAACCTCATCAAAGAATCGACTAAGGTGGCCAGACGTCACCTTGGCGACGACCTGGACGCAGCACTAATCATCAGCACCAATCGAGGTCTGGTGTCAGGTTTCAAACTTCCAGTTTTTGAGCTAAACAGTCATGAGCTGCGCAAGCTCAAAGCAGCTGGCAGCCATCTGGAGGGCGATGAAGCACGCAAATTCCTGGACAATGCCAGACATCTTCTGGTCGACCTCAAAGGACAGGCCCAACGGCAGATCCGTCACTTGATGGCTGACGTCACCGAAAAGCTTCCGCCCTCCTACGGCAATGCATTCTTCCAGGATATGCAAGCCCGTATCGAACAGCTGGAAGAACAGGTCGGCAATGCCCTTCTGACCCTGGACCGCCTGCAACGCATGGCCAAGGAACTGGAGGCGGCATGAAGACTGAACTGTTTCCTCCGGCGCTGATGACCCAACTGGATAAACTTGGCCAGTTGTTCATCCGGCGTCGCAAGCTGCTGCGTGACGGTGTGGTCGAAACTCTCCAGGTTGCGGATGATCAGCACGATGCCTTGACCCGCGAATATCAGGGCGCAGTGGCGCGTCTTGAGACGCTGACTGCCGACCATGGGCAACTGACCGAACGCCAGGCCAGCACCGCCGCCGAGCTGACCGACACCCGGCAAGCCTTGCACGCTGTGCAGCAGTCGCTGGAGCAGGCCAATACTGAGCATACGCACGCTCAGCAGACGGCGCGGCTGCGCTTCGACACCTTGTCGACGCGGCATGCGCAACTGGTGCAGGAACGTAACAGCATTGAGGACGCTCGCCAGGTCCTCGAACAAAACCTCGAGCAAGCGCGACTTGAATTGCACGCCGGTGCCGAAGCGCTCAAGGCGGCGGATGAACGTCATGAGACGCTGACCCAAGAGCACCAGAACACCCTGGCGCGCCTTGAAACCCTGACAGCGGAACATGGACAACTGACCGAGCGCCAGGCCAACACCGCTGCCGAGTTGACCAGCACCCGGCAGACACTCGAAGGTGTGCAGCAGTCGCTGGAAGAGGCCCTCGACCAGCATCAGCGCGACCAGGAGCAGGCGCGCGAACGCTTCGACAGTCTGTCGATGCAACATGCCCGACTGGAACAGGAACGCAACACCGTCGAGTCGCAACGTCAGGCTCTTGAGCAGACACTGGAACAGACTCGCCTGGAACTGCAAGCCAGCATCAAGGCGCACGAAACACTGCAACAGATCCATGAAGATGAGCTACAACAGCACGCTCAGTTGGCGGACGAATTTCAAGCGTTGAATCAACACCACGGGGACACCTGGACGCGCTTCCAGCTCATCTCCCGGCTGCTCGCCGCTCGCCCTCGGGAAAGCGCTGGCCTGGCCCGTTTCAGAGAATTGCTGGCGAACGATTACATGGTGTTCGCAGACAATGAATCGTCCCTGGCCGCCGAAGCCAAGGCCCTCACAATGTTGCAGTCGATCCAGCAGGAACTGGCCTTGCTCGTAGGCTTTCCAGACGTTCATGAGCGCACCATCGTCGGCATTGTCGGTGGCTTCAGCAGCGGCAAGTCCGAGTTCATCAACAGTTTCATCCGTGACCCCGAGGTGCGCCTGGCGGTCGGTATGCAGCCAGTCACCGCTATCCCCAGCTACGTGCTGGCGACTGATGAACGGATGATTCGCGGGTACTCCGCGAACGGTGGCCATATCAAACTGGATGTGGACTTCTACAAAAGCATCTCCCATGCCTTCATCAACTCGTTCAGTTTCGACTTGAAGAGCCTGATGCCGTTCATGTGCGTGGGTGTTCAGATGAACCCTGACTACTTCAGCAACATTTGCTTCATCGACACACCCGGCTACAACCCACCGGCGACGGCGGCCGAACACAGTCAGGGTGACAAACGCACTGCCATCCAGTTTGCACAGCAGTCCGACGCGATCATCTGGCTGATCGGCCTCGACTCCAACGGCACGGTGCCTGACTCAGACCTGGACTTTATCCAACAGATTGGCGTCGAGCAGCGGTCGGTCTATGTCGTTCTGACCAAGGCCGACCTCAAGTCCGAAGACGACATCGAGTACGTCATGGATGAGGTCCAGGACATCCTGCAATCCGAGGGAATTGCGGTTGTCGGGATCAGTGCGTACAGCTCCACCCTGCGCAACGAAGTGGCTTATCGAGACGTGCCACTTCTGGAGTATTTCTCCCGGATCAACCTACAAGGTGATGCGCGGCAACACCTCGATGGGCGACTGCGCGAAGTTTTCTCGATGTATGACGATGCCATTCAGGCAGATATCAGCGCGATGCGTACACAAAAAACCGCCATCAACGGACTACGACTCGACAGCCTGGAAATCGGTGGCAAGGATGTTTATGAGCGAATGCTCGGCCCCATCGACAAACTCGACAGCAAACTGGATACAGCACCATTGGAGCGCTGGCTCAAGGAGTCACGACGTCTGTTCGAGGACTTCAGCGATGCCGTCCGGCTGACTGCGGAAGTGCCCGAAACAGAGGTATAGAGGCGGGTTTGGCGAAAACCACTTCACCGTCCATCTTGATCACACAACCCTCGTCAAAACCAATGACCGTAGAGAGAAACCCATGTCAGACAACGCATTTGAAAAGGATTACTCAGACGACTCGTTCTGGGACAAAGTTAAAAACTATGCGAAATACGCTGGCGAGGCGGCACTAGAACCCGCACTGAAGATGTACTACGCCGCAACCGACTCAGACACGCCCACCTGGGCAAAAACCACCATTTATGGTGCGCTCGGCTATTTCATCTCTCCGATCGACGTCATCCCCGACATCACGCCAATCGTGGGCTACACCGACGACATCGGCGTGTTGTGCGCAGCGTTGGCAGCGACCGCTACTCATATCAAGGCAGAACACGTGACCAAGGCGAAGGAAACACTGAAGCAGTGGTTTTCCTGATCTGACCGGGAAGCCTTACTACAGGTCCCGCTTGGGGTAAGGCTTCAGCAAAAACAGGGGCACCGTCAGCGTCATGGCATGGCCACAAACCATGACACACCCCATTCCATCTCTCCTGAAGAGTCAATCTCATGGATTACCAAACCCTCAAGGCGCGCCACCGACTTGAACGCGACAACCATCACGTCAACCTGACATTGCGTGTGCATCGGTCCTTGAGCTGGTTGCAACGCGCCGAACAAGCTGATGATCCCGACGGTCGTTTCGTTTTCCTGTGGATTGCCTTCAACGCCGCCTACGCAACTGACATCGACGAGAACTATCGGTTATCCGAACAGGAAACCTTCCGTGCCTTTCTGCGCAAGCTTTGCGATCTAGATCGCGAGCGGCAGATAGAGACGCTGGTATGGTCCGAGTTTTCCGGAAGCATCCGTGTGCTGCTGGATAACCCATACGTTTTTCAGAGCTTCTGGGATCACCAGAATGGCAAGATCACCGAGCAACAATGGAGCGAACGTTTCGCCGACGGCCGACGCAGAGCACAGTCCGCTCTGGCACAACGCGATACTGCCGATGTACTCGCGGTGCTGTTCAATCGCATCTACACCTTGCGCAATCAGATCATGCACGGCGGTGCGACCTGGGATAGCAGTATCAACCGACCACAATTGCGCGATTGCGGGAAGCTGCTTGGCAAGTTGGTGCCGTTAATCATCCATCTGATGCTGGAAAATCCCGACACGCTCTGGGGGGACGCATGCTATCCGGTCGTGCAGGCTTGAGTGGAAAGGGAATCAATCCCCGCCAGTGGCTGCCTTACGCCAAATATCGTTCTCTCGTTCCATTTGCTTGTACTTCTGGTACAGATCAAAGCTCTTTTTGAGCACCACGACCAGACCCACTGTTGCCAGCACGTTCTTCAGCATTGCTCATCCCTCTCTGGTCCATTTTGTGGATTCCAGACTAAGAGTCAGGCACGACAGATTGTGTCGAGCCTGAACACTCACTGACCACTGTTACCACGACACATTCTGACCAGCCCTCATCCCATCCTGCCTCCTCCACAGCATCAGGAGATTCAGCATGGGTACCCGACTCACCCCCTTCGCCCACGACAGCCGTCGCGCTGCCGACACTTGTGCACTCTCGCTGAAGTGGAGTTTCCAACTGCTGCTGGACCTGGGGGGGCATCGGAATTTAATCAGTCGACACGGGTTCAACGATGATGATCTGGCCCGTGAGGTTGGCCTGACCAAATGGGTAGACCGAGACGAGTACAGCCCACCGCAAGCCTTGTCGGCCCTGCGTCGAGCCGCTCGCGCTTTCGAGGCAAGCAATCCGGATACACCTTACCCGGATCGCCTGGGGAGCAATCTGGAGGCATTGGGGACATTGTTGGGACTGGAAGAGGCAGAGTTGCGGGTACTGGGTTTCTGCGTACTGATGCATATCGACCCGGTGCTCTGTGATGCTACCGATCAGTTGGGCATGGTGGGATTCAACCGTGCCATGAAAGTCCTCGCGATATTGTTGGGCCTGCAACTCCCCGAGGTCGAGGCCTGCCTGGCGAGTAATAGCCCCCTGATCCGGGCGGGCTTGCTGGAGGTGGGGAGCAATTCCCGCGCCTCAACAGCACTGAGTTCGATGTTATCGGTGAGTAATCAGGAGCTTCCCGGCCTGCTGCGATTCAGCAAAGGCACATCACTGGATTTGTTTGCTTATGCCTTCCGCCTGAGTCCGTCAGGCAGCCTGAGCCTGGAGCACTACCGACACATCAAACAGCCACTGAACATCGCCGAACGCTACTTGGCCAAAGCCTTGGCACAGGGCCGTCAAGGCGTGAACATTCTGCTTTATGGTCCGCCAGGCACCGGCAAGACTCAGCTCAGTCGACTGCTCGCAAAGAGCCTGAGCAGCGCGCTTTATGAAGTGGCCTGCACGGACAGCGATGGCGACCCCGTGCATGCAAAACAGCGTCTGTGCTCCCTGCGCGCGGCCAATAGCGTGCTGTGCTCGCAACGGGCCCTGCTCGTACTGGATGAGATCGAAGACATCTTTCAAACCGCCAGCACCGACGCTCATAGTCGCTCGCAGAAGGGTTGGATCAATCGCATGCTGGAGGAGAATGCGCTGCCGTGTTTCTGGTTGAGCAATAGCATTGAGGCTATCGACGCTGCACATATACGTCGCTTCGATCTGGTGATCGAGATCCCCAACCCGCCCTTGGCGCAGCGCAAGCAGATGCTCCGTGAGTGTGGCGGGGGCAAGTTGAGTGATCAGTTGGTAGAGCATCTCAGTGCCCATGAACAGGTGACACCGGCGGTGCTGGAGCGAGCCGTACGAGTAGGCCGCAGCGTAGGAAACCGTGCCAGCAAGACGCTGGACACGACGATCCGTTGCATCGTCGACGGCACGCTGAAAGCACAGGGCCTCGAGAAGCTGCAACAAGACGGTGGTAGCAGCTTGCCCCCCTTCTACTCACCGCAATGGATCAACGCCGACCACGCTCTTGACGGTCTGGTTGACGGACTGCGCGTCCATCCCCAGGCACGCCTGTGCTTCTACGGCCCGCCAGGTACCGGTAAAACTGCCTTTGGCCAATGGCTGGCGCAAGAGTTGGGCAAGCCGTTGATGGTCAAGCGCGTCTCCGACCTGGTTTCACCCTATGTCGGAATGACGGAGCAGAATCTGGCGGGCGCCTTCGAGCGCGCGCAACAGGAAGACGCAGTGCTGCTGCTCGATGAGGTTGACAGTTTTTTGCAGGACCGACGCAAGGCGCGGCAGAGCTGGGAGGTGACCGCGGTCAATGAAATGCTCACGCAAATGGAGAGCTATCAAGGGCTGTTCATTGCCTCGACCAACCTGATCCGAGACCTGGACGAGGCTTCCTTGCGGCGCTTCGATCTGAAGGTACATTTCGGTTACCTGGTCACCGCCCAGGCCCTGACGTTGTTTGCCGCACACTTGAAAGCGCTGGCCTTGAAAGACCCGCAGCACAGCGCAGCCAATCGCTTGCGAGGTGAGGCGCATCTGACCCCGGGTGACTTTGCGGCAGTGGCGCGCCGAGGGCGTTTCAAGCCATTCGCCAGTGCCGACGAGCTGGCGGGGGCGTTGCTGGCCGAGTGCCGACTCAAATCCGCCGGGCAACAGCGCCCAATCGGTTTCATACATTAACCAGACTAAAGGTTGCCGGGTTGTCGCCGATAGGCAGACAACCCGGCAAATTCGCTAGCCACAGGCCAGCTTCAATATTACAAGGATGATTTCTCTTGCCATCAGCCAAGACCCATACCGCGTTGAGTCGTCAATGGGAGTTGTTGCAACAGCTTCCCAAACGCGCCCCTGGTATCACAGTGAGTGAGTTGCTGACCCGCCTGACGACCGCAGGCTACTCCATCAGCCGCCGCAGCATCGAGCGCGACCTGCGTGACCTGTCCCTGGTGTTTCCGTTGCAGTGCAACGATGGAGGAACGCCCTTCGGTTGGTATTGGAAGCCGGGCGTGAGCGTCGAGTTGCAGGGCATCACCTTGACTGAAGCCGTAAGTCTGGCGCTGGTCGAAGATGCCGTGCGCCCGCTCCTTCCGGGCAGCATGTTGAGCGTGCTGGAACCGCGTTTCGAACATGCCCGGCAAAAACTCAAAGGCCTCGAAGACGGCAACCCCGCTGCCCGCTGGCCCGACAAAGTGGCGAGCGTTCGACCGGATTTCAATCTTCGAGCGCCGGAAATCCAGGCAGAAACGCTGGAAGCACTGCAACACGCCCTGATCAGCGAACAGCAAGTCCATTGTCAGTACTATTCGGCACACACCGACAAACTCAGTGAACTGACTCTCAACCCCCTGGCGATTGTCCAGCGTGGGCTGATCACCTATCTCATCGCCACCGCTGCGCCCTATACCGATGTCCGTCAGTTCGCGGTGCATCGCTTTCGCGCGGTAACGGTACTCGAAACTCCGTGCCAAGGGCTGGAGACGTTCGAACTGCAAACCTACTTGGCCACCGACGCCTTGCAGTTTGGCAAACCGGAGAAGATCCGGCTCAAGGCCTGGGTGAGCGAACACCAGGCAAGGATGATTCGTGAAACGCCCTTGAGCACGGACATGGTGCTGGAGGCGCTGTCAGATGGTTTTCAGGTGCAGGCGACCGTCAACAATACCTGGCAGCTGCACTGGTGGATTTTGTCTTTGGGTGATTCGTTGGTCGTGCGGGAACCGCCGGAGTTGCGCCAGCAAATGGGAGACACATTGCGGAGGGCGGCTGCAGCGTATGAACATGAGGAAGGCAAGGCGAGCCTGGTGTAACTCGCCAGGAGGGCTCCAGACTGGCGGATCAATGCACTTTGCGGGTTCTAGCGAAACGGTCGCGCCAGCCTGGCCTTGAAAATTTCCAGCCGAGAAGCCGGCCGTACATCCAATGCAGTGTGTCGGCATGAGGGGCAAATGGAAAACCAGTCGATCCCCTCACGCAGCGCATCGCTGGGCGGCACCGTTGTTTTTTTCCAGTGGCATTGGGGACAGGTGAATGTGAAGGGATGGGGCGGCCAAGGCATGGAGATAACCCGTCAGTCGTAGAAAAATGAAATCGTCGACGCTGCACGGCGTCAGGCCGAATCACCGGCGCGTTTGTCCAGTTCCTGTTTCATCTCGTTGTATTCACGGAAGAACTCGTAGCCTTTTTTTACAACGACGATGACGCCAATAATTGCGAACAGATTTTTCATGCTGCTGTCCCTTATGGTTGCCTGACTCAAGCGGTTCGGTTCGGTGTAAACCATTCGTCCTGCTGATGAGGCGAGCATGAGGGCGAAGCGCGACAAGACGTGTCGTGATCGGATGACTCATCGGCGCTTTGCTGAGGACTGCACCCTGCGCGCACTACTCCAGCAAGAGCCCATTGACCAATCGATAAGCCTCAGGCAACGCCAACTTTCCGCCTTCCACCGCCTCGATCAGCCGTAGCGCCTTATCGGCACTGATGACATCTTTCTCGATCACCTCACGAAGTGACGAAATAAAACCGGACTTGTCCAACAGCGTGACCGCCCCCATGCGCTCCTTGGCCTCCATCCCGGCCAACCGCTCCTGGTAGACCAACAACAATTCCTGCTTGCGCCCCTCTGACATCGCACCGCCGCGAATCCAGCGCGAGACGCCGTAGGCCAGAACACCACCGGCTGCCGCAGCGCCTAGTGCCCAGCCAAGTGGCGTCGCCGCCACGGCAGTGACACCGACCCAACCGGCGGCGGCGGTGAGGACCGGAATACTGGTCGCACCCGCGATACTCGCCACCGTGCCAGCTGCGGCGGCACCGAGGCCGATACCGAGCGTGCTGATGCCAACCTCCCCCAGGATGCGTACACGGTCGTGGGGTGCACGCTCAAGCTCATCGATGACCTTGAGCAGCTGCTTTTTGCTGATCTTCGATGGCCGACTCATGATGTTTTCGCCGAAGAAAATTCAGCCATGATGATCTGGAGCGTCTCAATGAACAGATCAAAGTACGTCCGGGCCATTTCGATCAGGTTCTGCGGAAGCTCCTCCAGGCTCACCCCTCTGCCGTTCCCGTCCGGATGCTTATCGCGTTGATGACCGGTGGCCGCGATCGTCACGCCAAGCAGTGCCCCCAATGGCGCCAATATCGAACCGAGCAACGGAATCGCAGCGACCAGCGAAGCGATAGCAGCACCCAACACGGTGCCAATGGCCAGATTCTTATGCGCCGTAATGAAGTCGCGCAACTTCATTACGATCAGCTTGCCGATGGAAACAACCTTGTTACCGATGCGCTGAGTCACGTTGAGCAGCTCTTTGACTCGTACAGCGATTTCGGGCGACAGACCGCATTCGCGCAACCAGATATAAAGATCGCTGCTGGCCATGGAATCACTTTCGGCTTGCATTAGTGCAAGCTCCAGCTCGGCTTGGGCCTTTGCAATTATTGTTGTCATTGCGCTTCCTTTTTGAGCGTTACGTAAGTTTCAGTTCAGTGGCTAAGGAGTTGCAGCCATAAAAAGCTCCGCTGATTCTGAATCTGTGCAGCCCCTTGCAAAGGGTTTTAACACCGTTTGCAATCCGTTGTGTTCAACGCTCAGCACCGCGACGCCAACACCATTGGCTTTCTGGTACGTCATCGTCTCCAACAATGGCGCACCTCCTGAGCGAGGCACCAGTAATATCGATAAATCCGGCTTGCGGCCCTTCCAGCGCAAGCAGTCCCGGTACAAATGCGCCGACACCATGCCCTCCAGTACCCACTTGCGCTCAACTCGGTACTTGGCGTCCATCACAATGAACGAGCTCCCCGCCGGGCTTTCCACCGTAACGACAATGTCGGGACGGCGCTCTCCAGAAATGCTGGAAAAACCGTGACTGGTTTTTTGGTCGAACGCCGGGCAGCACACCTGTAGCCAGACATCGACCTGAGTCTCAGCCCCCCTCCCTTCACAACGTACGACGTCCACGCGTGAACCGGGCCAAAAATCACGCCACTGCAGGTCGGGATAGATCGACTTCATCATGGCCACCACCTGGAGGTAGCACCAACGCTCGTATATCTCCCATGTCGGGCTGATCCATAAGCGCTCTCCCTCGCTACTGCCGTCAATACCAGGGCGCAGCACGTACCATCCATGACGATAGGCCCGAGCGTAAGCAGGATGAGCGGAAACCGCGTTGAGCCCGGCAGCGGAAATTCGAGGCTGGCGCAGAGAGCAGAACGGCTCCCTGCGTTGAATTCTACGAAGGTCACTGTGCAAGCCTTCGAGGAACTCAATCCGCCGTCCAAGCCGAGGGGTCAACGCGGAGCGAGCCCCCGTATCGCCCTCCCCATCAATGATCTTTTGCAAGGCGGCAATGACGTATCGGCTGCGTCGCAGGGTTTCGCCAAGGACAACAGCCAACGCCTGATTGGCCGGATTATCCAGGTCCTCGAACACAGTGGGCACATCAAAGTGCAACACCTCACCGCTGGTATTGGCCGGTTCGAGGTTATAGAGCAACGCCGTCGCCGCAGGGTCTTGCAAGGCGCGTCGCAGGGTCTGGCGATCAATACGACGCAATTGATGCGCTGGCCGTAATGTTCGCTCTCGGTGCAGCCGTGTCAGCGGCTTGCGCAAGACTTCGGTAAACGCTGACAACAACGCCGGGCCATAACGTTTCAGTCGGGCATATTGCAGGTGCGGGTTGCTGGTCAGACCTTCCCGACCCACCTCCAACCGGGCGTACTCGTTGCCCATCAGCAAACGTATATCGAAGGCAAGGAGCTCGTCGAACATCGCGGCAAACGAAGTCTCGCCGAGCTTGTTTTGATCCGGAGCCACATCAAAGTGGTAGGTCGCTAAAACCTTGCCGTCAGTATCAATCAACTCAGCGACGACTTTGCCCGCATAAAAACCCGGCTCCCATCGCCATGCATCAAATGCCTCATGGCGCGAGCTTTCCAACGGTTCATCATCAACAAACAAGCGGGACTCGGGGACAATCTCGAAATAATAAGTGCCGCGCTCCATGAAGCCCGAAGCCAAGGCTTCGGGGCTGACGGTAAACATGCTGCCTTGTTTGTCAACGCATCGGATAATCGCCATGTTTCAGCGCCAGAACCGGGCGGAACCCAAAGAACGCAAATCATCCAGCAACTCGCCGACTTTGGTTGCCGAATCCTCCAGCTTCATATCCCGCAACAAGGTACGGCAGTCTGCGAAGGCAGCCTGAACCCGAGGTGTGTCTTCACCGCGCAGTTTGGGCAGGACTTTGGCGTAGATGGCTTGATCCAGTGCCGCATCAAAATCAATCACACCGCCGCGTCCGGCCTGCTCGATGTAACCAATGACATCGTGGATTGTGCGCCAGCCGAAATGCAGGCGTGCCGGGCGCAAGGCCTTGACCAGCCCCTTGAGCGTGTCACGGACTTTGGTAATTTTCGCCTCAGGCAAAGCACTGGTTTTCCAGCCGGGGAACGCTTCAACGTCGATCTCCCAGAACTCAATCACTGCCGCCCGGTCGAGCACCTTGTCGCTCAGGCCGTGTGTCGTTTCATCCATATTCACGGTACCAATGATCACCAGGTTACTCGGGTACGTGATGGTCGCCGGCACGCCGCTGATGTCATTATCCTGAGCATGGAGCTCAATGTGGCCACCTGTCTCCATGGCCGAAAGCAGCGGTGCCAGATATTGCTCCGGGTGCGACAGGTTCATTTCGTCCAGCACAACAGTATATGGACGTTCGGAGTCGGCACTGGCCCTAAGCAGGAAATCGACGAATGCCGTGCGTACGTAGCTCTCGCTATTCAATGGATTGACGTAACCCAGCAGGCAAGAGGGATCATGCCAGCCAGGCTGGACAGGGACTGTAAGCAGTCCCTCTGATGGCTGGCTTTGCCCCTCGTGCAACGCCAGCGCATAACCTCGAGCGAGTACCGTTTTACCGGCGCCACTGAGCCCGGTAAGGACAGCAAAATGGCGGCGCGGATGACTCCAGAGTCCTGCATCAAGACGAGCCACCAGGCTGATCGGAAAGGCGATATCTTCGGGAAAACTACGCAGGATGGTTTCCAGCGAAGGGCGCTCGAACGGCACACCTTCGCCACTGGATGGCACCACGCTGGTTGAAACAGCCCCAGGGTCTGAAGTAAGTGATTGGGGCTCCCAGTGGATTTGCGCTGCCCAGGCCTCACCGAGCTCGGTCAGGTGCTGCAGTTTGTCTGCACGGGTTTCGACCAATTGCAGGGCACGCAGCCAAAAGGTCAGACTGGTCAATGCCCGATCGCTGGTCCATCCGGTGTTTACCTTTCTCAACGCTTCATTCAACGCACTGACGGACATTGGACCGCTGTGCAATGCATAGAGCATGTGATCAAACCCAAGAACGCGGGTCAACAGCCAGTCCGATACTTCATCAGGCTCGCCAGTCTCCAGCAGTCCCTCACCTCGCGGCGTCAGATGGATCTCGTCGCCTTGAGCGCGCAGAACACCCCATTCGGCAATGAGTGAATTGAGTTGTGTTCGGATACTCGAAGTCGCGTGACTTGGGTTGATCGAGCGCATGTGCTCCACCAAATCTTCTCGCTTGCATCCCTCTTTGGCGAACTCAATAATCGCCCTGATGGTCGCGATACCACCACCGATGGCGAGCATGCCGCGACGTCGGCGCTCAGCTGGTAAAGGATTCAAGCGCTCCTGACCTGTAGCGGGGTCTGCGATTTCCGTGGCCTCGGCTTCCTGCTCTCTTACGAATTTCATGTAGAGCAGCCAAGGCAGAGTCATGCGCTCCAGCGTCGGTATTGATAGTCCTTTTTCTCGTTCACCCAAAACATCGTCCAGGCGCTCAAGCACACTCCGATGCAGAGAAAGCTCACGCTCCGTGCCTCCCACACCTATCAACGAAGCCAAAGTACGCAACTTCGGGTAGTGAGCGAGTGTGGTCAGTTCAGTTGGGCACAACGCTGCAAAAAGACGATACTTTTTAAGCCTCGGATTGCGTCGCACAAGGGGAGGAGCAACTAGTTGGTTCAACTCGCGCCAGCCTTCCTTGAGCACCTGATCATGAAGGTGAACATCACCAGCTTTGAGCGATGCCCGAATACTCCAAAGGCATTTGGCGACTCCAGGATCGGCGATCACCTCTGACACATTGACTGTGCCCATACCCGTTTTTGTAATGACCTCACTTTCCCACAGCAGCTCTTGAAACGCTGTACTACAAAACTCCTCCTGATCAGCGTCTTGTACTTTACGAAGGAACTCCGACAGCTTTTTCAGCCAGCTCTGATACCAAGGCAGCTCACGATTGTGAGCCAATACCGCCTCACAGGCTGCCTTCAGATTTGCGTTATCCTTCAGATCTACCGCCACCAGTCATGCCCCTTATTGTCTTGTTGGGCGACCGCGCCCAATACCGTATCTGCTAAATATTTGCATGCGGAGTTACACCACCTCCTAGGAGAATCCAGCCTGTAACACTGGCTCCTGGCCCATCACCTTTCAGGCAAACGATTAACACGAGCCACTAGCCGCAGAATACGTGCTCGCGATGCCAGGCCAAGTAGTTCAAATGACGGTCATGAAGGCTACGCAATCGGCATTGCGGGTTAATACCAAGCGCCAGGTGCAGTTCAGTGGTCAGGGCTTGCGCAATTACAATATCGCCCTTTTCGGTAAAGCTGATTAGTCCCAGGTCAAAGGCTTGATCCAGGTTGGGTGTCAGAAGCAATCCGTTAAAGGGATCGAGGCGCTCCAGATGCGTGGCGTCACGCCATGGTTTGATGTGTGAAGCGCGCAGCATGGAAGCAAGCGCAAAACCACTAACAGCACAACCTTGCCAATGCTCGAGTAGCGCCTGGCGATAGACGCCTTGTCCTACTCGCGCTCGGATGATGGCCTCACGTTCAGTCGTACCGATCTGCTGCCCAGTAGGTGATTGCTCGAAGAGCTCAATCAGGCTGACCTCGTCTTCCACCTGCTTCTTGATGCTCACCAACTCACCGCCGAGCACGCCAAACAAACTGAGCAAGTCGTCTACATTAGCCACATTGACTGCGATTCCGGTTTTGCTGGTCGAGCCCGGCGCAAACGGAAACGCTTCCAGGCTGGTACTTTTGTAAGTCTCATTGGGTACTCCCCGCGTCAACGCCTTGATTTGCGCCCAATGCGCCGATTTTCGGTATGCCGGATGCAGCACCAATGGCTGGCGCCCAACGCTCCGGCCGGTGGCGTAATGCTTGACGAATAGCGGATGCTCAAGCCCCGGGTGAACATAACCCCGCGCATAGGCTCTTTCGTACTTCCTGCTGCAACCGTTGCCTTCCAGAAGCCTGCAAATTTCCAGCGAATCGAGCATGTACTCCTCCTAATGTCTACACCGTATCGGAGCCAAATCACGGGGCCTTGCACCAAGGCCCTCGTGCCTCACACCTAGGGCAGCAAAGCCTGCAGAATCTCCACCTTGCGCTGCAACTGCTCCACATGAGCCTTCTCCGCCCGAAGCGCCGATTTCAACTCACGATTCTCTTCGGCGTGCCAGCTCAGCCGCTGCTGGCGCTCCTTCGTGGTCGCATGCCAATGCTCGAGCAATCTCCAGGCTTTGTTAGTCTGCAGATACTGCACCAAAAGCATCAGCAGGATCATCAACAGCATCAGCATCGCTACCGACGCCGTCCAATCCCAACCATCCATAAACATGTCCCTCATGTCGTCAACTCCAAACTTGCCAGAGTCACGATATGTAGTGTTAAACGACACGTCTAGAATGTAGACTTATACAGGTAAAGTATTCACTCACATGGAGGCGACATGAAACGCAAGCAAACCATCGCGCAGGTCCGTTGGGACCTCGCCCTTCGCTATCGTCTGATTGAAACCGTCGCATGGTGGGAAGGCCGGCTGACCACGGTGCACTTGACGCAGAGTTTCGGCATTAGCCGTCAGCAGGCATCCAAGGACATCAACACCTACATCACCGAGCATGCGCCTAAAAACCTTACATATGATCGACAGATCAAGGGGTACGTGCCGAGTAAACAGTTCAAGCCACTGTTCATCGACGACAGCGCCAGCGCATACCTGCACCTGCTTTACCAGAACAATGCTCGAGCGCCACACGTCGAGGGGCTGGCGTTGGCCTACGCCCATACCAAAGTACTGGAGGTGCCTGATCGCTCGATCAAGGCCGAGATACTGCGCCCACTGCTCAAGGCTTGCCGGGAGCATCTACGCCTGGACATCGACTACGTTTCGCTCAACAGTCCCGAACCTGAAGGGCGAACCATTGCACCGCATACGCTGGTTTACACAGGCATGCGCTGGCATGTGCGCGCCTACTGCGAAAAAAACCGCGAGTACCGGGACTTTGTACTGAGCCGACTGCGTGGGGTTCCTGAACTGATGGACGGCGAGACCGAGAATGGCCTCTCGAACGACGACCAGTGGAATAGCGAAGTCAACGTCATCATCAAACCCGATGAGCGTCTGACGGTGATGCAAAAAGCGATAATCCAGGAGGATTTCGGGATGGTCGATGGGCGACTGCAGATTCCCTGTCGCCAGGCGTTGGTCAAGTATGTATTGCAGCGCTATCAGATTGATCCAAAGAACATGGACCCGAAACCAGAGGCGCAACAGATCGTGGTGGAGAACCTAAAGGAGTTGAAACCCTGGCTGTATGACTGATACCGGTCCCTTTCGACTGCCCTGTTCGCGACAACCTTGCCGCTGGCACTCGACTCAAAAAAATACCGAGCCCTGACGCAGTGCGACATGATCTGTCGCACGAGTGAATCAAGCTCTGTATCAGACCCCACGAGAGAACGCGATATTGAATAATCTGGAAGCCCTGAAGCTGGTGGAAACCACGTTCACCGAGATACTGAACGCCGACAAAGTGTCCGACCTGAAAAAGATACTGACGTCCGATCCCCTGCTGGAAAAATGGCAGATGGACCGCAACAAGTACCCAGAATTGCAGTTGAAGTTGACGGACCACGACATCAGTTCCCTCATGACTAAGGTTGGCAACGATCTTCGCTTGCATGCGGACCTCAGCGCCAAACTGGAAACTCCTCTGGAAAAGCTGCTCTACGCCCTGGTTTGGAAAAACGGCGACCTGCAAAAGGTGGCGCACATCATCAAAGGTGCAGCCGATGTCAGACCAACATCGCTGACTAACGGCCCAGGCCAGGTATTCAGACAGTTCGGTCGGCACCTGGCTGATCGCTCGGAATCCATTGTCGATCAGCACGTGCTTCGTGCCTTCGAACTCTATGAGCAGATCAACGACCCAGACTTTTCCAAGATCAAGACCATTCGCAAGAAGATCAACTGGGACAAGGATGTCGCCTGCATCGAACGCTACAAACGCTGGCTCTGCGAGCACTTCAAAGAGCGTCAGGATGCCGAACCTGGATTCGTGGTGAACATCGACATGGTGCTCTTCGCGCTCGGTCGAGCGGTAAAGATCACCAGCAAGCGCGGCAACGGTGAAGCAGCGTAACCCCATCGCCATCGAGGACAGCGCCATGAAAACCTACAAAGCCTTCATGCAACGTGTGGTTGCCACCGCCGGCCCCCAAGCCAACTTCACCATCACGGTTCAAGCGGTGACCTCTGCCATGGCAAAGGTCACCGCTGAAGCCCAGTACCCAGGCTACAAATGCCTGAACGCACCCACTCAGGTGCGTTGAAGTTTTGCCAGCTCATCTTGCAGTTGCAGCGCCAGCCCACTGGTTCGCTGCACATTGCGACTCACCGCCCCTTCAAATACGCCCGGACTGGCTTCGACCAGGCTGAACCATTGCTTGGCACGGGTGATGGCGGTGTACAACAGCTCCTTGGTCAGCACAGGGTTCAGCGCATCGGGCAATACCAGAGCCGTATGGTTGAACTCCGACCCCTGGGACTTGTGCACCGTCATGGCGAAAACGGTCTCAACCTCCACCAGCCGACTCGGCATCACGAAACGTACGCCGCCGCTGCCATCGTTTCGCGGGAAGGCCACACGTAGAACCCGTTCTGCAGAGGGACCCGGTACCCAGAGAGCAATGCCGATGTCACCATTCATCAAGCTCAGGCTGTAATCATTGCGGGTGACCAGTACCGGTCGCCCTTCGTACCAACCCTGGTCCCCCGACAACAACTCACAGCGGCGCAGTTCGGCGGCCACTCGTTGATTCAGTCCCTCGACACCCCAACGCCCGCGACGCAGCGCACAGAGCAGACGGAACTCATCAAACGCGCCCAATACTTTGCCAGCCCAACCGGCCCAGAGGGCACTGTCCCAGGGAGTGTCTTTCGCAGGACGCTGGTCTCGTAGCTGCTCAAGGTAATGGCGATAACCAGGAGCATCGCCTTTGCCGTTGATAATCAACTCGGTGAGTGCGGCATCATGCTCGCCTCGCAACTTGAGGTTGAACAGCTGAGGCAATTGCTGATCAAGCAGGCTTCGTGCTTCGGCGGCATTTTTCTCATTGACCAGTTTGGCCAGACGCCCAATGCCCTGCTGGGCGTCGAAGCGTCGGGAGTAGCGCAGCATGACGGTTTGCTGGGCCAGCGGATCGCCAGCACCGACTGCCGTTTGCAACCCCGGAGCGCTGACCGACTCACCACTGTGGGCCTCCAGCCAGGCCACTGTTTGCTCGCTATAGCCGCCGGCTTCAGCGTTGCGACAAAGGTCGCCCAACACGGAGCCTGCATCCACCGATGCCAGCTGATCCTTGTCACCCAACAGAATCAAGCGCGCCTGCCGAGGCAAGGCATCGAGCAAGCAAGCCATCATTTCCAGGTCAATCATCGACGCTTCATCGACCACCAATACATCCAGCTCCAGTGGCTTATCCCGGTGGTGAATGAAGTTGCGCGAATCCGGTCGACTGCCCAACAGACGGTGCAATGTGGAAACATCCGTCGGGATCGCCTCCTGCACCGGGGCGCTGACCGGCAGCTCACGGACGGCCTTGCCAATGGACTCGGACAAGCGTGCTGCTGCCTTGCCGGTGGGGGCGGCGAGACGAATTCGCAGCGGCTTCCCTTCCTCCACGGCCGGTGTTTGCAACAGCCCCAGCAAGCGCACGACCGAGGTGGTCTTGCCGGTACCGGGGCCGCCGGTGATGACGCTGAAGTTACCCCGTGCCGCCAGCGCACAGGCAATTTTTTGCCAGTCGCTACGGACTTCACCGTTAACTTCGAAGGTGTCAGGGAACAAGGCATCGAGCCGAATGGAAAGCTTCTCCGGTGTTACCGCGCCCACGCTCAAACGCGCGCTCAGCACCTGGGCAATGCTGCGCTCATAGTTCCAGTAACGACGCAGGTACAGACGCTGTCCGGTCAACACCAGCGGCCGCTCCGGGAATCGCTGCGGCTCGTCCCGATCCTCCACCATCGCGCTCAAGCACAACGCCCGGCGCCATTGCGCGACATCCAGGCCCAGCAACCATTGCGACGGTAATTGGCCGCCCTCCTCCCCTTCAGGAGGTAACGACAACACAAAGTCAGGCGCTTGCAGGGTAGCGACCAGATCCAGGCAGGAATGCCCGCGACCCAGTTGATGACTGGTCATCGCGGCGGCCAGCAACACACTGGCCTGGGCCTGGGGATCCTGTTCAAGTATGAAGGTGGCGAATGAGCGATCCAGTGCGCGCAACCAGCCTCGGTTCACCCAATTGTCGAGTTGATGCAGCAGCTCGCTGCTGTCGGCATCGCCAACGAACAACAGCGGGTGATCAACGTTGCGCTGGCTGTTGCTCAGCTGCTTAAGGGTCTGGCTCATGCGCTGACCTCCGCGTGTTGGCCCATGAAGAGTTGGTCCAGTTGTTCAATCAACTGCCGTGGCGGTCGTTCGAAATGCACACCATGGGTGGGCGCCTGGTGTCCACGGACGAACAGGTACACCGCCCCGCCCATGTGCTGTTCGTAGTCATACCCGGCAAGGCGCAGCTTGAGCTGGCGATGCAAGGCCAGCAGGTACAGACACAGCTGCAGGTCGTAACGCTTGTCCAGCATGGTCTCGGCCATCGCCTCGGCGTCGTAGGCCTGGTCGTTGCTGCCCAGCCAGTTGGATTTGTAGTCCGCCACGTAGTAGCGACCCTGATGTTCAAACGTCAGGTCGATGAAGCCTTTGAACATGCCGTTCAACTCGTTGGCAGCCAGTACTGGGCGCGGTGCACCACCCAACGTGTATTGACGCACCAGTGCATCGAGGCGCTGAACGTTCACCGACCGGCTGGAAAACCAGAACTCCATCTCCACCTGATAGGTGCTCAGGGTCGAGAGTTTGCATTGGGTACCGTTGAACCGCAGCGGTGCATTCAGATAGCTGCCCAGCCAGGCGGACAGTGGCTCGATCCAGGTTTCCCAATCGCGCAGGTTGCAGCGTCGGGCAACGGTGTTATGCAGGGTGATCGGATCTCCAGCCGCCTTGGCGAAACCTTCGCGGCCGGCCCATTCGAACAACCCGTGCAGAAAGGTGCCCGGCCCTGCGCCCCGAGGGAAACCGTGAATCCCGGCCCCGGCGGGCAAGGCTTCAGCTTCGTCCTCTTCCTGCAAGTTGGCTTCCAGCGCGGTCGCCGGCTCAAGATTGACACCCGGCTGCGCCCCCATCAGGACATTACCGTCGGCAATGGCCAACGCCGAGTAACTGGCGATCCACCAGTTAGCCGCAAGCTTGTGCAGGGGGCGCAATGCCGGCCCCACCAGCGGTGGCGTTGGCGCCGTATGCACATCGTCGGACGGCACGGGGGCTGCGCACACGTCTATGTCATTGCAGTTCTTTGCGAAAGTCTCGACCACGCCGAGAAGCTCATCGGGCGTGACCTGCTTCTCACCTGCCAACATGTAACCCAGGCCTGTCTTGTGCAAGTGCGTCGTTTTACTTCTGCGATCCGATGCTTGGGCTGCCATGCAAATCCAGGTGGCGTAACGAGCTCGGGTCAAGGCGACGTAGAGCAAGCGTATCTCTTCTCCCATACGCTCATCGTTGGCCCGCAGTTGTGCCGGTTTTGCCGATTCACCTTTTACCAATTCAATCACCAACGAATCATTTTCATCGTGAAACATCGGCGGGGTTTTGCTTTTGCCATCGATCTCCCTTGCGCTACAGGCAAACGGCAGCAGCACCAAGGGGTATTCCAGGCCCTTGGACTTGTGCACGGTGATCACCTTTATCAGGTCCGAATCGCTTTCCAGACGCAGAATTTCTTCTTCGCTCTGACCATCGACCTGCTCGGCCAGATGGCGGATCAGCGCATGCTCGCCATCGAGTTCGGCAGCGCTGCGCTGCAACCATTCGGCCAGATGCAACAGGTTGGTCAGGCGACGCTCACCCTGATCCTCCACAAGCAAACGGGCCGGCACCTTGAACGTGGCCAGCAGCTTTCGCAGCATTGGCAGAACACCTTGTTGCTGCCACAAGACACGCAAATCCCTGAACAACAGCACCTGTTGCTCCCAGAACAACTCATCCTGGTTCAATTGCTCCAGCATCTGCCATGGCAGCCCGATGCTACGGGTCGCCATCGCCGCTCGCACCAGCCGATCGCTGTTCGGTTGAGCGCAGGCTCGCAGGATATACAGCAGGTCTTTGGCCTCCTCGCTTTCGAAGACCGAGTCCCTGTCAGAGAGATAGACGCTGGCCAGTTGGCGCTGCGCCAGGGCTTTGCGGATGGCTTCGGCTTCCTTGCGATTGCGCACCAGAATGGCGATATCGGCGGGCCGCAAGGCGATGAATTCACCCTTGTCGTTCAGCAAACCGGACCGTTTGATTGCAGCGGGATCGAGCCAGGCCTGAATCGCCGATGCCGAGGCTTCAGCGGCTTTGCGCAAGTACGTGGCGTTATTGATTACGCCCTGGGTTTCCAGATGCCAGAACGTCAGGGCCGTTTGGTCCGTGCCGTTGATCTGCAAAATATCGTCGCGCCCGTTGGCTTGTACGGTGTTGAACGGCACCGGATTGCCCTGGTCTTCCTTGGCAAAACGAAACGCTCCACGCGGCTGTGATTCGGCGAACTTGAAGCAGTGGTTGGCTGCATCGACCATCGCCTGGGTGGAGCGATAATTGGTGCCCAGCGTGTAATGACGGCCAGCCGTGGCCTCTCGCGCCTGCAGATAAGTGTAGATATCCGCGCCGCGGAAGGAGTAAATCGCCTGTTTCGGATCGCCGATCAGGAACAGCCCGCAGTCTTCCAGGTTCTCGCAGATGCGGTAGATGGTTTCAAAGATCCGGTATTGAACCGGGTCGGTGTCCTGGAACTCATCGATCAGAGCAATTGGGTACTGCTTGCGAATGGTCTCGGCCAGACGAGTGCCGGACGAGCTCTGCAAGGCGTGGTCAAGGCGATTGAGCAGGTCGTCGAATCCGATTTCAGCTCGGCGGCGCTTTTCTTCATCGAAGCGCTTATGCACTTCATGCAAGGCATGCAGCAGCACCTGCGCCCTGATATCAACCTTGGCGTTACGTTTTTCCAGCCAGGCATCAATGGCCTGTAGCGCCTCATGTTGGGGAACCTTGTCTTTACCAGTGAGCCTCAAGCCGGATTGACTGAACGCTTTTATTTTTTCAGGTGCAGGTTGCCCCCCCCGACTCCACCGCTCCAAGTCGCGCAAGTAGCCATTGAATACATCATCCTGGTCTGCCCCCCTATAGGTACCTCCATGCATCCGGGCCCGAACACTTTGCAGTAAGGCCTCTAGGTCGACCTGATGCTGTACCCACAACTGGCGAGCATTACGCTCCAGTTCGCCGACTGTTCCGTACCATTCACCCGGTTCCTGGAGTAATGCCTGCAAAGACCCAGGCGCTTCAAGAGGCTGGGTTTTGTATTGATAAGTCGCGTCCCGGCGTGTCAGCAACGAACCGAGCGCATCCCCCAGCTCCTGAGGGCTTTTGAAACAATCACCGATCGATCGCGCCTGCTCCACCGGCAACTCATAGAAATGCCGGCGCCAATAATCCCTGACCACCTCGGCCAGTAACTCGCTCTGGTCGGTTTCCAGTGTCTGGGTGAACAGGCTGCCACTGTCGAAGGCATGCTCACGCAGCATCCGATAACACCAGCCGTGAATGGTCGAGACGGCGGCCTCATCCATCCACTCCCCGGCCAATTGCAAGCGTCGAGCGCAGTCAGGCCAATGCTCCGTTGGGTACTCGTCACGCAGTTGCTGCAGCAACTTGTCATGTTTGCGATCCGGTTCCAGAAAGCACTGCGCCGCTTCGGTCAAGCGCGCACGAATACGGTCGCGCAGTTCCTGAGTGGCGGCGTCCGTAAACGTCACCACCAGGATTTGCGGCGGCGTAAGCGGTGTATTGAATGCGTTTTCGCCGCCATGCCCCAGCACCAGACGCACATAAAGCAAAGCGATCGTGAAGGTTTTGCCCGTGCCGGCACTGGCCTCGATCAATCGGCTGCCATGCAATGGAAAGTCCAGGGGGTTGAGATTAACTGGGCTCATTGGTCGCTCCCTGCGTGGCTGGAAGAAAGGTGTTTGAACAGTCCGCCATACAACCGCTTGGACCATGTGCCAAAATCACCGCAAGCACATAGCTGGTCAAAGTCCGCGTAGGCGCGGCGCAAGGCGAAGGAGCTCTCTGCTTCTCCGGTGCGCTTGTAGCCACCCTCGAATGTCTCACGGGCCTTGTCCGAGGCCGCGTCTTTGTCTTCGCCATCCGCCCCCGCTTCCTCAAGCCATGCGAATGCGCTTTTGCAGGCGACCGGCAGCGGTTCACGCATGCCCGCCACCCAGGCGTCGAGCAGCGATTGCAACTGCGCCTGCGCCTGTTGCGCGGGCATTGGCCGGAACACCACATCACCGTTCAAACTGACCAGAATCGTGGTGCAGCCCAAACCGCTCAGCTGCAACGCCAGATGTCGCACCCAGGGTCGAACCAGGTTGTGCCAGCGCCAACTGTCGTCGTTGCACAGTTTCTTGCTGTCGAGTTGCAAGTACACCCGCTCACCTTGGGCATTACAGCGAATGCCGCCCAACCAGTCATTCAATCCCGGTGTCGATTCGCACGCGGCAATCGTTGCGGCAGTCTGGCCGTCCTCGATTTCAGGCCATGCCTGCAGCTGCGCGTGGTAACGCTCCAGCATGTCCGGTAGAGGCTCGGCCAATGCCGATGCGCTCAAGGTTCCGAAGCCACCCAGCGGCAACTTGCCTTCGCGCTGCAATCGCTGAACGTGCCGATCGAGCTCGGCCACCGCGTTCTCGGGCCGGTAATCTTCTTCAACCCAGCGCTTGAGCGCCTGGCTGAGCCGGTCCTGGTGTTGCCAGTTCTCAAGGCCGTCGAGCTGAAAGGTTTCGTCGTCGCGGCTGGTCAATTCGTCATTGTCGAAATTGACCTTGAGCCGCTGCTGGAAGAATGCCCCCACGGGGTCGCGTACAAACCCAGCCAGTTGGCGCAGGGTCAATGGCGTGTCTTGCGCGAGCTTTGGCAATACGTCGACCGAGAGTTCTTCCGCCCGCGACTCATGCACCTCACGCCACTCATGGGAATAGGTAAACAGTCCATCAGGCCCGGGCTGGTCGGCAAAGTAGGCCGCGCTGAAAGGCTGTAGCGGATGTTCCTGGGTCAAGGCATGCAGCAGCGACCCAGGCGGCGCCGATCGCCAGCCACTGGCCAGGTGATCACGCAGCTGACCGATCAGCACCGAGGGCACGCGCTCGCTATTGTCGCGGATGTTGCGGCCAACCCAGCTGACGTAAAGCTGCTCTCGGGCCGACAACAGCGCCTCCAGCAACAGGTAGCGGTCATCTTCACGGCGGGAGCGGTCACCGGGGCGGTAATCGTTGCGCATCAGGTCAAAGTCGACAGGCGACTGTTGACGCGGGTAGTCACCATCGTTCATGCCCAGCAGGCACACCACTTTGAACGGGATCGCACGCATAGGCATCAGCGTGCAGAAGTTCACTGCACCGGCGAGAAAGCGTTGCGACAACCCGCCCTCTTCAATGCCGGAAAGCCAGGCTTCATGCATCACGCTCAACGGCAATGGCTCGGCGAACTGCGCGGACTCGCAGGTGCGCAACCAGTCATCGAGCAACTTGAGCAGTTGGTTGACCAGCAACTCATCGGCATCCCCCACCGGGCGGAAGAACACCTTCAACAACGACTGCAGGCGCTCGACCCAAAGCCCCGGGTTGGCCGGCTGTTGCAGGTCCTCGCGGGCAATTTCCAGGTGATCTAGCAAGGTCAACAAAGGCCCGGCCAAGGCGGCTTCCAGTCCCGACACCTCATCGTACGGCTCGATGCCATTGAGCTCAGGTCCCTGGCCGGTCGCGTAACCCAGCAACATGCGACGCATGCCGAAGCGCCAGGTGTTTTGCTCCAGGCCCGCCGGCATGTCCAGGCTCTCGCGCTGCTGCGCATCGAGTCCCCAGCGCACACCGGCACCGTCGATCCAACGCTGCAGGATCGGCACATCCGCTTCCTTGATACCGAAGCGCGCGCGCAGCGCCGGTACGTCCAGTAGGTCGAGAATATCGCTGACGGCAAAGCGGCTTTGCGGCAATTCAAGCAGGTGTTCGAGGGCGATCAGCAAGGGCTGGCGCCCACGCTGTCCCTGGTCGGCCAGGGTAAAGGGCAGATAACGAGGATCATGACGCGGCACCTGACCGAACACGGCCTCGATATGCGGTGCATACGCATTGATGTCCGGCACCATCACAATCACATCACGCGGGCTTAGCTCAGGATTGGCACTGAAGCGAGCAAGCAACTGATCGTGCAGCACTTCCACTTCGCGCTGCGCACTGTGGACCACGTGAAAGCGTACCGAGCGATCCTGTGCAACATCGACAGGGCCCCATACTTCGAGGGTTTCAGCCAACGGACGCAATTCAAGAATGTCGCTTTGCAATTGGCCCAGCAGGCTGGAAGGTGGCTCGTCATTGAACAGATCGATACGCCCGCCGTTTAGGCCCTCAAAAAGGTGTCGATAACTCGCCGGCTCGTCATAGTGATCGAGCAAATTGATGTAGTCGCGACCTTGCTTACCCCACGCGGCGAGCAAAGGCTGGCCATGTTGGCTCGTCGCCATAGAGGCACTTCTGTTTGGCTGACGGCGATAGGCATGGCCCAACAAGTCTTTGTCAGCGACGATATCGCCCCAGTGATGGCGACAAGGGTTGTGCACACAAAGCAACACCTGGCTGTAGCGCGAGAGTATCGCCAGGGCTTCCAGAACCTGTGCCGGCATAGACGAAATACCGAACACCACCACACGCCGAGGCAACCCTGCCGGGGCCTGCCCTGCTTCACGCAGGTGTGCGACAAAGCGCTTGTGAACACCGGCGCGGCTCTGCTCAAGAGCGCCCTCGCCAACATCCGCCAATACTTCCCGCCACAGCTCCGCTTGCCACAGGTTATCGGGGTCCAGCGGTTTCACACCGCCTTTGATGTGCTTTAGCTGATCACGCCCGGCCGCCCAATCCTCCAGCCAATCGGCACGATAGACCTGATACTGATCAAACAGGTCCGCCAGCCGCTCGGAGAGTTGGTAGAGTTTGCGCTGATCGTCATCCTCCTGAAGGAATCGCCGCAAACTGCTGAAATTGGTTTTACTTAGTAATTGAGGCAGCAAGCGCATGAGTCGCCAACTCAGTGCCGCCTTGTCCAGCGGGGAGGACTCTGGAGTCGTTTCAGCCCCCAATACAGACCTGTAGGCTTGCCAAAGGAAACGCGCAGGAAGTTGCACATCCAACGCTGCGGCGATACCGCAGCCACCATTATTAGGATCTTCAGCCAGAGCCAGCTTCAACCATTGAGCAATGCCGTTGCTGTGCACCAGCACGACTTCATTTTCCAACGGGGCCAACGGGTAGCGCTGCATCCAGCTTACCGCTAGCTCACGCAAATCGTCCAAGCGATTGCCGTGAATAATCATGAAGCCGGGCTTCAACGAGTCCGCATCCTGCATAAACGATTCCCTCAGGTCTGAACGCTCAGCTCTGCGATATAGAGCAGCAAAAGGCCATCACTTTAATCCGATATGGCTATGCGTCACCACCTCTACGAAGGTCTGCAGCACCATCCATGGGAGCGGAGGATAGGCTGCTCAATGTTGCTAGAAAATGCTGGTTGTTTGCACAGGACAACTTCTCAGGCACATACCTAGCCATTTGTACTGATAAAGCAGCTAAAAATTAGCAAAACACGTAAAAACCTGTGCTGTTTATAGACAGGTCACGGCCTGATGCTCAATGCGACCATCAACAGCGACTTCGCCCTATGAAATAGTAAGTAAGCAGCTCCTCGATCTTTTTTTATATAGAAACACCCAGCAAATCCGCTCTGAACCTCATTCAAAAAAATTTCAAACCTATATCACGTAAATGAACGCTCAACGAGAGCGCTCCATTAACCCCTAACACGTGTAATAGTGAGGATTTTTGAATGTATACCCAATGTCCAAATTGTAAATCCAATCGAGTAACAACAATAAACGCGGGAAGAAAAACTGGTGGTGTTATCGGCTCTGTAGGCGGTGCAGCCAGTGGTGCTGCTGGCGCCTTATCTGGAGCAGAAGTAGGTGCTGCAATCGGGGTCGTCGGAGGACCTGTAGGTATTGCTGTCGGCAGCATTGCTGGAGCAATTCTCGGCGGACTGTTTGGAGGCGCGGCAGGAGGTATTGCTGGAGCAGCGATCGGAGAACAAATTGATGAGAAATTTCTAGATAACCACCAGTGCTTACATTGCGGATACACATTCAGTTTTCGCAACTAGAAACAGACCAACTTCCGGATGAATCCGCACCTTCATTACTACAAGTTTTTTATACGTGCTGATTCACGCCATGCACCTACAACCAGGAGCTTATTAATGAAATACCATAAACTCAGGGCCGGAGAAAAATCCGGTACTTACGTCATGGATTCACCAGTTACCGAAGCTGATATTCTGCAGATGGCTCAACAACTCGCTATGAGTCGTCTTTCTAAAGGCCGAGCGTTGACTGAACCCAGACACGTATTTGGTCATCTTCAAACACTACTGCAATACCATGACTACGAAGTCTTTGCTTTGCTACTGCTCGATACCCAGCACCGAGTAATTGCCTTTAGGGAGCTTTTTCGAGGCACGCTGGACAGCGCCAGCGTGTACCCAAGGGAGGTAGTCAAGACGGTCTTAGAGCACAACGCAGCAGCCGTGATATTGATCCACAACCATCCCTCAGGAAATCCAGAACCCAGCCGGGCAGACCGCGAGCTGACTATCAAGTTAAAAGATGCCCTCAATATGGTTGGTACACGGACGCTGGATCATATCGTCGTGGCCTGTGAGGGCTGTGTATCACTGGCAGAGTTGGGTTACCTGTAGCCTGCTTCATCCGCCTGAAATGGTTACCCTCGGGTGAATCAGGGGTAAACCACCAATGGGGACATCTCACAGGTAGATCACTCAACCGTAAGTGGTTCACAAAAACACCTCAATCGAAATGCTTCGATTGAGGTGTTTGCATGAGCGTTTTCAGCAGATATTTCTGAATGTTAGTCCTGATCAATGTGCGACATCATGCCATTGACATCAACCGCACGTATGTACCGTGCCGGGTTGTCGTCATTGGCGACTTCCTCAAAATGCCTTTCACCGCATTTTATTTTAGCGCCCTCGATATGGCGCAGATCGCCCCACCAGGTGCTGCCTTTGGTTTCTACCACGAAGTACAGTTTTTCCTGGCCTTCATCATCAACGACCACCGCCCAGTCCGGGTTATAGGTGCCAAGTGGTGTTGGAATTTTGAACCAGGACGGCAGCTTCGCGTACACCTTTACGGCTTCATTTTTTTCCAAATCTTCGGCGAAGGTCTTCTCTACGCCTGCCGAGTCATAGACGACGTGTGTGTAGACTGACTTCTGCGCTTCCAAGGTATTCTTCAAATACCCTCTCAGCTCTTCCTGCTGGAAAAGCTCCTGCGCGTAGAAGTGTTCGTCGCCGATTTTGCTGTATTTAATACCATCGACTAGGGCCAATCGCTTGGTGCGGTTAATAGCCTCTGACGCATAGTCGATAAACTGCTGCGGATTGCGGGCAAAATCTTGTAGACGATGGCTCTCTTTAAGGATTTTGACAATGCTGCTGCGGGTGAGCTGAGTCTTGTCCTGGAGGTCGGTGATAATGTCCGGAAGTTCGATGTCATTTTCATGAATAGTGGTGAAGCCGGACTTGAATGTCTCTTCTGCTGTAACACCGCCCTTGCCAATCGCGATGTCAGCTTTCCGGAATTGTGCCCTAGTTTTGGTGATGGGCGGGCAGTCCAGAATAGCCTTTGCGCAATCGGTAATGAGCTTATCGTTGTTGAAGTCAACCCGGTATGTGGTCTTGTACTTGATGCGCTCCCAGAGCGCCTTGAATGCTTCGCTCTGAAGAACGGCCTCGCGGGTGCGGATAATTCTGCGGTCATCCGCATTTTTGATATCGAGCTTGCCTGCCAGTTTCTTAAGAATGCCCTGCCTGAATTCATAGAATAAGCGCAACGCTTGAAACGAGAGGCAGAGAGCCAGCCACCGGTAGAATCCAGGCTCTCACACCGAAGGATTCAAGCGCAGATGACTACGCATTACCGGCAGCT
>Ga0180008_1000236_pt1 | contig 53955 bp, 58 predicted proteins | sample MM_PW_MetaG_FD_121121 | JGI IMG/M metagenome (GOLD analysis project Ga0180008, IMG submission 121121) | Groundwater microbial communities from the Aspo Hard Rock Laboratory (HRL) deep subsurface site, Sweden - MM_PW_MetaG | ecosystem: Environmental > Aquatic > Deep subsurface > Groundwater... | reverse complement strand
ATAATATTTCTATTCAAAAAAAAGATGAAATTTATAGAAAATGGATACACGTAGATTATGAAGAAAAAATAGATTATAAATTGATTTGGAAAATAATTGCATTTGCATTATTTATCTTAGCAGGTACGATTTATTGGAATAGAAAGTTAAAATTAGAAATATTAGAAAAAGAAAAAGTTCAAAAAGAGTTAGAGAAAGAACGAAATAATATTCAAAAATTAAATATAGAGCTAGAAAAAGCTAAAAATATAGCAGAAAATATAGCAAAACAAAAAAGTGAATTTTTAGCAAATATGAGTCATGAGATACGAACTCCAATGAATTCAGTAATTGGTTTTACTGAGATATTAGAAAAAGAGATAGAAAATCCTTTACATCAAGAGTATCTTCATTCAATAAAAAAAGGTGGAAATTCATTATTAAGAATAATTAATGATATTTTAGATCTTTCAAAAATAGAAGCAGGTAAGTTAGAAGTAAAAAATGAATCTTTAAATCCCAAAAATATGTTTTTAGAAATTGAATCAATTTTTCATTCTAAAATAATAAGTAAAAATATTAATTTTATTGTAGAAATAGATGAAACAATTCCAAAATTTATAATTATTGATGGAGTAAGAATACGACAAGTTCTTTTTAATTTAATTGGAAATGCAATTAAATTTACTGAAAAAGGTCATATAAAACTAAAGGTTGAGAATATTTATAAAGATGATATTAAAAGTAAAATAGATTTAATATTTAGTGTGGAAGATACTGGTATTGGAATAGATGAAAGTAATCTTAAAAATATTTTTAATGCCTTTGAACAAGGAAATAATCAAAATGTTGCAAAATATGGAGGAACGGGATTGGGTCTTGCTATTTGTACAAAACTAGTTAATATGATGAATGGTGAAATAAAAGTACAAAGTGAAAAAAATAAAGGTTCAATTTTTACTGTAATATTAAGAGATATTCCAATTAGTTCAATGGAAGATAAAATAGTTTCTCAAAAATTATTAGCTTCAAATATAGTTTTTGAGAAAGCGCAAATCTTAGTTGTTGATGATATTGAAGAAAATAGAAAATTAGTGGAAGCTAGCTTAAAAGATTTTGATATAGATTTAATAATGGCACAAAATGGCCAAGAAGCAATAGATAAATTAAGAAATATAAATGTAGACTTAATACTAATGGATTTAAGAATGCCTATTATGGATGGATATGAATCTACTAATATAATAAAAAATAACGATAAATTAAAACATATTCCAATAATTGCATTAACTGCATCTGTAATGGGAAAAGATTTAGAAAAAGTATCTAAGTTTGGATTTGATGGATATTTAAGAAAACCTGTAATATTGGATGATTTAATAGAAGAGTTAGCTAAATATTTAAAATATAAATTTATAAATGAAAAGATAATTGTAAGTAATAATCCTATTGCTATTGATTCTGATAAATTAAAATTTGTTTTAGATAAGCTAAATAATGAATTAAAACAAGAGTGGAAAAATATAAAAGATGGTGGAGATTTTTCTTTAATAGAATCCTTTGCACAAAAATTAAATGATTTAGCTATAGAAGAAGATATTTATTTATTAAAAGATTATGCTAAAGAGTTAATAAAAGATATAAACTCCTTTGATATAGAAAAAGTAGATTATTTAATGAATACATATTTAGAACTAATAGAGAATTTAAAGGCAAAAATTGGAAACAAATAGCAAGATCTTAATAGTAGATGATATTCCAAAAAATATTCAAATGGCAATGAATATTTTAAAAGATGAGGGATATAGAATGTTTTACGCTAAAAGTGGAGTAATGGCTCTTTCTTTAGTTGAAGAACATAATTTCGATTTAATATTATTAGATATAATGATGCCTGATATGAATGGCTTTGATGTATGTACGAAATTAAAAAATAATGATAAAACAAAAAATATACCTATAGTTTTTTTATCAGGAAAAGACTCATCTCAAGATATTGCACAAGCTTATGAATATGGTGGAATAGATTATGTTGTAAAACCATTTATCACAATAGAATTAATTACAAAAGTAAACTCTTATGTAAGATTAAAAATATTGGAAGATAGATTAAAGGCTGGTTATGTATAAAAAATATGGAAATAAAATATTATTAGTTGATGATGATGCAAAAAATTTACAAGTTGCTATGAATATATTAAAAAATTATAATGTAATTTATGCACAAAGTGGAGAAAAAGCTTTAGAGTTATTAGATAAAAATGATTTTGATTTGATTTTATTAGATATTATAATGCCTTTGATGGATGGTTATCATGTGTGTTCAAAAATTAAAGAAAATGAAAAAACAAAAAATATACCAATAGTTTTTTTAACAGTAAAAGATGATGAAAAAGATATCGTAAAAGGTTTTGATTTAGGGGCTGTTGATTATATAGTAAAACCATTTTATAGTGAAGTTTTACTAAAAAGAGTTGAGGTGCATTTAAAAATAGCAAGACTTATGCACGAATTAGAACAGATGAATTTAAATCTAAATAAAACAGTAGAAGAGCAAGTTGAACAAATAAGACAAAAAGATGAGATAATAATACAACAATCAAAAATAAGTGCAATGGCTTCTATTATTGATGTTATAACTTTGCAGTTGAAAAAACCAGTAGATAGAATTAAACTTTATTTACAATCATTAAATATTAAAATCACAAATATTGAAGAATTAAGATCTGATGAAACTTTTAAAAATACACTTTATGAAATAAATAAATTAGATGAAATAATGAATGACTTTCATAAATCTTTTAATAATCATAAAAATAAAGAGAATGTAAATGTAAAAGTTTCTTTGGATAATGCGCTGTTTCCACTAAAAGATGAAATGAAAAGAGAAAATGTAAATATAAATATTCAAGGTGATATTTTATTATCATTAAATATTGTATTTGATGAGATAAAACATATTTTTTCTAAATTATTAAGTAAATCAATAATGAATTTTAAAAATAATAGTACTTCAAATAGTAGGTTTATTGATATATCTTTTGAGAATTTAAATGAATCAATTTTTATTACTTATGAAGATAATGCAAAAACTTATAAGCAAAAAGAGTTAGATAACTTTTTTTTAGTTCCAAACTCTATAACAGCAGATGATTTTGATTTGGGATTTTATTTGGTAAAAGTTTTTATTGAGAAAAATTTTGGTTTAATATCTATTGAGAAAACAAATGATGGTATAAAATATATTATTAGATTTGACAAATAATTAAGGAAATATAGTTATGAAATATAATGAATTAACAAATGAAGAAAAAAGAGTAATAGAAAATAAAGGAACAGAATATCCTTTTTCTGGAAAATATAATGATTTTTACGAAGAGGGTGTTTTTACTTGTAAAAAATGTGATGCCCAACTTTATACATCAAAGGATAAATTCTCTTCAGGATGTGGTTGGCCTAGTTTTGATGATGAAATAAAAGGCGCAGTTAAAAGAGTTCCTGATGCAGATGGAAGAAGAGTTGAAATCGTATGTGCATCTTGTGGTGGACACCTAGGACACGTTTTTGAAGGTGAAGGACTTACTTCAAAAAATACAAGACATTGTGTTAACTCAATATCTTTAAATTTTAAGAAAGATAAATAATGAATAATGAAAATATTAAAAAAGCATATTTTGCAGCAGGCTGTTTTTGGGGAGTTGAATACCATTTTGAAAAGCTAGAAGGTGTTATTTCGGCAATTTCTGGTTATATGGGTGGGAAAATTGCTAATCCAAGTTATGAAATGGTATGTTCTGGATTTTCTGGTCATTTAGAAGTAGTTGAAGTTACATATGATGAAAGCATTGTTTCTTTTGAGGCTTTAACAAAACTATTTTTTGAGATACATGATTTCTCTCAAACAAATGGTCAAGGTCCAGATATTGGAAGTCAATATTTATCAGCAATTTTTTATGTAAATGAAGAGCAAAAAGATATAAGTGAAAAATTGATTGTTGCATTGGAAAATAAAGGTTTTAAAGTGGCTACATCTTTATATAAATTTGTTCCATTTTATAAGGCAGAAGATTATCATCAAGATTACTATGAAAGACACCAAAAGGCGCCTTATTGTCATAGTTATAGAAAAATATTTTAGTGAGTACCTAAAATATAATAGATATGTTTGTCATCTAATTTTTGAAGTTTTACATTGTATTTATCTGCCCAATGTGAAACTTCTTCATGAAATTCTTCTAAAATTTCATTTGAATCATTTTCATCGCATTTAATTTTTAAATAGTCTGATTTATTTGATAATCCTACATAAGCATTCATTTTTTTTAGATGGTCATTTAGCGTAAAAATGTGTTTTGAGAATTTATCAAAATTACTTGTTAGTCCTATGATTTTTTCAGCTTGTTGTAATGAAGCTTCACTTTTTGAATACCCTAATTGAGATAATATTACTTCAGCAGATACATCTAATTGCATTTTAATCCTTCTTGTTTAATTATTTAAATATAAGATATGTTATCGAAATAATTTTTAAATAGGAGTTAAAATTTTGAATGATAAAAACTACTTCCTGTTTATTTTTTATTCTTTTTATTAAAGTTAATGTATTATAAAAAATAAAAATAAAAAGGGGCTATATTTATGAGTATTTTATTAGAAATGTCCATGTTTCCAACTGATAAAAGTGAAAGTAAAAGTAAAGAAGTATCAGAAGTAATAAAAATAATTAGAGATAGTGGTGTAAATTATCAATTAACTTCAATGGCTACGATTATTGAAACAGATACTTTAGGTGAAGCTTTAGCATTAGTTGAGAAATGTTATTCTAAATTAGATGAATTAGGTTGTAATAGGGTTTATGCAACTTTAAAATTTGACATTAGGAAAGGTTTTGAAAATAGGTTAGAAACAAAAATTAAATCTGTTGAAAATCATATAGGTAATGTGTCAAAATAATTTTAAGCTTGTAAAATTTTATTTTACAAGCTTTTTAATTTATAGGTTTTTTAAAATAAATCTATACTAGAAGTTTGCTCAGAATGGAATCTAACAACTTTATTTCTTCCTTTGCTTTTTGCATCATAAAGTGCAATATCAGCATTTTTTATAACAGTTTCCAATGAATTTGAATCATCAGGGAACATTGATAATCCAATACTAATAGTTTTTCTTAATTTACTTCCAGCATATACATCAATCTCATTTTCACTAACTCTCATTCTGATTTTATTGGCAACTACTAAAGCATCTTCTTCTGTATTAACATTTACAAGTAAAACAATGAACTCTTCCCCACCATATCTAATGATAATATCAGATTCTCTTACTGTTTCATTTAAAATTCTAGATAATTCTTTTAATACCTTATCTCCAATATCATGACCATATTCATCATTAACTGCTTTAAAATGATCCATATCAAGTAATAATACTCCAATACTAAACTTATCTCTTATTGCCTGAGGAATAAGTTTTTTAGAGTGTTCTTCTAGGAATTTTCTATTATATAATCCTGTTAATCCATCTCTAAATGCTGATTGTTGTAGGGCATCCATTAGAAATTTTACTTCAATTGAAGGTGCAGACTCATTAATATAACTTTTAATATATGAAATTTTATCTTTTAAATAATCCAATTCTTCTTTATTATCAAATACAAAATTTATAATTAAATAAACATTTTTACTTATAGCTGTACTTATGCAATAATGAAATTTATTCACTTCTTCAAAATATGGACAAGTATGATGAAATTCTGTTGAAATAACATCATTTTTTGTTCTAGCCGCTCGGCATAAATGAGGCTCGTTTTCAATATTGTGTTTACAATAAAAACTATTTCCCACTTCTTTTATAGTTGACATTTTTTGTTTTGAAGTATCAATTTCTATAAAAGTGAAGTTTTTGAAATTAAATTGGTTGATAAATATTTCAGATAGTCTATTATAAATCTCTTCTTTTGTATTATCAAGCTCAATTTCCTTTTTAAATTGATATAAATTAGATAAATTTAAAACTATCTCTTTTGAATCTTCTAAAGGATTGACTTGATTGTTTATTTTTGTTCCAATAAAACCTTTTAATTTTTTATCAATATCAGTTGCAGTATTTTTAAATGAAGTCATTAAATCATTAAATTTATCCATTAAAATTATCATATCTTTAGATAATCCTTCAGGGTATGGTATTTTTTTAAATTGTCCATTTGCTGCAAAATTTAAACTTTTTGATAGATTATTAAAAACCAATGAGTATTGATTTAACTTTTTTCTAAAAATATAAAAAATTAATAAAACTCCAATAATCATCATTATTGGAATTAAATAAATAGTTTCTAATCCAATATTTTTTATTTCACTCATATTTAATTCCATTGAAATAGCACCCAATGTATCACCTTGTGAAGCATTATGGCAGTTTATACAATTTACACCATTTGATAATACTACTTTATATGGTATTGTTATTCTCATATTTGTATGAAATAATTTTTCATTTAATTGATATTCTGTTTGTCCTGTTTCTAAAACTTTTTTATCAATATTATCTTTTGGTTTATTTTTTTCTTTAATTCCATATTGTTCTTCTACTGATGCATTTCTAACTACCCAAAACTTTGTTATATTTTTTACACTTGTTATTGAATTTATATATGTATCAACTTGATCCATATTAGCATTAATCATATGTGCTGTTAAACCATTTTTAATTACTTCAGAAAGTTGTTCTGCATTGTGAATAGAAGATTTAAGCGAATTGTTTTTTGAGTTATATAAACTTATTGCGCTTATAATAAAAGTTAGGGATATTGCTATAATAATAAATTGATAAAAGATTTTTCTTTCCATAAGAGTCCCTATAATAGATAATTTTCTATTCTACTTTAAATAAGCTTAAGAATACAGATGACTTTTAATAATAATTAGAATTTAATTATCATTTGAGCTGTTAAATCGTTGTTTATTTCTTCATTTAGAGCTTTTAATTTAAAAGTTACTCGATGTTCATCACTTCTTCCAAATTTCTTTATTGCTTCAATATGAGTTTTTGTACCATATCCTTTGTGTTTATCAAAAGCATAATTTGAGTATCTAGAACTTATTTTACACATATATCTATCTCTACTTACTTTTGCTAAAATTGAAGCAGCACTAACTTGAGGTACTGTAGCATCTGCTTTTATTTTACACTTTAAATTTGCTATTTTAAATGTTGTATTTCCATCCATTAAAAAATCATCACAATGCACTTCTAAATTTTGCATTATTTCCATAATTGAATTTCTAAGACAATAACTAAGTCCTTTTTCATCAATAGTTTTTGCAGAAGTAAATACAATATGATATTTTGATTTGTTTTTTATTTCATCAAATAGTATTTCTCTTTTTTTTTCACTCAATATTTTTGAATCATTTAATCCATCAATTTCTTCTAATAATACAACACCTGCAACTACTAAAGGTCCAGCTATTGGACCGCGTCCCGCTTCATCAATTCCACATAACATACAAAAATCCTTTATAAAACTAATTTATTATAACATTTATATAAAAAAGTTATATAATATTATTAGTAAAAATTCCTAAAAATAGGATATCAATGAAGAAGCTATATATTTTAATAATACTTATTATTTCATCAATTGTTCTTTATTATGCACTTTTTTTTAATAAGAGTACTAAACCTATAAAAATCGGTTTTGTAGGAGCATTAACTGCAAAATATTCTGTTTTAGGTAATGCCATGATGAATGGAATTATTTTAGCTTTCGAAGAGGAAGATTATAAAATAAATGATAAAAAAATTGAACTTATTTTTAAAGATGATAAAAAAGATATAGAGGTAAATAAAAAGATTGTAAATGATTTTATAGATCAAGGAATAAAAATAGTAATAGGGAATGTTACAAGTACTATGTCTAAAGTTTCTATGGAAATTATAAATAAACACCCAGATATGTTTATGATTTCAGCGGCTTCTGCAAGTAATGAATTTTCAGGAATTGATGATCAATTTTTTAGAGTACATGTGGCGAATAATACTCAAAGATTTTCAGGTTTTACAAATTATATAAAAGAGTCTGGATATTCTAAAATATATGGAATCTATGATGAAGGAAATATAACTTATACCAAAGATTATTTAGAAAATTTTGAAAAAAGTTTTATTAATAAAGGTGGAGAAAAATTTTTGTCTTACTCAAAAATTGATGATTTAGATTTTTTAGTAAAAGATATAAAAGAGAAAAATCCAGATTTATTACTAATTTGTGCAAATTCTGTTGATGCCTCAAGGATTATTCAATATTTAAGATTAAATAATATAAATACACAAATTGCATCTTCAGAGTGGGCAATGACTCACACTTTTTTAGAAAATACAGGGAAATATAGTGAAGGTATAATTTTTAATATTGATTATGATGAAGATTCCCAAAATAAAAAGTTTTTAGAATTTGTTAAAAATTATGAAGATAAATATAAACTTTTCCCTTCAATGTATGCTTCAAAAGGTTATGAGTTAGCAAAAATAATAATTGAACTTTTAAAAACAGGAAAAGAAACGGAACTTAAAAAGAATCTTCTGATAAAAAAAGAGTTTCAAGGTCTTCAAGATATAATTATTTTTGATGAATTTGGAGATGTTATAAGAAATTTTAGTACATTTACTGTAAAAAATGGAAAGTTTAAAAAAATACAATGAAAAAAGAAAATAGTTTAAAAAAAGAGATTTTACTTATTTTTATATCTTTTTCTGTTTTTATAACAATTGCTATTGGAACAATCTCAATGGTGAATTTCTACTATTCAAAATTAACTATTATAAAACATAATCAAAAGCAAATTTTATTTCAAATTGAATCTGAGATAAATGATTTTTTAGAACAAATTTATACACTTTCTTTTTATTTGAAAAATAATTATAAAGAAAATAGTAATCTTTTAAAAAATATAGTAGATACAAATATAAATATTTCAAGTATATTAGTATTAAATAAAGATGGAATTATTGAAGATTTCCATGCAAAAACTAATTTAAATATTTACAAAGGATTTGATTATTCAAAACAAGATTATTTTTCAGAAATAAGAGATGGCAAAATAGATTATTGGTCAAATGTTTTTTTATCAAGTTTTGATGAAGAAGCAGCAATTTCATATAGTTTCAAATTAAAAGATAAAGTTATAGTTTTATCAATAAAATTAAAAGAGATATCTAATTTTATTTCAAGATTTAAAAATCAAGATGGTTCTCATATGATTAAAGTATATGCTGAGAGTGGAATTATAATTTTAAATCCTGATAATCCAGATTTAGTTTTACAAAGATTTAATCAAAAAAGAGAAAAAATATTTACAGAGCTTATTGATAAGCAAAAACCTTATACTTTTGCAATTTTTCATTCGAAGATATTTAATGAAAATCAATATGCTACTTATACTTCTATTGATAAAACACAATGGAAAGTAGTAATAAGAGAGAGTTATGATTTAATTTTAAAATCATTAAGAGGAATTATTATAGGAGTTTTGATCATTATGATAGTTTTTATCTTATTGGCTATTTTATTATCTCTACAAATATCAAAAAGAGTTTTTAACTCTTTTGATGATTTGCAAGAAACAACAACAGATATTGCAAATGGAAATTACCATACACAAATAAAGAAGTCTTATTATGAAGAGTTTAATATATTATTAAATAGTTTTAATAAAATGAAAATAGAGATTGATAAAAGAGAAGATTCACTAGAAGCTTCCTTAAGTAGTTTTAAATCTTTGTTTAATTCAACAATGGAAATGATTATCTTACATGATAGAGGTATTTGTGTTGATGTAAATAATGTTACTTTAGAGTTTTTAGGATTAGATGATAAAAATAAAATAATTGGCAAAAATTTAATTGAATTTATTTCTGATGATTATAAAAGTCTATTAAAAAGCAATTACAATAAAAATACAATCCCTTATGAGTTTGACGTTATTGTAAATAATCAAAAATTTACTTGTTTAGCTCAAGATAAATTCATAGAGCTTAATATGAAAAAATTAAAATTATCAACTTTGATTGATATAACTGAATTAAAAGATAAAGATAAACTGCTTTTTCAACAATCAAAAATGGCAGCAATGGGTGAAATGATAGGAAATATTGCTCATCAATGGAGACAGCCTTTAAGTATTATTAGTACTTGTGCAAGTGGAATTAAATTTGAAAAACAATTAAACACAATAGATGATAATAGGCTTTTTGAAAATCTAGATATGATTGTTGAGAATACTCAATATCTTTCTAAAACAATTGATGATTTTAGAAACTTTTTTAAAGCGGATAAAGAGATCGTGGATTTTTTTGTGAAAGATAGTATTGAAAAAGTATTAAAACTTTTAAAATCAGCCATTCAAAATTATAATATTCAAATTAATACATACTATACAGATGAAATAAAAATAAATGCTTATGCAAATGAATTTTTACAAGTAATAATTAATATTATAAATAATTCAAAAGATGCCTTACAATCTCAATCAAATGAGGCTAGATTTATAGATATCAAAACTTATGCAAAATATAGCAGCTGTTATATTGAAATATCTGATAATGGTGGAGGTATTCCAGATGATATAATTTCAAAAGTTTTTGATCCATATTTTACAACTAAACATAAATCAAGAGGTACAGGAATTGGCCTTTACATGTCCCATCAAATTATTGTTGAGCATATGAATGGAAGTATTTATATAAAAAATATAGAAATGGAAAAGTTTAGTAAAGTATATAAAGGCTGCTGTGTTACTATAGAAATACCCTTAAATGGGGTATATACTTTAGATTTCTCTATTTAGCTTGACAATCATCGACTCAAGTGCTATAATTTTATTAGCAGTTAAATCAAAGGAGTGCTAAATGAGTAACAATATTTTTGAAAAAATGACAAACCAACTAACAGAGACAATAGATTCAAGTGTTGCCTTGGCAATGCATAATAAAAATCAAGAAGTGGAGATGATACATCTACTTTGGGCTTTATTAACAAATACAAATTCGGTTCTGAACCAACTATTAAATAAAATGAATGTTAATAAAGCAGCAATTGAGCTTGAAGCTAAGTCTTATGCTTCAAAACTACCAAGCATATCAAGTGTAACAAAAGAGAATATTAAACTATCAAGAAATTTATTAGCTTCATTACAAAAAGCAGAAGGATTAATGACTAGTTTTGGGGATAAATTTATAGCAGTTGATACACTATTAATTGCAAATTTTGATTCACAAGTTTTAAAAGATGTATTAGGTAAATACATTGATTTAAGAGAAGCAAAAAAAGAACTAGAAGCAATGAGAGCTGGAAATACAATAGATAGTGCAAGTGGAGATGAAAATCTTGAAGCATTGGGAAAATATGGAATTGATTTAAATAAAAAAGCCATAGATGGAGAACTTGATCCAGTAATTGGAAGAGATGAACAAATCAATAGAATGATGCAAATTCTAATTAGAAAAACAAAAAATAATCCCATATTACTTGGAGAACCAGGAACTGGTAAAACAGCAATCGCTGAAGGTCTTGCTCAAAGAATAGTAAATAAAGATGTTCCAACTTCACTTTTAAACAAAAGAGTAGTAACACTTGATATGGGTGCAATGATTGCAGGTGCAAAATATAGAGGTGAATTTGAAGATAGATTAAAATCAGTAATTGATGAAGTTAAAAAAGCTGGAAATATTATTCTTTTTATTGATGAAATTCATACAATCATAGGAGCAGGTGCTAGTGAAGGTTCTATGGATGCTGCAAATATCTTAAAACCTAGCCTTGCAAGAGGTGAATTACATACTATTGGAGCAACTACACTTAAAGAGTATAGAAAGTATTTTGAAAAAGATACTGCAATGCAAAGAAGATTTCAACCTGTTAATGTAAATGAACCTAGCGTTAATGAAGCTTTACAAATACTAAGAGGTATAAAAGAGAAACTTGAAACTCACCATAATGTAACTATTAATGATAGTGCATTGGTTGCAGCTGCAAAATTATCTTCAAGATATATAACAGATAGATTTTTACCTGATAAAGCAATTGACTTAATAGATGAAGCAGCAGCAGAGCTTAAAATGCAAATTGAGAGTGAACCAACTGTCTTATCAACTATAAAAAGAGAGATTCAGACTTTAAATGTTGAAAAAGAAGCTCTTAAAATGGAAAAAACTAAAAAAAATGATGACAGAATTTCTCAAATTGATAAAGAGTTAGCAAATAAAAATGAAGAAAAACAAAATTTAGAAGCTAGATTTGATAATGAAAAACAAACATTTAATGCAACAAGTGAATTAAAAATAAAAATTGATGAATTAAAAACAAAAGCAAATATAGCAAAACGTGAATCAAACTTTGAAAAAGCAGCACAAATAGAATATGGAGAAATACCAGCTTTAGAAGCAAAAATAAAAGAGAATTCAGAAAAATGGGACAGAATGCAAAAAGAGGGAACGCTTTTAAGAAATTCTGTTGATGAAGATGCAATTGCAAGTATTGTTTCAAGATGGACTGGAATTCCAGTTAATAAAATGATGGATAGTGAAAAACAAAAAGTTTTAATGGTAGAAAGCGTTTTAAGAAAAGATGTTATTGGACAAGATGAGGCATTAAAAGCAATTTCTAGAGCTATAAAAAGAAATAAAGCAGGACTAAGTGAAACAAATAGACCAATTGGAAGTTTTTTATTTCTAGGACCAACAGGAGTTGGAAAAACTGAAAGTGCAAAAACTTTAGCTAAATTTTTATTTGATGATCCAAAAGCACTTATTAGGTTTGATATGAGTGAATATATGGAAAAACACGCTGTTTCAAGACTTGTAGGTGCAGCTCCTGGATATGTAGGATATGAAGAAGGTGGTCAATTAACTGAAGCTGTTAGAAGAAAGCCATATAGTGTAATTTTATTTGATGAGGTTGAAAAAGCACATCCTGATGTATTTAATATTTTATTACAAGTTTTAGATGATGGAAGATTAACAGATAACAAAGGTGTTACAGTTGATTTTAAAAATACAATCATTATTTTAACTTCAAATATTGGAAGTGCTAGAATTATAGAAATTTCTGATAAAGAAGAAAGACGAAAAGCAGTTTTAGATGAATTAAAAGCTCATTTTAGACCAGAATTTTTAAATAGGCTTGATGATATTGTAATCTTTGAACAATTAAATTTAAGTGCAATTACAAATATTGTAGAAATTTTATTTAATAATATTAAGAAAAAAGTTGAAGAAAAAGATATCAAAATTTCTTTAACACAAAATGCAAAAGAGTATATTGCTAAAATTGGATTTGATCCTGTATATGGTGCTAGACCTCTAAAAAGGGCTATTTATGAAATAGTTGAAGATAGATTAGCTGATTTAATTTTAGAAAATAAAATAGGTGAAGGAAGTGTTATTGAGTTCGATGTTGTAGATAATGAAGTAAAAGTAAATTTAAACTAAAGAAAATTTAAGCTGAATTTAACTATAATCCCCAACTTAATTAGTGAATATAGAGGAAATCTAAGATGAAAAGAACATATCAACCGCATAATACTCCAAGAAAAAGAACTCACGGGTTCAGAGTAAGAATGGCTACTAAAAATGGTAGAAGAGTAATTAACAGAAGAAGAGCTAAAGGTAGACATCAATTAGCTGTTTAAACAAAGAACATCGACTTAACAGTTCGAGAGACTTTAATAGACTATATAAAAGCGGCAAAAGATGGCACACCACCAGCTTTGTCGCTTTTTTTAGTTCTAACCCTACATTAAAAGCTGCATTTGTTACTTCTAAAAAAGTTGGAAACGCAGTATATAGAAATAAAGCTAGAAGAAGAATGCGTGCTTTATTTGCTTCATATGAACAACAATTAGTAATTGGTAATTATATATTTGTTGCAAAAGTAACCTTACATGATAAAAATTTTTTAGAATTAAAAAAAGATTTTGATTTCGCATTAAAGAGATTAGAAGTTTTAAAATGAAACTCATATTTAAATATTTGATAAGGTTTTATCAGAAATATTTAACTATTTTATCCTTTGGATCGTGTAGATATTATCCAAGTTGTTCCCAATATGCACTATGGCAATTGGATAACAATACTTTTTTTAAGGCGATTTATTTTACAATATCACGCATATTAAAATGCAATCAACTTTTTGATGGTGGATTTGACTATCCAGTTATAAAATTGAGAGCGAATCAAAATATCAATTTTTTAAAAATCAAAATAAAATATTGGTATGTTCCGTTGAAAAATGGAAAGTATTTAGTAGTAAAGAATCGGGAGTGGAAAGAGAAGAATGAACAACATGAATCAAAATAACGGTATGCAAAAACGAATGTTAATTATGACATTAGTAGTTTTTGTATTTTTCATAGCTTATGAGTTTTTAGTTTTAAAACCGCAACAAGAAGCAAAAGCAGCTGTTGCTAAGCAAGAACAAACACAAAAACAAAATAGTGCTCCAGATGTAAATACATCTAACACACAAATGGTGTCAACAGATGTAAATGGTAATCCTATTGATATGTCAAAATCAGTAGATGCATTATCTCCAAAGGCAATTGCTAGTTCACAAATAGTTTCTGTTATTAAAACAGCTAAAAACATTATTGAAATTGATACTTTAGGTAGAGTTGCACAAGTTACTTTAGTTGAAGAAAAATACAAAGATGAAAATGCTAGTCAAATTAAACTATTTGAAGCAAATCAATTAAGACCTTTAGAAGTTAGATTTGCAGATGTAAATTTAAATGCAGAAGCATTTAAAGTTTCAGCCGTTGCTAGTTTATCAAATGTTGATGCAACTACAAGTGCTCAAGAATTAGTATTAACTCAAACTTTAAGTGGTACTGTATTAACTAAAAAGTTTACTATTTATCCAGATGGTCATTATGATTTAACTGTTAGTTCTACAAATGATAAACAATTCTTTATTACAAATGGATTTAGACCAAATGTTTTAGCTGATATGTATGCTGTTCATGGATTTATTTCAAAATTAAATGATAGTACTTTAAAAACTATTGAAGATGGTGATTTAGATAAAAATGAAAATATTGTTGGTGCAAAATTTATTTCTAGTTTTGATAGATATTATACAACTGTAATTTATAACTTTGAAAAATCATTAAGTGTTTCTGTAATGCCTGATTCTGAGTCTAACCCTCAAGGATTTATTCATGGTGGAAGCAATGTTTCTTTTTCTGGTTTTATGGGGCCAAAAAATCATAGAGATTTAGATGCTTTAAATCCTGAATTAATTGATGTAATTGATTATGGTTGGTTTACATTTATTGCAAAACCAATGTTCTTATTATTACAGTTTATTCAAGGTTATGTTGGAAACTGGGGTTGGACAATTGTTATTTTAACAATTTTAATTAAATTAGTTTTATATCCTTTATCATACAAAGGTATGGTATCTATGCAAAAACTAAAAGAATTAGCTCCTAAAATGAAAGAGATTCAAGCTAAATACAAAGATGATAAACAAAAACAATCTATGCATATGATGGAACTTTATAAAAAACATGGTGCAAACCCAATGGGTGGATGTTTACCATTAGTTTTACAAATTCCTGTATTCTTTGCAATTTATAGGGTTTTATTAAATGCAATTGAGTTAAAAGGTGCAGAGTGGATTTTATGGGTACATGATTTAGCTGAAATGGATCCATATTTTGTATTACCTATTTTAATGGGTGCTACTATGTTTATTCAACAAAAAATTACTCCTAATACTATGCAAGATGAGATGCAAAAGAAAATATTCCAGTTTTTACCAGTTATTTTCACATTCTTCTTCTTATGGTTCCCAGCAGGACTTACATTGTACTGGTTTATAAATAACTTATTTACAATCGGTCAACAATATTTTATAAATCAAATATTTGAGAAAAAAAGAGTTGAAAAAAAATAGGAACTTATTATGAAAAAGTTTGAAGCAAATTGTTTAGAAAAAGTGTATGAATTAGCAAGTGCTGAATTCAACTGTTCTATTACTGAATTAGAGATTGAAGTTATCCAACAACCAAGTAAAGGTTTTCTTGGTTTTGGAAAGAAAAATGCAATTATTGAAGTATGTTTCAAAGATAACTGTAAAAAATATGTTCAAGAAACTAAGACTTTTAAAAATAAAGATGTAAGAATAGAAGAAGTTTCTGAAAGAATTGAATACTCAAATAGATCAGAAGAGAGAAAAACTTTTGTTAAAGAAGAAAAAGTAGAACCTTTATCGAAAGTTTCAAAAGTTCAAGGTAAAGATAAAATTTTTGATAATTTTTATAATGAAGATAGTTCACAAAGTGAAATTTCTAAAATTGTTATAAAAAAAGATAAGTTTAAAATATTAGAAGAAGTAAAAGCAGGTATTCATCTTTTATTTGATGATACTTGTTATAAAATTGAACAAATTAATGTTGATTTTTATGATGAAGAAACTTTATATGTTGAATTTCTAGGTGAAGATTCTGCTTTACTAATTGGTAAAGAAGGATATAGATATAAAGCTTTATCGTATATTTTATTCAACTGGATAAATGAAAAATATGGTTTAATGTTAAGACTTGAAGTTGCACAGTTTTTGAAAAATCAAGAAGAAGCTATTTATACTTATCTTGAACCAATTATTTTAATTATTAAAGAGAAAGGTACTTTTAAAACTAAACCTCTTGATGGAATATTAGTTCATATTGCATTAAAAAAATTAAGAGAAGAATTCCCTGATAAATATGTTGCTGTAAAAACAAATGTCAGAGGTGATAAATATGTACTTGTAAATGAGTACAGAACAAGAGAAGTATAATCTTGTTTGATGATGCTACAATTGTTGCAATAGCAACGGCAAATGGTATTGGGTCTATCTCAATAGTTAGAATTTCTGGGCCTAAGGCTCATGAAATTGCTTCTAAAATATCTCAAAAACAATCTTTTCAACCAAGACTTGCAACACTTTCTTATTTATACGATATTAATCAAGATGTTATTGATGAGGCTTTAGTTTTATACTTTAAAGCTCCTTTTTCATTTACAGGTGAAGATGTAATAGAGTTTCAATGTCACGGTGGAGTTGCAATTGCTAATATGATTGTTGATGAAGTATTAAAGCAAGGGGCAAGACTTGCAAATCCAGGTGAATTTTCAAAAAGAGCATTTTTTAATAATAAAATCGATTTAACAAAAGCAGAAGCAATTGCTAAAATTATTGAAGCTAGAAGTGAAGATGCTGTAAGATTACTTGCAAGACAATTAAAAGGTGAACTTACAACTTTTGTAAATGATATTAGAGAAGATTTACTTTTTATGTTAGCGTACACAGAGGTTTCAATTGATTATGCTGAAGATGATTTACCAAGTGATATCTTTGAGCAAATTAAAAGTAAAATGGAAAAAATCATTGTAAAACTAACTAATACTTTAGAAGCTTCTAAAAGACGAGAAGGAATGATAGAAGGCTTTAAAGTAGCAATCATTGGAAAACCAAATGTTGGTAAGTCTTCGCTTTTAAATAAGCTTTTAAACTATGATAGAGCAATCATTTCTGATATTGCAGGAACTACTAGAGATACTATTGAAGAATCTGTGAAAATTGGAACTCATATTATTAAAATAGTTGATACAGCAGGTATTAGAAATGCAAGTGATGTAATTGAAAAAATAGGAATTGAGAAATCAATTCAAGCTATAAATGAAGCTGATATTGTAATCGCACTTTTTGATAATAGTAAAATTTGTGATGATGAAGATAAAAAGATTTTAGAATTAATAAATGAAAATTCTCATAAAGAGATAATCAAAGTATTAAATAAATCTGATTTAGAAAACTGTTTTGATAAGTCAAATATAAAAGATTTTATTGAACTTTCAACAAAAGAAGATATAAATCCATTGATTAAAAAAGTTGAAAATATTTTAGATTCAAACACCCATAGTGATGAGATGACACTTATTTCAAAACGACAAATAAGTTCGGTTGAAAATACGCTTTATAATATTGAATTATCTAAAACTCCTTTAAATAGTGGAGAATTGGAATTTTTTGCACATTATATAAGTGAAGCATTAGAACATATTTCAGCAATTACAAGACCTTATGAAAATGATCAAATGTTAGATGTTATGTTTGGTGAATTTTGTTTAGGTAAATAACATATAATTACAAAGGGTAATAATAAATGAAAAAATATTTTATATTTTTTTTGTTGATGATGAGTTTTGGTTTTACAACTCTTTTTGCAGACCAATGGGATGGATTTTTTAAAGCAACGGGATTCCCACGAAAAATCATTGATAATGGAACTGTTGTAAAAGGTAAACTTTATGAAGCTTCAGTTTCTTATCAAATAAAAAACAATGATGGAGTAAAAGGAAACTTTGAAAAATCAGATACTGCAAAAGTTATAGTTACAAATAAAAAAGGAAAGATTCTATCTACTGATAAATTTATGACAGGTGATGAGCTAAGAGTTTGGGCAAGACAAAACTTCACTGATATTTTTTCACTAGTTTTAGGTGATAATCCAGAAATTACTAAAGAGAGTATAAAAGAGTTAACTTCTTTAGCTTCACTTGTTCTTTTAAATAAAAATTTAGACTAAATAATAAAATCTCAAAAGGATTTTATTATTCACTAGGTAATTCGTAAGAGACTAATTGTGCATTATCTTTTGAAATATCAATCCACGAATCACAATCAAAATTTATTTCCATAATCGCTCCCATCTCAAACTTCTCTTTAAATCCAACTAATGTAATTGCAAGTGCAGTTAAAGATGGATTATGTCCCACTAATAACATAGAGTCAACACTATCAAAAGTATAAAAAATAGTTTCAAATAATTCATTTACAAAAGCCATATATAAAACTTCATTAAACATAATTGATTTTTTATAATCTAATGCTTGCGCAAATATTTCAGCTGTAATTTTTGTTCTTCTTGCAGGACTTGCAACAATTAAATCAATAGGAAGATTTTTATTAGCAAAATTTTGAGCTATTTTTTTTGCTTTTTCTAATCCTTCAGGACTTAATTCTCTATCATAATCATCATGTTGTAAAGCTTCTTCTTTTTGCGTATGTCTTACTATATAAAGTTTTTTCATATTCACTCTTAGTTTAAAAAAATAATATTTGATTTTAGATTAACTTGGCTTTTTTTTCAATAAAAACCATTTCAAAATTTGTTAATTTGCAAGTATATCAATTTTATAGCTACATATTTGTATAATATAAAAAATAAAGGATAATATTTTGGGATATGATTTAAATAAAAAATTAGTAATAGCAATCTCTTCAAGGGCATTATTTAATCTTGAAGATGAAAATAAAATATTTGAAGAAAAAGGTTTGGATGAATATTATAAATATCAAATAGAAAATGAAGATTTACAACTAAATAAAGGAACAGGATTTAGACTTGTAAAAAACCTTCTTAGAATAAATGAAGATTTTCCAGATGATAAACAAGTTGAAGTAATTATTATGTCAAGAAATAACTCTGCAACAAGTTTAAGAATTACAAAATCAATTGAAAAATATAATCTTGATATTCAACGATCTGCTTGGAGTGGGGGAAGTGATATTTCTAAATATTTAAAACCATTTAAAGTTGATCTATTTTTATCAGCAAATGAACAAGATGTTCAAGATGCAATAAATGAAGGAATTGCAGCAGCTAGAATTCTACCCTATGAAGAGATAAATGAAGAGTATACGAATCAAGTGAAAATTGCTTTTGATGGTGATGCTGTATTATTTTCAGAAGAATCAGAAATCATTTATAAAACACAAGGCTTAGAAGCTTTTTTAAAGTTTGAAAAACAAAATGCAAGTAATCCTATGAAATGTGGTCCATTTACACAACTTTTAACTTTAATCTCAAATATACAAGCAAAATATCCACAAGAGCAAACACCAATTCGAACAGCTTTAATAACTGCTAGAAATTCGCCAGCTCACGAAAGGGTTATAAGAACACTTTCACAGTGGAATGTAAGGCTTGATGAGGCATTTTTTTTAGGTGGAGTTGATAAGTATGAAGTTGTAAAAGCTTTTGGAGCAGATATCTTTTTTGATGATCAAGATGTACATTTGGAAAGTACTTCAAAAGTAACTCCAAGTGCAAAAGTACCATATAAAAAAGAGTCTATATTAAATAATATATAGTTTAATTTTTATTAACTATTTTTTGTTACTATTAAAAAAAAATAGGAGAATTTTATGGAACAGATAAAAACAGTATTTTTATTAACATTTTTAACAGTTATTTTTGTCTTTATTGGTTTTTCATTTGGAGGAAGCTCTGGAATGCTAATAGCTTTTTTATTAGCAGGGGGAATGAACTTTTATGCATATTATTACTCAGATCAACAAGTATTAAAACATTATGATGCAACACCTTTGGAAGATTCAAGGCATCCAGTTTATAAAATTACACAAAGATTAACACAAAAAGCTGGTCTTCCTATGCCAAAAGTTTATTTAATTCCAGATCATACTCCAAATGCATTTGCAACGGGAAGAAACCATCAACACGCAGCAGTTGCTGTTACTATGGGATTATATGAAATGTTAAATGAAAAAGAGCTAGAAGGTGTAATTGCCCATGAATTATCACATATTAAGCATTATGATATTTTAGTTGGAACAATAGCTGCTGTGTTTGCAGGAGCAATAGCAATGATTGCAAATATGATGCAATTTGGAGCTATGTTTGGTGGCAACAATAACAGACAAGGTTCAAATCCTATTATGATGATAGCTATGGCTATATTATTGCCACTTGCTGCTTCAATTATACAAATGACTGTAAGTAGAAGCCGAGAGTTTATGGCTGATGAAGGAGCTGCTAGAATGACTGGAAATCCAGCAGGACTTCAAAGTGCATTAATTAAACTTGAAAATTATGCAAGAAGTGGACATCAAATACATAATGCAACAGAACAAACAGCACATATGTTTATAATAAATCCATTTTCAGGGCTTAAATCAACTTTAGGAAGTCTGTTTAGAACCCATCCTACAACACAAGATAGAATAGATAGACTTGAAGAATTAAAAAAAGAATTGAAATAATAAATTTTAAGGGTAAAAAATTTAACTATAGTGTATAATATTACTCTATATTACAAACTCCTTAGGTTTTCCTTGTATTATAAATAATTTTTTAAATGGTGATGTTATGAAAATTTTGCTCGTGTTTTTGTTTTTTATTTTACCTTCTTTTGCACTTACTAATGATACAAGAGTATTTCAGAAGATTCAAAAGGATTTTGATTCAATAATTGTTAAAGATTTAAATAAAAAGAAATTGATATTTTCAAAAGATGAAAATCAAATTTTAAGACCTGCTAGCTTAACAAAAATCATGACAGCAATGCTTGCAATTGAGAGTGGTAAAATGAATAATATTGTTACAATTACACCTGAAATGAAAAAAGTAGAGCCTACAATTGCAAATTTCAAAGTTGGTGAAAAATTTTATTTAAAAGATTTAGTACACGCAGCAATGATAAAATCAGCAAATGATGCTGCTAATTCTATTGCTATTTACCTAGGAAATGGGAGTAAACAAAAATTTGTTGCTATGATGAATGTTAAAGCTAAAAAATTAGGAATGAGAAATACTAACTTCACAAATCCATGTGGTTTTGATATTGGTAACCATTCAAGTACTGCTAATGATCTATTAAAATTAACAGAATATGCAATTAAAAACAAAACATTTAATTCAATTGTAAAACTTGAGAAGTATGCATTTAATGCAATTAATACAAAATCTAGATATGTTGTTCATTCAAGTAATAAACTTCTATCAAATGAGCCTTATATTGTTGGTGTTAAAACAGGCTATACAAATGAAGCAGGAGCATGTCTAATAGCACGTGCAAAGAATAATAATAAAGATGTTTTAATGGTAATGTTAAATGTAAATAATAGATGGCCAAATGCAAAACTTGCACTTCATGCAGTGATGAAATAAAGACGTATATAAAATTTTTATATACATCTTAACTTTAGAAATAAATCTTTTTATTCCTAAAGTTTATTTAAAGTTCCCTCTTCAATAAATATTTTCACTTCTTGTCCTGGATTTAATCCATATAAGCTTTGTTTATAATCTGATTCATTTGATTTTTCATCATCTCTTTTTTCTACTTCTTTTTTAGATAAATCAATACCTACATAATTATCTTTCATAACCCATGCTTTAATATCTCTTGATTCGTACTCTTCTTCATTGATTGTACAATTCATTTTAGAAATTTTTAAACTAGCAATATATTTATCAGTTGATTTTGCTTCACCTAAAATTCTGCAATTATCAGTTCCCAAAATAATTGGAGTTACTTCAGTATTTAAGCTTTTTACACCTGACATTAATTTTGCAGATGTAGATTGAAGAGGTTTGATTATATAACCATCACTTTTTTTAATTGTATCTACATAGTATCTTGGACCAGTTGGAATCTCTTTTGAAGAACATCCTGCTATAAGAATTCCTACAGTAATAATTGAAACTATTTTCAACATGTTTAAATTTCCTTTTTTATTATATAAAATTATTTTTTGGATTATATCAAATTTTTACTGCATTAAGATTAATTTTTATAAAGAGGTTTTTTAATAAAAAACTTGGTGCAAAAAAGATAGAATTTTTATCTAAAATATGAGTAGAATTTTAAATTAAGTACATAAAAAAAGCAACCCTTGACCAAAGAGTTGCTTAGTGATGAAAGTATATACAAATAAGTTTAAATAATTCTTTAATTCAATAATTCTGGTCTATATTCAAAGTGCATGGTATCGTAGTGATACCATCTACCTCCCCAAATAAATCCATGTTTTTCAAATATTCTTACTATTTCTAGTGGTATTTTATTTTTGTACTCAAATACTTCATCTTTTTTATGCCATTGCCAATAATCAGAATCTTTTACATTTATATCAATAGCTATTCCAAAACTGTGACTACTTAATCTATTTGTATTACTGATTTTCCTGTAGTTTGTAACTCCTGCTGGATTATCTACAAATGATTTAATTTCATTTGGCAACAACTCTAATTCATCTGATATTGCTTGAAGTTTTTTATGTACATCATTTATTGTAGTTACTAAGAGGATTTTGTTTGAACTTTTTGGAAGCCAAATTATTTTTGTAAGATTTTCTTTGATTTCTTGTGGATCTGAACCATACATTTTTTTAAAAAATGGCTCATATCTTACTCTTCCTGCATCTTCATTTTGCAAAGGTATATAGTTTGGATTTTCATCTATTTTTATATATTTGATACTCATTTGGTCTTTTAATGAAGGGTTATTTATCATTTCTTCAAATGTTTTATTTATTATATTATCATCATAATTCATTTTATCATTATCTATAAAAATTAGTTTATTATTTGAAAAGCTTTTTATGAAAGCAGGGTAAGCTTTTGCAAGTTTTGTAAGATTTTGTTCATCTTCATTACTTGCAAAAAGTTCTATATTTTGAGAATTTACAATTAATAAAATACTAGTTATAAACTTTTTTAACATTTTCCATTTTTGAAGACATATTAAGAAGTGCCATATCAGCTAGAACTAAAGCCATCATAGATTCAGCAACTACACTTCCACGTACTGCAACACAAGGATCATGTCTTCCTTTTAGTTTACACTCAACTTCATTATTATGAATATCAACAGTTTCTTGTTCTATGAAAATAGATGGAGTTGATTTAAAATAAACTTTTACATTTATATCATCACCATTTGATATTCCACCTAACATTCCACCACTATGGTTCGTTTTAAATCCATTAGCTCTTATTTGGTCATTGTTTTCATAACCTTTTACTTTTGATGATAACATTCCATCACCAATTTCTACAGCTTTAACAGCATTTATTCCCATCATTGCATTTGCAATTTGAGAATCAAGTTTAAAGTACAATGGTTCACCAAGACCAATAGGAACATTTGAAACATTTATTAAAGCCACTCCACCTACACTATTGTGTGAGTTTTTAGCTTCTAAAATTGCATCTTTTTGTACTTGTTCAACTTCTTTATCTAAAGCAAATATTTCAGATTCACCAACTTTTGAAAAATCATAATTTTCTGCTTTTATTCCATCAATTTCACAAATACCACTTTGAACTTTTATTCCAAGTTCACTTAGCATTAATTTAGCAATAGATCCAGCTGCAACTCGGCACGCAGTTTCTCTAGCTGAACTTCTTCCTCCACCTCTGTAATCTCTTGTTCCATATTTATTAAAATAAGTAAAGTCAGCATGACCTGGTCTAAATAAATCTTTTACATTTGAGTAATCACTACTTTTTTGATTCTCATTAAAAATAACCATAGAAATAGGAGTTCCTGTTGTAATTCCTTCAAATACTCCTGAAAGTATTTCTACTTTATCCCCTTCTTTTCTTGCAGTTGCAAATTTATTTTGTCCGGGTTTTCTTCTATCCATTTCATTTTGAATAAACTCTTCATCTATTTTTATACCAGCTGGAACTCCATCAACAATGCACCCAAGTGCTTTTCCATGTGATTCTCCAAAAGTAGTAAATCTAAATCTATGCCCAAATGTATTCATTTAGTTACTCTCCTTTAGTTTTTCTATTGCAATTTTAGCTGCTGATTGCTGTGCTAGTTTTTTACTTTTCCCACTTGCACTTCCGTATTTAACTCCATCAATCCAAATTGATACTTCAAACTCTTTTTTATGGTCAGGTCCATAAGATCCTTCTATTTTATATTCAGGAATTGAAGCAAATTGTGCTTGTGTTATTTCTTGAAGAGCAGTTTTATAATCACTAAATAAAACATCTAAATTTATTTTGTCATATGATTTTTCTAATAAATCTAAAATAATAGGTTTTAAAACTTCAAGTCCAGACTCTAAATAAATAGCTCCCATAATTGCTTCAAAGGCATCTGATAAAATAGAAGCTTTTGTTCTTCCTTTATTTCTTTCTTCTGCTGTTGAAATATAAATATAATCACCAAGTTTTATATCATTTGCAAGTCTTGTAAAACCAGTTTCATTTACAAGTGATGCTCTAATTTTTGATAATTCACCTTCATTTGATTTATTAAATTTTGTAAATAAGAATTCACCAACAATCAAGTTTAAAACAGCATCGCCTAAGAACTCAAGTCTTTCATTGTTGTAAGGTTTTTTATAACTTTTGTGTGTAAGTGCTTCGATTATCAGATCTTTGTTTTTAAACTGATAATCCAAACACTTTTCTAGTTTTGAATAATCGCTCATTTCTTTCCTTTTATTAAATTTATGGAAGTATATCACATCTTTTATTATTAGTGAATTGAATACACTTATTGTTTTAAAGTAATTTTATTATTGTAACGATTGATTTGAATCAAATAGTGCTTTTGTTAAATGATGTTTTACATTAAATGTTAAAATACTATGACAATGTGGACATCTTGTATCAAACATAGGATGTGAATGTTTGCAAGAAGAACAAATAAATTCAAAATCTAAAGAAGCATTGATATTATGCTCATGTTGATTTATTAAAATTAAAATATCTAAATCAAAGTCTTTACTATGTTTTAAGGTACTTAAGTAACCTTTTGCATTGTAAAGCTCTGTTAAAAACTCATTTTCTAGAACTTTTTCAAGATTGACATCTTTAATATTTTGATACCACATTACATCTATAAATTTTCTACAATCAAATTCGCTGATATGATCCCAAAAAAATGTTTTATTAAATTGTATTAAAAAGCATGCAAAGATTCTTTCTATTAGTTTATCTTCTTTAAAAATATCATATAAAAGTTCTGTACGTCTTTCATAAGATAAAACTGAGTCATTTAATATAATCAAAGAATCAAGATATATTTTATCTCTTGTCATATCTTTGTCTAATTCCTCTAGGGAAAAAGTAATCTCTTTTGCTTTTTTGAAATCTTTTAATTTTTCATTTATTAATAATAGATATAAAAGAGCATTTTTATTTCGTGAAGAGAATTTTAATATTCTTAAAAATATTTCTTTTGATCTTTGTAAAAAACCACCTTTGAAATAAGTAGTTCCAAGTAGTTCTAGTAGTTCTTCTTTTTTCACTCTATCATTTACATGTTCAAGTAAAGTCAAATAAACAGAGATAGCTTTATTGTAATCACCTTTATGTAAAAAAGATGAGGCTAGAAGTAAAATTGAGTCAAATGGAAGATTATATGTTTTATATAAGTGAACATAATCCTCTTCTTTTAGTTTTCCAAGTTCAAATCGTAAAGATAGTTTTCTATAATCTTTTCTAGCATTTCTCTCTTTATATATACTATAGTAATATGTGAAAAATGATATTAAAAAAATTAGTGCGACAATTAATATTATTCCAAAAAGTGGATCTCTATATTCTAAAACTATATTATCCAAGTAAAACCTTCATTTGTTTATCTCATAAATTGCTGCATATTAACATAAAAGTTCATATAAAAAAATAAAAGAGTATAATCCCTTTATGATAAAAAAAGAGTCGATCGAAAGTCTAAAAAACCATCTTGATGTTGTTGATGTTGTTTCACAGTTTATAGAACTTAAAAAAACAGGAGCAAACTTTAAAGCTTGTTGTCCATTCCATGGTGAAACAACTCCTTCTTTTGTAGTAAGTCCTGCAAAACAAATATACCACTGTTTTGGATGTGGAGTAGGTGGTGATTCTATAAAATTTGTAATGGAGTATGAAAAACTTTCATATCCTGAAACAATAGAAAAATTAGCTTCTATGTATAATTTTAATTTAGATTATGAAAATAGTACTGAAAAAAAACAAGATACAAAGGTAATTGAAGATGTTAATAGATTTTATCAAAAACTTTTTGTAAGTAATGATAGTGTTAAAGAATACATTCATAAAAGAGGAATTTCAGAATTCTCAATAGAAAAATTTGAAATAGGTTATGCACCAGCTTCAGCTGATACAATTAATTTTTTAAAATCAAATCATTATAATTTAACAGATGCCATAGATTTAGGAATAATAGATACAGGAACAAATGGTTTATACTCAAGATTTATAGAGCGTATTACTTTTCCCATATATTCAATTAGTGGAAAGTTAGTAGGTTTTGGTGGTAGAACTATAACAGGACATAATGCAAAATATGTAAATTCACCTCAAACAAAACTTTTTAATAAATCAAGACTTTTATATGGTTATCAAATAGCAAAAGAGCATATTTATAAAAAGAACCAAATAATTGTATGTGAGGGATATTTAGATGTTATTATGCTTCATCAAGCAGGATTTAATACCGCTGTTGCTACTTTAGGAACTGCATTAACTCAAGAACATTTACCACTTTTAAGACGTGGTGAGCCAAAAGTCATATTAGCTTATGATGGTGATAAAGCAGGATTGGCAGCTGCTTTTAAAGCATCTGTTATGTTATCTCAAAGTGAGTTTGAAGGTGGTGTTATTATTTTTGCAGATGGTATGGATCCAGCTGATATGGTAAATAATGGCAAAATCGAAGATTTAAATGAGATATTTTCAAATCCTATTTCATTCACACCATATGCAATTGATTATATAATTTCTAAATATGATATAAATGATGCTAATCAAAAACAAAAAGCTCTACTTGAATCAAATGAGTATTTAAAATCTTTAGGATTGATTTATCAAGATGAATATAAAAGATATTTAGCTCAAAAATTAAATATAAGAGAGAATTTAATACAAATTAGCTCAAATAAGCAAAGAACCTTTACTCCAAATTTGTCAAAAATTGATATTGCAGAACTTTGTATTATAAAATCAATCTTGGAAAAACCACAAAGATTAGATTCTGTTTTAGATATAGTTGACTCTTCAATGTTTGAAGCACATAAAAATGAGTTTGAACTTTTACTTTCTGATATAAATGATATTTCATTAAATTCAATAGTTTTAAATGAAAAACTAGAAAATTATGATGATGATAGATTAAATCAAGAGTTATTAACTCTATTATATAAGTTCTATGCAAATAAATTAACAGCAATTTCTTATGATAAAGATTTAGACTTTAAGCAAAAAGCAAATTTGATTAGAAAAATCAAAGATAATATTAACCAATTAAAAAAAGGGAAGCTTGTAAGTTATAATTTATAATTAATTTTATCAATTTATTTAATTGGCAGTTTACTTTTTGTAAAATTCCATCAGCTATATAAACCTAAGGACAAAAGAATGAAATTTATTGCAAGTGACAATTTACCTCAAGCAATAGGACCTTACTCTCCTGCTGTAAAAGTAAACGGAATTATTTATACATCAGCGCAAGTTCCTGTAACATTAGATGGAACAATGGTAGAAAGAGATATTAAAGTACAAACAAGACAAGTTCTATCAAATCTTAGAACACTTTTAGAAGATGCAGAAAGTGGAATGGATAAAGTAGTGAAAGTAAATATATTTTTAGAAAATATAGAAGATTTTGGTGTAGTTAATGTTTTATTTGCTGAAGCCTTTGGTGATCATAAACCTGCTCGAAGTACAATTTCAGCTAAAGGATTACCAAAAAATTCAATGATTATGGTCGATGCTATGGCATTAGCTAATGATTATAGATAAAAGTGTTTGGCTTAAAGAAAGTTTAAACTAAAATAAGATACTATTCCGGTTCGAAAAATAGAGTTATATGAGAATATATCAACTTGGCATATAGAATTGAATTAGAGGAAGAAAAATGTACGCAATTATCAAGTGTGGTGGAAAACAGTATAAAGTTTCTGAGGGTGATATCTTAGACGTTGATTATACTGGTCAAGCTGCTAAAGAAACTTTAGAAATTACTGATGTTTTAGCTATAAACAACGGTGAATTAAAAACTGGTGACGCTGTTGCTAACGCAACTGTATCAGCTGAAGTTGTATTAGATGGAACAGGTGTAAATAGAGCTAAAAAAGTAATCATTTACAAAAAAAGAAGAAGAAAAGATTCTAAGTTAAAAAGAGGTTTTAGAAAAAGCTTCACTAAAATTAGAATTACTAAAATCGCTGCATAAGCATAACAAAAGTTAAGGAGAAGAACTATGGCTCACAAAAAAGGTCAGGGTAGTACACAGAATAATAGAGATTCAGCTGGTAGAAGACTTGGTGTTAAAAAATATGGTGGTGAAGTTGTAAGAGCTGGAAACATCATTATTAGACAAAGAGGTACTAAAGTACATTTAGGTCAAAATGTTGGTATGGGTAAAGATCATACAATTTATTCTTTAATTGACGGTGTTGTTAAATTCGAGATTAAAGATAAAAAGAGAAAAAAAGTTTCAGTTTACGCTTCGTAATTCTGAATAAAATTGATTTCTTTAAAGGGTGTATGGCTTTTGCCTACACCCTTTTTTTATTTAAAAATTAATATAACTAATTAAAAGTTAACAGTAGAAGTTACAATTTTGCTTTTAGTTTTTAATTATTTATTAAAAGGAAAGTTATATGTTTATAGATAGCGCTAGATTTTCAGTTACATCTGGAAAAGGTGGACAGGGATGTGCAGCATTTAGACGAGAAAAGTTTGTAGTAAAAGGTGGACCTGATGGTGGAGATGGTGGAAAAGGTGGAGATGTTTATTTCTTAGTAGACAACAACACAGATACACTATCAAACTATAAAGGTAGAAAATACTTTAAAGCTGACAACGGTGTTCAAGGATTAGGTGGAAGAATGACTGGAAAGTCAGGGGAAGCGCTAGTTTTAGTTGTTCCTCCTGGAACGCAAGTTATTGATGATGAAACTAATGAAGTGATTTTTGACTTATTAGAGCTTGGAGAAAAAGTTTTATTTTTAGAAGGTGGAAAAGGTGGATTAGGTAATACTCACTTTAAAAACTCTAGAAATCAAAGACCTACATATTTCCAACCAGGACTTCCAGGTCAACTTAGAAAAATCAGATTAGAGTTAAAATTAATTGCAGATGTTGGACTTGTAGGATATCCAAATGTTGGAAAATCAACTTTAATTTCTGTAACATCAAATGCAACTCCTGAAATTGCAAACTACGAATTTACAACTTTAACACCAAAATTAGGTGTAGTAACAGTTGGAGATTATAATTCATTTGTAATGGCTGATATTCCTGGAATCATTGATGGTGCAAGTGAAGGAAGAGGTTTAGGATTAGAATTTTTAAAACATATTGAAAGAACAAAAACTCTTTTATTTGTAATTGATGTTGCAAATTATAGAAAAATGATTGATCAATACAATGTTTTAAAAGAAGAAGTTGCTAAATTTTCAGGAGAATTATCAAAAAGAAACTATGCAATAGTTCTAAGTAAAGTTGATGGTTATATGGGTGAAGATTTAGAAGGTGATATTAAAAACTTTATTAAAGATATTGGTTTAGAAGAAACTAAATCAAATGAGTTTAAATTTGAAACTGAATATCCATATTATGTGCAAGATTTAATTTATTCAAGATTTGATAATACAAAACCTTATTTTGTATTGCCAATTTCATCTTTAACTAAATTTAATATCAAAGCATTAGGCTTTGCATTATATAATTTATTAGAACAGGATAAATAATGAAAAACAGTAGAATTTTGCTTCCAAACAAGAGATTAGTTATAAAAGTAGGAACTGCTGTATTAACACAAGATGGTCAATTAGCCATCGAAAGAATGGAAAACTTAGTTGATTTAATTGCAAAATTAAAGAATGAAAAAAATCTTGAAGTAATCCTAGTATCATCGGGTGCTGTTGGTGCTGGATATACTTCATTGAAACTTGATAAAAAAATAATTGCTAATAAACAAGCATTAGCTGCTATTGGGCAACCTTTATTGCTAAAACATTATAAAAAGAGATTTATTGAGCATGGAATTATTTGTGCTCAAATGCTTTTTATAGCAGATGATTTTGATTCAAGAAAAAGAACAAAAAATGCACAAAATGTAATGGAAATTCTTTTAGAAAATAAAATTCTTCCTATTATAAATGAAAATGATGTAATTGCAAATTATGAACTATTATTTGGGGATAATGACCAATTAGCAGCTCATGTTGCTTATCATTTTAATGCAGATATGCTAGCAATTTTATCTGATATTGACGGATATTATAATAAAAATCCAAGAGAATTTGACGATGCAGTTTTACAAAAAAATGTATATGAAATAGATCCTGATGAACTTGAAATGAAGCATACCGCAAATTCAGAGTTTGCAACAGGTGGAATTGTTACAAAATTAAAAGCAGCAGACTTTTTAATGAAAAATGGAATCCCAATGTATTTATCATCAGGATTTGATTTAACAAATGCCTATGATTTTTTAGTTGATGGAAAGCATAATAGCGGAACTATATTTCAACCAAAGAAATAAAGACAACTTTTTGTCTTTTTTAGGATTTGCTTTTATAAGCAAAATTTATTTTGCTTATAAAAGAAGTTTTTAAATAAATTAGTCCCTATTTAAATGGGACATTTAAAAAGGAATAATATATGAGTAAAAAAATTTTATTTATGGGAACTCCTGATTATGCTACAACAATTTTTAAAGAGTTGTTACAAAGTAAATATGAAATAGTAGGTTTATTTACTCAACCTGATAAACCAGTTGGAAGAAAACAAGTTCTAACTCCTCCTCACATTAAACAATATTGTTTAGATGACAATATAAATATTCCTATTTTTCAACCTTTAAAACTAAGAAATAATGATGAAGTTAAAGAACAAATTCAAAATTTAAAACCAGATTTTATAATAGTTGCTGCTTATGGGCAAATTTTACCAAAAGAGATTTTGGGTATTGCACCTTGTATCAATCTTCATGCATCATTACTTCCAAAATATAGAGGTGCTAGTCCTATTCAAGAATCATTGTTAAATGATGATATTTACACAGGAGTTACATCAATGTTAATGGAAGAAGGACTTGATAGTGGAGATATTTTAGCTTTTAAATATCTTAAAATTACTTCTACTATGGAAGTATCAGAAGCTTTTGATAAATTATCTCAAATTGCTGCAAAACTTACAATTACTACATTAGATAATTTTGAAAATATTAAACCTTTAAAACAAAATGATTCAGAAGTATCTTTTTGTAAAAAAATAAAAAAAGAGCATGGAATTGTAGACTTTTCTGATGCGAAAAAATTAATTTTAAAATATAAGGCTTACTCATATTGGCCTGGAGTTTTTTTGGCTTCAGAATTAAAATTAAAAGACATAGAATTGAATGAATTAACAACTACTAATAAACAAGGTGAGATTTTAGAAATAGCAAAAGATTATGTAGTAATAGGTTGTGAAAAAGGAAGCTTAAAAATAAAAACTTTACAAGCACCTTCAAAAAAAGCTATAAATTCAGTTGAGTATTTAAGAGGACAACGATTAGATTTAGGTAATATTATAAAATAACTGCTAAAATAATTAAAACTATTAGAAGTGTAAAAATGAACTCAAATAATGATTTAGAAGAGATTTATGATATTAGTCTATTTAATATTAGCGATTTAGATGTTTTATTACATGAAACATTAAAACATGCACGAGAATTATTAAATGCTGAAGCTGGAACTATTTATATAAAAGAAGATTCTTATTTAAAATTTCATGTTTTTCAAAATGATGCATTTTCATATGAAGATATTTATAAGCAATATTACTTGTTAAAAGATTTGAATCTTCCTTTAGATACTACGCATAAATATCTAGCTGTTGATGCTTTCTTAAAGAAAAAAATTATTAAAGTTGAAGATATTTATGCAAGTGAGAAATACGATTTTTTAGGTACAAAAGAGTACGATAAAAAATTTAATTATATAACTCATAGTGTTATTACTGTACCTTTAATTCATCCAATTGAATGTTCTGTTTTAGGTGTAGTTCAACTTATAAATAAAAAAATAGATGGAAAAGTATTAGCATTTGATTTAAAAGATAAAGAAATAGTATCTATGCTTAGTTCATTTATTGCTCTTTCAATTTCAAAAGCACAAAGTGATATAGTTAAACTTCAAAAAGTTAATGATGAATTAAAAAAAGTTAATGAAACTTTAGAAAAAAGAATTGAAGTTGAAGTGATAAAAAATTATGAAAACTCTGCTGTAATCTTTCATCAATCAAAAATTGCATCTATGGGTGAATTATTATCAAATATAGCTCATCAATGGAGACAACCATTAAGTACTATATCAACAATTGCTAGTGCATTATCATTGGAAGTTGAAATAAATGAAATTAATAAAGATGAATTAGTTAATCAACTAAGAAGAATTGTAATTACTACAAAAAAATTATCTGAAACGATAGAAGATTTTAGGGGATTTTATAATCTAGAATCTGCAAAAGAAAATTTTTCCATATCAGAGGCTGTAAATAAAAGTTTGGAATTATCTCAAGTTGTTCTTTCTTCAAATAAGATTTCTATTTCATTAAATATAGATAATGATGTTAAGATTTTTGGTTTAAAAAATGAATTAACACAAGCTATATTAAATGTTATTACAAATATTAAAGAACAATTATTAAAAAATGTTCCTTATAATGAAGAGAAATTAATTATAATGGATTTAACATCAACTGCTGATTATGTAATATTAAAAATAAAAGAAAATACTAGAAACCCATTTGCATACAAGTTTGATAAGGAAAAACATTCAGAAATTTTTAATATGGGTCTTTTTATGACTACTTTAATTATAGAAAAACATTTTAATGGAAACATAAAATTAGAAAATACAAAATTTTTTCATAATAATAAAGAGTATGTAGGCGGAGAATATACAATAGTACTTAGCAAAGATTTATGCTAAGTAAGATGTATATAAACTAATTGTAAATAAGCTTAATAAAACTCCTAATACAAGTGAGTTAATAGCTACTTTCTCATCTAACCCACCTTTTATTGCTAAGACAGTAGCCATAGTCATTGGAGGCATTGCCACTTCAATTATTGTTACTTTTACCCACGTTTGATCAATACCATAGAAAAATTTAAAGCCAATAAGTACAATAATTGGAACAATCACCATTTTTAAAATCATTGCCATTGAAACTATATGAAATTTTACGAATATATGTTTTAATTCAAGTTTCATACCAATAGCAATCATAGCAATAGGAACAAGTGTTGATCCAAGAGTTTGTGATGTTAAAATCAAGAAATTTGGAACTTCAAAATTTTTAGCAATTACTGTAATTAAAAACATTAAAGCAGGTGGAAATAAAAACATACTTTTAAAAATAGATTTTGTATCATTTTTTCTTCCACTACCCCAAGTAATTATAAACATACCAACAGAAATTAAAAGTAAAAAGGAACCAAATAAATCATAAATAAGACCATAAACTATATAGTCTTGTCCATAAAATGCATCAATATATGAAAAACCAATAAATGAAGTATTACCAAAAGTTGCCATAATCATAAAAGTAGCAAGTAGTAATTTATTTAATTTCATCATTTTACCTATAAAATAGGCAAGGGCTAAATTAAATAAAATAAAACACATAAACATTAAAATTAGTCCAAGTATCTTTTGGTCAAGAATTAATGGATAAACTTTTGAAAATACAATTGCTGGAAGTGAAAAATATATAATAAATTCAATTAATTGTTTTGAATTATCATGATATATAATTTTAAATAAATATCCCAATAGTAAATAAATGGCAATTGGTAAAACAGGATCTAACATATTAACCTTTTTTACAAAGATTATATTTAATAAAATCTTCTATTTATATTATGTATAATCAAAAAATGAAAATTATAAGATTAGAACAAGTTAACTCAACACATACATATCTAAAAGAGTACATATTAAAAAATGGATTTGAAGAATCATTATGTATTTTTACAGATTATCAAACAAATGGTATAGGAAGTAGGGGAAACTCTTGGAGTGGGAAAAAAGGAAATTTATTTTTTTCATTTGTAATTAAACAAGAGTTTTTACCAAGTGATTTACCATTACAAAGTGTCTCTATTTATGTATCTTTTATACTAAAAAAAATTTTAAAAGACTTAGGCTCAAAGATTTGGTTAAAATGGCCCAATGATTTTTATATTGATGATAAAAAAATTGGAGGTACAATTACTACAGTATCTAAAGATTTGATATATTGTGGAATTGGATTAAATTTATTAGCTGTAGATGAGGCTTTTGGTAAATTAGATATTAAAATTGATGTAAATAATGTACTAAAAAGTTATTTTAAACTCTTAGAGGAAAAGATTCTATGGAAGCAAATATTTAGTGACTTTAGGATAGAATTTCAACATAGCAAAAAGTTCCAAACAACCATAGATGATCAAAAAGTTTCCCTCGAAAATGCGATATTAAATGAAGATGGTTCAATACAAGTAAACAATAAAAAGGTATTTAGTTTAAGATGACAGAAATTATTTCAATAGCTAATCAAAAAGGTGGAGTAGGCAAAACTACAACCGCTGTAAACTTAAGTGCAGCACTTGCATTAGAAGGTAAGAGAGTATTATTAATTGATGCCGATCCTCAAGCAAATGCTACAACTTCATTAGGATTTCATAGAGATACTTATGAATACAATATTTATCATGTAATGTTAGGTACAAAAGAATTAAGTGAGATTATTTTAGATTCAGAAATAGAAAATTTAAAAGTAGCTCCTTCAAATATTGGTCTTGTAGGAATTGAAAAAGAATTTTATAAAAATACAAAAGAAAGAGAATTGGTTTTAAAAAGAAAAATAGACCCAATTAAAAAAGATTTTGATTACATTATTATTGATTCACCTCCAGCACTTGGCCCAATTACAATTAATACTTTAAGTGCATCAACTTCTGTACTTATTCCAATTCAGTGTGAGTTTTTTGCACTAGAAGGTCTTGCACAGTTATTGAACACTATTAAGTTAGTAAAGCAAACTATTAATCAAGGTTTACAAATTAGAGGTTTTTTACCAACAATGTATAGTTCACAAAATAACTTATCAAAACAAGTATTTGCAGATCTTGCACAACATTTCGAAAATAAACTATTTAAAATTGATGACGATTCATATGTGGTGATTCCAAGAAATGTAAAATTAGCAGAAAGCCCAAGTTTTGGTAAGCCAATCATGCTATATGATACAAATTCAAGTGGAACAAAAGCATACACAAATTTAGCAAGAGCAATTGCAGGTTAATTTTTATTAATAGGAAATATTATGGCGTTAGGTAGAGGATTAGGAGAGTTATTAGGCGAAGTTGAGTCAGCTTATGAGAGTTCAACAAGAAACAACAAATCAGGTGTAAATAAAATAGATGTTGCATCTATTAAAGCTAATCCAAATCAACCAAGAAAAATATTTGATGAAGAAAAATTAAATGATTTAAGCGAATCAATAAAAGAGCACGGATTATTACAACCTATTGTTGTTATAGAAAATGATGACAATACTTATACTTTAGTTGCAGGAGAGAGAAGACTACGAGCTCATAAACTTGCTAAAATTGATAAAATCAAAGCTATTATTATTGATGCTGATGAATTTAAATTAAGAGAATTAGCATTAATTGAAAATATTCAAAGAGATGATTTAAATATTATAGAATTAGCATATTGTTACGCACAGTTACTAAATGAGCATAATATTACACATGAAGAGTTATCAAGAAAAGTGTTTAAAAGCAGAACTTCTATAACTAATACATTAAGACTGTTACAATTAAGCTCATATGTACAACAATTTTTAGCGACGGACAAAATTAGTGCAGGCCATGCAAAAGTTATGATAGGTCTTAGTGTTGATGAACAAAAAATGGTATGTGATTCAATTATTGGACAAAAGCTTTCAGTTAGAGAAACAGAAAAATTAGTCAAAGATTTGAAAGAAAAAAATAGTGATAAACCTAAGAAAAAGAAAGAATCAAACACTTATGACATCAATCCACTTAAAAATTTGATGAATAAACTTCAAGAAAATGATTTAAAAGTAAAAGTAGAAAAAAATTACTTTAAAATTGAATTTAACTCACAAGAGGATATTACAAAAATATCTTCATACTTTAATCTAGAATTGTAACAATATCTAAAAAATTATAATCTAATTTTTTCTTTTAATATAATTTTATAGTTAGTTTTGCTAAAATATCTGAGTTTTAGTTAAACTAAACTGTAAAAAATATGGAGGAATGAATGTTAGACATAAGTCCTGTATTATTGCTTAGCTCTGGTATCATCTTTCTTTTAGTTGTTGCTAGACTAAACAGTTGTCTTTTCAAACCATTATTAAAGCACATGGATGATAGAACAGCTTCTATAAAAAGAGATTTAGAAGATGCGAAATCAAACGGTGCTGATGTTGATGGTTTATTAGCCGAAGCAAATGATATTATTGCTAAAGCAAAAAAAGAGGCATCTGCAATTAGAGAACAAGCTTATAAGGAAGCAAAGGATAGTGCTGATGCAAAACTTGCAAGTGCTAAATCTGATTTAGAAGCAAAATCTGCGGAATTTGCTAAAAACTTACAAGACGAGACTAAAGCTCTAAGAGATTCTTTAGTATCTTCTATGCCTCAATTTAATGAGAGCCTAAAAGCTAAGCTTAGCTCAATTTAAGGGAATTAGAAAATGAAAAGAATATTATTACTTGGATTAGCTTTGGCTCCTGTTGCATTATTTGCAAGCGAAGGTGCGGTAGAAACTGATATAGTTCAAAGAACCGTTAACTTTATTATATTTGCTGGAATTTTATGGTATTTACTTGCTGATAAAATTAAAGCATTTTTTGCTGATAGAACATTATCTATTCAAGGAGAACTTGATAAAGTACAAGATACTTTAAAAGCTTCTAAAGATAAAGTTTCAGATGCACAAAAGAAATTAGAAGAAGCAAAAAAACTTGCTGCTGATATAATTGAAGGTGCAAAAGCTGATATCGATTCAGTTAAACAAAAAGTTGCAACTGCTGTTGATTCAGATATCTCTCATTTAAATAAAAATTTAGATGAAATGATGAAAGTTGAAACATCAAAGGCTAAGAGAGAAGTTGTTGCTAAAGTTCTTGAAGAGCTATTAAGTTCAGAAAATATTAAATTAACTCAAGATGAGTTAGCAAATATTGTTCTTAAAAAGGTAGCATAACATGAATGATTTAGTTGCAAAAAGATACGTAAAAGCGTTAGTTGATGGTAGAAATAGTGAAACTATAGTTGCTATTAGCGGTAAGCTAAATGTTATTTCTTCAGCATTTGCTGATGAAAAATTCAATTCAATAGTGTCTTCTCCTGAGATTGCTGTTGCTTCAAAAGTAGATTTAATTATCTCTTTATGTGATGCAGCAAAAGATGAAACTTTAAATAATTTCATCAAAATACTTGGTGAGAAAAGAAGACTAGGATTATTACCATTTATTGCAAAAGAGTTAGATACTCAAATTGCAAAAATGAATAATAGTTATGTTGGAGTTGTTTATACAAATCAAGAGTTATCTAGTGATTATGTATCTTCAATAGAAAAACAATTTAGTAAAAAATTTGATGTTAAATTATCACTATCACAAAATGTTTGTGATTATGATGGTATTAAAGTAGATATTGATGGACTAGGGGTTGAAATTTCTTTCTCAAAAGAGAGATTAAAATCACAGTTAATAGATCATATTTTAAAAGCAGTTTAGAACTTACAAAGGAGAAATTGAATGGGTGCAAAAATTCAAGCTGATGAAATCAGTTCTATTATAAAAGAAAGAATTGATAACTTTGAATTAAATGTAGATGTAAATGAAACAGGTAAAATTATCTCTTATGCAGATGGTATTGCTCAAGTTTACGGTCTAAAAAATGTTATGGCTGGGGAAATTGTTGAGTTTGAAAATGGTGAGAGAGGTCTTGCTTCTAACTTAGAAGAATCTTCAGTGGGTGTTGTTATCCTTGGAAAAGGTACAGGTCTTAGAGAAGGTACTTCTTGTAGAAGACTTGGAGAACTTTTATCTACTCCTGTTGGTGATGGAATGGTTGGAAGAGTTGTAAATGCTCTTGGTGAACCAATTGATGGTAAAGGTGAAATTGCTTCAACTGAGTCAAGATTAGTTGAAGAAAAAGCTCCTGGAATCATGGCTAGAAAATCAGTTCATGAACCATTACAAACTGGTATTAAAGCAATTGATGCACTTGTTCCAATTGGAAGAGGACAAAGAGAGCTTATTATTGGTGATAGACAAACTGGTAAAACTACAGTTGCAATCGATACAATTCTTAACCAAAAAGGTGAGAATGTAATTTGTATTTATGTAGCTATTGGTCAAAAATCATCTTCTGTTGCTTCTGTTGTTAGAACATTAGAAGAAGCTGGTGCAATGGAATATTCAATTGTTGTTAACGCTTCAGCTGCTGACTCTGCTGCATTACAATTCTTAGCACCATATACAGGTGTTACTATTGGTGAATTCTTTAGAGATAATGGTAAGCATGCACTTATTATTTATGATGATTTATCTAAACATGCTGTTGCATATAGAGAAATGTCATTAATTTTAAGAAGACCTCCGGGAAGAGAAGCATACCCAGGGGATGTTTTCTATCTACACTCAAGATTATTAGAAAGAGCTGCTAAAATGAGTGATGAAAGAGGTGCTGGTTCAATGACTGCATTACCAATCATCGAAACTCAAGCTGGTGACGTTGCTGCGTATATTCCAACAAACGTTATTTCTATTACTGATGGTCAAATTTTCTTAGAAACTAACTTATTTAACTCAGGTATTAGACCTGCAATTAATGTTGGTTTATCAGTTTCAAGAGTTGGTGGAGCTGCACAAATTAAAGCTACAAAACAAGTTGCTGGTACTTTAAAATTATCACTTGCTCAATATAGAGAACTTGAAGCATTTGCTCAATTTGCATCAGATTTAGATGAAGCTACTAGAAGAGAATTAGAGCTTGGTCAAAGAATGGTTGAAGTATTAAAACAAGGTGTTAATAAGCCACTTGTTATTGAAAAACAAGTTGTTATTATTTATGCTGGTACTAAAGGTTACTTAAATGATGTTGCTGTTAGTGATGTTGTAAGATTTGAAGCTGAATTACATGTATTCTTTGAACAAAAGTATTCAAATATTTTAGAAGCAATTAAATCTAAACAAAAAATTGATGATGATACAGAAGCGCAATTAAAAGCGGCATTAGAAGAGTTCAAAACTGTATTTAGTGCAAACTAAGGATTAGTCAATGGCTAACTTAAAAGAAATAAAAGTAAAAATAGGTAGTGTTAAAAATACTCAGAAAACAACTAAAGCTATGAAGCTTGTTTCTTCTGCTAAGCTTACTCGAACAAGACAATTGTCTGAGCAAGCTAGAAGTTATTCAAGAAAAATAAATGACGTTCTTTCTGATATTGCTGCTAGAGTTAGCAAAGTTCAAGACGAAGGAAATATTAGTAGAGCATTTGTACAAAATGACACTCCAAAAACAGTTGATATTGTTTTTGTAACTGCTGATAAAGGACTTTGCGGTGGTTTTAATATGGCAACTATTAAAGCAGTTAGTAAATTAATTGCGCAATATGAAGCTAAAGGTATAAAAGTTAGATTAAGAGCTGCTGGAAGAAAGGGAGTTGATTTCTTCTCTTTCCAAGGTATCACTTTAGAACAAAGAGTTTCTGATTTATCTTCTGCTCCTGATTATGATAGAGCAGCTGATTTTATCAATAATGTTGTAGAAGACTTTAAAAATGAAGTTACTGATAAAGTAGTTTTAGTTTATAATGGATTCTTAAACATGCTAGCTCAAGAAGTTAGAGTTAGAGAATTATTACCAATTAGTTTAGAAAAAGTTGAAATTAGTGATACTGCTTCTATGCTAAATATTGAACCTGAAGATGATGAAGACGAAGTGTTAAATGAATTAACAGAAAAATATATTGATTTCAATATGTATTATGCTTTAATTGACTCTTTAGCTGCTGAGCATTCTGCAAGAATGCAAGCAATGGAAGCTGCAACTAAAAATGCAAAAGAGAAAGTTAATAGTTTAACAGTAGAATATAACAAAGCTAGACAAGCTGCAATTACAACAGAGCTGATAGAGATTATCAGTGGTGTTGAAGCATTAAAATAATTTAAAGGAGCTGCCCGCATGAAAGGTAAAATTCTTCAGGTAATGGGTCCGGTTGTTGACGTAGAGTTCGACGGATACTTACCAGAAATTAACGAAGCTATTAATGTAGTATTAGCTGATGCTAATGCTGATAGATTAGTATTAGAAGTTGCTGCACATATTGGTGATAGTAGAGTTAGAACTATTGCTATGGATATGACAGAAGGTTTAACTAGAGGTCAAGAGTGTATTGCTACAGGTGGACCTATTACAGTTCCAGTTGGTGATGCTGTACTTGGAAGAATCTTCAATGTAATTGGTGAACCAGTTGATGAAGGTGAAGCTATTCCTGCAGATACTGAAAGATGGTCTATTCATAGATCTGCTCCTTCTTTTGAAGAGCAATCAACTAAAACAGAAATGTTTGAAACAGGTATCAAAGTTGTTGACCTTTTAGCACCATATTCAAAAGGTGGAAAAGTTGGACTATTCGGTGGTGCTGGTGTTGGTAAAACAGTTATTATCATGGAATTAATCCATAACGTTGCATTTAAACACTCAGGATACTCAGTATTCGCAGGTGTTGGAGAAAGAACAAGAGAAGGAAATGACCTTTACCATGAGATGAAAGACTCAAACGTTCTTGATAAAGTTGCACTGTGCTATGGTCAAATGAGTGAGCCTCCAGGAGCTAGAAATAGAATTGCATTAACTGGTCTTACAATGGCTGAGTACTTTAGAGATGAAAAAGGTCTTGACGTATTAATGTTCGTTGATAATATCTTTAGATTTGCACAATCAGGTTCTGAGATGTCAGCTTTATTAGGAAGAATTCCTTCAGCTGTTGGATACCAACCTACACTTGCATCAGAAATGGGAAAATTACAAGAAAGAATTACTTCTACTTCTAAAGGTTCTATTACTTCTGTTCAAGCAGTTTACGTACCAGCGGATGACTTAACAGATCCAGCTCCAGCTTCTGTTTTTGCTCACTTAGATGCAACTACAGTTCTTAACAGAAAAATTGCTGAAAAAGGTATCTATCCAGCGGTTGATCCACTAGATTCATCTTCAAGAATCTTAAGTGCTGATATTCTTGGACAAGAGCATTACGATGTAGCTAGAGGCGTTCAGTCTGTATTACAAAAGTATAAAGATTTACAAGATATTATTGCTATTCTTGGTATGGATGAGTTATCAGAATCTGATAAACTTGTTGTTTCAAGAGCAAGAAAAATCGAAAGATTTTTATCTCAACCATTCTTCGTTGCTGAAGTGTTTACAGGAAGCCCAGGTAAATATGTTGAATTAAAAGATACTATTGCAGGATTCCAAGGAATTTTAGCTGGTAAATATGACAACATCCCTGAAATGGCATTCTATATGGTTGGTGGAATCGACGAGGTTCTTGCTAAAGCCGAGAAAATGAAATAACAAAAAACCATAAGGCATAACATGGATACAATTAGATTATCAATAGTTACACCTAATGGAGAAATATTTAATGATGACGTGAAAACCGTAACTCTTCCTGGAAAAGAGGGAGAGTTCGGTGTTCTACCAGGACACTCATCATTAGTTTCTTCATTAACAGTTGGTGTAATTGTTATAGAAAAAGCAAATTCTACTGAAGCAGTTGCTATTAACTGGGGACATGTAAAAGTAGATGAAAAATCGGTTGATGTATTAGCAGATGGAGCTATTGCGTTAACAGCTGGAAAAGACTCTGAAATTGCTAAAAACATTGAAGCTGCTAAAGAATTAGTTAAATCTGTAAAAGATTCTAATATTTCTCTTGCTGCTGTTGAAGCAAAAATCAACTCATTTGCATAAAAGCTCATGATAACTACATTACTAAATTATTTGGCAAATAGTAGTGCTATAACTTATATAGTTTTAGCACTATTGTCAATTTATCTAATCATAACTTTCTGGATTTTTATTTACCGAAATGCTGCTCTTACTAAACTTATTAGTAATGAAAAAAAAGCATTAGAATCTTTAACATCTAGAGAAGCAAGATTTTCGCCATTGTCGGCACTTAATAAGTGCTCAAATAATTCAAATTCTAAAGAATTGCTACATGCTTGTGAAATTAATTTAATTAAAGATGCAAGTGAAGGTGTATCATGGTTAGCAATAATATCTTCAACATCACCTTTTATTGGTCTTTTTGGAACAGTTATTGGTATATTAGAATCATTTGCAAAATTTGCAAATCAATCTAAAGTTGCTTTTTCTATTATTGCTCCAGCAATTTCTGAAGCTTTAGTTGCAACTGCTGCTGGTATATTAGTAGCAATATTTGCTTATACATTCCATCAAATTATTTCAAGAAAAGTTTATGAGTTAAATATTTATCTTAAGGCAGAATCGCAAATTTTAATTGCTAAAGGGTAATACTGTGTACGATTTTAATCAGAAACCAGAATTAAATATTACTCCTTTAGTTGATATTATGCTAGTACTATTAGCCATATTAATGGTAACAGCACCAGTAATTGAGTTTGAAGAACCTATAAATCTTCCATCAGGAAGTAAATCTCAACAAGTACAAGATTTTCAAAAAATTGATATTATAATTACTAAAGATAGAATAGTTACATTAAATAAAAATAAAGTAGAAATTGCAAATTTTCCAGATAGCTTCTTGTTATTTTCTAATGGGAAAGATCAAAATACGCCAATACATATAAGAGCTGATAAGAGTTTAAAATATGACGATATTATTTTTGTTCTAAAATCAGTTAAAGAAGCTGGTTTTTTCAAAGTTGCACTTGTAACTGATGGATAATAATTAATGCGAAATAAATTTTCATTTATAATCTCAGGTATAATTGCAGTTTCAATTTATATTTCTTTGTGTTTTTTTGTAATTTTTTATATAATGGCTCCGACACCAAAAACATTTAATTTAAAACCAACTTCTACGGTTTTAGAACTTGATATGATTGTTGAGAAAAGTGAAAAAAAGATGGTAGAAAAAAAAGCTGAGAAAAAAATTGAAAAAGAAGAAGTACAAGAAAAAACAGCTTCTGCTTCAAATGAAAAAAGACCTGATTTGAAATCTTTGTTTGCTAATGTAAAAGAAACAGCAAAACAAGTTGCAAAAGAAGAAGTTAATAATGTTGAGAAATCAATGGACCCAAAACGTTTCAAATCTAAATTTGAGAAAGAGAAAAAATCTTCAAATATTAAGATTGATAAGCTATTAGATGATGAAAAAACTGCTTCTAATACAAAAAGTTCGAATTCTGCAAAGGGCGAAGAAACAGATGAATATTTCTCTAAAGTTAGTGATTTATTATCAGTTTGGATGCCAATTGGATCGGGACTTAAAGCTGTTGTTTTAGTTATGATAGACTTAGATGGTAAATTCGATTATCGTTTTGTTACTACTTCAGGGGATGAAGCGTTTGATACATCTTTGAGAGGATTTTTAGATGAACAAAGAAATGTTCCTTATCCAAAACCTACAAAAGATAAAGCAGTTAGAATTAATGTTGATTTTAAATCAGAAGGATAAAAATTATGTATAAAATATTTTTGTTAATATCGTTGATATTCAGTTCAGTTTTTGCACAAGTTGATGCAAATTTAGAAATTATAAAAAAAGCAAATTCATTACCTAAAATTTTAGTTTCAGTTGCAAGTAATGCATCAGAAATTGAAACTTTAAATAAAGTTAAAAAAAGTTTAGTTGAAGATTTGGGTGTAAGTGGACATTTTGAATTGGCAACTACAGGTAGTCAATCAAGATATGAAGATATACCAGATATTATCAGTTTATCTAATCAAGGGGTAAGTTTATTTTTAAATTTATCTGCACAAAAAGAGTCATCAGGTGCTTATACTTTGATGATTAAGTTATATGATATTAATGCAAGAGCTTTAATTTTAGAAAAAAACTTTACAACTTCACAAGAAGAAAGATATGTTTTCTTAGCTCATAAAGCTGCAATTTCTATTAATGATTTTTTCAAAGCTCCAAGTATTGACTGGATGGATAAATTTGTAGTTTTCTCTGTTTATAAAGGTTCTGGTAAAGCAGATATCATGATTGGAGATTATACTTTAACTTACAAAAAAACTGTAGTTTCAGGTGGTTTAAATATTTTCCCAAAATGGGCAGATAAAGATCAAAAAACAATTTATTATACATCTTATAATTACAAAAAACCTACTTTAGTAAAATTAAATATTTATACTAGAAGTAAAGACGTTGTAATGGAGTCAGATGGAATGATAGCTTGTTCTGATGTAAATGAGGATGGTACTAAACTATTAATCACAGCATCTCCAAATAATCAGCCAGACATCTATTTATATGAAACAAGAACTAAGAAAAAAACTCAAGTGACTAACTTTAGTGGAATTGATGTTGGTGCACAATTTATTGAAGATGATTCAAGAATTGTATTTGTTTCAGATAGATTAGGTAATCCAAATATTTTTGCTAAAAGTATTAATTCATCAGGTGTTGAAAGATTAGTTTATCATAGTAATAATAACTCATCTGCAACTGCTTATAAAAATAATATAGTTTATAGTAGTAAAGATTCAAGTAATGAAATGGGTGAAAAAAGTTTTAATCTATATTTGATATCTACTAAAACAGATAATTTAACAAGATTAACATCAAGTGGAATCAATCAGTTCCCAAAATTTTCTAATGATGGACAAACTTTACTGTTTATTAAATCATTTGCAGGAACAAGTTCTGTTGGTATTATTAGACTTGATTATAGTAAATCTTTCCTATTCCCATTTAATGGCGGTAGAATCCAATCTATTGATTGGTAAAAATCAACTATATTAGATGTAAATAAACACATCTAGTATAGTTTTTCTTCTTTATTTCTTTCTTTTTTTTCCTTTATTTAAATCTATTTTTACTATTAAATTCAATAAAAATTAATATTTATTTTGTTACTATAAAAAAATAGTGTTTAAAATAAAAATATAAACTATAATTAAGGTTCAGTTCTGTATTATTCTGAAAATTTACTTCAAGGAAAAAAATTATGAAAAAATTAGGTCTTTACTCTGTTTTAGTTGCAGCTTTATTATTTACTACAGGTTGTAGTGAAAAAAATGCTGATATGAATGTTGATAATGGTGTTGCTCAACCAGAAGTAGCTAATACTATTCCAGACACAAACATTAACGATGGTAGCTTTTCTGCTTTAGAAAAAACTGCTGATGGTGCATACTTCATGATCAATGGTCAAAAAGTATTTATTGCTAACATCTATTTTGGATTTGACAAATATGACTTAGCTGGTGAAAACAAAGAAAACGCAGTTTCTAACGCTTCTAAATTATCTGCATTAAATGCTGATACTACTGTTAAAGTTTCTGGTAATACTGACGAATGGGGAACTGATGAGTATAACTACGCATTAGGATTAAAAAGAGCTAACTCTGTTAAAGACGTATTAGTTGCTAACGGTGTTGTTGCTAACGTTTCTTTAGTTTCTTTAGGTGAAAGTTCTCCAGTTTGTACTGAGAAAACTAAAGATTGTTGGTCAAAAAACAGAAGAGTTGAACACGATTTAAGTAAATAATTTGATGAATAAGTATCTTCTATCTCTATTAGTAGTATCTTCTTCAATAGCCGGAGCCCAAGAGGTTTCGGTTTTTGATGCTGGTAATTTAAATGCTAACAATCCTTATGGATTAAATTCTTCGGAAAAACACATCTTAAAAAATCAGACAAGTATAAATGCATTATCTTCAAAAGTTGGAGATATGAATTCTTTGATTGAAGCTATTAATAGAAGATTAGAAGGCTTAGAATCTACATATGAAGGTGATTCTGCAAAATTAAATTCTACGGCCTTGAAAATCAATGAATTATCGCAGAAAATCGGCCAATCTTCAGATCTAGCTTCTAAAAGTGGTGATGCCGCTGAAATAAAAAATATATCTGACCAACTTTTAAATATGAATAGTGAATCAGAAAAAGAGATGAGAGAAAGCATTAATACCTTGAAAGCTGCTATGTCTAAAATCTCATCATTAGTAAATAAAATAAATTCCGAATATGTTTCTTCTGCTGAATTAGAAAAAAACATGCAACAGTTCATAACAAGAGAGGAATTTGAGGCCTTAAAAAAGGCTATGGGAGTAAAGACCAGTCAAATAACTCCAACTAAAACAACTGAAAGCAAATCATCAAATGCAGAAGAGATTAAAAAAGATCTTACAGCTGATGACAAAGTAAAACTTTTAAATGATGCAAAAAAAGATTTTGATGCAAAAAATTATAATAGTGCAATGCCTAAATATGAAAAACTTGTTGAAGTAAACTATAAACCAGCTGAAGGTAATTTTTATCTTGGCGAAATGTGGTATATGAGAAAGAAATATGATCTTGCAATAAGTCATTTTAAAAAATCTGCAGTTCTTTATGATAAAGCAGCTTATATGCCCACGTTATTATTGCATAGCGCTATTTCATTTGAAAATATAAAAGATAAAGATAATGCTAAGAGTTTTTATAGTACATTAATAGATCTTTATCCAACTTCAAATGAAGCAAAGATAGCAAAAAAAAATTTAACTAAATTATAATAATAATTAATAAGGAAAAATATATGTCAAAAGTAATTGGTATAGAATACACATTAAAAGATGCAAACACTGGTGAGCAATTAGATACAAACGTTGGTCAAGCTCCTTTAGAATTTATTTCAGGAAAAGGTCAAATCATTCCTGGACTTGAGTCTAAATTAGTTGAAATGTCAGCAAATGAAGAAGCAGATGTTTTAGTACAACCTGTTGATGCATATGGTGAATATAATGACGAAGCTGTTCAAGTTTTACCAAAAGAGCAATTTGCTGGTATTGAATTAACAGAAGGTATGTCTTTATATGGAACTGGTGAGCAAGGTGAAACTGTACAAGTTGTAGTTAAATCTTTTACTGATGCTGAAGTTACAATTGATTACAATCACCCAATGGCTGGAAGAACTTTAATGTTCTCTGTTGCGATTTTATCTTTAAGAGATGCAACTGAAGAAGAAGTTCAAACAGGTGTTGTTGGTGGAATGGCTGCTATGGGTGGTGGTTGTTGTGGTGGTGGCGGTGGTCACGATCATGGACATGACCATGGTGGTGGTTCTTGTGGAACTGAGCAACCTAAACAATCTCATGGTGGATGTGGTTGTCACTAAATTCACAATTACTAATAATTCAAGATTAAATTTAAGATTTAATCGGAAGATTAGTTATATTAAAAAGCCCGAGAGTTTAATGCTCTTGGGCTTTTTTATTTTAAAGACTAAAAAGAAAGAGTATAATTATTCTTTTAAATATGAAATATAAAATTTATAATAAGGTGAAAACATATGAAAAAAGTTGCTTTTATTTTTCCAGGTCAAGGAAGTCAAACTATTGGAATGGGAAAAGATTTTTTTGAAAACTGTGATATTGCAAAAGAGATGATTTCAAAGGCAAGTGCTAGATTAGGTATTGATTTTGAAAACTTACTATTTGAAGAAAACGAAAATCTAGGAAAAACAGAGTTTACTCAACCTGCTATTTTACTTGTTAGTTCAATTGCAAATGCAATTTTCAAAGAGAAATGTGATATTAAACCTGAATTTGTTTTAGGTCATTCATTAGGTGAGTTTTCAGCATTAGTTGCAGCTGGTGCGATTGATTATTTAGATGCTATTGAATTAGTTCATAAAAGAGGTTTATTTATGACTGATGCTTGTTCTGGTGGAGGAGCAGGTATGATGGCGTTAGTTGGAATTGATGATGAAACTGTTGAAAAAGTATGTGAGCAACAAAGAGAACTTGGGAAAAAAGTGTGGCCAGCTAATTACAATATGGATGGACAATTAGTTCTTGCTGGTTTAAAGGCTGATTTAGAGTCATTGGTTGATGTATTTAAAGAAACAGGAGCAAAGAGAGCTATTGTTTTAGATATGTCAGTTGCAAGCCATTGTGAATTATTAACAAGTGCTGTTGAAAATCTTAAACCATATTTACAAGAGTTCTTAAAAGATGAATTTTTAGCTGTTATTTCAAATGTTAGTACTAATGCATATAAAACAAAAGATGAAGCAATTGAGTTACTATCAGCACAATTAACAAGCCCTGTAAAATATAAACAATCAATTTTAGCACATGAAAATGAAGTTGATTTATTTATAGAATTTGGAAATGGAATAGTTTTAAAAGGTTTAAATAGAAAAATTACAAAAGTTCCTACTGTAAATGTTTCTGATATGAAAACTTTAGAAAGTGTAATTGGTGAATTAAATGACTAAATTGGCAATAATGGGAGCTATGCAAGAAGAGGTTGAACCTCTTTTAGCAAACTTTGAGAATGTTAATGTTGTTGAATATGCTAATAATAAGTTTTATGAAGTTAATTTAAATGGTTTAGATATTGTAATAGCTTATTCAAAAATTGGAAAAGTATTTGCATCTTTAACTGCTTCAACAATGATTGAAAAGTTTGGATGTGATACTTTATTATTCTCTGGAGTTGCAGGTGGTATTAATCCTAAGCTTCAAATTGGTGATTTAATTATTGCTGATAAGTTATGCCAACATGATTTAGATATTACAGCTTTTGGTCATCCTCATGGATTTGTTCCTGAAGGAAAAGTATTTGTTGAGACAACAAAAAACTTAAGGGAACTTGCAATAAAAGTTGCTAATGAAAATAATCTAAAAGTAATTGTTGGAACAATTGCAACTGGAGATCAATTTGTTCACTCATCTGAAAGAAAAGAATTCATTGAAAATACTTTTAATGCTGATGCTTTAGAGATGGAAGGTGCAAGTGTTGCTGTTGTTTGTGATGCTTTAAATGTTCCATTTTTTATTTTAAGAGCTATTTCTGATACTGCTGATATGGATGCGGGATTTGATTTTGATGAGTTTTTAAAATCAAGTGCTAAAAATTCTGCTGATTACTTAATAAAAATAGTTAAAGAGTTAAATAAATAGACTTTTTTACATTTTAAAAGTTGGAACTAATAATTGTTCCAACTTTACTTCTTTTTTTAATTTAAATTCTTATTTTCACCCTTTAAAAGACACTTTTAACACTCTTGTAGATGCTAAAGTTTACCATATACAAAAAGGAGACAACATGTTCGCAGAAATCAATACTTTTCTGAATGACCTTATCTGGGGAAATATCTTAATATATTTATTACCAGCTTTAGGGATTTTTTTTACAATTAGTTCTAGATTTGTACAATTTAGATACTTTTTCAAGATGTTCAATATCTTAAGAGATACTGTTCATGACAAAGATGGACACATTAGTTCATTTCAAGCTTTAATGCTAAGCGTTGCAGGTCGTGTTGGTGGTGGTAATATTGCAGGTGTTGCAGTAGCTATCACTCTTGGTGGTGCAGGAGCTGTGTTTTGGATGTGGGTTATTGCATTAGTTGGAATGGCTACTAGTTTCTTTGAGTGTTCATTAGCTCAATTATACAAAGAAAAAGATGGACTTGATTCTTGTGTTTATAGAGGTGGACCTGCTTATTATGCTACAAAAGGTTTAAAACAAAGATGGTTAGGTGTTATTATCTCTGTTTTATTAATTATTACATTTGGTTTTGCATTTAATGCAACTCAATCTTTTATTATCTCTACTTCATTTGAAGCATCGTTTAATTTACCAACTTGGATTAGTGGGCTTATTATTACTGCTGTTTTTGGTATTACTATTTTTGGTGGTGTAAAAAGAATTGCTAAAATGTCTGAAGTTATTGTTCCAATTATGGCTTTAAGTTATTTATTAATTGCCCTTGTTGTTATTGTTTTAAATATTAATGAAATTCCAGCTTTAATTTCAATGATTGTGACTGAAGCATTTAATCCAAGTTCTGCAATTGGTGGTGGTATTGGTGCTGTTATTTTACAAGGTGCTAAAAGAGGTATGTTCTCAAATGAAGCAGGACTTGGATCTGCACCAAATGTTGCAGCTGTGGCTTACGTAGCACACCCTGTTCAACAAGGGATTGTTCAATCATTCTCTGTATTTATTGATACAATTATTTTATGTTCTTGTACAGCATTTATTATTCTTTTATCAGGTGTTTATACTCCTGGAGCTGAAGGTGTTCAAGGTGTTTTACTAACTCAAAATGCATTAATTGAACACATTGGTCCTTTTGGTGGTTACTTTGTTACTGTAGCTCTATTTTTATTTGGTTTTTCTTCAATGATTTATAACTATTACTTAGCTGAAAATAGTTTAAATTTCTTTTCTAAAGGAAATGTAACTGTATTTAATATTTTTAGAATAGTTTGTATTTTACTTGTAATTTGGGGATCATTCCAAGATTTAGGTTCTATATTTGCTTTTGCTGATTTAAGTATGGGATTATTAGCTATTCTTAATATGATTGTAATTGCATTATTATACAAACCAGTTTTACAATTAATCAAAGGTTATGAAAGACAAATTAAAGAAGGAAAAACTCCTGTTTTAAGATATAACGATTATGTAGAGTATAACTTCGATAAAGAAACATGGAAAGAAATTGTTGATAATATCAATGATAAAAAAATAAAAAAATAAAATATTAGATTAAAATCTTAAGTTTTAAAGATTAAAGGAAATAGTTTTATTTCCTTTAATTGAATCAAAATCAACTACTTACTTTTAAGTAAAATTTAGACATCATATATTTAAAAATATCACTAAAGGTCTTATATATGTTTAATAAAGAGGGAATCCCTTTTTTTGTGATTGTTATGCCTTTTTTAAGTATTCTTCTTATTTCTTTTCTTTCAATTTCATACTATTTAAAACTTTCAAATAATAATCTTGAATTAAATATAAAAGAGTACAAAGAGTTATATCTTGAAACTAATAAAGATGTTAATAATTTAGAACAATTAATACAAAATAAAACAAAAGAGTATAAAAAAAATCAAGACAGTTTTAATGATTTTATTTTGGTGGCTACCTTAGTAGTATTTATTTTTATGGCATTTTTTTCTTTTATTATGATTTTGATTGTTAAAGACGTTATAAAAAAATATAAAACTGAAGTTCAAAATAGAGAAGATGATTTAAAATTGCTAAATGATAATCTTTCAATGAAAGTTCAATATGGGATTGAAGAGGGTAAACAAAAAGATAAAAAGATTTTAGAACAAGCAAAGTTAGCTAGAATTGGTTCTATGATTTCTATGATTGCACATCAATGGAGGCAACCTCTTAGTGAATTGTCAGGTATCTTAATGGAGCTTGAAACCGCAACTAGATTTAAAAAAGCTGATGAAAATCATGTTTTAACAGCTATTGAAAAAAGCGATAAAATGATTCAGTTTATGTCAAATACAATAGATGATTTTAGAAATTTCTATAAACCAGATAAAATAAAAGAAGAGTTTTTTGTTTCAGACTCTTGTAAAAATGCTATAAATATTATTGATGCAACACTTAGAAATTTTGATATAAAATTGAATGTAAATATTGCAAATGATAAAAAAATATATGGTTACCCAACAGAATTTTCTCAAGTTATTTTAAATATTTTAAGTAATGCAGCAGATATATTAGTAGAAAAAAATATCAAAAATCCAAAAATAGATATTGATATAGATTCAAAAGGAATATTATCAATAATAACAATTAAAGATAATGCAGGTGGAATAAAAGAAAAAAATCAAGAGCTGATTTTTGATCCATATTTTAGTACTAAAGATTCATCTAAGGGAACAGGTCTTGGACTTTATATTTCAAAGCTTATAGTCGAGCGAAATATGGGTGGAGAACTTAGTGTTCATAATGATGCTCATGGTGCTGTTTTTAAAATCGTAGTAGCAGGATAGAAAATGAATGATGAATTATTAAAAGAGTTAAAAGATATTTCAATATTATGTGTTGAAGATGAAGATGGTATTAGACAAATGGTTGTTAGTACTTTGAAGTATTATTTTAATGAAGTTTATGAAGCATGTGATGGAAATGAAGGTTATGAACTATATGAGTATTATAAACCAAAAATAGTACTAACAGATATTCAAATGAAAGATTGCAATGGTTTAGATCTTGTAAAAAAAATCAGAGAAAAAGATAGTGATACTATGATTATTATGCTAACTGCATATTCAAACGAAGAGTATTTAATGGAATTAATTAATCTTAATATCAATCATTTTATTTTGAAACCTTTAAATCTAAAAAAACTAAATGTTGCTTTAGAAAAATATTTGCATAAAGCTATTAAACCTATTTTATTATTTGAAGATTTGATTTTAGATTCACAAAAAAGAGAATTGATTTATAAAAATGAAATAATTATTCCATTGAGAAAAAGAGAAAAAGATTTTTTACATCTTTTATATGATAAACATGGTTCAATTTTAAAATATGAAGAGATAGAGTTTGAACTTTGGAATGATAAAGAGATGACAAGTCATGCATTAAAATCATTTATTAAAGAATTAAGAAACAAAATACCTGTTAATATAATAAAAAATGTACCTCAAGAAGGGTATACTTTGCACAAATAGAAAATAATGTAATAATGCACACTTTTTACATACTTCTATTTTATACTATTATGAAATTTTATTAATCAAGAGGATTATTATGGAAAAGTTATACAGAATTGAAAAAGATTTTTTAGGTGAAAAAGAGATAGATTCAAGTAAATATTATGGAATTCAAACATTAAGAGCGAAAGAGAATTTCAATATTACTAAAACAGATATTTCATTGTTCCCAAATTTTATAAAATCACTTGCAAAAGTAAAAAAAGCTTGTGCTTTAACAAACTTTGAATTAGGTGATTTATCAGATATGCAAAAAGATGCGATAGTTCAAGCTTGTAATGAAATAATTGATGGGAAGTTTCACGATCAATTTATTGTAGATCCTATTCAAGGTGGAGCAGGGACTTCTACAAATATGAATGCAAATGAAGT
>Ga0180008_1000235_pt1 | contig 54461 bp, 52 predicted proteins | sample MM_PW_MetaG_FD_121121 | JGI IMG/M metagenome (GOLD analysis project Ga0180008, IMG submission 121121) | Groundwater microbial communities from the Aspo Hard Rock Laboratory (HRL) deep subsurface site, Sweden - MM_PW_MetaG | ecosystem: Environmental > Aquatic > Deep subsurface > Groundwater... | reverse complement strand
TTCGGTCACTTGTTTGACCGCCTGGATTTTGAATTCTTCGGGATATCGCTGGTTGCTCATGGCACCTCCTAATGGGCCTCATTTTAAGGCTTGGAGGTGTCTACGAAACTAGGGGCGATTCACGTTGACCATCCAAGCCGCTCGCACAGAAGTCTCAAAGGCGGCTCGCGCGCTTGTATTGGCGGGCGGGATGAGGGAAAAATCCGAGCGCGCCATTGCCAGGACACCTTGCACGTGACGAATGACCAACGTGAAAAGACTAACTGCCTCAACGTCGGCTTCGTACGGAGACGAAGGAAGACTAAGGATTGCTTCCTCAGGGCTCGCTAATGCCTGATCGAGGGAGGCGCAAGCAGCAAGCACCTCGGGGGTTGGTGGCTGTGAAACCAAGAGTGGCATCTCGACGCCTTACTATAAGTAGGCGACACAAGTGGCGTAATGCGTCCTGCCGTTTGTGTCGTATAACGCTCCTTGTCCATGCGTAACCTCCAGAGCCAATTAGAGCGCGACATGGGCAAAAAAGGAAGAAGCGACAAGACCTAGCCGGAGGTTACGAAGTCGCCGATTGCGTGTCTATGACTGATTATCGGCAGAGTGTCTCCTTCTGGCAGGTTTTGCCTACCCTAACTCTAATTAGACGCTATTGCCGCTCGTAAGATCGTCCTCGAAAGGGTACTTTAAATAACGTGCGAATCTAAAGGATTAGTGACGATGAGGGCGAAGAGCATACCAGTCGGTCAATTAATAATTGATGGTCTTGGTGAGATAGAGAACGCCTATGACTATGTTCATGAGCTGATGCCCCTGATCGGTGAAGTCGTGCTCTGGTTCAATACGCTTGAGACGGATATCGACGATATTCTATGCGGTTTCATCTCAGATCGAACGGATCAAAAAGGGCTGCTGGTTGTTGGTAACATGATGTACGCAACCAAGCTAGACATGTTCGAGCGTTTCGCATCTGACTTCTTTCGTTCAGTAGGCGATCAACCCGCTTGCTTTACTCAACTTCTATCAGACTTGCGTGAGTGCGGCAGCCTGCGAAACAAGGTTGTTCACGCCAATTGGATGTATACCAATGACAATGGGTATACCCAAGTAAAGATCAAGATCACTAAACGCGGCCTTGAGCACGAACTAGTGCAGTTCACCAAGGATTCGCTAGAACTCATCATTGGAAAAATTGAAGCTGCGAGAGATCAGTTGGATTACCTAAACATAGAATTTTTGCCTTGATCAAGTGCGAATTTAAAGATGGAGGCTAAAATATTAGGGCGGATTTTTTTTGAAAACAGATCCGCCCTTTGAATTCAATATTATTTTAAACCATCAACAGAAAAACAATTAAAGCGATTATCATGACACAGAACATAAGCTCCACTGCAAACAATGCCTCACAGCACAAGCCAGGAAAAATAACAAAGAAGAAACGTGTAAATTTTTCGCCTGGTATTGTAAAACAAATAGCATTTGAAGCACATTTATTTTGCTCAAATCCTACATGTTGTAGGTTCACTTCCTACTCCACCTCTATCGGCAAAGTTAGAGCAATTGCTGAAGCAGCCCATATTAATGCAGCAAGCGTGGCGGGCCCACGGCCAAGCGCAATGTCAACGGACGAAGTTCTTAAGTCGGCAGCGAATGGTATTTGGCTTTGCAAAATCTGTCATGACAAAGTTGATGATGATCCCAGTTTTTACACAGAGACCAAGCTGCGTCAATGGAAGAAAAACCATTCAGAATTCGTACAGCAGTTAGTTGGAAAGGATTTCGATTTGGTACATTTTGAATTGTATGCCCGTAGCCGCAATGTAGCCCAGAGCATTAGTTTTCTCGGCTTCCTCGAAGGAAAGCGAGTCTTTTTTGAAGCCTTGGATGTCGAACATCCAGATCAGGTGCTCGAGTCACTCGTTGAAATCCGCTCACGAATTACTACCGCGCTTGGACAAATGAGGCAGGGAGAGTCGGCTTCGGAAACCCTTCGTGAAATGAATAAAAGGATCCGGGCATTTCTGACAGCGCACCCCCGACTCAATGAACTGAAATGCGACGGCAGTGATACAAACTTTCATAATTTCTGCAATGAACTCCAAACCCTGCGCACTGACCTTCTACCGAAAGTAGTAAAAATGGCTGACGATCTGCAATACAACCTGAGCCCTGAGTTACTCAGGGAGCACAGGAGACTGCAAAGCTCTAATAAGCTTTGACGGCGTAGTTCGCTAACCCACTGTCCGCAACGAGTCGAGGCTGTGTAAAAACGTTTTTGAGCGCGATAGGTACTAAAAATCGGACTAGAAATCGCGGTTTTACGCGAAATCCACATCTACTGACGTGCCGATAAATTTCAGATTTAACGTAGATGCGCATACTTCAATTTTGGTGAAGCATTTTTACACACTCTGGGTCGAAAGCCGCCCACTGCGACAGACGGAAAACGGACATTAGAGGGCTCTATTTACTTGACTCTAGCAGGGTATGATTAGAATAATTTGCCTGATGCCTATGTCTAATCACGTTCGATTACTGCTGTTGGCCGTTCTCTATCGGTCGTCGCTGTGGCACCTGTTGGCCAAGTCGAATGCAAACTGGTCAGCAGGGGTGCAATTGGTTGGTCAGTGGCTATGTAAATGGGGGGCAAGTGGCTTGCCATTTCCAACTCTCCAAAGAATTCCATTTTCCCGCATTACATTGGGACGCACTCAGGAAGGAGGGGCAGTGGGGGCGTTAGATGATGCCTATAACTGCCGTAGTCGCATAATGGCGTCTGTGATGCCTTGAGCATTCGTGTCCAGAGTTCCCATGGCCGCCATTGCGTTAGCGGCGACACTCCCCACTCCATTCTCAGAGAGCCACTTGGTCACCTCTTCAATGGCCGCACATATGGCGTGCTGATTGTGCAGCAGCAGTGTGAGAGCGTCCGCTGTGGCTATGTTGGCTTCAGAGTTATCTGGCATGGGTATCGTCCTTGAGTAACTGGTGCGGGAATACTAGCTGAACTCGCCGCCGGCTGGAGCCACTGCTCCGGATCCGCGCAGCTCGATCCAGAGTGTTAGTTCCATGACGGCAGCCTCAAGGGCGAGTTGGTTTTGATTGATCTTGAAAAGTAGGGAAGGGAGCAGGTCTGAATTAGGCATTGGTTTTCCTCCGTGAGAGGACAGCGTAGCAGCAGGAAAATTTGTGGCGACCAATTGTCTGTACGTTACGATCAGAGCCCATTCAAAGGCGCATTTCCTGAGTTTACATCGTTGGCTGTGAACGTCCGTTCAGCATCAACTAGGGATGACAATTGCGCCGCGTATCGTTGACTACTCAGACCACCAACCTTTTTCCACTTGACCGTAGTGGGAACCACTGAACCAGCTTTCTATCTGTACGTCCAAGTTGGTGATTAATGCCAGATTCTCCAGCAGAGGATCCAGGAGATCAGCCTGCTTGCGAGCCCAATCGATCCAGGGTTGCGCCAACTCTGGATCTGCTAATGGGGCAATTTTCAGCTGATCTTCTACCGCTTTTATGAAGGTTCGTAAGCGCTCGGCGCGCTCCCATCGCTCTGTATGTTTAACGAGGCTTAGTCTGAGTCGACGTTGAGTTTCTGTATTACGGGCTCGTTCAAGACATCGTCTTTCATCTTCAGCCCATTCACGATCTCTTGCCTCCTCTTTCTCTCGGAGGACCTTGATAGAAACTGATGCGGAACTCAAGCCCGCCAGGATGCTAGAAAGTTTTTTCTCTAGCGGTGCGGTCTTGGTGTCCTTCCAGTTTTTCCTTTCTCCGTAATCCATCCGCGCTTCGATCTGAAACGTCAGTTCACCCGTTGAGGTCCATTCAAACTGCGGGCTTCGTAGGGGTATGAAATTAGGCTCCCATGGAGCACCAGGGCGGCGCTTTGGGTGAGGCGGTGGTGGTATCGGGTGTTTGTCTAATCGCTCCATGAGTCGCACGGCTATGGGCTCATCGTTGACCGTGACAACTGTTTTTCCTTCAGCGTTGATCTTCCATGAATAACCTTCTATCTCCCCCTCTTTGATCAGTGCATCAAAAAGGATTGCGCAGCGTTCGATCAATGTCGACGAGATCATCACATTCAAGACACACTTGCCTGCGTAATCGAGGTAGCCCTCCTTGAGCTTCGATGCTTCTGCAGTCTTTAGCCATTGGCTCACTAGAGCGTGGGGCTCAGTCAATTGAGAGGGGGCTTCAATCGTTCGCCGGACTATTGGTGAGTTCGAATCAGTGCCAGTCTTGCCGGGCAGAGTGTCATGGTCGAGAACCTGGAATCGGACCTTGCCTTCGACCTGAGGAGGCTTGGGTGTGCGTTGTCGCTGCTTTTCAGATTTGGCCCAGTGGCCACGGCCAGGGAGAGGGATGCCTGCTTTGCGGCAAGCTTTCGCGACGGCGACGTCGGAAACACCAATTTCGTGGGCCAATTTGACCATCGGTGTTTGCCATACTTTTTCGAACAGTTCCGCAACGGTGAAGCTCACGAATGTGTACATGCAGTCTGCCACCTTTGTTCATCGCGAATTTTAGGTCACAACACGGGGTGTCGCAGATGTTAAATTCCAGAAAATGCTGGGTGCAACGCCCTATGATTGAGACCGCGTCTCTGTAGCCGCGAACGCTGGAAAAGACAGCACCGACTCGGTCGGTGGGTGCTCGTAGGTTGAGGACAGTACGGTACTAAGCCGATCACCCAGCAGGTTCCAGGCGCGTTTCTTCTCTTCGGCATAGTCGTGATGCAGGTAGTGGCGCCTCACCCGGGAGCCAGCCAACACATGATTTTGGCAGCGATCAATGACGTCCAGGCTGACGCCTAAGGCTTGCATCATGGTCGCGCCTGTGCGGCGCAGGTCATGCGGCGTCCAGTCACCGTTCTGGCCGTTGGCAAGCACCAGCGTGTCGTCATTACGCCGTCTTGACAGGGCCTTGCGGTTTTTGAACCGGGCCTGGCGGTCACCGACTTGTTTGCTCACCACTTTCACATCCACATGCCCATCATCCTGCTTGTTCGGAAAGCACCATTGGGAATGTCCCGTCAGGGTCTTGAGTTCCTGAAAGAAATGCAGCGCGAAGGGGGAGAGGAAGACATGATGGTCCTGCTTCTTGCCGCGAGTGCCTTTGACGTTTTCGCTCGGGATAAACCAGGTGTGTTGGTCCAGATCGACATTCTTCCATTCGGTCTGCAGCAACTCGCCGATCCGGCACAAGGTGCCCAGGCTGATCCAGAGCGCAAGTTGGGTTTCCTTCTTTAATGGACGAACACCCTCGTACTTTTGGCCGGCGGGGAGGGCGTTGTAATCGGCGGTCATTTGCTGGAAGCGGTTATGTAGTTCCAACAACTCACCAGGCGAGAGAATACGGCTTCTTTCCTCTTCGTAGTCAGATGGGATCAGCTTATTAATCTCAATCAGGTTGGTCGGGTTGCCATCAACCAGCAGAGCCCGCCAAGGCTGGCGCTTTTCTGCCCATGCAAACATCTGAGTGATATCGGCAAACAAACCAATAGCCTGTCGATTGGCCCCGCGACCGACGACGGTTCGCACCACGCTCCGTAAGTCGTGTTCATTTACGGAAGACAATGTCTTGTTTTTCAGTGTGGGGTACAGGTCCTTGGTGAAGCGTCGGCGCAGTTCAGCGTTACCATCTTTCCTCGCTACGCCATTCAGCAGCCATTTTTCTGCCATATCTCCTAAGGTCAGTCCCCTTGCCTTGAGCGTTTCGGCGGCGACAAGTTGAGCGTTGATCTCTGCTCGGACTCGGGCTTTTTCGGCTCGTTTATGATCGTTGGGGTTCACTCCGGTCGCCACAAGGTCGCGGGCGATGTTCCGTATTTTGCGTATTTCCGGTAGTGATGTGCCTGGCCATGTCCCGCACGAAATATCGGTGAATCTCCCTTCCCATCGGAACTGGTAATAGAACGCGACGGTAATACCTTTTTTCTTGAGTTGAACCTTGCCAGAGAGACCACCGTCTTCCCTGAGCACTCGACCTGCATCGTTCGCGTCTAATGACTCCAGTTCTTTGGCGGTGAGTTTGGTCATGACTTTTCCCTCCAAAAAAATACCCCCACATTTACCCCCACAGAAACGTCAGCTACCGATGGATTTCGTTGGATGGTGCTGGACGTGGTGGAGTACTGGAGCCCTTGTAGATACTAGCTCGGTGGATTCTTTTTGGGTATTTAGCGATCCGCTGAAATTCGCCAATAACTAGCATGGGGTGCTAGGGGTCGAGTGTTCGAATCACTCCGTCCCGACCATATTTTCTTAGTAAAATCAGACACTTAAGCCGATCAGCTAGATCGGCTTTTTTGTGCCTGCGCAAAACCCGCGCAAAACTACCTGTAAGCGCGCGCCGGATTTGGCACCGCCTTGCACGATGTTTGGCATCGTCAAAACAGGCCGGCTGGGTCCTCCTTGATATTCCGGCTGACGATCAAGACTTCCTTCGCATCCGTGCCCTTGCCATCCCCGACGGTTTACTTGAGGTCGGTGTTTTCGATGTGAAAACCAGCGAACAAAATTATCACTTTTTGCCACTGATCAATATTGTTGAGCTCTTGCTCGGTAACCGGCTCAACTTCTTACTGTCCTGAGAAGATGAGCAGCGATATGGCGATACCCTATGGTTTTAGGGCTCTGAACGTGTTCGCTAGTATCCGCATGGGGATGACAAACACAGGCTTCGCCAGTCGCTGTGCGCGCCTGCTTCTTTTGGAAGAGGATCCATAGCTGTTGTATCTACGCAGCCCTGCGTCAGGCTGATTCTTCTGAGTGTGTGAACGGGCCCGGTCACGGGCCCGAATGACTCTATTGTTTTTGCTGGCCGGACTGTTTGTTGCGGATTAACAACCCAGGGTCAGCCCACAGATAAATTAGTCTGCGTCCACGGGCAGAAAAGGCCTGTGTCTATTGTCTTGGTAAAAACTCCGCAGTGTTGCGTCTCAGGGTGACTGTGGGGCGACTCCAAATGGGTTATCAATGGCGTAGCCCCAGCTCCCGTCAGCACGTTTGGCGGCGACATCAGCGCCAGTACCGGAGAGATCTACAGGATTGCCTTGCGGGTCTGTGCCTTTTATCGACCAGTCGGAAATGATAAGGGCGGTTTCCTTGTTCTGATAAATTTGCCGAACGACCATTTTGATCGGAACCTTCGGTGCCATGAATTGGGTGAGCGCTCCACGGATCTGTTCTGAAGTGTTGAGGCTTACACCGGGAGACGGGACAAATATCGAGCGTGAGTCATACAAACGCATCAAGCCATTCAAGTTATTGGCGTTGAACTCTTTTTCAAAGGTCTGTGCAACTTGCAGTGGGGTTTGTGGGAGCGGTTGTGCATAGGAAAAACCAACGAATAAGAATGTTAATAAGGCAAGGGTTATATTTTTCAGGGTTGTCATTTTGATCTCCAATACCGTTTGATGGTTTTCAAGTGGCATTGAAGAGTGTGATGAGTTTTTGATGCATGAAAAACAGCGGTTTACTGAAGGCTATTTTAAATATTGCTTAATAACCAGGAAGGCAAAATCCCTGCCTTTACAGATGACCCGACCACAGGCTTCACGCCAGGTCTTGCGGGGTCAGGTGCAGCCCCTTGTCCGACTTCATTGTTTCAAAGGCCCAGTCGGCAAAGTTGCGTACGCGTGTGGAGAGATGTTTTTTGGTTGGATAAACAATGTGAATCGGCCGTGGGGTGAAATGCCACTGTGGGAGAATGGGCACCAGCGTTCCCTCCTGGACATGGGTTTGAACCGCAAAAGGCGCTCCGGGGCAGGCACCACTCCCGGCAATACAACTTTGGATCGCTATTTCCGGATCATCAAACAGCATGCATTCCTGTGCCCTGATGTCCACGGCATCGTGTTTCGACATTAATCGCCATGCTCCCTTTGCGTTGAGCCAACTGATTTTGCGGGCCTTGGTCAAGTCTTCAGGCGTCACTATAGGGCCGTGTTCATCAAGGTAGCGCGGCGCTGCATACAGGCCTAAATTCACATCGCAAACATGTTTTGCCACCATTTCCGAATCGTCCAGGTGCCCGCCTCGTATGGCGCAGTCGATGCCTTCTTCGGTCAAATTGCTTATACGATCGCTGCTTCTGAGGCTCAGAGAAATATTCGGGTGTTGCTTATAAAACGCTTCCAGGCGCGGAGCGATGATCCAGTGGGCAACGGACCTCAAAGCGTCGACACGTATTTTTCCTGAAACATGCGTGGGGTTTGTGCTGAGCGAACCTTCAAGTTCTTCGACCGCTTCCAGAATAGCCAGACATTTTTCGAAGTAGATGTGACCATCTTCGGTGAGGCTTTGCGCCCGTGTTGTCCGGTTCAGCAGTCGTACGCCCAATACTCGTTCAAGGTCAGTGATCCGCTGGGAGATCCGAGCGTTGGGTAGGCCCAGAGCCACGGCGGCTCGGGTGAAACTGCCGGTTTGAACGACTTTGGCGAATGTCGCCATTGCAGTGAGTTTATCCATGCTCAAGTTTGCCGATGAGTGACGATTGCGTCGGGTTCTTTTGACTGGCGATGCTTGGCTGTGTGGCTTGGGCATTCACCAAAAAACTTACGGTAGTCTGAAGCAAAGCGCCCCAGGTGGGTGTAACCCCAGTCCATGGCGATCCTTGATATTTGTGAGTTGGAGCGATCGCGCATGATGGTCTTCCTGATCTCCCCGAGGCGGTAGCGGCGGATGTAGAACATTGGAGGCACGCCGATGTGTTTTTTGAACCCCTTGAACAGGGTGAGCCGGGAGACGCCACTGCTCGCGACGATGGCATTGAGCTTGATCTCTTCCTTGGCATGGCGGTGGATAAAGTTGATGGCCCGTTGAAGAAAGCCGGGGAGGTTGGCCTGAAGGACCTTGTTCAGGGCACATGAGTAATTATTGGGCTGCGCCAGTATCAGCCCTTTGACCAAGACAGATTCTATTTCACTGGCCAGCCCCTGGTGTTCCAGATAACTGTCGGCGTGACAGGCTTCATCGATAAAGTGTCGTGCCATTCTCCACCAGCCCGCCGATGTGCCGAGCGTACTGCTCATGCTCGGCACAAATTGCAGGTCTTCCTGGATCGGCCGATGCAGAAGGCTTTCCAGGTTCGCGCGCATTAACGACCGTGGAATCACGATTTGGATTTTTTTGCAGTCGCCGGATAGATGAAGTTCCTGGTGGATATTGGAGGAGAGGATCAGCCCGTTGTGCTGATCGGACACAATGCTCTGATGTGCACTCTCCCATCGCTGGTGGCCTTGAATGGGAAGTTCAACACTGTAGCTTTGCAACGTGTCTTGTGCGTCGACGCTGACAGTGAGGTCGGTGCCATATTCGATATAGCCGACCGTGGCGGCTTGCAATAAGCGGAGCGTGTGCCTGAAGTGGATTCTGTCTGGCGAATGTACATTCAGGCTATGGGGCCCGAACAGGGTCGTCATCCACGACTGGGCCCTCTGCGAATCGCAGAATTCAATGTGAGTTATCGGGTGGTTGAGTGTGCCGGTCTGTGGCTTTAATGAGCTCATCGTAAATGACCCTTGGCGTGCGCGTATAAGCACATGACTTTTAACATGCCGGCCAACAGCGGAAATTAACCAAGGTTTGGAAAACTGCACGATTAGGATAACCCGTTCTTTTTTTCGGATTTCGTTGTCTTTAATGAATACGGGATGGATAAAAATATTGGATTGCCGGGATAGCGACGACGCAGCACCGTCGACTTTAATTGCCCGGCAGTCGGGTAGTACCGCCTGCTTAAAATAAAAAATGCTCGAAAAACAATAAAAGCAGGGGCGAAGCATGAAAGGTGTCGGGTGTGTATCGTTATTATTTTTGGTATGTGGTCAAAGCGTTGCAGATGACTTTTTCAAACCCTATATATTGACTGATATCGGCTGGAGTTCAACCAGTAATATTAATGGTGAACAACAGTATCATTATCAGGAGGGGCGGCTGGCCCCTAACTTTATTGGCATCAAGGCCAGAAAGGAATTGGGCAATGGTTATGCCGGGGTGCTAAAGGTCGAGTCCGGTTACTCTTTGCAGGATCTGAAAATAACCGGTGATGGGCTTTTCTCCCGGCAGATGTTTGCGGGTTTGGATTCGGACTTCGGCCAGGTCACCGTGGGGAAGCAATGGGATTTCATGTTTGAGACCCTGGCGGTTGATCGATGGGGCGAGAAGCTTCGTAACGTGCCTTTGCTGCAGTTGCAAGCGGGGCCCTTTTTCAACCTTGGGCTGCCTACTGGTTCGATTGACTATAACCGGGTGGCCGCCGGATTTCCCACGGACAGGGCCGTCAAGTACCTCAGCCCTGACTTCAACGGTTTCAGCTTCGGCGTCATGCATGGGGATGGAGACCCTGGCAGTAATATCCGCTATGGGAAAACCCGCAGTTTCAGTGTCAAGTATATCCAGTCACCGCTTCGCGTAATGGCCGCCTACACTGACTCGCGCCATCGAGCCATCAATCGTGGGCGTGATGGTATACGTAACTACGGTGTGGGTGCCGCCTACGATTTTTCTTCGTTTATAGGCGACGCGCTGTATACCCGCACAGAAAACACGTATAGCCATGGCGCTATCGATTCTTACGCGATTGGCGCGCTCGTCCCCGTGACTACTCACTCTTCGTTATATGCCAATTACATGTATCTGAAGGGTAATGCCAGGCTCAATAAAAACATGGCGAATCAAGTGGGCGTTACCTACGACTATCGCTTCAACAAGAACTGGGATGCCTATGTTTCTGCGGTATATCAAATTACCGGTGGCGATGATCAAAGTGCCTATATCTCGGGCGCCTACGGTGTTTCCAGCGACCGAGAACAAAGTGTGCTGCATGTGGGTGTACGGTTTTACTACGAATAATAAGTCTGATTTTAAATTGGACATTTCTTGAGGACGTTTTATGGCTTCTACTCAATCCACGACTGACGATCACTCCCTGAGCCCCGTGCCCGAAGATGCCCGGCATGGCTGGTTGCAGTTGTCCTGGAGTACCACCGGTATCGTGACGACATTGATACAGATATTCATCGGCGCACTGGTGACTTTTGTGGCGGGTATCTGGATGGGGGTGCTGGCCGGGCTGCTGGTGACGGTCGTGGGGGCTCTGCTGGGATGGGGGGTGGGCCACGTCGCTTATAAAACGGGCTTGGCCAGCTCCATGTTGGCTCGTCAGCATGGTTTCGGACGACGAGGATCAGCTGTCGTGGCCTTGACGTTCGGTTTCATGATCATAGGGTTCATCGCGCTGGAAAACGCTCTGCTTTACAAGGGGCTGATTTTTTGGCTGGACCTTGATGACACCCTGTGGCTGCAAGTGCTTGTCTACACCGTGATGACGGCGGTGTGGGTCCTGCTGACGGCCTTCGGGTTTGAACTGGTCTCGAAAGTGGCGTCCTATACCCTCATCGCGTTTCTGCTGTTGCTGGGCTACATGCTGTTTGACGTGATCCATTCATCAGGCCAGAACTGGAGCGATGTCGTGAGTTTCGGGGCGCAGTTCCCTGAGGAGGTCCTGGTCAAGATGGGGGCCGATACGCCATGGGGCAAGTTTGGCTTTTGCGTGAATGTGCTGATCGGCTCTGCCGGCGCGCTGGCCTTGATTGATGGGGATCTGGGGCGTTATGCGCGATCTTCCCGGGATGTGTTGATTGCTGCTTTTTTTGGCAACCTGTTCATGGACATCGTCATGCTCTTGGTCGGTGCGATTCTGATGTACGCCGGCACCGAGCAATTGGTCAGCTACTACGTTTCGCGGGGGGTGCCCCATGCCGATGCCGTCCAGACGGTACTGCAAAGCCCCGATAGCGTCGCAGCGGCATTTATTGTGTTTGGCGGGTCGCTGGGCGCGGTGCTGCTGTTTCTGGCCCAGGGAAAAGCCCAGGTGCTCAACACCTATAGTTCCTCGTTATCCCTGACCAACCTGTTTGACGTGACAATCGGCTGGCGGCCTGGGCGCTTGACCTTTGTCATCCTGTCCAATGTCTTGGCGTGTCTGATGCTGGTCGGTTCGATCCTCGATTGGGTCAATGGCTTCATTACCGTGCTCGGCGTACTGACCACCTGTTTCGCCGGCATCATCATCGCCGACTATTTCTGGGTCGCGCCGCGGCGCATGCAGGTTGGCATCGTCGAGATCAATTGGCCGGGGCTCATTACCGTGGCCGTCGGTTTTGTCTTGGCGCGCTATGGGGTCAAGGCCTGGATGCCGATTGAGTTTGTGACCTCGCTGCTCTCGTCATTTTTGCTCTATCCGCTGCTCAGTGTGCTGATGAGCAGCAAGCCCGTGATTGACGGCGAAGTACGACGCAGCTAAATCAGGGCAACGAACGCCGGGCGATAAAACAAGCATTCACCGGATAGCCAGAGCGAGGTCTGGATAGGCGCTCGCCGGCTTTCACGCCCATAGTCAAGGCATCGCGTTACCTTCAATCCAATGGCCAGAGGTCCCTGAATGGCAACCCCAACTACAACTCTATTGCCTGCACTGACAGCACAGCTTGCGTGCGGCGGGATACGTGTCATCGACCTGACACAAACCCTGTCGCCTTCCTTTCCGAGCCTGCAATTGCCTGCGCAGTTTGGCCAGGTCGCGTCGTTCAAGATCGAGCGCATCTCGCTCTACGATGAGTCCGGGCCTGGCTGGTACTGGAACAACTTTACCTGTGGTGAGCATACCGGCACGCACTTTGATGCCCCCGTGCACTGGATTTCCGGGCGCGATTGCCCCGATAGCAGCGTCGACACCATTGCTGTGGAGAACTTTATTGCACCGGCAGTAGTGATAAATGCCAGTGCCCAGGTGCTTGCCAATGACGACTGGCTGTTGACCGTGCCGTTCCTGATGGAGTGGGAGCGGTGTCACGGCCCAATCCCCAAGGGCGCCTGGGTGTTTTTGCGCACCGACTGGTCGCACCGGGCACATGATGCGGCGGCTTTTCTCAATATGCGTGAGGATGGTGCGCATACCCCAGGCCCGACCCGCGAGGCCGTCGAGTGGCTGATTGAGCAGCGCGATGTGCACGGTTTCGGTGTCGAGACCATCAATACCGACGCCGGCCAGTCCTACACCTGGCCGTTGGCTTACCCTTGTCATACGTTGATGCACGGTGCCAACCGCTATGGTTTGCAATGCCTCAAGAACCTGGATCAGTTGCCTCCTCAGGGGGCGTTGATTATCTCTGCCCCTCTGAAGATCGAAGGCGGCTCCGGCAGCCCTTTACGCGTCTTGGCACTGGTGGAGTAGGGGATGACGGCACAAGCGGATCCTCAGGTTATTTTTGTCGGCAGTGGGATTAACTCCCTGGTCGGTGCAGCCCTGCTGGCCGTGCGTGGCAAGCGCGTGCTGGTGTTGGAGCGCAATGATCGGTTTGGCGGCTGTATCCGTACCGAGCAGCTGTTTACCGGCTACCAGCACGAAGTCTTGTCATCATGGCACCCGCTGTTCGTGGGCAGTGCGGCCTACGCCGAGCTCAGGCCTGCGCTGGAACAGGCTGGGCTGGAAGTGCTGTCCAGCGAGTACTCCACCGGCCTGGTGCGACCGGATGGCGCTGGCCTGGCCCTCAAGGCTGACCTGGCTGATACGGTGCGCCGGCTCGATGCACTGGAGCCAGGGGATGGCCAGGCCATAGCGCTGATGGCCGGGCATCTGTTCGGCCGGGATGCGGCCTTGACCTTTGGCCTCCTGGGTAAAAACCCTTACGGGCTTGGCCTGCTCCGCTTGCTGTTCAGTGAGTGGAGAAAACGTGGGCTGGATGGCTTGATGGCATTTACTGCCGAGGCCCTGGAAAGCTTTCGTCGCTGGTCTGAGCGCACAGTGCGCTCGGACACCACCCGAGCCTTGATTGCCCCCTGGACCCTGCATTCGGGCCTGGGGCCGGATGATGCGAGCTCGGCGTTGATCGGCAAACTGACCTTTGCCTCGGTGGTCAATGGAGGAATGCCGGTGATCAAGGGCGGTGGCATCCGCCTGGTCGAGGCGCTGGCGCAGGTCATTGTGGTCAATGGCGGGCAATTGCTGGCCAATGCCCATGTCGAGCGTGTGCTCGTCGAGGGGCAGAAGCGCAAGGCGCGGGCCACGGGGGTGCGGTTGTCCGATGGGCGCCATTTTCAGGCCCGTGACGCGGTGGTGTGCAACGTCACCCCCCAGCAGCTTTACGGTGGATTGCTGGTAAATGCCCCGCCGGCGCTGCGCGAGCGTGCCCAGGGTTATCGCTATGGCCGTGGCGGTATGCAACTGCACTTTGCCCTGAGTGCCCCGCCGGCGTGGCGAGAAGCGGAATTGCTCAAGGTGCCTCTGGTGCACTTGACCGAGGGCATGGAGCAAGTCTGTGCCTCGGTGACCGAGGCCAACAACGGCTTGTTGCCCGCAAGGCCGACACTCGCCATCGGCCAGCCGGTGGCGGTCGATCCTTCGCGCGCTCCGACAGGCGCCTGGATCTTGTGGGTGCAGTTGCAGGAACTGCCCTCGCGCCTGAAGGGGGATGCGGCGGGTGAGATTGCAGTGCCCGCAGATGGCCAATGGAACGCGGGGGTGCGTGAAGCCTTCGCTGACCGGGTGCAGGCTCGCCTGGAACGGATCATGCCGGGCTTGGGCGGGTTGATTGTGGGCCGGCGGGCCTATTCACCGGCGGACCTCGAAGCGCTCAATTGCAACCTGGTGGGAGGGGATCCTTATTCGGGGATTTGTTCGCCGGATCAATTCTTCTGGCTGCGACCATTGGCCAGTACCGGGCAAGCCCGCGGCAACCGCACGCACGTGGGGAATCTGTTTCATATCGGCGCCTCAACCCATCCGGGCCCAGGGCTGGGGGCGGGGTCGGGTACCCTGGTGGCCAATGAGATAGCGCCCGTCAGATAGCTGTTTGGCTGGGTTGGCACTTGGGGCTCCGCCGTCAGGGCGCAACCCCAAGTGATCGTCAGCGCAGCAACGAGCGCATGCACATGCCCAAAGACCACTAGAGCGCGACGTAGAGGCTCATGCCTTAAAGAGAAGAGGGCACAGGGTCGCCAGCTTGCTCCCACATGCTGACATAGGGGTGTGAGCAGAACTCGATGATCGTTCCCCAAGGATCCTGGCAGTAGGCAATCTCATGGCCCTTGTGCGGGTTGATCATCAGGACACCGCTGCGATCCTTGCCTCCTGCTGCCACGACACCCGCGACCGCCTGGGCGACATTGACGGCGGTCAGGCCCATATGGTTGTAGCCGCCGAGCCAGAACTCGAAGTTGTTCTCGTTGGGCTGTGACGGTGTCGCTTTGAACTGGAAAAGCTCCAGTCCGATGTTGTCTGGCGTCGCCAGGTGGGCAAAGCGGAACTGTTCGAATCCCTTGCCGTAGATGGCTTGAGCCGCTTTACCCAGCTCACTGCCATGCTCACTGACCTCCAGGGGGCCGGCGAGCAGGCGAAAGCCCAGTGTGCTGACGTACCAGCGGATTGCAGCCTCCAGGTCGGGAACCGTGAGCCCGAAATGGGGGGCTGTAACTGTTTGAGTAATCACATTGAATCCTCCAGTGGGAGAAGGGCGAAAGCGGCATCGAAGTCCAGAGGACTCAATGTCGACGTAGGGTCTGGCTGGGTGTTTCGCGGTAGCGCAGTTTGTAGTCATTGCTGAACCGGCCCATGTGCGTGAACCCCCAGCGCAACGCGACGCCTGCGATGTTGGTGACCTCGCCGCCGATCAGCTCGCTACGGACACGTTCCATGCGCAGTTCGCGCAGATGCTGCATCGGGCTGATGCCCAGAAAATCCCTGAAGCCACTGTATAGGCTGCGCAAGCTGACCCCGGCAGCCTGTGCCAGTTGCTCGGCACTGATCGGCTCATGGGCGTGCGCACGCAGGTAGTCCTGGGCACGGCGGACATGCCGGGGGAGTATGGTGCTGCGCCGAGCCGGGGCGTTTTCACTGTGATTGTGTTTATGGGTCGTCAGCAGGATTGAGGCGGTCAGTTGCTCGATCTGTGCCGTGACCAGCTTGTGTTGGGCAAGGGCTGGATACTGGGTTGCACAATCGAGCAGGTAGGAGAGCAGGCACCGCCAGGGGCCTGAATCCTGCCAGCGGAACCCGAGGTCGAAACGCAGGGGGTGTTCCAATGGATGGCCCAGGTACCCAACCAATGTGCGTTCGACCAATGAGCGCGAGATCCTCAGCATGATCTGGTCGCTATCGCCACTCCACTGCATTTTCGCTTCGTCTCCCGGGCTCAGGACCGAAGCGAGCTCCAGTGACGACTCGATACGCTGGCCACCGCTTTCAATCACGGCGCAACCCTGGACAGGCATTTGCACCAGAAAACAATGCTCCAGGGGACCACGCTCGATTTGCACATGGGCACCGTAGCGCAGGCGGCTCAGCGAGATGTCGCCCAGGGGCAGGTAATGCATGCGCGCGTCCAGGCGCTCGGTTCCATGGGTCTGCTTCAAGTGATGATTGGCGATGACCTGGCCGACCATGGAGCGCACTTGCTCCAGGTCGGCGGACGCAAAAAGCAGGCGTTCCGGCTCATTCAGGACTCGTTCAGTCGAAAAAATGGCGGCCTGCCCACGCACGGGCGAATAGGTGGAGGTCGGAATGTTCTGCACGGGTGCTACCCCTCTCGGAGCTTGGCCGGCTATCAGCCTGATTATTGTTATGAAAAACAACCTCGACTGCGCTTGCCGGAGGCGCATGCGCGACGCGGTTTTCCGATATTTAATATGATTATTCATATTGTTTTTCGGTGATAAATTATTAATCGCACGGCCTGCCGGAAAATGCAATGCATCATGGGCATGGTTGATAAACGGTGCGTTCAGCAAGCACGAACGCTTCGTCATGATGGCCCATATACCCTTTAAACAAAGGCTATCGTCAGCGTCATTCAAGGCGAAAACACGTCAGCTCCCAGTGTTGCTTACGGGCATGGGGCCTTGGATCTGGCCTGTGTTTATCCTCGTACTGCCACCTCTATCCAGATCTTGCAGCAAGATCATTTGCATGATTATTCATGTATTGACGCAACCTGCGCCTCAGATGAAGGTAGAGGCCATAGGCAGTTTTGTTCACTTGATCTGAGAGATAAGCAACATGGCCGAGCGATCCTTTGTCCAGGAAGTGAAGAAGCTGCGTGCCGGCGCGGGTGAGATGTTCAGCGGCGAAGGCATCCTGGCGGTCACCAAGGCGCTACTGGAGTCGGGTGTGGCGTATGTCGGGGGATACCAGGGGTCGCCCATCTCGCACTTGATGGACGTGCTCTCGGATGCCCAAGACATTCTGGGGGAATATGGCATCCGCTTTGAAAACAGTGCCAGCGAGGCCACTGCGGCGGCGATGCTGGCGGCGTCAGTCAACTATCCATTGCGCGGCGCGATCACCTTCAAGGCGACGGTGGGGACCAACGTAGCCTCCGATGCGCTGGCCAACCTGGCGTCGGGCGGGGTCACGGGCGGTGCGTTGGTCATCGTGGGTGAGGATTATGGCGAGGGCTCCTCGATCATGCAGGAGCGCAGCCACGCGTTCGCGATGAAGTCGCAAATGTGGTTGCTCGACCCACGGCCGAACCTGCCAAGCATCGTGCAGGCGGTCAAGGATGGCTTCGATCTGTCAGAGGCCAGCAATACCCCGGTGATGTTGCAGATGCGCATTCGCTCTTGCCACCTGCATGGTCAGTTTGTGGCCTCCGATAACCGCCCGCCGGCGTTTACGGTCAAGGATGCCCTGGAAAATCCTGCGCGGGACATCAACCGTATCGTCCTGCCACCCGCGAGCTTCCTGCACGAGCGGGAGAAAATCCAGCAGCGCTGGCCGGCCGCGATCCGTTTCATCCAGGAACGCCAGCTCAACGAGTTCTTCAGCGAAGGCGCGGCAGATGTCGGCATCGCCTTGCAGGGGGGGAACTACAACACGCTGATCCGTGCGTTGCAGAAGCTGGGGCTGTCCGATGTCTACGGGGCTTCGCACATCCCCTTGTACGTCATGAATGTGGCCTACCCGCTGGTCGACGAGGAGTTTGAACGCTTCTGCAAGGGCAAGCGTGCCATCTTGCTGCTGGAAGAAGGCCAGCCCAATTTTGTGGAGCAAAACGTTTCGGCGATCCTGCGCCAGCTGGGGTCGCAGACCGCCTTGCATGGCAAGGATGTGCTGCCCCTGGCCGGGGATTACAACACCGCGACCGTGCTCGCGGGCGTGCGGGCCTTTCTGGAACGCTATGGTCTCGTGCAAGTCCCGCAGCCGCCGCTTGGCATCCCGATTGTGATGTTGCCGGTCGAAGCGCCGCCCGCCGAGGGGGCGGGCGTGCAATCCCTGGAGCAGATCGTTCATGCGCGGCCGCCAGGCCTGTGCACTGGCTGCCCGGAGCGCCCGATTTTCACGGCCATCAAGTTGGTCGAGCGTGAGCTGGGCAAGCATCACATCAGTGCCGACATCGGCTGCCATCTGTTTTCGATCCTGCCGCCCTTCAACCTCGGCAGCACGACCATGGGGTACGGCCTGGGCGGCGCCAGTTCGGCGGCTTTCAGCGTGGCCCCCGGCTCTGCACCTGCGACCAAGCGTGCCATCTCGCTGATGGGGGATGGGGGGTTCTGGCACAACGGCCTGACCAGCGGAGTCGCCAATGCGGTGTTCAATCGCAGTGACAACCTGACGATCATCATCGACAACAACTACGCCTCGGCTACCGGCGGCCAGGACGTGCTGTCGTCGCGAGCACTCAACGCCTCGCGCAGCACCGGCCATGAAATCGAGAAAGCGGTCAAGGGGGTGGGGGTCGAATGGGTGCGTACCATCAAGCGCACCTATGATCTCAAAGCCATGGTATCCACCCTGCGCGAAGCCTTGACCACCCAGGAGGCGGGGCCAAAGGTGCTCATCGCGCAGAGCGAATGCATGCTCAATCTGCAGCGTCGAGAGAAGAAGGTCGTGCGCAAGGCCCTGGCCGATGGCCAACGGGTGGTGCGCGAGCGCTTCGGTATCGACCCGGATACCTGCACTGGCGATCACTCCTGCATCCGCCTGTCCGGCTGCCCTTCCTTGTCTATCCGCGATAACCCGGACCCGTTGCGCCAAGACCCGGTGGCCATGGTGATGGAGAGCTGCGTGGGGTGTGGCAACTGTGGCGAGGTGGCCCATGCCGCGGTGCTCTGCCCATCGTTTTATCGGGCGCAGATTGTCAGTAACCCGACGTGGTGGGACCGATTCAGCCAGCGTGTGCGGATCACCGTCATTGGCTGGTTGCAGGACGCCGATGCCCGCCGTCGATCCCGGTATGCCCTATGAGCCGGGTGACCGAGCCCGGCCCACCTTCCAGGGTCACGGCCAGAGTCCTGCTTGTGTGCTGGCTGGCCATCTTGTTTGAGGGGTACGACGTGGGCGTGATGGGCGCGATCCTGCCGGCACTGGCGCAGGACAAGGCCTGGAACCTGACGCCGTGGGAACTGGGGATGCTCGGCAGCTACGCGATGATTGGCATGTTTTTCGGCGCGCTGCTGGTGGGGATGCTCAGTGAGCTGCTTGGGCGCCGCCGCATGCTGTTGCTGTGCGTACTGGTGTTCTCGCTGATGATGGCGGGCGCTGCCTGGGCGCCCACGCCGGCCTGGTTCGGCTTCTTTCGGTTTGTCGGTGGATTGGGCCTGGGCGGTGTGATTCCGGTTGCCGCGGCCCTGACCGTCGAGTATTCGCGAGCCGAGCGCCGCAGCTTCAATTACGGGCTGATGTATTCGGGCTATTCGCTGGGCATTTTGTGCGCCGCCGCCGCTGCGATCTGGTTGCTGCCTACCCAGGGGTGGCGTGGGGTGATTGCCGTCGGCGTGCTGCCGGTGCTGTTGCTGTGGCCGATGGCGCGCATGCTGCCTGAGTCGCTTGAGTTCCTGGTCGGGCAAGGGCGTGCAGAGGATGCCGCCAGGCTCGCCACGCGCTTGCAGATGGTGGTGCCCGGGCGGGCGCCGCAGCCAGACAGTCAACAACCGGGGTGGCGACAGGTACTGGCCGAGGTGTTTGCGCGCCAACACCTGCGGGCAACGGCCTGCTTCTGGGTGGCGTTGTTCTGCGGCCTGTTGCTGATCTACGGCCTCAACACCTGGTTGCCTTCGATCATGCGCCAGAGTGGTTACGACCTGGGCTCCAGCCTGGGGCTGTTGATCATGTTCAGCCTGGCCTCGGCGCTGGGGGGCCTGTTTCTGGGGCGTGCGGCAGATCACTTCGGTGTGCAGGCGGTGGTCGGGGTGTTCTACCTGGTGGGGGCGCTGGCCGTCTTTGCCCTGGCTGCGCGCAATACCCTGGGTGTGAACTATGCGCTGGTTGCCATTGCGGGCCTGGGGAGCATTGGCGCCTCGCTGATTCTGACGGGCTACCTGGCCGACTACTACCCGCCGCGGGTGCGTGCGGCCGCGACCGGCTGGGGCTTGGGTTTTGCGCGATTTGGCGCGATGAGCGGGCCGCTGTTGGGTGGCTACGTGGCCGGAAGCGGGATTGGCCAGGCCTGGAACTTCATTGCGTTTGCGCTGGTAGGCCTGGTGGCCGCTGCGGCGGTGTTCCTGCTGCCCACACGCCCGGCGAGGTGTTCATGATGAATCAATCCTCGATTTTTTTCTGTGAGCCCAGCCTTGGGGGACGGCGCGTGCCTGTGCGCCTGTGGTCCAGTGCTGGCAATTATCAATCTGTCATGGGCGCCGGTATGTGCGTCGACCCTGTTGTGGAGTCTGTTTATGCCCAGTGAGCCGATCAAGATTGCCATTCTCGCCATGGGCGGCGAGGGCGGAGGGGTACTCGCCGACTGGATTGTCGACCTGGGAGAGGCAAACGGCTATTTCGCGCAGACCACCTCTGTTCCGGGGGTCGCCCAGCGTACCGGCGCGACGATTTACTACGTTGAACTGTTCCCCGGTGCCGATGCCCCGCAAGCCAGGGTGCCGGTGCTCGCGCAGGCGCCGTTGCCGGGGGATGTCGATATCGTGCTGGCCTCGGAACTGATGGAGGCGGGGCGAGCGGTGCAACGCGGTTTTGTTACCCGTGACCGGACCACCCTGGTGACCTCGACCCACCGGGTCTATTCGATTGCCGAGAAGTCGGCGATGGGCGATGGCCGGGTCGACAGCGAGGCGCTGTTGCAGCAGGCGAGCCGCGCCGCCAAAAGTTTTGTCAGCTTCAATATGGAGCAGATGGCCGAGCGCACGGGCAGCGTCATCAGCGCCGTGTTGTTCGGCGCCCTCAGCGGCACAGGGGTACTGCCGTTCAACCGTGCACAGTTCCAGGCCACGATTGAGCGCGGGGGGGTTGGCGTCAAACCCAGCCTGCAGGCTTTTGAGGCGGGTTATACCCGGGCGCGCATGACCCAGGACGAAGCACAAGAACCGCAGGTTGCAGCGCCGCGCCCTGAGGCATCGCAGCCGCGGCACCCGGTGGTTGCCGGGCTGGCCGACCGGGCATGGGGGCTACCGAGCGGAGTGGTGCAGATCGCCGTCGAAGGTGTGCGCCGCCTCATCGATTACCAGGACCCGGACTACGCCCGCCTGTACCTGGACCGGCTCGAAACGCAGGCCGCCGCCCCCGGCGGCGGGGACGTGGCGTTGCTGCGGGAAACGGCCCGCTACCTGGCGCTGTGGATGTCCTACGAGGACACCATCCGGGTGGCTGACCTCAAGACCCGTGGCAGCCGCTTCGAGCGGGTGCGTACCGAGGTGCGCTCCAAAGCCGACCAGGTCCTGGCGATTGAAGAGTATATGCACCCGCGTATCGAAGAAATCTGCGAGACCTTACCGGCGGGCCTGGGCCGCTGGCTGGCCAAACCCCATCGGACCCATCGCCTGGTGGCCCGTTTCACCCAGCAGGGGCGCACGATCAAGACCAGCTCCCTGAGCGGCTTCCTCCTGCTCTACGGGCTGTCGCGCTGGCGCCGCTGGCGCCGTGTGACGCTGCGCTACAGCCAGGAAAACGCCCGCATTGACGCCTGGCTGCAACGCCTGCGAACACTGGCTGTGATGGATCCTGCGTTGGCCCTGGAAGCTGCGCACTGCCAGCGTCTGGTCAAGGGCTACAGCGACACCCACGCCCGCGGCCTGAAGAACTACGAAACGTTGATGGCCGTGGTGGACCGGCACTCCCGTTACCTGGCGCCGACGACGTTGCGTGAGCTGCGCGACGCAGCATTGGCCGATGAACACGGCCACCAGTTGCGCGAATGCTTGCAACGCCATGCCTTATCTTTCCAAGGATAGTTTCTTATGAATCCAAGCAAATTCGTCCGTGAACACCGTATCCGCTTCGCCGAGTGCGACCCGGCGGGCATCGTGTTCTACCCGCAATATTTCGTGATGTTCAACAACCTGCTGGAGTCCTGGATCGACGAGCTGCTGCCCGAGGTGGGCTTCGCCGGTTACATCGGCAAGCTGCGTTTCGGCTTGCCGACCGTACACCTTGAAGCTGACTTCCAGGCCATCAGCCGCATGGGCGACGACGTCTTGCTGAGCCTGGAAGTGATCAGGCTTGGCGGCAAGTCGCTGACCCTGGCGCTGGGGTGTACCGACCTTGAGGGGCAGGTGCGCATGAAGGTCACGCAGGTGCTGGTCTCGACCTCCCTGGACAGTCATCAGGCCATCGAGTTGCCGGGCCTGTTGCGGCTGGCGCTGACGGCGTCCTCTACCTCCCATAAAGACAATAGTGAAAGGAGCGCAATGTGAAAATTGCCTGCATCGGCGGCGGTCCCGCCGGCCTGTACTTCGGTTTGCTGATGAAGTTGCACAACCCGGCCAATGAGATTGTCGTGGTCGAGCGCAATCGACCTTACGACACCTTCGGTTGGGGGGTGGTCTTCTCCGATGCGACCTTGGACAACCTGCGCGAAGCTGACCCGGTGTCCGCGCAGACCATCGCCGATGCGTTCAGCCGTTGGGACGATATCGACATCCATTTCAAGGACCGCCTGGTACGCAGCGCCGGTCATGGCTTTATCGGCATTGGCCGCAAGAAGCTGCTCAATATCCTGCAGGCGCGCTGTGAGGAGGTGGGGGTCGAACTGGTCTTTGAAACCCAGGTCACAGACGATCAGGCGATTGCGCGCCAGTACAACGCCGACCTGGTGATCGCCTCCGATGGTATCAACAGCCCGGTGCGCACCCGCTATGCGCAGACCTACCAGCCAGACATCGACCAACGCCATTGCCGCTTCGTTTGGCTGGGGACGCACAAGGTCTTCGAGGCCTTCACTTTTCTGTTTGTGCCGACCGAGCATGGCTGGTTCCAGGCCCACGCTTACCAGTTCGAGGAGGGCCTTTCTACGTTCATCGTCGAAACGACCGATGCCACCTGGCAGGCGGCGGGCATCGACAAAATGTCCCAGGAGGAGGGGATCGCTTATTGTGAAAAGCTATTCGCCCCTTGGCTTGACGGCGAACCGCTGCTTTCAAATGCCTCTCACCTGCGTGGCGCGGCAATCTGGATCCGCTTCCCACGGGTGATCTGTGGCAAATGGGTGCATTGGACCCAGCCCAATGGCCCGCAAGGCGGCGACGTACCGGTAGTCCTGATGGGCGATGCGGCCCATACCGCGCATTTCTCGATCGGTTCGGGCACCAAGCTGGCACTGGAGGATGCTATCGAGTTGTGCAACACCCTCAAGGCGGGGGGAGACCTGAGTGAACGCCTGGCGCATTACGAGAAGGTGCGTGGCATCGAGGTGTTGAAGATCCAGAACGCGGCGCGCAACTCCACTGAATGGTTCGAGAACGTGGCGCGTTATGCCAATTTAGAACCGGAGCAGTTTGCCTACTCGGTGTTGACCCGATCGCAACGTATTTCCCACGAGAATCTGCGCTTGCGCGACCCTCAGTGGCTGGAAGGCTATGAGCGGTGGCTGGCGCAGCGGGCGGGCGTGCCGATGGCCCCAGGGGAGAGGCCGCGTCCGCCGTTTCTGACGCCCTACACGGTGCGCGGTGTAACGTTGAGGAATCGGGTGGTGGTCTCACCCACGTTGCTGTACTCCAGCCAGGATGGCCTTGCGGGGAACTTCCACCTGGTCCATCTCGGTGGCCAGGCCCTGGGTGGCGCCGGGTTGGTCTTGGCGGAAGCCACGGCGATTTCCCCGCAGGCCCGTATCACGGCAGGCGATCCCGGCTTGTGGAATGCAGAGCAGGTCGTGGCGTGGAAAAAAATCACCGACTTTGTGCATGCCGAAAGTGGGGCGCAAATCGGCGTGCAGCTCAATCACGCCGGACGCCGCGGCTCTACACAGTTGGGCTGGGAAAAGGCCGACTATCCGCAGGCTGATGGCAACTGGCCGTTGATCAGCGCAAGCCCGTTGCCGTACCTGGAGGGGATCTCGCAGGTGCCGCACGAAGCGACCCACGATGACCTGGCGCGCACCTGCAAGCAGTTCGCCGATGCCGCACGCCGCGCCGCGGAGGCCGGTTTTGACTGGCTTGAACTGCAGGCCGGGCACGGGTTCCTGCTCTCAAGCTTCATCTCCCCGTTGACCAATCAGCGCAGCGACGAGTACGGCGGCTCATTGGCCAATCGCCTGCGTTTCCCGCTCCAGGTACTGGCAGCCATACGCCAGGCCTGGCCGGACCATTTGCCGATCTCGGTACGCATCTCGGCTACGGATTGGGCCCCGGGCGGCACCCAGGTGGATGACGCCGTAGAGATCGCCCGGCGTTTGTGTGAAGGCGGCGCCGACATGGTGGATGCGTCGTCGGGAGAGGTGGTCGCGGGCCAGCAGCCGGTCTATGGCCGTATGTTCCAGGTTCCGTTTGCCGACCGGATCCGCAACGAGGCCCATGTACCCACCATCGCGGTGGGGGCGATCACTGAAGCCGACCAGATTAACAGCATCATCGCCTCGGGGCGTGCGGACCTGTGTGCCTTGTCGCGCTCGCATCTGGCGGATTCGGCCTGGCTCCTGAGAGAGAGCGCGAGGCTGGGCTGGCAAGACGTCGAATGGCCACTGCCCTATCAATGGGGCAAAGACCCGCTTGAGCGTAGCTTCACCCGAAGCAAGTCCTGAGGGCCGAGTGCCCACGGCATCCTGAAAGAGGAGAAAGACCATGACAACCTCGTATGACCAATACCGCGAAGGCATTGTGGGGCGCGCCGACGTGGAAGACACACCGGAACTGCTGGCCTATTACCGTGAACTGGACCAGTTGAAGACCGGCGCGCTGTGGACGGTGGCCAACAAAATCGAGCCCTGGCAGCCCAAGTCCGAATCTGTGCCGGTGCTCTGGCGCTACCGTGACCTGCGTGAGCATGTGCTGCGCTCGGTCACGCTGGTGACTCCGGAAAAGGCCGGGCGCCGCGTGATCTACCTGAATAATCCTGGGCGCACCGAAGTGTCGGCGGCGGTCGGCTGGTTGTACTCCGGGTTGCAAGTGATGCACCCGGGCGAGCGGGCCTCTGCGCATGCGCATTCGTCTTCGGCGTTGCGTTTCATCATGGAAGGGCGTGGGGCCTACACCATTGTCGACGGCCATAAGATGACACTGGGCGCCAACGATTTTGTCCTGACGCCCAACGGGACCTGGCATGAACACGGGGTGGAGGAGGACGGTCTGCCGTGTATCTGGCAGGACGGCCTGGACATTCCCCTGGTCAATGCCCTGGAGGCCGGGTTCTATGCCGTACACCCGGACTTGCAGCAGGCGATCGGCTACCCGGTCGACGACTTGGTGAGCCTGTGGAGCGCGCCCGGCCTGCGACCGGAGAACATCGGTTGGAGCAAACCCTATTCACCCTTGTTCAAGTACCAGTGGGAACCGACCTACGAGGCACTGCGACGCTATTCCGCAGCCCGTGACGACAACCCTTTCGATGGGGCGTTGATGCATTACACCAGCCCCGTCAATGGCGGCCATGTCTTGGCGACTATCGGCGCGAGCATGCAACTGCTGCGCCCGGGGTTCGTGGGCAAGGCCCATCGCCATACCGGCAGTTTCATCTACCAGGTGGCCAAGGGAAGAGGCTACTCCATCATCAATGGCCAGCGTTTTGACTGGCAGGAGCGTGACATTTTCTGCGTGCCGTCCTGGGCCTGGCATGAGCATGTCAACGCCTCCCAGAGCGACGACGCCTGCCTGTTCTGTTTCAGCGACCTTCCGGTCATGGAAAAACTGGACCTGTACCGCGAGGAGGCGCTGGCCGACAACGGCGGCCACCAACCGGTGCTGCCACCCGCCTAGCCCGGGCCTGGAACATTACCCTGCTGTATTAACCTGGAGAATTTCGACCATGCGACTCGTAACCTATCGCGCCCATGTGAGTGCCGCCGCCCGACTGGGGGCCATCGTGGGCGATCTGGTGATTGATCTGCAGCACCTGGGCCAGCACTCGGGCCAGGCTCTGCCGGACAACATCCTCGACTTTATCGACCTGGGCCCCCATGCCGTGGCCTCGACGACGGCGCTGCTCGACAGCTGCGCAGGCAAGTGGCCGTCGGGCGTGGCTTTACCCTTGGTCAATGTCAAGCTGCTTGCGCCCATCCCGCGTCCGCGCAAGAACATCTTCGGCATCGGCCTGAACTATGTCGAGCACGTGGCGGAGTCCAGCCGCACGCTGGATACGTCCAAGGAGTTGCCTACGCAGCCGGTGATTTTTTCCAAACCGCCGACCACGGTGATCGGCCCGGGCGATGCCATCGAACACAACGCGGCCATTACCCGGCAGATGGACTGGGAGGTGGAGTTGGCGGTGATCATCGGCAGACGAGCCAAGTGTGTGGGCGAGGCCCAGGCGCTGGGCCACGTGTTTGGCTACACCGTGCTCAACGACATCAGTGCCCGTGACAACCGGCGCGCCGGGCAATGGATCTACTCCAAGGGGCAAGACACCTATGCACCACTGGGGCCGGTCATTGTCACCGCCGATGAGATCAGCGATCCGCACAACCTGAACCTGAGCCTCAAGGTCAATGGCGTGGAGAAGCAGAGCTCCAATACCCGCCATCTGTTGTTCAACATCCCCACGTTGATTGCGGATATCAGTGCCGGTATCACCCTGGAGCCGGGAGACATTATTGCCACCGGCACACCGGCGGGCGTAGGCGCCGGGCGTACGCCGCAAGAATGGTTGTGGCCGGGCGATGTGGTGGAGGCGTGGGTCGAACAGATCGGCACGCTACGCAATCCCGTGATCGCCGTAGGCGACGAACCCCGCCAGGGCAAGCAGCCGTAAGCACCGGGCCAACCCGGCGCGGTTGGCCCGACTCCTTCGCGCACAATCGGATGAACTGTCATGCTTGAACTACCCCGATTCAAGGCTGCAGCGGTACAGACAGCCCCTGTTTTCCTGGACACCGACGCCACTGTCGACAAAGTGATCCGCCTGATTGAGGAGGCCGCCGACAACGGCGCGCAACTGGTGGCGTTTCCCGAGGTTTTCGTGGCGGGTTATCCCTATTGGAACTGGATGGGCAGCCCGATTGAAGGCAGCCCATGGTTCGAGAAGCTTATGCGCTCGGCGATCGAGATTCCCGGCCCGGAGATCGCCAAGATTGCCCAGGCTGCGGCGCGCCATCACATCAATGTTGTCGTAGGCGTCAACGAGCGTAACAGCCAGGGTGTGGGCACGCTCTACAACACCCTGGTGACTATTTCCGATGAGGGGCGGATCCTTGGCCGGCACCGTAAGCTCGTACCGACCTGGGCCGAAAAACTGACCTGGGCGCCTGGCGATGCTTCGGCGCTGCGCGTCCACAGCACCACGGTGGGGCCCCTCGGCGCCTTGGCGTGTGGCGAGAACACCAACACCCTGGCACGGTTTGCCTTGATCGCCGATGGGGAGCTGGTGCATGTCGCCAGCTACATCTCCTTGCCCGTGGCGCCGTCCGACTACGACATGGCTGAGGCCATCAAAGTACGTGCGGCTGCGCACTGTTTCGAGGGCAAGCTGTTCACGGTCGTTTCATGCTCGACGGTCAGCGAAGAGATTATCCAGGCGCTCGAACCCGATTATCCCCAGGCGCGGGCCTTGCTCACCCGTCGCAACAGTGCCTTTTCCGCAATTCTCGGCCCGGACGGGCGGGTGATCGGCCAGCCGCTGATTGACGAGGAAGGCATTGTCTACGCCGAGATCGATCTGTCGCGCTGCATCCAGCCCCGGCAAATGCACGACATTGCCGGTCATTACAACCGCTTTGACATCTTCGATCTGCGTGTCAATCGCCGTCCGCAACAGTCGGCCCGTTTCGAGGACATCGGCGGCGTGGACGAACCATCAATCGAGCCCAATCAGGAGTTTCAACCATGACGACTTCCCGTTACTACCGGATCGGCCAAATCGTGCCAAGCTCCAACACCACCATGGAAACCGAGATCCCTGCGATCCTGCGCGCGCGGGAGCTGTTGGAGCCTGAACGTTTTACGTTTCACTCAAGTCGGATGCGGATGAAGCAGGTGACCCGGGATGAGCTGGCGGCCATGGATGCCGATAGTGACCGTTGTGCGCTGGAGCTATCCGATGCCCACGTCGATGTACTCGGCTATGCATGTCTGGTCGCAATCATGAGCATGGGGCATGGCTATCATCGCCTTTCTGAGCAGCGCCTTTACCAGCGCACCCTGGAAAACGGTTGCCCGGTGCCGGTGGTCACCAGCGCCGGGGCACTGGTGACTGGGTTGCAAGCGATCGGTGCGAAGAAGGTGGCCATCCTGACGCCCTACATGAAGCCTCTGACCAAACTGGTGATTGATTACATCGAGAGCGAGGGGATTGAAGTCGTGGACAGCATTTCGCTGGAAATTGCTGACAACCTGGAGGTCGGCCGGCAAGATCCCCGTGCCCCTATCGAGATCACCCGCAAGCTCAATACCAACGGCGTGGATGCCATTGTCGCTTCGGCATGTGTGCAGATGCCCTCGTTGCCCTCGATCCAGCCGATTGAGGATCGAACAGGATTGCCGGTGATTTCCTCCTCGGTGGCCACGACTTATCAGATGCTCAAGCGCCTGGGGCTGAAAACGGCCGTACCCGGTTTTGGCTCGTTGCTGTCCGGGAGGTATTGAGGCGTGTCGCGGGGCAGGGGTAATTCCCCCCCGCATGAGCCAAAGGAGATAGAATCGTCGCCGGTTCAGGCAGAGGACGAGGCGACGATTGGAATGGCTAGAACGAAGGCGTTTGTTGATAACTATTTGCCCGCATTACTCGGCCAGGCCTGGTATCTGGTCTCCACCCAGTTTCATGCAATCGTCGAGCAGCATGGGCTCTCGGTACTGGAGTGGCGGGTGCTGTCTACGTTGGCCAGTGATGGCGCCATGACTATTTCCGCGCTTGCCCAGACCACGGTAAGCAAGCAGCCTACCGTCACCCGGCTGCTGACCAGGCTTGAGGCACAGCGGTATGTCGAGCGTTCCACCAGCCTGGATGATCGCCGCTACACCCTGGTGCGTGTCACGCCTACGGGGCGACGTTTGGTTGGCGGCCTGGTTGCCCTGGCTGAGAAACACGAACGTGAGATTCTGGCCCCTTTCGAGGCGAAGAAAATCGAGGCCCTCAAGGAAGTCTTGCGTGAACTGATTGATCGGCATAGTCCGAGGAACTGAGCTGCTCTTTGGCTGGCGCCGGCTTGTCGGCGACTGTACTCTTTATTTCAATAAAGTTTATTAGTCCTTTAAGTTTTTATATGTTTTTCAAAACCTGATAGTGCATTAACTTTGTGCAATCGAAGTTGGCCGGTTTCTGGTTTGTGGATGTATAAGTGCTGAGGGCTTGAAATGATTAAGTGTGATACTGAGTCGCGCATCTGTTCAGTGGATGGCGAGGCGAGCGCCCTTGGCTTGGCTTCAGGCAGACAGCAAACCGGGTTTGTTGTGCACTATGTCGGCGATCCGATGTGCTCCTGGTGCTGGGGGATTTCTCCAGCCATTGCAGGCCTGGCTGCTTATTGTTCAGCACAAGGCATCGATTTTGTCTTGACAGTCGGCGGCCTTCGGGCGGGCGGTGGCGACCCATGGACTGAGCCCTTTAAAGCGTTCCTGAGAAAAGAGTGGGCGCATATCCAGCAAGTGACCGGCCAGCCTTTTGGCGGGGACTTATTGGCAAGAGATACGTTTAATTACGATACCGAACCGTCCTGCCGCGCGGTAGTCACTGCCGCGATGATGATTAAATTGCAGGAACTTGAAACGTTCACCGCGTTGGATTTCTTCAGGGCAGTTCAATATAAGTTTTATGTTGAAGGCCAAGACCCTACGCAACCGACGTTTTATCAGAGTGTCTGTGGCGACCTGGGTTTGAGCTTTTCCGAATTCGCGTTGCTGTTCGACTCGCCCATGATGAAACGACGGGTGGAGCAGGAGTTCAAGAGTTGCCGCAGTTGGGGCGTCAATGCATTTCCCAGCATCCTGGTTGAACGAAAAGGATCGCGGGCGCTGCTTGCCGTCGGTGAAGTTTCCCAAGCCCAGTTGATTGCTCGCTTGGAAGAAACCATGCGTCGTGCCAAATAAGAGTCTGTGACGTTCTATCAAGCCTTTTAAAACCGCTGCATCTGATTGTGGAGATTTATATGCCAGTTGAAAAAACGTTATATGTCGCGCATGCCCAGGCGAGTGGCGGCAGAGAAGGGCGAGTATTCACGGCGGACCGGGTTCTGGATGTGAAGCTGACAATGCCCAAAACCTTGGGTGGGGACGGGGCGGCGGGCAGCAACCCGGAGCAGTTGTTTGCTGCGGGCTATTCGGCCTGTTTCTTGGGCGCGCTCGGTTTTGTGGCGGCAAACGAAAAGGTGAAGCTGCCTGTCGAAACGGTCATTGATGGTTATGTGGGCATTGGTCCTATTCCCAGTGGATTTGGCATTGAGGTCGAACTGAAGATCTCGATACCCGGTTTGCCCCGCAATGTTGCCGAGCGCCTGGTTGAGAAGGCTCACATCGTGTGCCCCTATTCAAATGCGACACAAGGCAATATCAAGGTGACCTTGACGCTTGTCTGACACCCCTTCTCCAGACTGTCGCTTCGATGGTGACTGCAAGTCTTCCCCTCCTTAAATAAAGCGACCCGGTTTTTTACCGGGTCGTATTGAGTCACTGATTGTGGCAGGCCGCCTGGATCACTCATTCCCCCCTCGTCTCACCACGGCCCGGCTGCGGAACTGAAGAGCGCATTCGATTGTTCTGAATTCGCAAACACTGTAGTCGCTGAGAAGAGAATTGTTGGTGCAATGGGGGGCTTGTAGCCTGACATGCAACCAAACCGCTGTGATTTGTCGGGTGAGGCCCGAGGATGGTTCAGTAACGCTGGCTCCGGAGCCTTACTTTTTTTCGCAGAATTGGCTTCTAATAACAATAAGGAAGGCCAGCATGAGTATTCGAGCGTGGGTATGTGCGGCAACTTTGTTCACCCCCATCCTGGGAGTTAATGCGGTATTCCCGTTAATGGCATTCGCAGCGCAGGACCCTATGGGCTCGTTAGTCCGTGGAACCTTCGGTGACAGCCTTGAGCGCGAACATGGCATTAAGGTCTACGGCTGGGGACAGATTGGCGTGAGCTACAACAACAACGGCACGGATGACGTCAGCAAACAAAGCTTTTTCACCTCTGACGAAGGCATCAACCTCAACCAGTTCGCCTTAGCGGTGGAAAAGAAGCCCAAAAGTAATGTGCTGGGTCGTGTCGGACCGTTTCCGGGGAACATGCCGCAAGAGGCTGACTGGGGCTTTAATGTCACGGCGCTTTATGGCAAGGACGCACGCTACTTCAAGACCTACGGCTGGGACGAGGATCTGAATGCCAATCGTGGCAACAAGCCTGAAGATGAAGCCTTTACCGTCGCTCAAGCCTATCTTGATTTTTACTTCCCGGTGCTCGGTGGTTCCGACCTGATGATCGGGATTTTCCATACGCCGCTGGAAAATGAAATCGGCTTTGCATTGCCATCCCCGGCGCCGAGCGACTTCTACTCCCACACCTATTCCTTTATGCACGGCCCAGCCAAGCATGCCGGCGCACTTTACTCGTTCAAGCTGCCATCGGCCCCAGGGGAAAGTATGTTGGGTTTTGAATTGGGGGTGGTCCAGGGCTGGAACAACCTGCAGGACCCCAACGGTGATCCTGATGTCATTGCAAATGTGCGCTGGCGTTCAGCGGATTTCAGTACTTGGATCGATTGGGAAAACATCTACGGCAATGGTGCCGGTGATAGTTTTGCCGACTGCGGTTGTGGCTCGCCGTTGCCAGCCGGTACCCAAGATGACAACTACAAGCGCCTGGCTTCTTACTTGACACTCTCGCAGGTGCTCGATCCGAACAATCGTGTGGCACTTGAGTTGAACTACGGTAAACAGGAGCAGGGCGCCTTCGCCAGGTTCGCCAACAAGAAAGATGCCACCTGGTATGGGGCCGACATTAACTGGTACCACACGCTCAGCGAAAACCTGATGTGGAACAGCCGAGCCGAGTGGTTTTACACCGACGCGCCTGTACACGTGATGATGGCAAATATTGACCCGCAGACCGGGATTCCCGACCCGACGTGGGGCAGCTTCTACGGTGTAACCACCAACTTGGCCTGGACGCCGACACCCAATGTACGTTTGAGACCGGAGCTGCGCTACGACCTTCATTCCGGGCCCGGGCGCGATGCCTACGCTGACGGGGAAAAGAACTCGCAACTGGTCGCATCCTTCGACATCAGCTTTTTTTTCTAAACCGCTCACTTTCGCAAGGCACCTGATCCTGCGTGTTGGCATGACCCACACGCTGCGTTTTTGAGCGCCCGCACTTTGTTGATTCGCAGCCGTTTTGGAGTACGACATGGCAGACAATAATGATAAAAATCTGTTTGGCCGAGACTTTTCGCGCCGTGATTTCCTGCGCACTACCGGCGCTGCCGCGGGTGGGGCGATGTTGGCGAGCATGCCATTCACCTTCGCCCTGGGCAGTGAGCGGGTCATCAAACTTGGTTATGTCAGCCCACAAACCGGCCCATTGGCGCCCTTTGCGGCGGCCGATAACTACATCATCGAATCGCTCAAGCAGGTGTTGAAAAATACGATCGATGTCTCCGGCAAGACGTATCGTCTGGAGGTTCTCGTCAAGGACAGCCAATCCAACCCCAACCGTGCGGCAGAGGTGGCCAGTGAGCTGATTCTGTCGGATCAGGTGGATCTGATGTTGGTGTCATCAACGCCGGAAACCACCAATCCGGTCTCTGACCAATGTGAGATCAACGAAGTCCCCTGTATTTCCACGGTCGCCCCGTGGCAGCCGTGGTTCTTTACCCGTGGCGGTAAGCTGGATCAAGGGTTCGAGTGGACCTATCACTTTTTCTGGGGGCTGGAAGATGTGATCGGTACTTACACCTCGATGTGGAGTGGCATGCAGACCAACAAAGTCATCGGCGGTCTGTTCCCCAACGATGGCGACGGTAATGCCTGGGGTGACGCCAAGTTGGGCTTTCCACCGGTGTTGGCACAGAAGGGCTTCCAACTCATCGATCCAGGGCGTTTTCAAAGCCTGACGGATGATTTTTCGGCGCAGATCGCTGCGTTCAAAAAAGCCAACGTTGAAATCGTGACGGGGGTGGTCATTCCACCCGACCTGAGCACCTTCTGGACGCAGGCTCGTCAGCAAGGTTTCAAGCCCAAAGCGTTGTCGGTCGGCAAGGCACTGTTGTTTCCCACGGCGGTCGAGGCGCTGGGCAAGGCCGGTAACAATCTGTCGACCGAAATCTGGTGGAGTCCGACGCATCCGTTCAGCTCTTCGTTGACTGGCGCCAGTGCCGGGCAGTTGGCTCAGGATTTTACCCAGGCCACGGGAAAACAATGGACGCAACCACTGGGTTTCGTGCATGCCCTGTTCGAGCTGGCAGTGGACATCCTCAAGCGCACTGAGGAGATCGGTAACCCGCGCGCGGTCCGTGATGCCCTGGTCAAGACCAACCTCAACACCGTGGTCGGGCCGATCAATTGGCAGGGTGGACCGGTGAAGAACGTCGCCAAGACTCCGTTGGTCAGCGGCCAGTGGCGCTTGGGCAAGGACAACACCTACGACCTGATCGTGACCAGCAATGCCACTGCACCGGGCATCCCGTTGGGCGGCGAAATGCAGGCCATTACGTACTAATCGCTCCAACAAAAGCGGGTGCGCCATGCAACAGCCACTTCTACACATGAACGACGTGAACAAAAGCTACGGTGCGGTGAAGGTGACGGACGCGATGAGCCTGACCCTACAGCCGGGTGAGGCCCTTGGCATCATCGGTCCCAACGGTGCAGGTAAAAGTACTCTGTTCAACTTGATTGCCGGCGGCGTAGCGGCCGACAGCGGGACGATCCATTTCGAAGGCCGTAACGTTACCCGTGAGCCAGTGTTCAAACGGTGCCACCAAGGTATTGGCCGCTCCCACCAGATCCCGCATCCGTTCGTAAAAATGACGGTGTTCGAGAATTTGCTGGTCGGTGCCACCTTCGGTGGGCGATTGAAGTCCAAGGACGCCAACCTAGAGTGTGCGCAGATCCTGGAGCTGACGGGGCTGATACACAAGGCCAACGTGATGGCCGGATCACTGACATTGCTCGATCGCAAACGCCTGGAAATGGCCCGCGCCTTGTCGACTCGGCCGCGGTTGCTGTTACTCGATGAAATCGCCGGTGGACTGACCGAACCGGAATGCCTGGCGTTGGTGGAAACCATTCAGGGCATTCACAAGGCCGGCATCGCCATCATCTGGATCGAACATATCGTGCATGCGTTGCTGGCGGTGGTCAGCCGTCTGGTCGTGATCAACTTCGGCGCCAAGCTGGCCGAAGGGGAGCCGCGTAGCGTGATGGCCGATCCCCTGGTCCAGAACATCTATATGGGCATCGGGAGCTGAAATATGCCGGTCTCTTCAAACTTGCTGTGCGTCGAAAAACTCTGTGCCGGTTACGGCGACTTTCAAGCGCTGTTCGAGATCAGCATGACCCTGGAACAAGGCGAAACCGTGGCGATCATCGGATCGAACGGTGCGGGCAAGTCGACATTCCTGCGGTCGCTGGCCGGACTTATCAAGAATCACCCCGGCGCCATTAGGTTCAAGGATCAGGCCATCGGGGATCTGGCGGCGAATCAGGTGCTTGAACGTGGGATTGCCCTGGTGCCGGAAGGTAGAAAGCTGTTCTCGTCATTGAGCGTCGAGGAAAACCTGTTGATCGGTGCCTACAGCCGGCGTCCCGGCCCCTGGACGCTGGCACGGATTTATCAATTGTTCCCGGTGCTGGAGCCGCTGCGCGAGCGTCCCGGTACAGCACTGTCCGGCGGCCAGCAGCAAATGGTTGCGATTGGCCGGGGCTTGATGGCCAACCCCTCTCTGCTGTTGTGCGACGAGATCAGCCTGGGCCTGGCGCCGACGACTATCAAGGACATCTATGCGGCGTTGCCCTCGATCAAGGCTGACGGCACCACGGTGATCCTGGTGGAGCAGGACATCAATCAGGCGCTGAGTGTCTGCGACCGCTTCTATTGCTTCCAGGAAGGGCGCGTATCCCTGACCGGCCGCCCTGCAGAGGCGGACACCGCACAAATCAAAACCGCGTATTTCGGGATCTAGTTATGGAATGGCTCAATGCTCTGCTTCAAGGTGTGTTGCTGGGTGGCCTCTATGCGATGTTTGCAGTTGGGCTGTCGTTGATGTTCGGCATCATGCGCCTGGTCAATATCGCCCATGGCGACTTCATCGTACTGGCCTCGTACCTGGCGCTGCTGGTGGTCAATCATCTGGGGTTCAGCCCCCTGGCGAGCTTGCTGATCGTGGTGCCCTTGATGTTCTGTTTCGGCTATCTGCTACAGCGGTTGTTGCTTAACAGGACGCTCGGCCAAGATATTCTGCCGCCGTTGCTGGTGACCTTTGGCTTGTCGATTATCTTGCAGAACATGCTGCTGGAGTTTTTCAGTGCCGACAGCCAGAAGCTGTCCCAGGGCGACCTGGACGTCGCCAGTGTCAGTGTGGGCGGATTGAGCCTGGGGGTGATGCCGCTCATCGTGTTTTGCAGCGCCTTGTTGATCATTGGCGGCTTGCAGTTGCTGTTCTACAGGACTGCACTCGGTCGAGCGTTTCGTGCCACCTCTGATGATCAGCAAACGGCACGTCTGATGGGGGTCAACAACGCGCATATTTTTGGCCTGGCCATGGCGCTGGCCATGGCAGTGGTGTCGATTGCCGGGGTCTTTCTGGCGGTTCGCACCAGTTTCGACCCCACGGTAGGGCCGGCGCGGCTGTTGTATGGTTTTGAAGCGGTGATCATCGGCGGGTTGGGTAGCCTATGGGGCACCCTGGCCGGCGGGGTGATTCTCGGCGTGGCTCAGACTCTGGGCGCCAAAATCGATCCTGGTTGGCAAATCCTTGCCGGCCATCTTGTGTTTCTGCTGATCCTGGTCGTGCGCCCGCGTGGCCTGTTCCCCCGGAGTGTCGACTGATGAATGCCCTGAATGATTCTGCGCCGGACTATCGAGTGCAAAGAAACTCCACCAGCAGCCTCATCGGGCTGTCCCTGCTGGGCATCTTTGTTGTGGTGTTGATCAGTGCGCCGTTCTGGGCCGACCGATCTAGCCTGCGACTGATCATCGAGTTCGCCTATTACCTGGCGCTGGCGCAAATGTGGAATCTGCTGGCCGGTTACGCAGGCCTGGTCTCGGTCGGGCAGCAGGCGTTCGTTGGTCTCGGCGGCTATATGTTGTTTATGTTGTCCATGCACGCTGGTGTGCCGCCACTGTTCGCGGTTCTGCTCTCGGGGGTGTTGGTCGCCTTGCTGGCAATTCCCACGGCGTTGATCGTATTTCGGCTGCGCGGCGCCTATTTCGCGATCGGTACCTGGGTGGTGGCAGAAGCCTTTCGCTTGGGGTTGGCGCAGATAAGCCTTTTCGGTGGGGGCTCCGGGCAAAGCCTGTCCGCGTCCATCGTGCGGCAGATCGGCAGCGATAGGGAGGAGCGCGAGATGCTGATCTACTTCACCGCGCTGGCCATTGCGCTGGCTGCGGTGGCGGTGGTGTTCTTTATGCTGCGTTCCCGGCAGGGCCTGGCCTTGGCCTCAATTCGTGATTCCGAGCCGGCATCCGGCAGCCTGGGGGTCAATACCTTCCGGGTCAAGCTGATGGTGTATGTGTTGGCTGCAGGTTGCACGGGCGTGATCGGGGCCCTGATCTTTCTGCAGAAACTGCGCATTTCACCGGACGCCGCGTTCAGCCTGCAGGACTGGACAGCGGTGGTGATCTTTATCGTCATTATTGGCGGCATCGGCACCCTGGAAGGGCCCTTGATCGGTACGCTGATTTACTTTCTATTACGTGGCTGCCTGGCGCAATACGGAGCCCTCTATATGATTATCCTGGGCCTGGTTGCAGTGGTGATGATGCTCAAGGCGCCGCAAGGCGTGTGGGGGGTGATCAGCGAACGCTTGGGCTGGCAGGTTTTCCCGATGCAGCGGCGCTTATCTGTCCGGGGTCGCCCGTAGCAGGTTGTCAGGGATGTGGAGTGCGAGGGATCGAAAGGCTAACCTCGCAGCTCCTATAAGAACAAAAACATCCAGAGAACTTGCCTTATGGACCGTTTACTCAGTGTCGAAGCCTTTGTGCGTGTTGCCGAAACCGGAAACTTCGCCAAGGCTGCTCAGCAACTGGGGGTGACCCGCTCGGTCATCACCCATCGCATTCAACAGTTGGAGCAGTTCATCAATGCGCCGCTGTTCCATCGCAGTACACGGCATGTCCGGCTCTCTGATGTGGGCGAGACGTACTACAAGGAATGTGCGGACATGGTCGCGAGTTTCAACTCGCTGACCGAACACATGCGTGAGTTGCGCGCCAAGCCCACCGGGAAATTGCGCGTGCAGATGTTGCCTGGCTTTGCCATCGGTCATTTTGGCAGGCTGTTGGCCGAGTTCACGCGGTTGTACCCGGACATTGAGGTCGACGTCATCGTCAACGATCGGGTAGTGGACCCGATTGAAGAGGGCTTCGATGTGGCGTTCCAGATGTTCCCGCCGATGGCCGAGACGCTGATCGAGCGCAAGCTGTTCAGCGTCCGCCGATTGTTCTGTATGTCACCCGATTATGCCGCCGAGTTCGGTGTGCCCAAGCACCCGCAAGAGCTGTTGCAACACAAGATCGCGTTGTATGAAGGCTACCCGTCACGCAACCGCTGGATCTTCACGGGTGATAGCGAGCAAGTGGAGCTGAGCCTGCCGGGGCAGGTACGTTCGAATTCGGTTCATCTACTGCGCGACTATGCGGCGACCGGGGTGTGCATTGTCTGCTTGCCGACACTGGTGGCAAGTGATGACCTGCTCAGTGGCCGGTTGATTCCTGTCTTGCCTGAGTATGCGCTGTCATCCTTCAATTTTTCGGCGGTCTATCCGGCCACCCAGCGCCGGGCCTTGAAGGTGCGCACACTGATCGATTTTCTGGTGGAAAGCTTCGGTGGCGAACCCTGCTGGGACAAGCCTTTGCTGGAACGTGGCTGGGTCTGTTGAACGAGGCGTAAGCGGGGCATTGTTCGCGTTTCGCAAACACTGTTGTCGTCGACCCTGTCATTGTTCCCCAGGGATGTGCGACGTATTGTTGGCTCACTGTTACTACAACAAGACGGTGAAAACCATGGGTAGCGCTGCAATCGAAACAGTCTTCGGCTCGCTGGACAATTACTGCAAAGGGTCGGTTGAAATTATCAGTGGCCAGGCCAGTCATTACGCCTTTTCGAATATTTTCGAGGTGGCAGAAAAATCCCTCCCCTATGAAAAAGTTGTCGTCGGTCTCAATCTCGATTACGTCATTGAGACGCTGCGTGCCGAAGGTCAGTCGCCTTGGTTCACGGCAGCCCATGATGAATTCGCCATTGTCATGGACGGCGAAGTCCGGGTGGATTTCCTCAAGCTCGATGTGCCGTTGCAAGCAGGCGAGGGCACGCGGTTGGCCGGTGAGCTGCCGGCCGGCAAACCGATGGGCTATGTGCAGCTCAGTCGTGGCCACCAGTGCGTGTTGCCGGCAGGCACGGCGTATCGCTTCGATAGCAGCCGCCCGGGCGTGATTCTGCAGCAGACCATCAAAGGGCCGTTGTCGGTCGAGAAATGGGCAGACATCTGCTTGCGGTGATCAACGCTGTTGCCTTGTGACAAGAACCATCAGAAAAACAAGAGGAGTCCCGTCATGGCCATGCTTGAAAATGCTGCCGATACCCCATCCTTTGCCGACGACGAAGTCCAGGTCAGCGTTCCCCATCCTGTCACCGGTTATTGTGCGTTCCAGCTCGGTGCCTTCGAACTGTCGCGCGATGAGTACTTTGCCCGTATCACCTGGCCTGCCAAAGGTCAGACCCGTTCACATCTGATGCCGATCGATGCCTTTTTGCGCGCCATGATGCGAGACGTGGCCTGGGGTTTCTTCTACGGCTGGGTCAATTTCGACCATGTCATCGGCACCCGCAATTACTACGGAAAAGTCGACCTGTACGCTGGCACGTTCAATGGCACGCTGAAGGCCGCAGGCGTCAATTACACTGAAAACTTTGAAACGCCGCTGATCATGGCGACCTTCAAGGCCATCCTGCGGGACTGGACCAATGCCACCTTCGATCCGTTCGCGGCACCGGAAGAAACCGGCACGGCATTCGGTCGCAAGAACGGCGACAACATCGAAGCCATCGATCGTTTTCGCATCGCCACCAAGCGCATGCCCGGGCTGAAGGATGATTCGCCGCTACGTAACGATTTGCCGATCAATCGCCAGTTTATCGACGTGGCTCAGGATGAGCCGCACGTTCATGCTGCTGAGGGTTTCGAAGGCGAGTTGCACGCCTTCAGCCTGTTCAAGTACCTGTCGCGTTCCGATGTCACCTGGAATCCGTCAGTGACCTCGGTGTGCAAGGCCAGCCTGTTCTGCCCGACCACCGAAGAATTCATCCTGCCGATATTCCATGGCAATGATCGCGTCGAGTGGTTCCTGCAGCTATCCGATGAGATTCTCTGGGACGTGGGTGACAAGGCGGACGGCAATCCACGCGCGCGCATTACCATGCGTGCCGGCGACATCTGCGCCATGCCGGCAGACATTCGTCACCAGGGCTATTCGACCAAGCGCTCAATGTTGCTGGTGTGGGAAAACGCGACACCGAACTTGCCGCAACGCTACGAAAGCGGCGAGCTCAAGCCTTACCCGATCGAGTTCTAAGACTGCGCGCCATGCCCGGCGTCCGCCGGGCGATGCCCTCCAGAATCAAGTTGCTAGACGCTGTGCCATTGGCGCGGTGAGAGGAAAGTATTATGCAAAATCAGCTCTATATTGATGGCCGATTCGTGGATGCGGTCGCCGGCGGTACGATTGACGTGGTGTCGCCCCATGACGGTTCGTTGATTACTCGCGTGGCTGGCGCCGAAGCTGCGGACGTCGAGCTTGCGGTCGCCGCGGCCAAGCGTGCGTTTCCTGCCTGGCAGGCGCTGGGGGCTGCCGAGCGCGGGCGCTTGTTGCTCAAACTGGCGGACAGGATCGAGGAGTGCGGTGAAGAACTGGCGCAGTTGGAGTCCCTGAACACCGGGCACCCCATTCGTGATTCGCGCAACCTCGACGTGCCTCGCACGGCAGCCTGTTTCCGCTATTTCGGGGGGATGGCCGACAAGATCGAAGGCGCGGTGATTCCGGTGGATGCCGGGTTCCTCAATTACGTGCAGCGCAAGCCGATTGGGGTGGTCGGGCAGATCGTGCCGTGGAACTTTCCGCTGATGTTCACCAGCTGGAAAATGGGCCCGGCCTTGGCTGCCGGGAACACGGTGGTCATCAAGCCTTCTGAAATCACGCCGCTGTCGACCTTGCGCATCGTTGAGCTAATGGCCGAAGTGGGCTTCCCAAAGGGCGTGGTTAACGTCGTACCGGGTTACGGGTATACCGCCGGCCAGGCGTTGGCGGAGCATTGCGATGTCGGCAAGATTGCCTTTACGGGGTCGACCGTGACCGGGCGCCGGATCGTTGAAGCGTCAAAGGGAAACCTCAAGCGTATTCAACTGGAGCTGGGGGGGAAGGGCGCCAATATCGTGTTTGAAGATGCCAATCTGGAAGCGGCCGTCAACGGCGCCGCCTGGGCGATCTTTCACAACCAGGGCCAGGCCTGCATTGCCGGCTCACGGTTGATTCTGCATAAAGACATTGCTGATCAGTTTCTTGAACGGTTTATCGCGCTGGCCAAATCCATCCGCCTCGGCGACCCGATGGACCCCGAGACTGAAATGGGGCCGCTGACGTCGGCACTGCACCGCGACCGCGTGTTGGCCTACGTCGATATCGCCATAGAGCAGGGCGGCAAAATCCTCGCGGGTGGAAAGGCGCCAGACAACCCCGCCTTGGCCAACGGCTTCTATGTGGAGCCGACCGTTATCGAGGCCTCGCCCGACGACCGAGTGTGCCAGGAGGAGGTTTTCGGCCCCTTCGTCACGGTGGTGCGTTTCAGCACCGATGAAGAGGCGCTGGCCATCGCCAACAGCACCGAGTACGGCCTGGGAAGCGGCTTGTGGACGCAGAATCTGACCCGAGCCCATAAAATGGCCAATGCCATCCACGCCGGTATGTGCTGGATCAACTGCTATAAGCGCGTCAGCCCCGGTAGCCCTTTTGGGGGTGTCGGTCAGTCGGGGTACGGCCGAGAAATGGGTTTTGAAGCGATCCATGATTACACCGAAGCCCGTTCGGTGTGGGTCAACATCGACGCCAAAATCGTCCCGCATTTCAAGCGCTGAGGCCTGCCATGAATCCTTTTGTATACCAAAGCCTGCCGACCCGTGTGGTGTTCGGTTGGGGCAAACTCTCGGCATTGGCGCAAGAAATCGAGCGCCTGGGGGCCAGGCGCGCGCTGATTCTCACCACGCCTGAACAACAGGGGCTGGGTGAGCAGGTTGCGGCGTTGCTCGGTGAACGTGCGGCTGGCGTCTATCCCAAAGCGGTGATGCATGTGCCGCTGGAGGTGGCGCAAGCGGCCCGTATCGAAGCGGCTCGCCTTGATGCCGATTGCTGCGTGGCCATTGGCGGCGGTTCGACCATTGGCTTGGGCAAGGCGATTGCGATGGAGTCGGGATTGCCGATTGTCGCAGTGCCGACGACTTACGCAGGTTCGGAAATGACCCCGATTTATGGGCTGACCGAAAACCGCTTGAAGAAGACCGGGCGCGATCCCAGGGTTTTACCCAAGACCGTCATCTACGACCCACAACTGACGCTGACCCTGCCAGCACAGATCTCTGCATGCTCCGGGATGAACGCCATGGCCCATGCGGTGGAAGCCCTGTATGCCGAGGACGCTAACCCGATCATCGGCTTTATGGCCGAGGAGTCCATTCGTTCCCTGGCGCAGGCCTTGCCGGGCGTGGTCAAGGATCCTACTGACCCACACGCCCGCGGCCAGGCGCTGTATGGGGCATGGTTGGCCGGTATTTGCCTGGGTTCGGTGGGGATGGCCCTGCACCATAAGCTTTGCCATACCCTGGGTGGGACATTCAACCTGCCCCATGCTCAGGCCCACGCGATCGTCCTGCCCCATGCCGCGCATTACAACCGCGAGGCGGCGGCCGGGCCTTTACAGCGTGCCGCCCGTGCCTTGGGGGGAAGTGAGGCCGCAGAGGTGGGGCCACTGCTGTACGCCTTGAACCAGCAACTGGGGATCCCCCTGGCCTTGGCCGAGATCGGCCTGCCCGAGCACGGGCCGGCGCAAGCGGCGCAAATCGCCTGTGCCAGCCCGTACTACAATCCGCGACCGTTCGAGCGCCAGCCCATCGAGGCGCTACTGGTGCGTGCCAGGGACGGGCTGGCGCCCGCCGATTGATCATCGGCGGCGTTTTCTCAGGCATTTCGGAGTAAGCACAATGAGCGATCACAACACCCATATTGAGGCGCAGATTTCCCGACAGGTGCTGAGCAGTTTCGACAAGACACCCGATGCGCGCCTCAAACAGATCATGCACAGCCTTGTTCGCCATGTGCATGGGTTTGTCCGCGACGTTGAACTGACCGAGCGCGAATGGCTGGACGGTATCCGTTTCCTCACGGAAACCGGGCACAAGTGCGATGGCCTGGTGCGCCAGGAATTCATTCTGTTGTCCGATACCCTCGGTGTGTCGATGCTGGTCGATGCGATCAACCACCGACACAGCGCCGATGCCACGCAAACCACGGTTTTTGGGCCGTTCTACATCGAGGGCATGCCTGAGCGGGCCTTCGGCGAAAACATGGCGTTCACCCCAGGCGAAGCGGCGCTGGTGCGCGGGCGGGTGGTGGACGTGCATGGCAACCCCCTGGCCGACGCCGTGCTCGATGTGTGGCAGACGGCTGAAAACGGTATGTATTCCGGCCAGGACCCGGCACAGCCCGTGGGCAACCTGCGCGGTTGTTATCGCAGCAATGGCGACGGTTACTTTGCGATCCGTACCATCGTTCCGGTGTGCTATCCGATTCCCACCGATGGTCCCGTCGGCCGCATGCTCAAGGCCACCAACCGCCACCCATGGCGCCCTGCGCACCTGCACTTCATGATTGAGAAACCGGGCTATCGCCCACTGGTTACCCACTTGTTCAATCGGGATGATCCGTACCTGGAGTCTGACGCGGTGTTTGGCGTCAAACAGTCATTGCAGGTGATCTATGAAGAGCGGGTGACCCATGACGACCTGTCCTCCAGCCTGGGGATCGCGCTGCCGTTCAAGCGTGCGAGTTATGAGTTCGTCATGGAGGCGGAGTAAGCCATGGGGCAGTTTTTTGCGATATTCGCCTCTGACCACCCCGACTCCCTGGCCTTGCGTCAGCGATTGCGCCCCAGTCATCAAGCGCACTTGCGGGCAAGCCAGGGCCATCGGGTGGTGGTGCGGTTTGGCGGCCCGACCCTTGATGAGGGCGGAGCCAACATGAACGGCACGTTATTGATCATCGAGGCGGGCAGCCTGGCCGACGTAAAAGCGTTCATCCAGGACGACCCTTATGTTCGGTCCGGGTTGTTTGCCTCTGTGCATATCCGCCCTTGGCGTTGGAGCTTGGGCAACCCACAACCACAGGACCTGGCATGACAACCATCACGTTGTGCCGACTGGAGGACATTGCCGATGGCGGCGCCCTGGGCTTGCCCGAGCATCAGCATCTGCACCCCTCGGGGCTGGTTGCGGTGCGCCAGGGGATGGACGTGTGGGTATACATCAATCGCTGCCCGCATTTCTCGGTTCCGCTCAACTATCACCCGCAAGAGTTCTGTACCTATCGAGGAAAAATCCTGATGTGTGCTCATCACAGCGCGATGTTTCGGTTTGAGGATGGCGGCTGTATTGATGGGCCCTGCAAAGGGGCACAACTGGCACCTGTGTCGGTGCGCCGGGTGGGCGATCGAGTGGTTCTGGATATCTGAGCGCGTCTCCCAAATGGCGAGAGGGCCCGTTTCGAGCAATACAACCAACAATAATAAGGTGAACTCATGAGTAATCTTCCGCGGTTTTTTCTGCTGTTGTTCCTCTCGCTGGTGTCGCTGGCCAGCCAGGCAGAAGAGGCGAAACGGCCCAACGTCTTGCTGATTGTTGCTGACGACCTGGGCTTTTCCGACACCCAACCCTTTGGGGGTGAAATCGCCACGCCGAGCTTGCAGCAGTTGGCGCAGGAGGGGGTACGCCTGGGGGATTTCTATGCGGGGCCGACCTGCTCGTTGAGCCGGGCCATGTTGTTGTCCGGCGTCGATAACCATCAGGCAGGGTTTGGCACGATGGCCGAATACCTGCAACCGGAGCAGAAGGGCAAACCCGGGTACGAAGGTGTGCTGAACCGCAGCGTGGTGACGGTGGCGGAGTTACTCAAAGACGCCGGTTACAACACCTTTATGAGTGGCAAGTGGCACCTGGGCGCCACCGCACAGAGCAATGCCGCCGCCCGTGGGTTTGAACGGTCCTTTACCCTGATGCCCGGTGGCGCCAGCCACATGGACAAGAGCCAGATGTTCCCGGGGAACTATAAGGCCCGGTACCAGGAGGATGGCAAGGAGGCGACGATTCCCGAGCCGTTCTACTCCAGCGATTTCTACACGGATAAGCTGCTGGGCTATCTTGAGCGCGACCGCCAGGCAGACAAGCCGTTCTTCGCCTACCTGGCCTTTACCGCACCGCACTGGCCCCTGCAGGCGCCTGACGCCTACCTGGCCAAGTACAAGGGGGACTACGCCCAGGGTTATGAAGTGCTACGCCAGCAGCGCCTGGCCAGAATGATCGAGATGGGAGTGGTGCCTGCGGGGACTACGGCCAATGATCCGTTCAAGGACAAACTGCCAGCCTGGGAGGACCTGACCGAGGCGCAACGCCAGGAACAGACCAAGGCCATGCAGATTTATGCGGCAATGGTCGACAACATGGACCACAACATTGGCCGTGTACTTGAGTACCTGCGCACAAAAGGCGAGTTGGATAACACCTTCATTTTATTCATGTCTGATAACGGCCCAGAGTCGGCGACCCCCGAGTCCCTGGGGACAACGGCTGACCGTGATGGGATCCGGGAGTGGGTGGACACGACGTTCGATAACAGCCCGCAAAACATGGGGCGAAAAGGCTCCTACGTGACACTGGGGCCACGCTGGGCGCAGGTCAGCGCGACGCCATTTCCCTATTTCAAGGGCTTCACTGCCAACGGCGGGATCCATGTGCCGGCAATCGTGCGTTATCCGGCGCTCACCGCAAAAGGCACGATCAATCGGCAGGTCCTGCATGCCAAGGACTTCTTGCCGACCGTTCTTGAGCTGGCGCAAGTGAGTTACCCCAAGCACTACCAGGGCGCTGTGGTGTTGCCCTTGCAGGGGCGTTCGATGCTGGCAGCGCTTCAGGGCCGCGAGCAGGCGCCACGGGTACTGGGCTGGGAGTTCAACGGTCGACGGGCGTTGTACAACGGGCAATGGGTGGTGCAGCTACAGGCGCCGCCTTACGGCAGTGGCCGTTGGGAGTTGTATGACCGGCAGCGCGATCTGACGTTGGCCAACGACCTCGCGCAGGACAACCCGAAGAAGGTCGCTGAACTCTCTGTCGACTGGGACCGCTACGCCCGGGACAGTGGAGTGGTTCCGGCGCCGATACGCTTCAAGTACGGCCAGATGTTCTGCCTTTTCGAACACTGTATTCAGTGAACCCCGTCTAAGCAGGCGCGCTTTGACCGGCGCGTCTTTCTCTTTGTAGAGGCCGCAGATCCGCCTGGTTGTTCTGGCGGGCGCTGACGGCTATCCAAGAAAAATAAAAAAGAGAACCTGAAGATGTTGGCAACCGTGATGTCTAGACCCTCTTCCAACCTGGTGTTGGGCAGTAGCCTCATCGGGCTGGCACCGTCACTTTTGCTCCTGGCCGATATTGCGCTGGGCAACCCCTTGGAACAACAGCGCCCGTTGCGCCCGGGGCTGCCGCGCTGGATGGAGGATTATCGTTTTCTCGAGGATGAGCGTAAGCAGACTGATCCGTTTGATGCGTTACGTTTTCATCGCCTGTCCGAATCTTCCTGGCTGCAAACGGGTGGCGAAATCCGTTATCGGGCCGATTCTGTTGAAAAGCCGTTTTTTGGCTTGCGCGGCAGCAATGACGACTCCGTGTTGATGCAGCGCCTGCAAGCCCATGCTGACGTGCATCTGTTTGACGGGGGATTGCGTATTTTTACTCAGGTGCAAAATACGCGGGCCTGGGGCAAGGACTCGCCGTCGCCGACAGATGAAAGCCGCAACGATATACAGCAGGCCTTCATGGATGGCCGCTTCGAGCTTGGTGGTAGCGCATTGACGGCTCGGCTCGGGCGCCAGGAAATGGCGTACGGCGCCCAGGCATTTGTCACTTACCGGGAAACGCCGAATGTGCGGCAGGCCTTTGATGGCTTGCGCCTGAGCATTGAATGGACAGAGCGTACCCGGCTGGATGCTTTTGCCGTCCGTCCAGTCAGGATTGGCAAAGACGCTTTCGACGATGGGTCGAACAATCAAGTCAAATTCTACGGCCTCTACGGCACGTTACCCTTGTCGTCGCAATGGAACATGGATCTCTACGCTTTCGGGCTGGAAACCGCGCGCAGAACCTTGGCCGGGCTGACGGGCCCAGAGCAGCGCTACACATTCGGCACAAGGGTCTTCGGAAAAAGCGGTGCGCTGGACTGGAGCTGGGACTTGGCAGGGCAATCTGGCACGCTGGCCGCAGGGCGTATACGCGCCTGGGGGGGTTCTACAGACAGTGGCTACAACTTTTCCTCTGCCTGGCGCCCGCGCCTGGGATTGCGGGTCGACGCCGCCAGTGGCGACCGGCAAACAGGGGACAAACAGGTTGAGACATTCGACCCGCTGTTTGCACGCAACGGGGTGTACGGAGAGGCGGCGTTGATCACCCTCTCCAACGTCATTATCGTCGGCCCGGTTTTGGCTTTCTCGCCTTGGCCTACGGTGCGTATCGAGCCGGGAGTGTTCAAGGCCTGGAGGCAAAGTGATGGGGACGCCGTGTACGTCCCCGGCATGGTGACTGCGCTGCCCTCCGCCGAGGGTAAGGGGCGCGAGATCGGTACCATCGCCAGAGCCAATCTGAGATGGTTCGCCTCAAGCAACCTGACGCTCGACCTGGATTATAAATATTACGACGTAGCAGAAACCGTGCGGGATGCCGGAGGCGATAACAGTCAGTTTCTGTCTCTTCGGGGCACCTTTCGTTTTTAGTCGCCATGCAAATGGGCAGCCGAAACAGGCTCGCCCAACACCATGGATGCATCCAAAATGACGCCGTAGGACGAATAACAACGGGCACCCAGGCCCCGGCATGCCCGAGTCTTGTTGCCGGTTGTTCAGCGGGCTTGGCGGAACGTATGATCAGGCCTCGCAGACTCACCCCCGTTGAAGGACATGAGCATGGAAAAGCACTTCGGTAATTCAGGCCTGTTCAAGGCTGCTTCGTATCACTGCAACAACTCCCTGGTTAGCGGCATCGCGCGCTGGGAGCTGAAAAACATTGCGCTGAATGCGAAGGAGTTTTTGATATGTCCAAAGAACTACTCGGAGTTTTTGCTCTAGGGTTGATGGTGATCGGTGAGTTTTGTGCAATCTACAGCGAGGTCGTCACGGCCAGGCTGGCCCATGCCGGTGACGGTTCGTGGCAGGCATTCGTCATGCCGGTGGTGGTGATGTGTTTTGCCGGGCTTTGCCTGCTGGGCGCCTATTGGCTGGGGTATGTGGTGGTCGGTGATATCTGGATCGTCACTGTGGTCTCCGTCACGTCCCTGCTGCTGCTGGAACCGGTCGTGGTCTGGGCGCTGTTCCACGAGGCTCCTGGGCGCGGTGCATTGATCGGCTTTTGCCTGGGGGCGTTGGGGATGCTGGCCACTGTATTGCTGTAGCTGCACTTTCTGGCCCGGCGATTTGATGCCGGGTCAGGCGTGTTAAGCGTGTGCCGTTCGCAGCCAGCCAAATTACCGACAAAGAAAAGCCCGCGATGGGGGAGTGCGGGCTTAAAGGTTTTTACTAGGAGCTGGAATCACCATAGGTACCCAACTGTGAAAGGGATGTGAAACCACAGGGGGCCATCGGAAAAAAGTCTTGAGGACATAGCAGCCAGCTTGCCGTTCGTTGCGCAATGGTTTCCCGAATGAGAAACCGGCCCAATGGTGAGCGGTTATCATCCTTTGCCGTCTTCTTCCACATGCATCCTGGCATCGAGGATGACGTCGAACGGCGCGCCCATCGTTGTACCCATCTGAGCCGACGCGGCTTCACCTTGAGCAGCGCCAGGCCGGCACGCCTTCGTCATCAAGCGTCCAGTGTGGCTGGCCGGGCACGATCTGCACGCCACCGACCCAGCGTGGGTGGCTTGCATGGTCTGGCCAGTAAGCGCTGCCATTCAACACCCTGACGCCCAGCGGCGTCAGCGCCAATGGGCGGCCAGGCCATGGCAGATGGGCGTCGGACTCCGTCAGCAAAGGGTTGGCCCCGTCGATCAGCGGTCGCATCAGGGCATGGAACATCAGGTCGCCGAGGTAGGGCAGGGGCTCACGCTTGGCCATCAACTCGGCGAATACCCGGGCAAACGGCGTCGGGCCGACTTCGGCCAGATACTGCAAGGCCAGGCGCTCGGTCAGCGACAAGCCATCCCGCGTGCCGGGCAACTCCAGCAATTGCCGACGCAGTGCCGGGGCCAGCAATGGCAAGGCTGGATGGGTGTCGCGGGCCAGCAGCGCCAGGGCCACGGGCGAGCTGTCGCAATAGGCCGCCCACGCCTGCCGCGCCAATTGACACATCGGCTCGTCAACCGGCCGACGCTGAGGCCAGAGCCAGGCCAAGACCTGTGGCGCCAATTGGCCGATGCCGATGAAACGCTGCACGCCGGGGATGCGGTCGACTTCGATCAATTCCACTCTGGCCGGCGTATGTTCCAGCCCTGCCAGCGCACGGATCAGGAACAACTGGTCATAGGCATCCGCTTCGCACCACAACACGCTGTGATCGGCGCTGCGCAGTTCTTCAAGATGGGTGTACTCGTCGGCCAGCCGACGTGCAGCTTCTGCCGGTTCCAGGGCAAATGCCTGGCTGATGAAACGCGCCCGCGTCGCTTGGTAGGCCTCGCCTGGCAAGGCCTGGACCGGGCCCATGCACAACGGATCCGTGAGCATCCGAAACCGCCCCTTGAACCCCGCTATACCCAGGCTATGGGCAATATCATTGCCGCAACGCCAATGGGTCGTGCGCGCTTCATCACTGGCGTCGAAACCGGGATGGCTGGCGGCGAAATCCAGCGCATCTACATGGGCCTTGAGTCTGGGCCAACTGCTGAAACCCAACTGCCGGGCAATCAGCCATTGAGCATCGGAAAGAGTCGGTGGCGGCTTGGCAACCAGCGCCAGTTCAGTGGGCGCAGTGCCTTGTTTCATGCGCTGCAACAGCGCCTTGGCGCGCTTGCGCTGCTGCTCAAGGTTGATACGGCCGTCAGTGGACGGTGCGGCGGGGCGTTGCGACATACGATCTCCTTATACAAACCTTGTCCGCTTTAAGGTTGGGAGTCGTCGTGATGGAGTGTTCAGTCATGTCCTGGGCGCAGCCCTTTGCGCGGATGCTGGCGTAGATGGCGCCTTGCGCGAATATAGGCAGTGGGGTATTTGATTGCAAGGTGTTCAACCGAGTAGTGAGTTCATGGCCGACTGCCAATTTCCCCTGATCGAGGCCAAGGCCTTGGTACGACTGGACGAGCGCCACCAGGCGGTGTTGCTGCGGTCGACCGATTTTCACCTGTACCCTGGCGACCGCGTTGCGATCACCGGCGCCTCCGGTTCGGGCAAAAGTGTCCTGCTCAGGGCCCTTGCCCTGCTGGATGCGCCCACCTCGGGGCAAGTCCTGTGGCACAACCAGGCGCTGACCCATGCACGGATTGCGACCTATCGCAGCCGTGTCTGCTACCTCTCCCAACGGCCAGCGCTGCTCGACGGCACGGTGGAGGACAACCTGCGTTTTCCCTACTCGCTCACCACCTGGCGCCACCTGGCGTTCGATCGGCAGCGGGTCTGCGCCTTGCTGGCCCATGCGGGAAAGGCGCCGGGCTTCCTGTCGAAAAATGCCGGTGATTTGTCGGGGGGCGAAGCACAGGTACTGTCGCTGATTCGCACGCTGCAATCAGATCCGGATGTATTGCTGCTGGACGAACCTACCGCAGCCCTCGATCCCGCCTCGTCCGGTGAAGTCGAAGCACTGGTCCGTGGCTGGTTTGACAGCGCAAGTGCCCATGCCTATGTCTGGGTATCCCACGACCATGCACAGGCACAGCGCATGGGCGCGCGGCGGTTACACATGGACGCTGGGGTGTTGAGCGGGGTGGGCCAGGCATGAATTACCAGAACCTCAGCGCCACCGACCTGGCAATCGCGGCCTCACTGATCCTGATCAATGGCGCGTTGTCCCTGCTGTTAAGGCTGGGCCTGGGGCGCAAACTGATCTGGGCCGCTATCCGAACGGTCGTGCAACTGTTGGCGATTGGTTACCTGCTGGGTTGGGTCTTCGCGTTCGCCTACTGGTACGTCGTGCTGCCGCTGATGTGCCTGATGACCCTGATCGCCGGCCTGTCGGCGGCCGGCCGGGGCAAGCGCACCTACAAGGGCCAGCGGGTCGATAGCATCGTGTCGGTCTGGGGCAGCTCCTGGTTGGTCACGGCATTGGGGTTGTTTGCGATCATTCGCATCCACCCCTGGTACGAGCCGCAGTACGCCATTCCCATCCTCGGGATGATCCTTGGCAACACCCTGACCGGCGTGTCCCTGGGCATCGAGCGCATGACCCAGGAACTGGCCACCGGGCGCAACACCATCGAGATGGTCCTGGCCCTGGGCGGTTCGCGCTGGGAAGCCGCCCAGGGCGCGATCCGCCAGGCGGTGAGGGCCGGCATGATCCCCACACTCAACCAGATGACGGTGGTGGGCATCGTCAGCCTGCCGGGCATGATGACCGGCCAGGTCCTGGCGGGTGAAAGCCCACAGGACGCGGTGCGCTACCAGATCGTGATCATGTTCCTGATTGCCGCATCGTCGGCCTTGGGCACGGTGGGGGCGGTATTGCTGACCTACAGGCGCCTGTTTGGCGTGGACCATCGCTTCTTGAGGTATCGACTGGAGCAGCGCTGACTCTATGGGGTCATTGTTTTTGAAGGGGCTCGATGGGCCAGTCCAGTTTGTCGCTGGCGGCGGTACACCAGGCGTCGATGGCATTGTCCACGGCGCTTTTATCGCTCAGTTGCTCAAGAGGGATCGCCTGGGAGTAGCAGCGATAGCCCTTGACGTCCTCATGATTGACCTCGCCGTGCTCCGGGTAGGCCATCTGGCACCAGATGCTTGAATACCAGTTGCAGGGGGGCGTAGCGGGCGTGTCACAGATCACCACGGATAAGACCAAGGCACTCTGTGTCTGCTCGGCCGACAGTTCATCGAACGTTCCTGAGTATTTGTCGAACCCGGTATCGCTGCGCACCCAGGCACCGAACATCAAGTCGCCTGCCAGGTGGTTGTTCCAGGCGGCCTCCTGGCCCTGGTGTTTGAGCCAGATGGCTGAGAGGTCATAGAAGGGCAGGTAGCGCAGCCCACTGTTTTCGCGCTTTTCCAGGCCGGCCAGGCCCTGGGGCAGGGGGTTGGCGTATGAGTGATGATAGGGCGTGGCGCCCAGCCGCTCGCGGATATAGCCCAAGAGCTCAAACATGCGCTGCTGATACTCAGCCAGAAGGCGATAGGCGCGGCGCACGTCCAGCAGTGCCTGTTCCATGTTTCCTGTCATTTCTTACTCCAGGCGGCGAAAGCATTTGGAGGGGTGGCAATGGTCAGCGCAGGCAGGTCACTCAGCCAGCGCATTGGGTGGGTGCGCAAGCCATGCCAGGCATAGCATTTGGCGATGTCGTCCAGCAAGCGTTGGCAGCCTGGCGGTGAGTCCGGACGAATATGGTGTTCCAGGCTTTGATACAACTGTTGCCAGGTCCGGCAGACCAGCTTGAAGCGTGGCTCGCTGTGTTCTGGCAGGTGGTCGAGGATTTTGCCCAATAGTCGGCGGTTCGCATCATCACTGGCGTCATCCAGGCCGCCGAGGGCCAGCAGGATGCAGTTATCCTGCAACAAATCGCCTTGCCAGCCGGCGAGCAGTTCATTGGCCAGTTGCTCGGGATCCTGCTGGCGCCGATGGTCATGGCGCTTGGCTTCTATCACGATCTGCAATTGGGCATCGCATAGCAGCACATCCGGCTCGACCCGCGTACGGTTTGCCAGGGGCCAGGAGGGCCAGAACTCGATTTGCTGCAATGGGCCGAAAGGTTGGCCGATCAATTGCGTCATGACGGCGGATAACAGCGGATCGGGCAGGTACGCCAAGCGCTCGAACACGCTGGCGGTGAGCACATCTTCGGAGCCTTCGGCCAAGGCCTGGCTCCGGTTTTCCAGGCCACTCCCGCGCTTCTTGCTGGAAATGATTGCGTTGAGCATGGCGATTGCTTCGCGTAGAGGGCACGCAGTGTGCGGCCGCAGGTCAAAAGTGCGTGAGACTAAGCCGATTCTCATCACGTGGGCAACCGCTAGGTCCAGGGGGGCTTCGCCAGCTTACCGGTTCAGCCTCAAGTATTTCTGGATGTTGAAAAAGCCAGGCGAGCACTTGGCTTAAATCATCCGTTCGTTAGTCTTGTGGCCCCTGCGCATACAAGGAAATGTCATGCAACGAAGAACCCTCAACCCTGGAACAGTCTTCAACTCCCTGCAATACGGTTTCAGCCAGGCCATGGAGGTACGCGATGGCCGGCGTATTCTCCTGTCCGGCCAGGTGGGCGTGGACGCTGATGAACGCACCGTCGGCCCGGGCATCGCCGAGCAGACGGCCACTGCCCTGGACAATATTGAAAAGGTCCTGGCGGCGGCCGAGGGCGATCTGTCCCATGTGATCATGCTGCGCCTGTATATCGCCGAGTCCGCCCGCGATCAGCAGGAGCCCATCGCCGCCGCCTTGCGCGAGCGCTTCCCCGAAAACCCGCCACCGTCGTCGTGGATTATCGTCAGCGGCCTGTCACTGCCCGAGTGGTTGATCGAGATCGAGGCGGAGGCGCTGATCCCAGGGTGATCAATAACGCATCATCACCGACTTGAGTTCGGTGTAGTCGTCGATAAACGCGCTGCCAAACTCCCGGCCAATCCCTGAGGATTTGCTGCCACCGAACGGCACGGCGGGGTCGAGCAGAGTGTGCATATTGACCCACACCGTGCCGGCGTTGATCGCCGGGACCATGTGCAGGGCCTTGCCCAGGTCGTTGGTCCACAGGCTGGCGCTGAGGCCGCCGGCGGTGTGGTTCACCAGTGCCAGCAATTCGTCCTCGTCGTCATAGGGCAGGAAGGTGGCGATGGGGCCGAAAGTTTCTTCGGTGAGCAGCGTGTCGTTGATGCTGTTGGCGAGGATGACGGTGGGTTCGACGTAGCAACCGGGCCGATCCATCGGTTGGCCGCCGTGGATGATGGTGTTGTTTTCGGCACGTGCGGTGGCAAAAAAACCTTCCAGTTTCAGCTGGTGCTGACGGTGGGTGACCGGGCCGAACTCAGTGCGCTCATCCAGCGGCGAACCCACATTCAGTCGGCTCAAACGCTGGGCCAGGGCCTCCATGACCGGGTTGATCTGCGAGCGATGCACGAAGAAGCGCTCGGCTGCCGCGCAGATTTGCCCCGAGTGCAGGAACCCGGCTTCGATAATGCCGTTGACGGCGGTTTCCAGCTTTACATCGCGCAGGAACGCCGCCGCGTTTTTGCCACCCAGTTCCAGGGTCGCCCGCGTCAGGCCGGCACCCATGGCCGCGCGGCCGACGGCAAGGCCGGTGGGCACCGAACCGGTGAACGACACCTTGTCAGTGCCAGGGTGTTCGATCAGCCCCTTGCCCACGTGGCCGCCGCCGGTCAGCACGTTCAGTACGCCAGCGGGCAGGCCGGCTTGCACCGCCAGTTCGGCAATGCGCAGCAGGGTCAGCGGCGTGAATTCGCTGGGCTTGATGATGATGCTGCAACCGGTCACCAGGGCCGAGGCGAGTTTCCAGATGGCA
>Ga0180008_1000233_pt1 | contig 55086 bp, 47 predicted proteins | sample MM_PW_MetaG_FD_121121 | JGI IMG/M metagenome (GOLD analysis project Ga0180008, IMG submission 121121) | Groundwater microbial communities from the Aspo Hard Rock Laboratory (HRL) deep subsurface site, Sweden - MM_PW_MetaG | ecosystem: Environmental > Aquatic > Deep subsurface > Groundwater... | reverse complement strand
TATATCCTGAGGCGCTGCTGGGAAGGCTGTATCCCGTTGTCGCGCAGGAAGCTCGTCGTGTCCATCGTTCTCCTAGGCCCGGCGGCGCGAGCCGCCGGGCAGTATACCTACTTGAAGTACCTCGCTAGAAGCCCCCGGAACCCGGCGCCGTGCCTGGCCTCGTCCTTGCACATCTCGTGCACGGTATCGTGTATGGCGTCGTAGCCTAGCTCCTTGGCGCGCTTGGCTAGCCTCAGCTTCCCCTCGCAGGCGCCGTGCTCGGCGTCCGCCCGGAGCCGTAAGTTCAGCCTGGTATCGGCATGGACTACCTCGCCGAGCAGTTCAGCGAAGCGCGAAGCGTGGTCCGCCTCCTCGAAGGCGTAACGGCGATAGGCCTCGGCGACCTCGGGGTATCCCTCGCGCTCGGCCTGCCTGCTCATCGCTAGGTACATACCTACCTCGGTGCACTCGCCCGCGAAGTTGTCTCGCAGGCCCTGTACGACTTCCTCGTCGAGTCCCTTGGCGACGCCTACGCGGTGCTCGTCGGCGAAGGCGGCGTCGACGGCTACCGCCTTCTCGACGAACTTCTCCCCGGGAGCCTTGCACTGGGGGCACTGGGCGGGAGGCTCCTCCCCGAGGTAAACGTAGCCGCAGACCGAACAGACGAATGTCTTCATGTGAACTCCTATTGTATTTAATGCGTCTTTGTATTTAGTACAATATACCGCTAACACAACATTGTCAATGGAACCGGTACGGCGCCAGGGTCGACGCTTCGTACGTTGGCGCTTTCGAGATGCTACCCAGGGTCCGCCAGGAAAGGCGCGGGCTTGCGGCGCAGGGGGCCGAGGGTATATTCTCGTTCGTCCGCCAGGAAGGACCCCCATGCCCGATCTACCCCCAGAGCGCAAGCGGCGCGTACGCTATTCCGGCACCCACCCCAGGAAATTCGACGAGAAATACAAGGAACTGAATCCGGAGAGATACGCCGCCGAGATCGAGAAAGTAAAGGGGCGCGGCCAGACGCCGGCCGGGTCGCACTTGGCTATTTGCGTCGACGAGATAATCGCCGCGCTACGCCTCCGCCCCGGCATGGCCGGCGTCGACTGCACCCTGGGCTACGGGGGGCATAGCCTCGAGATGCTGCGGCGCATTACTCCGGGAGGCTCGCTCATAGGGCTGGACGTCGACCCTATAGAGCTCGAGAAGGCGGCGCGGCGCATCAGGGATCGCGGGTACGACGGCTCCGCCTTCACGGCCAGGCATATGAATTTCTCGTCGATAGAGGGATGCCTATCGACCGTCCCCGGCGGCTTCGATTTCATACTCGCCGACCTAGGGGTATCGTCGATGCAGCTGGACACCCCGGACCGCGGTTTCTCCTACAAGAACTCAGCCCCCCTCGACCTGCGCCTCGACTCCAGCGCAGGGGAGACGGCGGCGGTCCTGTTACGTCGCGTCTCGGCCGAGTACCTGGCAAACCTACTCGTGGAGAACGCCGACGAGCCGTACGCGGGCGCCATAGCCAAGGCTATCCACGGCAGGTCGGCCGAATGCCAGACGACCGACGGCCTCGGAGGCGTCGTGTCGGAAGCGCTTTCCGCTTGCGGCGTGAGGCCGGACGACGCGAAGTCGTCTCTCCAGCGAACGTTCCAGGCGCTCAGGATAGCCGTGAACGACGAGTTCGGCTCCCTTGACGGCCTCTTGCTCTCCATTCCGCGGTGCCTCAAGCCGGGCGGGAGGGTCGCCGTCCTGACGTTCCATTCCGGCGAGGACCGCCGCGTCAAGAAAGCCTTCAAGGCCGGCGTATCCGCCGGCCTATTCTCCGAGTGCGTCCGCAGGCCCGAGAGGCCGTCGCCGCGCGAACGGCGCGACAATCCCCGCTCCACCTGCGCCAAGCTCAGGTGGGCGGTAAAGGCGTAGCGGCCGCCCGGGACCCCGGGCGGAGCCGGCCCTATCTCCTCTTGTAGTTCTTTATCTTGTCCCTGATATACGAGCTCAGCTGGTCCTTGTGGACGCGCTCCTGCTCCATGGTGTCGCGGTCGCGTACGGTGACGGTGCCGTTCTCCTTGGAGTCGTAGTCTATCGTCACGCAGTACGGGGTGCCGGCCTCGTCCTGGCGGCGGTAGCGGCGGCCTATGGCGCCGGACTGGTCGTAATCGGTGGCGTAATCGTGCTTGAGCTCGGAGCGTATCTCCTGCGCCAGCTCGGCCAGGCCGTCCTTCTTCATAAGCGGCATGACCGCGACGGTGATGGGGGCGAGCTCCGGGTGGAACTTCATCACGGTGCGCCAGTCGTCGTCGTTACCCTTGTCCGCCACCTTCTCCTCCTCGTAGGCGTCGCACAGCATCATGAGGAGCTGCCTCGTGAGGCCAGCGGAGGTCTCGATGATGAAGGGTATGTAGCGCTCGTTGCCGTTGTCCTGGTCTATGTACTGGAGGTCCTTGCCGGAGTACTCCTGGTGGCGCTTCAGGTCGAAGTCGGTACGGTTGTGCACGCCCTCCAGCTCGCGGAAGCCCATCGGGAACTCGTACTCGATGTCGTAGGCGTCCTTGGCGTAGTGGGCCAGCTCGTCGGGGCCGTGCCGGTGCCAGCGCAGCTTGTCCATGCGCACGCCGAGCTTCTGGAAGTAGGCCCAGCGCTGCTCGCGCCAGTAGTCGAAGAATTTCTCGTCGTCGCCGGGCTTCACGAAGTACTGCATCTCCATCTGCTCGAACTCGCAGGTGCGGAAGATGAAGTTCTTGGTGACTATCTCGTTGCGGAACGCCTTGCCGACCTGGGCTATGCCGAAGGGTATCTTCATGCGGTTGGACTGGACGATGTTCTTGTAGTTGACGTATATGCCCTGGGCGGTCTCGGGGCGCAGGTATATGAGGCCGGAGCCGTCGTCCACGGCGCCTATGTTCGACTTGAACATCAGGTTGAACTTACGGGTCTCGGTCAGCTCGCCTGAGCACTCGGGGCACTCCTTCCTAGCGAGCTTGTCCTGGTCTATCTGATCGGCGCGGAAGCGCTGCTTGCACTTCTTGCAGTCGACGAGGGGATCAGTGAAATTCTCGACGTGGCCCGAGGCCTCCCAGGTCCTGGGGTGCATGAGTATGGCCGCGTCCAGGCCCACGATGTCGTCGTGGAGCTGGGTCATCTCCTTCCACCAGAAGCGCTGGATGCGGTTCTTTAGCTCTATGCCGAGGGGGCCGTAGTCCCATGCGCCGGATTGCCCGCCGTAGATCTCCGATGACTGGAAGACGAAACCCCTCCGCTTGGCGAGGGAGGTGATCTTCTCCATCGTTACTTCCCGGGTCTGTTCTGCTGCTGCCATGTACTGCTCCTTGCCCCCCGTGGCGCGAGGGGACTGCCCTGTACCCCCGCTAGGCATCGCCTATGAAGGAGCCTCGAGGCTGGGTTGGTGTCGCTCCGAAGAACGCGCGGGGAGTATAGCAGGCCCGAGCCGCGGCGGGCAAGGAGGCCTATTTGACGAAGCCGATACGGTCAGGGCCGGCGCAGGGTCAACCTGTAGCTCGAGCCGCTTCCCACGTAATCGCTGCGAAGATAGACGTCGCAGCTATACGCTCGGCTCTCCAGGGTCCGGAAGACGGCGGTAGCCGTGCCGCTGCCGCTGGACAGGTCGAGGTCAAGGTCGTTGATCTGGAAGTGGACGGGATCGCCTTCCCTGGATTCTATCTCGACCTCGAACGACGCGCCCGCGGTTCCCTGGAACCGATAGAGATCGTAATAGAACATATAGCCGTTGCTGTCCAGGTTATGCTCGTCGCCGGTAGTTATCTCCCCGTCGACGGTAACGTCAAGGCTGAGCAATGGCGCCCCGCATCCTGACAGGAGCAGGCCGAGGCCGATGATCGCTAACTGCCTACGCATGGCCGCCCCCTAATAGTAGATTTTGATCGATGATGTCTCGATGGTATACTCGTACGACGGATGCGACTCGTACAGCCTCGCGACGAGCTCGTACGGATAGGACATATAGCTCGACGCCGCGAAGGTGAAGGACAGGTCGACCTCCCCTTCCATCTCGGTTAGCGTCACGTTAGCGCCACCCACCATCGCTCCGTCGTCGGTGTTGAAGCCGACGGCGACCTTGTAGCCTACCCCTGGCTCCCTCATAGACAGCATATAGGCTACGGTTACGTTAAAAGGCATGCCCGTGGAGATATCCGCCCCGTTGGCTGGTACGACATGGCTTATCTCGACGGGGATGAACGGGACCTCGGCGGGCCGGCACCCGGTCAGTAGGCCGAGGTTCGCTATCGCGAAACCGAGAACGAGTAGAGCCTTCGACATATCATCCTCGCTTTGGCGAGTCGATGATCGGAAGCGGCTTCCCGCCGTCAGTGGCCGTCGTACTCCGTTCGAGCGCATCAGCAGTGGGAATCCATCCCGCTCCGCTTCAGTCGACCCGTTTCAAGAGCTAAGTATTGATTCGCCCTATTCCGCTGTCAATACTCATCGCGTTCGGCGACGCCCCGGGAGATCCTGGCCAGGCGGATCCTCTGGACCGGGGTACAGGATTAGCCCGGCGCGACCCGCGATCGCCGCGCCCCCGCGCGCCGGTACCGCGACGGCGGCACGCCCTCCAGCCGCCTGAAGACTCGGGCGAAGTAATCGGGGTCGTCGAAGCCGACCGCTACCGCGACGTCGGTGACGTTAACGGATCCCTCGTCGAGAAGGCGCTTGGCCTCCTCGACGCGATGCCGGTTTAGGTACTTGATGACGGTGGAACCGGTCTCGCGACGGAATAGCCGGCAGAGGTGGGCCTTGCTGGTTCCCGCGACCATGGCCAAGCTGTCCAGGGACACCTTGGCAGTGAACTGTAGCGTGATGAACTCCACCGCGCGGCCCACGGCGCGGCTGTAGCCCCGGCCGGCGCGGAGGCGCGAGAAGGCGCAATACTCGACGAGCATGGAACGTTGAAGCGCCGCGAGGGCTTCGAGCCTCGCGGTCCGTTCTATGGCGATCGCGAAACGCTCCGAGAGGGCATGGATATGGAGGGGATGGACGCCCCCCTGCTCGACCGCCTTGCGCAGGATAGTGTTGAGGACGATAGTCAGGTTCTTCGCCGAGCGGAGCTCGTCACGGTGGCGCGGCGGGAAGCGGAAAGCGGACGCGATCTCCGGCAGGGCGCGCTCGAGGGCCACGGAATCGCCCGCCGCGACCAGCCGCATCAGTAAGTTCTCGAAGCGGTACCGGCGCTCGACTTCTTCGATGGAATCCCGCCCCGCCTCGTCTTCGTCAAGGGTCATCGACATTCATCGCCTCTCCGAACCGTAGTCTACCCTGAATTCAGGCGAGTTGGTGTTTTTTTATTACGGTTCCGATCAAATCCGTCCGTGCGGGCTCTAGTAAACGCCATGACAATTCCCCTGCTGGAGGAGACAAGGCATGACGAACGACAGGCCATACGTCGCGCGGCCATTCGGCTTCCGCGACAAGATCGGGTACTTCTTCGGGGATTTCGGCAATAACATGAGCTTCAGCCTTATTACGGGCTATATGATGCTCTACTACATCAACGTGGTCGGCGTTAGCCCCGTGCACTTCGGGATAATCATCCTGCTGGCCAAGGTATGGGACGGTATCAACGATCCCATCGTGGGAGCCATAGTCGACTCGGCCCGGGCCGGCAAGCGCGGCAAATTCCATTCTTGGATATTCTGGGGAGCGTTCCCGCTCTCCGTGGCCGGCTCCCTGCTGTTCATGGCCAGCCCGGACCTGCCGTACTGGGTTAAGATAGCCTGGTGCGCGGTAGCGTACTTCATATGGGACTCGGCCTACACCGTCGTCAACGTACCATACGGCTCGCTAGCCTCCGTCATCACGGCTGATCCGGTAGAACGCTCGGAGCTATCGAAATATCGCACGCTAGGCGCCATCGTCGCGGCAGTCCCGCTATCGATATTAATGCCTCTGATCATATTCGACCGTTCGCGCCGACCGGTCGGCGGGCGATTCGCCCCCATAGCCCTCGGCCTCGGCGCGGTCGCCTTGATATCGTTCATGCTCTGCCACGGCCTTACCGTCGAGCGTATCCGGCGTAGCCGGGACGCGGCGAAAGGAGAAGGATTCAGTTTCTTCAGGACCTTCGGAGCCTTCCTGCGCAACCGGCCGATGATGGCGCTCACGCTCATGGCCTTCGCCCAGATCGCCTTCCAGATGTCGACGATGCAGACCAACACCTACCTCTTCAAGGAATACTTCAACAACACGAGGCTGCTCTCCATCGCGGGCGTCGCCAGCTTCCTGCCGATGCTACTGGCCGTACCCGCCCTCAAGCCCCTCGTCCGACGCTTCGGCAAGAAGGAGCTTGCGCTCGGGGGCATGGTCGGCTCCCTCGTCGTCAGCTTCTTCATGTTCGTCCTGCCCATCCGTAACCCGCTGGCTTGGATAGGGCTCTCGGCGCTCTCGGGCTTCTTCGCCTCGGCGCTGAGCCTATTGTCCTGGGCGATGGTCTCGGACGCCATAGACTGGCAGGAGCTTCAGACCGGGCGCCGCGAGGAAGGCACCGTATACGCCATATACTCCCTCGGCCGCAAGATAGCCCAAGGCATCGGGGGATTCGTCGTGGCGTCGGGCCTCGGCCTCATCGGGTACGAGGCGAGCCTCCCGGTCCAGCCCGAATCCGTTTCCAGGGGCATCAAGTTAATGGCCTCCGGCTTCCCCCTGCTCGGCTGCGTCATCATCGTCATCGCGCTCGGCTTCGTCTACACCCTGGACAAGGGGCGCATAGACGATATGAACAGGAGACTCGGCCGAGCCCCGACGCCGAGGCTCGATCTCCCGCAGGGTGACGATTGATCCGCGCCGAGGCGGTCGCGGGATAAAGGCCCCGTAGCTTACCGGAGCCGGCGGGCGGGACCGAGGCCCGCCTCTAATCAGCACAAGGAGAGTTCATGGAAACTTCGAGGAGAATATTCGAGCTGGCCGACGGCTGGCTCTTCGGCGAGGCCGGAGGAGCGGGCGGGCCGAAGGCGCGGGTCAGCCTCCCCCACACCTGGAACGCGGGCGATGGCCGCTCGGCGGATTATCGCCGGGGCGCCTACGTCTACGAGCGCTCTTGGAAAGCCGGCCCGGAGCTGGCTGGCATGAGGATATACCTGGAGGTGGACGCGGCCGCCTCAGTCGCTCGCGTCGAGGCCGGCGGGCGCGAGGTGGCCTCGCACCGGGGAGGCTATAGCCGTTTCCGCGCCGATATAAGCGATTGCCTAGCCTCCGACGGAACGACCCTGATCCGCATCACCGTGGACAACTCCGACGTGGAGGAAGTCTATCCCCTCATGGCGGACTTCACCTTCTTCGGGGGGCTCTACCGCGGCGTGCGCGTAATCGCGGTCCCGCCCTGCCACCTGGACCTCATGGACTGGGGATCTCCCGGAGTCTATCTGTCCCAGCGCGAGGTCTCTCGGGAGCGAGCAGTCATAGGCTGCGAGGCGAAGGTCGTCAACGAGGGCGGCGCGCCGGAAGCCCTGGAGCTGTCGGTACGGGCACTCGACGCGTCGGGAACCGTCGTCGCGATAGCTAGCCAGGCGGCGACGGTGCACGCCGAGACGACCTTCTTCCTGGATCTGGATATACCTTCGCCGCATCTCTGGCAAGGCGTCATCGATCCCTACCTGTACCGCTTCGAGGTACTCCTCCTCGGATCCGGCGGCGCGGCAGCGTCGGAACGGGTCGCCACTGACGCGAGGTCCCCGACGCCCCTTGACGGCAGCTCCGTCGGCCTCGGGATCCGTTCGTACAGCGTCGACTCAGGGCGAGGCTTCCTGCTCAACGGTATACCTACTCCCCTACGCGGCGTGAGCCGCCACCAGGACCGGGCCGGCCGCGGAAACGCCATCCTCCCCTCGGATATGGAAGAGGACGTGGCGATCATACGGGAGCTGGGAGCGAATACCGTCCGCCTCGCCCATTACCAGCACGCGGACTATTTCTACGAGCTGTGCGACCGGGCCGGTCTCGTCCTATGGGCCGAGGTCCCCGTGATCTCCCGGCTCTCGGAGACCGATCCCACGGGCGAGAACGCCGTCTCTCAGCTCCGCGAGCTAATCCGCCAGAACTACAACCATTGCTCGATATGCTTCTGGGGCGTGCAGAACGAGATTACCATCTGCCAGCCGACGCCCGGCCTCCGCGCCCTCGTCGCCCGCCTCGGCGCCATGGCCAAGGCCGAGGACCCGACCCGCCTGACGACCCAGGCCCAGGTCGCCATGCTTGACGACGCCGACCCGCTCAACGACGCCACGGACCTCGTGGCCTACAATAAGTACTACGGCTGGTACGGCGGAAAGACCGTAGAGTTCGCCGACTGGCTCAAGGACTACCGCAAGGCCCGGCCCGGCAAGACCGTGGGCGTCTCCGAGTACGGCTGCGAAGGCATACTCCATTGGCACTCGGACAGCCCCAGGATGAAGGATTACACCGAGGAGTACCAGGCTCTCTGGCACGAGACGGCGTACGGCATCATCGGCCGCAAGGCCTGGGTCTGGGGAACCTGGGTCTGGAACATGTTCGACTTCGCGTCGGCCATACGCGACGAGGGCGGGGTCAAGGGCATGAACAACAAGGGCCTCGTGACCTACGACCGGAAGACCCGCAAGGACTCCTTCTACTTCTACAAGGCTACGTGGTCCGCGGAGCCTGTGCTCCACGCCTGCGGCAAGCGCTTCGCCGAGCGGACCGCGGACCGGGTCGACGTCAAGGTCTACTCCAACAGGGGGACGGTCACCCTCGAGGCGGCCGGGCGCGCCGTGCGGTCGCGGCCGCGCGGCGTCGTGGCGGTGTTCAGGAACGTACCCTTATCGCCCGGCCGCAACAGGATCGTCGTCAGGGCCGGCGGTCTCGAAGACGTCCTGGTCATCGAGCGCGCGGAGAAGCCGTCCGTCGACTACGCCTGCCCGGCGGAGGCTACGAGGGGCGTCCTTGACAACTGGTTCTCGCCCGATATGCCGGAAGCGTCCGCCGCGGGGCCGCTCCGCTTCCCTTCCGGCCGGCTCTCGATAAGGGACACGATAAGCGACATCATAGCGCTACCCGAGGGAGAGGCGGTCCTCCGCCGCTACGTCGGCCCGCTGTTCGGCCATCCTATGTTCAAGATGGCCAAGGGCTTCAGCATCGAGACGATAGTCAAGATGCAGCCCGATACCTTCAGCGAGGCGATGGTGCGGACGATCAACCAAGAGCTGACCGCGATAAAGAAGAACGGGAAAATGTCATGACGCAGCGCTTTCGCGGTTTGCTTTCGCGGCGGAATAGCCATGGCACGGGCGGAAGCGCTTGCCCGTAGCGGCGGCGGACAGTAACCTTCATTGCAGGCTATTTCAGCCGCGAGTAGCGCGTGTCGAGTTAAATACGAGCGTACTGGCGTCGCTCGGGCTCGCGAGGAGCCGATATTCGAACGAGTATCGCCCTCCTCGAAACGGCGCTGGCTAAAGGAAGTATAAATGAAAGCCAAGAAAGCCTCATTGCCGCTGCTTTTCTCGGTCGTGTTCATGGACATGGTAGGCTTCGGGTTCATAATACCGCTGATACCCGACTATATCCATAACTTCGGGGGCGCCCCGGCCCTCGCGGGGCTCCTGATGGCGAGCTATGCGCTCGGGCAGTTCTTCGCAGCCCCGATCGTAGGCCGCCTCTCCGATCGTTACGGAAGGAAGCCTCTGCTCCTATTCTCGATCGGGGGCACGTTCCTATCGCTGCTGCTCCTCGGGTTCGCCCGGTCGCTGCCGCTTATCTTCGCGAGCAGGATACTCGACGGCCTGACCGGAGGGAATATCACGGTAGCGCAGTCGTACATCGTAGATATCACGGACGACAAGAACCGCGCCAAGGGTTTCGGCATTATTGGCATGGCCTTCGGCTTCGGTTTCATAATCGGGCCCGTATTCGGCGGGCTCCTGTCCGGATTCGGCCTCTCGGCTCCCGCCTTCGTCGCCGCTGGCATCGCGGCCGTGAACCTGGCCCTCATCGCCTTCGCGCTACCTGAGAGCCTTTCATCGGATCGCAAGGACGATCTTACCAGGAACCCGAGGCGGGCTTTCTCGGCGGCCCTCCTCCTGGAGACGCTCAGGCGCAAGGGCACGGGTACCGTGCTCCAGATGTCCATGGTCTATTCCTTCGCGTTCACGCTGTTCGAGAGCATGTTCGCGCTCTTCGCGGCCGAGGCCCTCGGAGTCGGGCCGAGCGAGCGAGGTTGGCTCCTGGCCTACGTAGGCGTGCTCGTCGCCCTGGTGCAGGGAGGCGGCGTAGGCCTCTTGGCCAAGCGCTTCGACGAGCGCAAGCTGGCGGCGGTGTCCATTTCAGTCGCGGCCGTTTCCCTGGCGCTCTACTCGCTTTCGCCTTCCGTGCCGACGCTGATGCTCGCGCTCGCGCCCCTCAGCCTAGGCTCGGGCGTAGCCAGTACCATGCTCAGGACCCTCCTCACGAAGAGCGTCTCCAAGGAATCGTCAGGCGGTACGCTAGGGCTCGCTGCCTCGATCGATAGCGTCAACCGTATCCTCGCGCCCTTGGCCGGCGGAGCCATATTGGCGTCGATCGGGCCTAGGGCCCCGGGCCTGATCGCGGCCGCGCTCGCGGGCGCCACGGCCCTGTACGCCTGGAAACGCCTGGTACGGGAAGACTGCCTCTCCACCGACGCCGCCACGGGCTCTTGCGAGGAGGCCTGATCGAGGGGCGCTCGACTAGAGTCCTCTTCGCTCGGCGGCTTCGTATGCGCGGAGAAGGCTGATACGCCATGGCCTCGGCCGGGCGCATGGGACTATCGGCGCGGGGGCGCGACGGGTCCTGCCCGAGGCTAAACGGAAGGCGACTTCGGATAGCGCTCGCCGGGCCGCCTGGTCGTCAGTCGCGCGAGGGCCCGCCCGGATTATCGATCGCGGCGGACAATGGAGACAGAAAAAACCCCCTCGCCGCGAGCGGCGAAGGGGCCTTAGTACGCGTCGCGGCACGAAGGCTACTTAACGCGCTCCTGGAAAGTGCCGTCGCGGGTATCGAGCCGTATCCTGGTGCCGATCTCGCAGAAGAGCGGGACCTGGCAGACGAGGCCGGAGTCGAGCGTGGCGGGCTTAGAGGACTTGCCCGAGGTATCGCCCTTGATGCCGGGCTCGCAATAGGTGATGGTCCGCTCGATGGATATGGGAAGCACTACTCCTACGGGCTTCCCCTCGTAGAAGGTTATCTCCGCGTCGAAGTCGTCCTCGGGCGTGATGTAATCGGCGTTGTCGCCGAGGTCTTCCTTGGTGAGCTCGAACTGCTCGTAGCTCTCCTGGTCGATGAAAACGTAGTTCTCGCCGTCGATGTACGAGAGCTTCATCTTGTGCACGTCGAGCGATACGTCCTCGAACTTCTCGCCGGCGTCGAGGCCGAGGTCGGAGGTGGACCCGGTGAGCAGGTTCTTGACCCTCATCTTAACTACGACGCCGCCGCGGCCGCCCTTGTTGCCAAGCATGCGCTGGACTACGACGATGTCCTTGCCGGACTTAAAAACGGTACCCACTCTAAGATCGGATGTCATCAGCATAATAAACCTCGTAAAAAACCCAAGATAATCCTATCATAACGGGCGAAAACGCTATGGATAGTAATAGTACGATGTACCTTCGTATCTTACACGATTTCGCGCAAGAAAGTCATCAGGGCGGAGGCGAGGTTCCCGTTCCTAACGAGCGATTCGGAGAACTCCTCGAACCCGGCCCGGCCCTCCGCGCCCAGCGAGAGGAGCGGGTAGATCCGCTCCGATCCCGCGACGTCGTCGCCGTCGGAGAGCCTGTCGTTGAAGGCGAGGAACGCGGCCTCTATGGCCGAGAAATCCGCCTCGGAAAAGTGCGGCCGCATTCGCCCTAGCAGGGCCGCGACCTTGACGAGCTGGTGGGCTCCGTCCTGCGGATAGGCCTGCCAGAGGAAGGGCTTCCCGGACAGGGCGGCCCTGGCCATGGAATCCTCTCCCCGGACGACGAGGAAATCGCTCGCTACGAGCACCTCGTCCCAGGCCTCCTGCCGCATGAACGGCAGGTCCAGGGCTTGGAACGGCCGGCCGGCGCCCTCCCACGCCCGTGAAAAGCACGCGGCGCTCTTGCCGTGCGCGACGAGGGCCAGGACGGGCCGTTCTCGCGAGAACTCGGCGATATCGTCGACGATTCGGCGGTAGTCGCGCTCGTACCCGAATACGACTATCCAGAACAGGCCCGCGAGGCCCTCGAGAAGCGGCCCGTCGTCTATGCCTATCCCCTCCAGGATCTCGGTCCTAGTACGCTCGCGCGCGCCCATGTAGGCGCGATCCAGGATAAGCCCGCCCGTCTTCTCGGTGAACCCGGGCAGGAACATATGCTTCCTTACCGACGAAGACCTCGTGAGCGACGGCATGCGGTGGAATTCCTCGGCGTAGCCTTCCGCGGTCAAGTACTCGAGGTTGACGATAGTCTTCCGCGCCTCGCAGGCCGGATCGAATAGCATGGCCTCGAGCCAATCGGGCCTGCCGCACGCGAAGCACTCTATGACGACTCGGGCCGGATCGCCTCGATAGGCCAGCTCGAAGGCGGCCGCCGACGCGGGCGTCGGCCCGGACCACGATAGCACCGTCCAGCCGCGGACGCGCTGCGCCGGCGCGGCCGGGTCGACGCTCGGCTCGATCCGGTTGAAGGCTCCGAGGTCGTCGACTATCAGGCGGAGGCGCGGCGCCGTCGGCAGTTCCGAGAGCGCGCGCGCCAATCTGAACACGACCCCTATATCGCCGTAGTTGTCGACGACCCTGCAGACGATATCGAGGGTCAATACGCTTAGAACCAGAACCTGAGGCCGAAGGCGCCCTGGACGCCGAATACCGGAACCCGTACCACGGGGCCGCCTATACCAATGGCTAAGGTAGGGGCTACCTCGAGGAAAAGCTCAAGGTTCTTAATAGGATAGATATTTAATCCGATGGGTAAGCGCCCGCCGACTACCAGGTCATCTTCGTAGCCAATATAGAACCCAGGCCCGATATAGTAGTTTACGAACGAGAAGAGATTCTGGTTAACGGCCCACCAGTCTCCCGTGAGGCCGAACTGGAAGGTTTGCTCTCCGATCGCGAAGCCTATCCCCATCAGGAACGGGATCTGGGGAACCTTGAGCGACAGCATGAGGTTGGATCCGGGCAGGCCGCCGAGCGGATCGATGCCGGCCGCGACGCCTACGCCCATAGCGAAGGTCGCCGGGATGGAGACAGCTACCAGCAAGACGATAGCGATGAGTACTGCTTTTCTTCTCATTATTCCTCCGCGATGTAGTTTAAGTAACATTAAAATATCGTATGCGATCCGCTAAATCAATGGGAAGCGCGGTAAAATCGCCGTTCGCCCCGTAACGCCATCAGGCGCCCGGAACGCGGCGCCGATTGACATCGGGATAGCATTATTGGTATTGTTCGCTCGTTCGGCAGCGACTGTCCCCTTCGTCTAGTGGTTAGGACACCGGGTTTTCATCCCGGCAACGGGAGTTCAATTCTCCCAGGGGATGTACTTCACATCTTTAGCTTCTTAATCACCATGCTCTTCAGCTTTCGCAGCGACTCGTTATCCGGCTCCAGCTCCAAGGCCGCGTCGCAATCGGCTAACGCCTTAGGATAATCCTCAACGTGATAGTAGGCCTGGGCGCGCCTGTAGGTCGAATAGAAGTGGTACGGGTGTATGACCAGGGCGTCGTTGAAATCGTCTATCGCGGCCGAGTAATTCTGCTTGACGCTATGCACGACTCCGCGATAATAGGCGGCCTTGTAGCACTTCGGGTCTATCTCGATAGTAGCCGAGAAATCCTCCATCGACTCGTCGTAGCGGCTCTCGGCGAAGAATGCCATTCCCCTATGCTTGTAGATGAGGGCTCGGATCTCGGGCTTGGGATCCATGGCCAGCAGGTGGGAATAGATGTCTATGGCTCGCACGTAATCGGCCCTATTGTGCGCGTTCAGGGCCTCTAGCAGCAGGTCGTCCAAGGACTTCCACGGCCCTAGCCAAGCCGGTTGCTTCGGCTCCTCCCCGGCGGACCTGGAAGTCTCCTTGAAACTGGTATAGAGATCCTTGTCTATCTCGTCCTCTATCTTCTTGAAGAACGCGACCCGGCGCTTGGCGAGCTCGTTGGTCAGCTGATGCTGATAGTCCCGTATCTCCTGGAACAGCATGTCCGACAGGGTTAGGTTGGCGTTGAGGGCGGCCAGCTTCCGCTTCATGGGATCGTCGAAGGGGGTGAACTCGGCCTTGTAGACGAGCTCGTGCTCTACCTCCGCCCACGCGTCCTGGAGGATGGTACGTATCTGAACCTCGCATACCGGCGGGTCGATGAACGCGTTCGCCTTGAGGATATCCGCGGGTATCTCGAGCAGGAGGTGGGTCGACTCGTATCCGAATTCCTTGAACGACCTCGCTGCGCCCTTCCTCTCTACCTCTCTTACGGCGAAAAGGCCGGACAGCGCTCTTTCAACTCGCTCGAGGTCGCCTATGAAGGGGCATATGATGCGGACGGCTATGATATCGGTAATCGGGAGCGGCTTCGTGCCGTGCGTGGAAGCGTCCCTGATGAACTTGACCTTCTTCGAGAAGAAGCTCGGGAACGACTTGATCCGATGCTTATAGGCGGGAAAAATGCCCTCGGCGTCCAGGGCGCCTTGTATGCGCGATACCATCTCGGCCAGGATCGCCTCGACGCTCTTGCTGTTGGCCTTATACAGCCTCTCGAGCGAGGCCCTGCTCGGTAGCGGTTCAGTAGCTTCTTCCATGGTATTAGGATAAACCGTTCCGTAGCCGTAGACAAGCCAATAAGAAGGCCGCCCGATAACGGGCGGCCTCGTATATCTATCGCGCGCTAGGTACTATTTCTTCTCTTCCGAGAAGCCGGTCTTCGTCTCCTGCTTCATGCGCTCGATGTAGCGCATGACCTGGGAAGCTCCGAAGCGCTGGCTCTCGAGGCGCTTACGATCGTCTTCCTTCTGCCCGACGATGCCCCAGATGGCCTCGTCGTCGATGTCGCGGACAGGCTCGAGGACGGCCTTGTCGTAGAGGATCTTGACGTCCTTGACGTAGGCGATGAAGTCGCCGCCGATGGCCTCCGCGTCCCTGGAGACGAGGAACCCGGCGAACTTGACGAAGGGGGTCGAGCGCGGATAGAGCGGGTCGATCCTGAGCTCGCGGTTGCGAACGTCGGAGATGTACTGGGGATTGTCCCAGCGGAGCTCGCGCCAGCCGTCGAAGTTCAGATAGCCCATGAACATGACGTGCTCTTCGGCGTCGTTATCCTTGAGGATGATGGACAGGCCGTGGGGGAAGTTGAGTCCCTTGACGTTTACGGCGATCGACTTGATGACGCCCACGTTCTTGACGACGCCGAGGGCGGTGACGATCTTGGTGTCGGCGTTATAGCTACCCTCGAAGCGGGAAAGCCTAGCGTTGACGGGATCGGATCCCTGCGCGTCGGCCTTAGGCACGATGGCGCCGGAATCGTCGATGTCGGCCTTAGGCTCGAAGGCGGGAACGTCGAAGGGAGGCTGTATCCTGGCCCAGGAGTTAAACGGCTCCAGGGGGAAGCTGACGCGTACTCCGAGGGCCTTGGCGCCGGCGTACTGCTTGGCGTCCTGGGCTATCTGAGCCTCGCGGGTATACGAGAGAGCCTGGCGCTCTCCGGTCCTGGACGACGAGGCGAGGATGACGTCCCAGTTGGGGATGGCGAGAGAGATAGCCATCTGCTTCTTCTGCTCGTCGGTATAGCTAGCCCCGGCTACCGTGGAGAAATCCATCATGGTCGCGCGGTTCTGGGTCATCATCCCTTTCTGGATGGGGTCCTCGATGATATCCGCTCCGAGGAGGGAAAAATCTATCAGGACGGCTTCATCCGCGAAAGCGACCGAGGCGCTCGCGATTAATAGAGCGGCGACGATCAGTGCTAACGGCCTTCTCATTCAAATGCTCCTTTCCATAGTGCGCGTACAATTTACCCAATTTGACTTGATTATAGTCAAGCCGTACCCTTTGTCAATTATTTTATTCAATTTAAGCCTATTTAGCCATTAAAGACGGTTCCCATGACGGTTCGTTGCCCCCGACGGTGATCACTATCTTATAAAGCGGCAGGTTCCAGCGCAGCGTACGATCGATGAACGCGAGCGCGGCGCGCGGCTGTAGCGGAGGCGAATCGTACACGTCCGCCGACTTGAGCCGCCCGAACAGGATATCGCTCGAAACGTCGACGTAGAGCGTCTTGTCTGAGCGGATGGACGAGATCAGCCTGGCGCTCGGTACGCTTATTGGCCTCGAAGTGGGAACGAGCGGGCCGAGGAGCATTTCCTCGACGATAGAGGCCGCGGTCCTCGCCGCGTCGCGATCCGAGCGGATATACCGCAGCTCCGCGCGCGCGCCGCCTTCCGACGTGGCTTCGGGAAACCATAGCACCGTCGCCCTCCGCGAGGGAAACGAGAAGGATACCGCGGCGCTGACTATGAACGCGGCTATAAGCAGGCCAGGCCAGAATATCCTGGGCCTGAGCGCGATGTTCAGCGCCGCGCGAGCCGAGCTGAATACACTCCCTAACGAACGCTTCACGCTACTCACAAACCCTTCCTATGCTCGAAATACTCCACGAAATCTATGATGCCATTATAAATGCCGTCGCCGAGCTTACGCAAGTGACCCGGGTCGGACAGCTTCCTGGCCTCGGCCTCGTTAGTGACGAAGCCGACCTCCACGAGCACCGAAGGCATCTTCGCGTTGCGCACGACGAACCACTCCTCGGCGCGCAGACCCCGGTCGACGGACGCGTCGCCGATTTTAGCCTTCAGGCCGCCGAGTATGCTCTTGGCCAGGAAAACGCTCTCGGTGGTGTATTCTTCCTCCAGCATGGCGTTCAGGATGGGCAGGACGCTCTTATCGACGCCCTCGGCCTTCTTGTCGTCGACGACGGTGCGCCTATACTCGGGATTCAGGTACCATACCTCGAAGCCCGAGGCCGATTTATTGAAGGAGGCGTTGGCGTGGACCGAAACGTATATGATCGCCTCGTTGAGCCCCAGCTGGACGTCGTTGGCCATATCGACTCGCGCGTCGAGGGACGGGTAGGTATCGCCCGATCGGGTTATTAGGATACGCTTATCCGGCCACGCGGCCTGCAGGCGGGCGTAGAGGTCCTTGCCGATGGCTAGGGATACGTCCTTCTCGAGCACGCGCAGGCGATCCTTGCCGGATCCGAATTCCCCGATAGCGCCCGAATCCTTCCCTCCGTGGCCCGGATCTATGATGATGGCGGCGACGCTGAACCGCGAGGCGCGCTCCGCGTCGCGCTCCGCGAACCATCGCGCTATGGCCCTCTCCGTATCTAGCGGCATTTGCAGGCGGCCGCCCGAGTCGCGGACGGCCGCGGACCTCAGGGGGCGGCCCGAGCCTAGAGAGAAGACGGGATAGTCCTTCTTGAAGCGCACTAAGTCGCCGCCGCGCAGGATGTGGCCGGTGCCGGTCAAGGGATCGTACGATACGGCGGCCTTCCATTCGGAAGCCGCCGCCATGATGTCCACCCACCCCGCGGTCGCGCTTGGGGCCGTCGCGCTTGGGGCCGTCGCGCCTTGGGCGCCCGCCCTGGAGGCTACGGCCACGAGCGCGAGCAATAAGGCCAGCCGCGAGGTTTTATCCGGCCCTCTCAAGCGCCGGCCCCCGTCCCGGCCGATCCGCCGGCTACGACCCCGTCCACGACCCACGCGCCGGCCTGGTAGCCGCCCCGGAAGAGGGCCCGCCAGAACGAGGAGCCGAGCACCGCCTCGCCGTGCGCGCCCACGGTAGCGCCCGTGAGCGCGGCGACCGCCTGCAGGGATTCGACGATGCCGCGGCCCTGCCAATCTAGCGCCGTCTCGCCCTCTACGCCCTGCAGCGGGGCGATCGATACGGTCGCCGGGTTCGCGCAGGCGCGGAGCATTCCCGGCATCTTGTCGAGCGACGCTAGCGTCATAGCCGACAGGCCCGTATAGGCCTCGGGAGGCCAGGAGGAGCCGCCCGGTCCTCGTATCCTGCCTTCTCCCCGGAGGAAGCCGGCCGTGCGGGCGTCTCCGCGCTCAAGGCGCACGAGTATCGACCTGGCGGCGGCCTCGGCGAGCCTATCCGCCGTCGCTATATCGGGCGCGACGGCTAGCACGTTGCCGCATTTCTCCACGTTATTGCACGGGAACACGACCCTGTCGCCCGCCCCGGCGCGGGCGAACACGTCGCGCACGCCTTCCAGACGCGCCGCGGCGTCCAGTCCCGCCACCGAGGCCACGGTACCCGGTATCGATATCCAGGCCCTCTCGGAGCAGGCAAGGCTTAGCGTCGGCTCGCGCATGGCCGGCTCGACGCCGCAGGCTATGTCTATGGCCTCCGCCGTCGCCTCTATGCCGCTCGAGTACGGATAGGTCCAGCCGGACATATAGCCGCCCGAGAGCCTCGCGGCTATCTCGCCTACGAAGGCGCCCGACCTCGTGTACTTGATGTCTCCCTTGGCGGCGCCGTCCCGGATGCCGAGGGCCGCGACGCCCTTCTCGAAGACCGCTACGACCTCCGAGAGGACCTCCGGCCCGTAGGCGCTGGGCATCGTGTGCCCCATCTCCACGAAGAAAGGCTCGAATACCACGGCCCTGTCGGCGACTCCCCTGAGCGCGACCCGTCCCCCGCTGACTATGGCGTCGATGCTGAATTCCGGCCCCTCGAGATAGGCCTCGACGATGGCCCGCCCCGTCCTCGAGTTAGCCACGGCGTCGTCCCAGGCCTCGCGCAGCTCGCCTATCGTCCGAGCGAGCCGGCAGCCTCGGGCGCCCATGTTATCCACGGGCTTGACGACGAGGGGCAAGGCGGCGACGCGCGACGCGAGCTCCTCCGGATCGTCCATCCGCGAGCCGTAGGCGTACGCCGGCACGGCCACGCCTCCCGCCGCGAGACGCTCGCGCATCCTGGCCTTATCCGACGCGTCCAGAGCGACTTCGTAGGGTATTCCCGGCAGGCCGAGCTCGCGGGCCACCCAGGCGACCGAGGCGGAGAAATCCGTTCCGGCGGTCATGACCCCGGCGAGGCCGGCGATGCCCTTGGCGGCTAGCGTCAACGCTTCCTTGTCCTTGAGGTCGACGTGCAGGAAACCGTCGGCCGACGCGGCGTTGGCCGCGTCGGGATTGCCGTCCGCGGCGTACGTCCTATAACCCTTGGACTTGGCTATCCTGATGGCGGGGCCCTGCATGACCCCGGCCCCGAGTATCAATATCGATTTCATACGCTCCCCGGGCGGCCCGTATAGACGGCGTAGCACTCGAAAGTGTCTCCGAGGCCGCAGAGTCTGGAGGCCGCCATGGCGGCCTTATACCGTAACGTCCGGGGATCCGCCGGAACGCCCGGAAAGCGCTCTGGATGATGCCCGGTAACGACGATACGTTGTACCTCGAAACCGAAGCGCTTGAGAATACCGGGCGCGGTCTTCGGGCTCCAGACGGTGAAATGGTCGTCGGGGGAACGCTCGTAGAAGGCCCCCGGATCCTTCCGGGCGGAGATACCCGAGCCCGAGGGCGTCGAGAAGGCGAACACGCCGCCGGGCCTTAGGAGCGAGGCCGCGCGCCTCAGGATACGGCCGAGCTCCTCGAAATGCTCTATGACGTACCACATCGAGAGGCAGGCAGCGTTCCGCGGGTACAGGCCGTCGGCGCCGGGCTCGGAGAAATCGCCTACGAAGGCCGGGACGCCGAAGCTGTCGCGCACGTACTCCACGGCGTCGGGGGACAGGTCTGAGCCTACGGGATCCCAGCCGCGGGCCTGGGCCTCGGCGACGAAGGCGCCGTAGGCGCAGCCGACGTCCAGGATGCATTGCCCCTCGTGGCCGGCGGGCAGGAGCGATTCAATGACGCCCAGGCGCTTGGCCGCCGAGAGCCTGATGGAAGGGATATCCTCGATGTACGTGCGCCCGTATTGCGCCTTGTACTCCTCGAAGAAGTAGGCTCGCTCCGCGTAGGGGTTTTCCCTCGGATGAAAGTGCGCCATGCGCACGAGGCCGCAATCGGGGCAGGCGAGGTAGGTCTTTCGCTCGTTCCTATAGACCGCGACGCCGTCGGGGCGGCCGCAGCAGGGGCATTCGCCCGAGTTCCTCGGCGTCAGCGAATCGATCCTCGCCGCGAGGTCCAGCCGTTCCCGGGGAGCCGCCCGAGCCGTCGCCTCTATCATGCCTCCGGGCTCCGCGAGCATGGAGCCGAGGACCTTCCTGCTAGGCGCCGATATACCGAGGCTGTAGAAGCCGGCGGCTCGGGATAGTTCCTCGTGCGCGTCGCTAGGGTTTAGTAGGAGCACCGCGCAACCGGCCCAGGCAGCCTCGAAGGCGGTGAGGCCGAACTGCGTGACGACGAGATCGTACGAGCGGAGCATCTCCTTGAGGTCCTGCACAGGACCTATGGCGGTCACGCCGGGGAAACGCGACTCGGACCTCGAAAGAGCCCCCGTGACCACCGTGACCTGCTCGGGCGATAGGATCCCGCCGCCTATGGCCGCCTCCAGGAAGGATTCGGCTAGCCTGCGGGGGTCTTCCCCCCCGAAGCTCACGAGGACGCGCCGTATCGCCTGAGGAGGCTCCCGCCTCGCCTCGGGCAAGGAGAGGAAGCCTAGCGAGGCGATGTTAGGCGGCGATCCGACGCGGGCGGCCCGCCTGGCGCGGGGCAGGATGTCAATGAGGTACGAGGCTCGCGGCCTCGCCTCCCCGCCCTCGTCTATCGCGACTACTGCCCCCCGGGCCGACCATCGCGCCAGCTCCGTGGCGCTGGTCTCTCGCCTGTCGAGGACTACGAGCCTGAAGCGCGCCTCCGACCTCAGCTCGCCTATGACGCGGACGGCGCCCATCTCCCGGGGATACGCGAGCCGTAGCTCGTCGGCGCTCCAGTAGCCCTCTCCAGGATCGTCCGCCAGGAACAGGGCCGCGGTATTACCGAGCGCCCGCGCGAGCGAGAAGCACCGGACCAGGTGGCCGGAGCCGTTCCCGCGGCGGACCGACGGCACGAGGAGTATTTCTACCATATCGCTTATCCGCCCTTCCGCTCGGCCCGAACCCAGGACAGGACCTCCTCGTCGGAAGGCGCCGCGCCGTATTCCGATACTATCGCCAGGGCCCTATCGAAATCGGCCCGGGTGTCTACCGTGACGCGGCCGCCCGGCAGGAAGTAGCCCTCGGGGCACTCGGGCCTGAGCACGGAGAACAGGCCGGGGTTACGGTATAGGTACGGGCAGACGTGCTCTCGATCGAACGCATCGCGGGCCTCGCGCGCGGCCTTAAGGAGGGCGCCCGCGAGCACGGCCTCGACGCCCATGCCCACGGGCATGCCGACGAGCCCCACGTAATCCGCTCCCGCCTCGCGGGCGACGCTCAGGGCGGCCTCGGCGAGCGTCGCCGATACGAAGGGATTGTCTCCCGTGGCCCGGACCACCCTGCTTAGGGAGAACGCCTCGATAGCCATGGCGTACCGGGCCAGGACGTCGTCCTTGGGCCCCGCGAACACCGAGAAGCCGGCGTCCCGCGCCGCCTCGCCGAGGGCTGACGCGCCGGCGGCGTCGGTCGCGAGGACGTACTCGTCGGCATCTATCCCGCGCAGCCTGCGCATGACCATCCCCGCGAGGCACGTCCCGCCTATCGGGAGCAGGGCCTTGCCTGGCAGCCTCGAGGAGTCGAGGCGCATCTGGACCACGACGCCCGTCCGCTCCCCTCCCGTCACGAAAGCGGGTCCCATAGATCGGCGAGGCGCGCGGCGTCGGCCTTGAAGCGGTACGAGCAGGCGGAGACCCATTCCCGGGCCGCCTTGAATTCCTCGAGGCCGGAGGCGGGGCCCATCCTCGAGCGGGCCAGGTAGCTTATCAGCCTGGAACGGGGCAGGACCGCGCAGTCGCCGCGATACGATGGGGCGAGGTTCTTGAGCCAGAACCGGCCGTAGTCCGCGTCGGGCGTCGTATCGTCCGGCTGTGGCGAGCCTTCGTAATTGAGCCTGAGGGCCTGGGCGTAGCGGATCGACTCTCCCCATAGCCACGCGCGCATGCCGAAGTCGAGCTTCTGCCAATACGGGTTGGAGATGGTCCAGTCGAAGCCCCCGAGCGAGGTGAATTTCTCGCGCGAGTATATGCCGCAGGCGTCGAAGGGATAGAGGCTCTTCTCCCCGTCCGCCTTGGGCGGCAGGGGGACGACCTTGAAGGCCTTCCCGGATTGCGCCGGATGGCTGATAGACGGCACGACCGAGCCGGCCGAGTCGTTCAGGGTCGGGACGAGGCAGGCGGCCCCTAGCTCCGTGACCTTGTCGAAGAAGCGGCTCGACAGCGTGCTCGTCGCGAGCCTCAGGTCGTTCCACATGACCAGCACGAACGGCGAGCAGGATTCGCGCATGCCGATGTTGATCCTCGCGCCTAGGTTGGCTTCCTCGTGCAGGCAGACGAAGCGGACCTGCGGGTACTTCGACGTGATACCCTCCAACTCGGGCGAGTCAACGGGCCCCTCCATCGATACGATAGAGTCGAAGCCTACCTTGACGAGGTCCTGTATCAGCGCGGCCCGGTAGAGCCTCGGGCCTCGGTTGAGGAGGAGCACCGAGACGGGGAAGCCGTCGTTGCAGCCCGCGCCCCGTCCGCCTCCCAGGACCGTATAGGTAGGCCTGAAGGCGTCAAGCGTTAAAGGTATGGTATTCATCGCACCGTCCGCAGGGTTCGGGATAATCGCGGACGAGGTGCCTTCCATACCAGGCGCCCATCCTGTTCCAGACCGCCTCGAGGCCGTCGTCGAAGGCGTTACCCTCTATCTCGGCGTAGGCGAGGCGCCCGTCGGCGCCCTTCGAGAGGCAATGCTTGCACGCCGGGACGTCGCCGTTGCAGAGCACCGCGACGTCGCGCGCAAGGTGCCTGCAAGGAAGCCTATCCAGGGGCGACAGGTCCGCGACTACCCTATCGGGCAGGCACGACGCGAACGAGTCGTATTTCTGCACTATGACCTTGTCGCCGCGCTTCTTCCAGCCCCTGTAGAACGCCTCGAGGCGGCTCTCGTTCTCCTTCATGCGCACCGCCTGGACGTGCACGTTGCCCGGCGAGGCGACTATCATACGCTCGGCGAAGGCGCAGGCCTCGTCCTTGCCCTCTCCCCGCAGCGTCCTATAGCCGTCGTCGTCGGCGTCGTCGAGGGAGACGATCCATTGCACGCGGCTCCCGGCCTTGGCGGCTATCGCCTCGGCCAGGCCTTGCTTCCAGCCTATGCCGCTCGTCTCCACGATCATCGTGAAGCGGGGCCGCGCCATGACGGCCCCGGCGAGCGCGGCGAAGTCGGGATGCAGCGACGGCTCGCCCCAGAGCGACACGTCGACGACGAGGTCGTCGCAGAGCGACTCGGCGTCCGCCATGAGCCGCTCGAAGCGCTCTACGGGCATCGTCCCGGACAGTCCCCTCGGGTCGCCTACCATGCCGGGATACGGGCAGTAGGAACAGGCCTGGGGGCAGCCCTCGGCGATCTGCACCCACATGAACGCCGGGACCGTCCTCAGGAGCTCGGGATGCCCGGGCAGGAAGCCGGTCGCGTCCCGGGCCGACCTGACGCCTTGGCCCCACAGGCGCTCGGCCGTCACGAAGCCGCGCTTGGAGTCGCAGACCGGCGCGAAACGGAAGGCCCTCAGGTCGACGGGCGACAGGTGCGTCTCGATATCGTAGGAATTAATGTCTTTCTGTATCACCGCGAAGAGGCCGTCGCGCTCGGAGGGCGCGTCATGCCTCGAGGCCAGCTCGACTATATTGGGAAGGCTCTTGACGGCTATGAGCTCGGGGGCGAAGCCGGGCGGGTAGCCGTCCGCGAAAGTGTACTCCGCGCGATAGCGCCTATGGAGCTCGAGGAGGGTCTTCGTAAGCTCTAGGTCCATGAACGGGGCGTCGGCGTGGAAGTAGAGGACGGTATCGGCTCCGGGCTTCGAGGCCGCGAAGCCAGCCGCTTCGGAGAGCACGTCATGCATCGTCCACGAAGGCTTCCGTACCGTCGCTATACCCAGCTCGGGTACGGACGGCGACGCTATGACGAGGATTCCGTCGTCTCCGCCTAGTACGCCCCGCGCGTACGACAGAACGCGTTCCATGGCGCTCGGGCCGCCCGCGAGCGGAGCGAGGGCGAATTCATTGACCTTCGCGGCGTTTATTATCGCTAGTGTTTCCATACCGTATAGAGTATCGGCCCTTCGGACGCCGCTCGTTAGTCGCTAATATGACCCTAGACAGGTACCCCATATCGCGCTATATTAATCCTTTCATACTATAAGTAGTATACATAGTCATATTCGGAGGCTATTATGAAGATCGCTAGAAAATTCACGACCGCGGGCAAAGGCCCCTATGAAGGCATACGATGGGAGCGCCGCGTCTCGGAGATTAAAAACCCCGACGGCAAGACGGTCTTTAGGATGGACGGCGTCATCGTCCCCTCGACCTGGAGCCAGATAGCGACCGATATAATCGCCCAGAAATATTTCCGCAAGGCGGGCGTACCGGCGGACAAGGCGGACGCCTGGCGCGCCTGGGTACCCGAGTCGCAGCAGACGCTCGGCGGAGCGTCGCCCAACCCCGGGTCGGAGCACGACGCGAGGCAGGTCTTCCATCGCCTGGCCTACACGTGGCTCCTCTGGGGCAAGGCGTCCGGCTACTTCGACTCCGAGGCCGACGAGAAGGCGTACTACGACGAGATATGCCGCATGCTGGCCACCCAGCGCGGCGCGCCCAATAGTCCCCAGTGGTTCAATACCGGCCTCCACGCCGTTTACGAGCTCGAGGGACCGGCCCAGGGCCATTACTTCGTCGATCCCGCTACGGGGGAGGTGGTAGCCTCGTCGAGCGCCTACGAGCGCCCCCAACCCCACGCCTGCTTTATCCTCAACGTCGAGGACGACCTCGTCAACGACGGCGGCATCATGGACCTCGTCGAGCGGGAGGCGCGACTCTTCAAGTACGGCTCCGGCACCGGCTCCAACTTCTCCAAGATACGCGGGGCGAACGAGTCGCTCTCCGGCGGAGGCGTCTCGAGCGGCCTCCTGTCGTTCCTCAAGATAGCCGACCGCTCGGCCGCCGCCATCAAGTCGGGCGGCACCACGAGGCGCGCCGCGAAGATGGTCATACTCGACGCCGACCATCCGGACATCGAGGCCTTCGTCGAGTGGAAGACGGGCGAGGAATTCAAGGTCGCGAGCCTCGTCACCGGCAGCAGGGCCCTCAAGCGCTACTCCTCGGCCATGCGGGACGCGGCGTCCAGGGCCGACGTGCCGGCCGCCGACAGGCTTTCCTTCGACGCCAACCCCTGGCTCCGGGCCGCGGCCAAGGAAGCGCTCGACGCCGGCGTCCCAGGGGCTTACGTCTACCAGCTCCTACGCCGCATAGCCGACGGCGACCCGGACATCGACGGCCAGGTCTTCGACGCCAACTGGGAGGGAGAGGCCTACAATACGGTCTCCGGCCAGTCGTCCAACAACTCGGTGCGCGTCACCAACGAGTTCATGGAGGCGGTCGCCAAGAACAAGGACTGGGCCCTGACTATGCGCAAGGGCGGCAAGACGATGAAGACGGTCAAGGCCCGCTCGCTGTGGGATCGCATCGCCAAGTCGGCGTGGCAGTGCGCCGACCCGGGGCTCCAGTTCCATACCACCATAAACGACTGGCACACCTGCCCCGCCGACGGCCCCATCCGCGGTTCCAATCCCTGCTCCGAGTACATGTTCCTGGACGATACGGCGTGCAACCTCGCCTCGCTCAACCTGACGTCGTTCTACGACGAGGCGACGCGGTCCTTCGACGCCGACGCCTACAGGCACGCGGTCAGGCTCTGGACCATGACGCTGGAGATATCCGTCGCGATGGCCCAGTTCCCGTCCAAGGAGATAGCCCGCAGGAGCTTCGACTACCGGACGCTGGGCCTCGGGTACGCCAACCTCGGCACGCTCCTCATGCTGATGGGCCAGCCCTACGACTCCGACGAGGGCCGCGCCACCGCGGCCGCCCTCACCGCCCTGACCACGGGCGAGGCCTACGCGCACTCCGCGCGCATGGCCGCCGAATTCGGCCCCTTCGCGCGGTACGGCGCCAACGCCGACTCGATGCTCCGCGTCGTCCGCAACCATCGCCGCGCGGCCTACGACTCCGCGCCCGCCGAGTACGAGGGCCTGTCGGTAGCCCCCAAGGGCCTGGACGCCTCGAAGGCCCCTCCCGCCCTTGTGGCGGCGGCGAGAGCCTCCTGGGACGAGGCGCTGGCCGTCGGAGAGGCGCACGGCTACAGGAACGCCCAGACCACCGCCATCGCGCCTACCGGGACGATAGGCCTCCTCATGGACTGCGATACCACGGGAATAGAGCCGGACTTCGCCCTCGTGAAATTCAAGAAACTGGCAGGGGGCGGCTACTTCAAGATAGTCAACAACTCTATCGCCCCCGCGCTCCGCGCCCTCGGCTACTCCGAGGAGCAGATAGAGGACGTCAGGCTCTACATGGTCGGCCGGGGCACTCTCGAGGGGGCGCCAGGCGTGCCGCTCGCCTCGCTCCGCGAGAAGGGCCTGCCGGACGCCGCGCTCGACAAGGCGGAGAAGGCGCTCAAGTCGGCGATGGGCCTGGACTCGGCCTTCAACCCCTACACGCTGGGCTCAGAGGCCTTCGACGCGGTCGGCGCGGTCGCGGATATCCGCAGCGAGGCGGATTTCGACGTACTGGCGTTCATGGGATTCTCCGCGCCCGAGATCGGCGCGGCCGAGGCCTACGCCTGCGGGTCGATGGGCATAGAAGGCGCCCCCCACGTCAAGAAGTCCCATTACGCCGTCTTCGACACCGCGACGCCCTCGGGCAGGTCGGCCACGAGGTCGATAGCGTGGCAGGCCCATATCGCCATGATGGCCGCGACCCAGCCCTTCGTCACGGGCGCGATATCCAAGACGATCAACATGCCCGACTCGGCCAGCTTCGACGACGTCAAGGGCGCCTACATGACGGCGTGGAAGAGCATGCTGAAGTCGATCGCCCTGTACCGCGACGGGTCGAAGCTATCGCAGCCCCTGTCATCGATAGCCGCGGGCGCGAACCCCTTGGCGGAGGGCCTCATCGCCCTGCAGTCGGCGCCAGCCGAGATACCGGAGGGCGCGAAGCCCTCCGAGCCGGTCCCGGCCGTAGCCAGCGTCCGCCATTCCCTGCCTAACCGCCGCGACGGCTATACCCAGAAGGCGAAGATAGGCGGCCATTCCGTATTCGTCCGCACGGGCGAGTACGACGACGGCCGCCTGGGAGAGATATTCCTCGATATGCACAAGGAGGGCGCAGCGTTCAGGAGCCTCCTCAACTCATTCGCCATAGCGGTGTCGCTGGGCCTGCAGTACGGCGTGCCCCTGGAGGAATACGTCGACGCCTTCACCTTCAGCCGCTTCGAGCCCAACGGCATGGTCCAGGGCCACGAGTATATAAAGATGGCGACGAGCGTGCTCGACTACGTGTTCCGGGACCTGGCGATCAGCTACCAGGACCGCTTCGACCTCGGCCAGGTCAAGCCCGAGGACCTGAACGCCACGAACACGCAGAACGGCAAGGCCAAGCGAGAGACGGAGAGGCGGGCCCAGGAGACGCAGGATAGGGCCAGTCCCGCGGCCCAGGCTCCCCGCCCCAAGGACGACTCGAAGAAGGCGCGCATGAAGGGCTACGAGGGAGACCCCTGCCCCGTCTGCGGCCACCTGACCCTAGTCCGCAACGGCACCTGCCTCAAGTGCGAGACCTGCGGGAGCACGACCGGCTGCAGCTGAGCCATAACGGCCTCCTGGGATCTGTAAGGCGTTTCGCATTCCAGGTCCCGAATTCGCCTTTCCGAATAGTAATGGAAATAATAACGGGACGCGAAAGGCGTCCCGTTATTACGCTCGCCGGAGCGGCTCCTCAGAACCGTATCAGCATATAGGCGCTCGATACCGCGAGCGAGATGACGGTATAGACGGCGCTATATTTAGTGAAATCCCAGAACGAGATATGATTGCCGTTCTTCCGCGAGATGCCTACGGCGACCACGTTGGCGGACGCGCCTATGAGCGTGCCGTTGCCGCCCAGGCACGCGCCTAGCGACAGCGCCCACCAGAGCGGCCGCACGGCGCTCGCGCCCAGGGTTACGCCCATGTCCTGGATCAACGGGATCATGGTGGCGACGAAGGGTATGTTGTCCAGGATCCCGGAGAGCAGTCCCGAGGCCCACAGTATCAGCATCGTGGTCGCCCCCATATGCCCGGTCGTCGCTCCGAGGACCGAGGCCGACGCCTGCGTCATGATGCCGGTCTCGACCAGCCCGCCCACGAGCATGAACAGGCCTAGGAAGAACATGATCGTCGTCCATTCTATCTCGCCCAGGATCGCCTCGACGTCGCGGGTGCCGGAGGCGATGAGGAGGACCGCCGCCCCGCTGAGCGCAATGGTCGAAGGCTCGAGCCCTAGCCTGGAGTGGAGGACGAACGCGGCCATCACCGCTCCGAGCACGACGAGCGACTTGACGAGCAGAGGCTTGTCCTCGATGGCCTTCGCGTGGTCGAAGGCCAGGATGCGCGCCTTGCGCTCGTTGGTGACGACGAGGCTCTTCCTGAAGACGAGGAAAATGAACGCGCAGAGCGCGACGAGGTTGACGACGACGACGGGGGCCGTGTAGGCCAGGAAGTCGGAGAAGCCCAGGCCCGCGGCCGAGCCGATCATTATATTGGGCGGGTCTCCTATCAGGGTCGCCGTGCCGCCGACGTTCGACGCGAGGGCCAGCGCTACGACGAAGGGAGTCGGCGCCACGTTGAGCTCCACGGCGATGAGGAACGTTATCGGGACGAGGATCAGCACCGTCGTCACGTTATCCAGGAGCGCCGAGATGACGGCGGTCGCGACGGACAGCATGAGTATGATGGCGACCGGCTCGCCCCGCGCTAGCTTCGCGAGCCTGATCGCGATGTATTGGAACAAGCCGGTCCGCTTGGTGATGCTCGTTATTATCATCATGCCTATGAGGAGGAATATGACGTTCCAATCCACGTTGGAGAACGCGACGGATTGGCTCTCCAGGCCGAATATGACCATCAGCATGCCCCCGAGGATGGCCGCCGAGGTCTTATGGACCTTCTCGGTGGTAATGGCGATCATGGAGACGATGAAAATGACGAGGGCTACGGGTATCGAGGATTGCATGCGCTTTCCTGCCTAGGCCCTGAGGACCTTGGAGAGGATATCCATGGACGAGACGACGCCGACGAGGCGTCCGCCCTCCACGACGGGGAAATGGCGCTTCCTGCTCCGGGTCATCTCGAACGCGACCGCCAGGACGGAGCTATCGGGGGCGATAGACCTGACCGGAGGCTTCATGATGCTTCGGACCAGGATCTTGTCCTCGTTCTTGAGTAGTTCTTCCATGGGCTCGAATTCGTCGAGGAATTTGAGGCTCCCGACGCGGTATACGTAGTCGGGGATGCCCGCGGCGATGAGGTCGAGGATGCCAACCTCGCCGACGAGCGCGCCGGCCGAGTCGACGACCGGCAGGTAGCGTAGCTTATTGGCGAACATGGCGTCGGTGAGCTCGTGGAGAGTCGCGTCGTCCCTGACGGACAGCACGTCGCGCGTCATGATGTCGCTGACGTGGAGGCCTTTTTCGACCTCGTAGCCGCTCGACTCGACGCCCTCGACGAATCGGGATCCCGATTCGACCGATAGGAGGACGCTCATGGCGGCCTCGTCCTTGGAGATAAGGGCGAGGTTCGCGAGCACCTTAAGATACGTCGAAGACGCCGATTGCGACGTCAGCACTATCCATACGAGCCGGACGGGCGATTGTCCCTCCACGGCTATCGGGACCCTGGGCCTTACGACAGCGATGACGATATCGTCGAATCCCGCCAGCCTCGCGTGCGGGATCGCTATGCCCGTAGGGAACACCGTGCCTCCGAGCGCCTGGCGCTCGCGTATGCGCGCCAGGACCTCGTCGGGCTTTAGGGAATGAAGATGCTGCGCCGAGAAGCCAGAGACCCCGGCTACTATGGCTTCGTCTATCGTCGACGCGTCCCTATCTAAGAGAACGAGCCTCGGGTCCAGGAGATTCGCCAATTTCATGCGTATTCCTTTCTGCGGCCTTCGGATCTCTTTTTATTCGCCTCGATGCAAGACTTCCATGATCCGCGGCACAGCAGAGTATGTTCATACTTCTTAATGAAATCAAGTGGATAATGCGGCATTCTATGCTGTTTTGTGATATTTAGTGTCATATTTCGCACACTGACGATGTTAGCCTTTCCTTGCGGACTATCTCGAATCTTGGTATCCTAGGGCAAAAGGGAGGTTCTATGGATAGGAGGCTGAGAATACTCTCGGAGACAGGGCGTCTCCGTAGGGTTATCGTGCACACGCCAGGTGCAGAGGTCGAGGCCATGCGACCGAGCAAGGCCGAAGAAGAACTGTATAACGACATAATTCCGCTCGAGGTAGTCAAGCGGGAGCATTCCCAGCTCAAGGGATTCCTCGCCAAGGTCGCGGAAGTAGCCGAGCTCGGCGACCTCCTAGCGCAGACGCTGGCGGATTCCGCGGCGAGGGAGGATTTCGCTACCCTCATCGCTACGCATTACGGAGCGGAGCATAGGCTCGAAGAGCTCAAGGCCATGGACGCGGAGGCGCTACGGAAGGCCTCTATCGCCGGCTTGCCGGCCCGCCACGCCAAGCTGGCCGATTTCATTCGCGGAGCCGATTTCGACGTCCCGCCCCTGCCGAATATGTACTTCATGCGCGACGCCGCGATGGTCTACCGCGATAAGTCCATATCGTCCGCGATGCGCTTCCCCGTCAGGCGAGCCGAGGCCCTCATCAATAGGTTCGTCTTCGCGCGCCATCCCGACTATAAGGGCGGCGGCCGCCTGATCGACGGCCCGGCCCTCGTCAAGGAGGGTTTCTCCATAGAGGGCGGGGATTTCCAGGTCCTTAGGAAGGACGTCGTCGTCATAGGCGTCTCCGAACGGACGAGCGCCGAGGCCATCGACGCGGCGGCCAGGGCCATCGCCGATTCGTACGGGGAGCCGGTGACCCTGTTCGCGGTCGCGCTACCCGTAGCGCGGGCGACCATCCACCTGGATATGGCGTTCACCGTCATAGACCGGGAAGCCTGCCTCGTCTACGAGCCCGTGATCCTAGGCCCGCGCAGGGCCAGGGCGATCCGCATCGACGCCGCGCCGGGCAAGCCCGCCAGGCTCTCGGAGGTCGAGTCGCTCCTCGCTGGCCTCAAGGCCGTGGGCGTCGACCTTCGGCCCGTCCTGACAGGCGGCTCCGACCCCCTCAGGCAGGAGCGCGAGCAATGGCTTTCCGGGGCGAACTCGTTCAGCTTCGCGCCCGGCAAGATAATCATGTACTCGTGCAACGTGCATACCCTGGAATCGCTGTCCTCAGCCGGCTTCGAGATCCGATCGGCCAAGGACTTCCTCGAGGGCGGCCAGGATCCCCTGTCGTTCAAGCGACTCGCCGTAGGCTTCGACGGCGTGGAACTCGCCAGAGGCGGCGGAGGCGCCCGCTGCATGACCTGCCCCATAGAGCGAGAGGATTAGGGCCCTCGCTGATCATCGATAATAAAAAGCCCCTTCGGCGCGCCGAGGGGGCTTTCCATACCGGGGCTGGTAAGGGAATCGGGCTCCGCGATGGCGCAGACGCCCCGATATCGAAGAAAAGCTTACTGGACGATGGCCTCGGTGGGGCAGACGGAAGCGCACGACCCGCAGTCGGTGCACTTGTCGGGATCGATCCAGCGAAGGCTGTTCTTCTCGCTGATAGCCTGGACGGGGCACTCGGATTCGCAGGCGCCGCAGTTCACGCACGCATCGGTTACCTTGTATGCCATAGTATATCTCCTCGGGACGTAGATGTTGTCCTATCCTAGCATACGGGGCGGATAGGGCGCAAGATCGGCCGATGACGCACTTGCCCGCTGGGGCCGGCATCGTCCATACTGGCTACGGAGGGACCATGAAGGAACAGCTGATAGTCAAGAACCTTCCGTTCATCAAGATTCTCCCGTCCTGGGCCCAGGAACTGTCCTATAAGTACTGCTCCAAGACGGCCAATCTCTATATAGTCCACGGCAACATACGCGACTTCCTGCCCCACAAGATGAACGAGGGCGAGTTCAACTTCGTCAAGATACAGGACTACGTCTCGGAGGTGCTCTTCGGCAACAGGGACATCATAGTGTTCTGGGACCGCTCGAGCGGGGTAAGCTTCTGCTCGCCGGAGATGCAGCGCGACTACCTGCGGACGATGCGGGAACGCTTCCCGGATACCAGCGACGACGAGCTATTGTCCGCGGATCCGATGGCGGCCTTCAAGACGCTCGAGCGGTACTTCCTCATCAACATCCCGCAGAAGAAGCGCATTGTCATGATCATCGACTACGCGGAGACTATCCTGCCGGCGTCCGACGTCGCGAAGCTCGACGAGTCGGACCGGTATTGCTTCGTCACGCTCAACAGGTGGTCCCACGACCCGGTCTTCACGCGGGGCGACGTATCGGTACTGCTCCTGTCCGAGAACCTGGCGGACCTGAACCCGAGGATAGTCTCGAGCCCCTCGACGATCAAGGTGGAGATCCCCATTCCCGACGGTACGGTGCGCTCCTCGTTCCTCGAATTCCTCGAGGGCAAGGGCACCGTCCTCCTCGACAAGGGCCTGTCGGCCGCGTCGGTCGGGGCCATCACCTCGGGGCTCAACCTGGTCAACCTGAACCGCCTCGTGGCGGAGAGCTGGCAGGAGGACAAGCCCATTTCGATGGACTACCTCCAGTCGAAGAAGCGCGAGATAATAGAGAACGAGGCCGGCGGACTCCTCGAATTCCTCGATACGGAGCACGACCTGTCGTTCGTATCGGGCCACGAATTCGTCAAGAAGCGCTTCAAGCACGCGGCGCGCGCGCTCAAGCAGGGCCGCCTCGACGTGCTCCCCATGGGCTACCTGATAGCGGGCCCGGTAGGCACCGGCAAGAGCTTCATGGTATCGGCCTTCGCGGGCGAGATAGGCGTGCCCATGGTCAAGTTCAAGAACTTCCGCTCTAAGTGGCAGGGCGTCACCGAGTCGAACCTGGAGAAGGTCCTGACGATACTCAAGGCCATGTCGCCAGTAGCCGTGATGATAGACGAGGCGGACGCCTTCCTCGGCGACCGCGACCAGGACGGCGACTCGGGCACGTCCAACCGCATTTTCGCCCAGCTAGCGAGCTTCATGGGCAATACCGAATTCCGCGGCAAGATTATATGGTTCCTCATCACCTGCCGCCCCGACCTCCTGCCTATAGACCTGAAGCGCCAGGGCCGCGCCGAGGAGCACCTCGCCCTCTTCTACCCGGATAACGACAAGGACAAGGAAGCCCTCTACGAGGTCCTGGTCAAGAAGCTGGACCTCTCGATACGCAGGTTTCCCGTCTCCGACCTGTTCAAGCGCTTCAAGCACGAGTTCTCCGGCGCCGACCTCGAGGCGGTGCTCATACGCGCGAAGCTCAAGGCGACGATGGACGGGCGATCCTTCGTCACCAAGGAGGACCTCGAGGAGACGATGGCAGACTTCGTGCCTCCCGCGTACCCTCACGAGATAGAGCTCCAGAACCTCGTCGCCGTCATCGAGTGCACGAGCAAGGAGATGGTCCCGAAGAGATTCCAGAACCTCGACCGATCGCGCCTCGTCAAGGACATCCAGGAGCTTAAGAGCCTGCTCGGGGAGCGCTAGGCCCATGCGGAGACCGCGCTACTTCAGGAGAGTCTTCGCGCTGTTCCTCGCGGCGGCCATCGCCCCCGCCGCGGCCATCTCCGTCGTATATACCTCGCTCGCCGGCGCCGCCCTTCGCCGGGAGGCGGAAGGGCGGCTTGACTCGCAGGCCGCGGCGTTCGCGCGCGCGGTCGCCTCGATAGCCGACTCCTGCGCCAGGGGCCTCGAGGCGGTAGCCTCGGACCAGGCGGTACTGGCGGCGCTCGCCCCCGGCAACCGAGGCGACCCGGCCGTTTCCGCGAAGGCCTATAGGCGCATCTCGGCGAGCTTCCCTCGTGACTCCGGCCCCGCGGAGGCGAGCGTCATCTCGGTCGACGGATCGGTCTTCCTCCCTCTCGGGGCCGTCCCCCCCGACCGCGACCTCTCGGTCTACGGCTCCTGGGGGATATTCCGCTCGCTGGCGGCCGCGCCCATCGCCGTCGAGCCCCGAGTCGCCCCGCTCTCGGACGGCTCTCCCGGCTCGTTCTGCGTCGGCATCCCCATCGAGGGCGATGACGGCGTACGGCTCGGCTACGCCATCGCCGACGTACGGCGCTCGGCTATAGCCGCCGCGGCCTCCTCGAGCGGGCTGTCGTCGGGAGCCTCGCTCGCCTTCCCCTCGGGGAAGATAGTCTTCGACCGCTCCGAGCCGGAACGGGAGGACGGCTTCGTCTACGAGGCGGGCCTCGGCTCGGACTCGGGGCGGCTCTCCGAGGCGTCCGCCTCCGGCGCGGGAACGGGGTTCACCGTCTTCGCGTCGTCGCCGAGCGGCCTCTACGACGGTTTCGGGAGGTCCGCCAGGAACGTCGCGCTGGCCGGGCTCGCGGGCGCGGCGGTACTCGCCTCGGTCCTGGCCCTGCGCGTCTCCTCCTCGGTTACCGAGCCGGTCCTGCAGATGGCGCGATCGATGAGCCGGGTCGAGGCCGGGGACCTAACGATACGGATAGAGCCGTCCGGCGACGACGAGCTGGGCGACCTCGCCCGCTCCTTCAACGCGATGACCGCCGAGATAGACGCGTTGCTCAAGCGGGAGGTAGAGCGGCAGGAGCTGCTGAGGGAGGCGGAGCTCGGGGCGCTGGCCGCTCAGATGAACCCGCACTTCCTGCATAATACCCTCGCGTCCATAAAGTCCCTGGCGAAGCTCGGGAGGCAGGCGGAGATAGCGGAGGTCGTATCCAGGCTCGGCAAGATCCTGCGCGCCGGCATGGGGACCCGCGCGGGATTCTCGACGATAGGCGAGAGCCTCTCCTACGTCAGCGACTACCTGAGCATCGAGAAAGTGCGCTTCGGGGACCGATTCGCGTTCCGGCTCGACGTCGATCCTTCCGTGCAGGCGGCGGCCATCCCTCCGCTGACCCTCGAGCCGCTCGCCGAGAACGCGCTGACCCACGGCCTCGAGCGCAAGCGGGGCCACGGGACCTTGCGTATAACGGGAAGGCTCGAAGGCTCCGACGTCGTCGTCTCCTTCGTCGACGACGGTCCGGGCATGGAACCGGACGCGATGGAGGCGCTTTCCGCGTCGCTACTCGCGGCTGAACCGCCTAAGGGGGGGCGCGGCATGGGGCTCCTCGGCACTAACCGGCGGATCGCGCTGGAGTACGGCGACGGCTACGGCATCGGCGTGCGCCCGGCCGACGCGGCGACGGGGCGCGGCTTCGAGGCGATCCTCCGCGTCCCGGCGAGGCTCGGCGACCAGGCGAGGCCCGGCGACCCGGCGAGGCTCGGCGCTATCGCGGGAGGCCCGGCTTGAGGCGCCTCCTCGTGGCCGAGGACGAGGAGCTGGCCAGGCGGGAGCTCGAGACGACGGTACCCTGGGAGCGATGGGGATACATGCTCGTCGGAGCGGCGGAGGACGGCGCCCACGCGTGGGACCTGATAGTCGAGCGCCGCGCGGAGGTCGTCGTCACCGACATACGCATGCCCGGCATGGACGGCATGGACCTGATGCGCAAGGCCCTCGCGGAGCTCGAGCCGGCCTCGAGGCCGCTCTTCGTCATCCTGTCGGGGCACGCCGACTTCGAGTACGCCCGCGAGGCGGTACGGCTCGGGGCGTTCGACTTCCTCATCAAGCCCGTCGACGACGGCGACCTGGAGGACACCATGCTGCGCGCGTCCAGGCGGGCTGACGAGCTGGAGAGGATAGCCGGCCTCGAGAAGGCCGCGGCCACCGACCTGGCCTACGGCCTCCTCCGGGACCTTACCAAGGAGCGGGTCGCGGACTCCGGCGACGCCTACGTGGAGGCGGCCATCGCCGACCTCCGCGATCGCTTCGTCGTCGACCTGTCGGCGGATTCGGTCGCGGAGCGCCTCGGCATCTCGGGGGACCACCTCTCGCGGCTGCTTAAGAAGGCGACGGGCATGACGTTCAACGAGTACCTGACCCGGCTCAGGATGAAGCGGGCCATGGAACTGCTCCGCGACCCCGCCGTCCGCATCGGCGAGGTCGCGGACCTGTCCGGCTACAAGGACGCGCGCTATTTCAGCACGCTATTCCACCGCGTCGTAGGCTCTACGCCCAGCGAATTCAGGCACGGCCGCAAGCCGTCGCCTAGCGAGGGGAACGAGGGTCAATAGCCCGACAGCAAGGCCTTGAAGCGCCCGAGCGTGGCCTCGCGGCGAGTGACGGCGGCGTCGAAGTCGTAGTCGACGAGCCGTATGGAATCCAGGGGCGGGAGGCCGTCGGGCACGGGCGCGTCGGACCTGGCCGAGCGCCGCTTGAATCGGGCCGTGACGACCCGGGCCACGTCGCCGCCGAGCGCGAAATCGACGAATCGCCTCGCCGCCTCGGGATGCGGGGCGCCCCGGATTATGGCTACGCCGTCCGGAACCGCCGAGGTGCCCTCGAGCGGATAGACGACGCTGACGTCCGAGCCCAGCCGCCTCGCGTCCGCGCCGGCGTTCTCGTAGGTAGCGCCGGCGAGGTACTCCCCGGCCGCGACGCCCTTGTATACCATCGCCGACTCGGCGAGCGGCTCGCCGCCTATCGCCCCGATGAAGCCTTCCACCAGCCGCCACCCGCTCTCCGTACCGTCGGGATCGGCGGCGCTACTTGCGACGGCGGCGCTGCTTGCGACGATCATCGTGCGCAGTATCGTATACGAGCTGCCCGAGGCGGAAGGATCGGCGTACGCGACGCTTCCCTGGAGCGCCGGCGACAGGAGGTCGGCCCAGCTCCTGGGCGCCGCGGCCTCGGGGACGAGCCTGGCGTTATAGATGATCACCATGGGAAGCACGGTGAAGCCCGTCCAGTACCCGTCCTCGTCGCGCAGGCTCCTCGGTATGGCCTCCCGCTCCGGGGACGCATAGGCCTCGAACAGCCCGATATTCGCGACGAGGCTCTCGGCGCCGCCGCCCCACAGCACGTCGGCGTCCGGGCCCTCCCCCCGGCCCAGCCTGGCCAGCAGGGCTCCCGTGCCGTCCGAGACGACGCGGACACGGAGGCCGGTGCGCTCGCGGAACTCGTCGACTATCGCCTTGGCCAGGTCCTCGGGGTGCGAGGAGTAGACGACGAGGTCGGCCGCCCGATCTTCCGGCGGCCTCGGCGAGCATGCGAGAATCGTCGCGGATACGAGGGCGGCCGCCAGCCCGGCCGCCGCGAGGCGGGCGATCGTCATTCCTTACCGGCCTGGTACACGGCCGAGCCTCCTAGGAAGTATTTGGACAGGGTGAAGAATAGCACGAAAACGGGCAGGGAGGCGATGACGGCCACGGCCATCATGGCGCCCTCGTCGGCGTGCTTCTCCGCGGCGAATTTGACTATGTACGCGGGGATCGTCTTCATCTTCTCCTCCTGCGCGACGAGGAGCGGCCATAGCAGGTTGTCCCACTGCTGCCTGAACGAGAGGACGGCCAGGGTCGCCGCGGCGGGGCCGGAGTTCCTGAACACTATCTCGCGGAAGATCCTCGGTTCCGAGCAGCCGTCTATACGGGCCGCGTCGAGCATCTCCTCGGGGAAGGTGATGAGGTACTGCCTCATGATGAACACGCCGAACGCGTTCATCAGGAAGGGCACGATGAGGCCGGCGTACGAATTCTGCATGCCCGCCTTGACGATGATCAGGTACAGGGGGATCATCACCGTCTCGAACGGTATCATCATGGTTCCCATGATAGCCATGAATACGGCGTCGCGGCCCCGGAACCGGAACTTCGCCAGGCCGTAGCCCACGATCGACGAGAGGACGACCGTCGAGACCGCTATGGAGGAAGAGACTATGACCGAGTTGAGGATGTTCCGTAGGAACATCCACGTGCCGTCGTTGCCCGCGAGCGCGCGTAGGTAGTTCGCGGGCATCCAGGTCTCCGGGATCCAGCGGTACGGCATCCTCATTATGTCGATGGCCGGCATGAACGAGGAGCCGAGCATGAACGCGAGGGGCACGAGCACGACGGCGCAGGAGGCGGCGACGAAGACCGTCCTCAGCGCCGGGGCCGCGGCCTCGCGTAGCGGGACGAGGCGCGTCATAGCCCGGCCTCGTCTTTCTTCGAGACCTTGAGCTGGACCCAGGTCAGGCCTAGCATGAACAGGAACAGTACGGTGCTCATAACGCTGGCCCTGCCGATATTGAGGTCGCGCATGGCGGTGTTGTAGATATTGAGCGTTATGACGTTGACGGGAGCGAGGGGGGCGCCGCTCTGCGTGAACAGGTACTGCGTGCTGAACGTCTTCATGCACTGTATGAGTATCATGACCGACACCAGCACGGTGGTCGGCCTGAGGAGCGGCAGGGTTATGGAGAAGAAGCGCCTTACGGGGCCGGCGCCGTCCATGGTCGCGGCCTCGTTGACCGAGTCGGGGATCTTCCCTATCCCGGTTACGAATAGGATGGTGAAGTACCCGAGGTACTTCCAGACGTAGACTATCATCGTGGAGACCTGCACCATCCTCCCATCGGAGAGCCACCGGTGGTCTATGCCCGGCGTCATGGAGACCCAATTGACGAACTGGTTGGCCAGCCCCCTGGGATCCAGCATGAGGAGCCAGATAAGGGCCGCCACGACGGAGGAAAGCACCGCCGGCGAATAGAGGGCCGCCTGCACGAGACGCCGGCCGCGCCTCATCGTCGTCACGAGGACCGCGAACAGGAGGCTCAATATGAAGAGCGGGACGAATACGCCTACGGTGAAGGTCGCGGTCGCCCTCGCCGAGTTCCAGAATTCCTCGGAGCCGAGGACCCGCTGGTAATTCTGGAGCCCTATGAACTTAGGCGCCTTGAGGGACAGGAGCCTCTTATTGAAGAAGCTCGTCCATATCGCGTTGAGCATAGGATAGAAAGAGAATATCGAGAAGAACGCGAGGCCGGGAGCGACGAAGATCCAGCCCCATTTAGCCCGGTTCCACTCGAGCCCGCTAGCGGTCGATCGCCCAATCATCTAGACCTCCAAAAAACGCGAGACGCGAGACTATGCATGCACGTACTAACGATAACGCCGCCGGGGGCGCGGAGAAGGCCCGCGCCCCCGGCGGCAACGCACCCATCCTCTTAGATGTCTGCCAGCGCGGCGGCGACGTCGCGGCGCAGCTTCTCGAGGGCCTTGGCGGGCTCTACGCCGGAGAGCATCACCGACTCGAAGGCCTCCTTGAGCAGGGACTCGATCTTGGAGCTCGCGGGTCCGTAGTAGACGATGTGCCCCGCGGCCATGTCCTTCGCGAAGACGTCGGAGTACGGAGTGGCCTTGAAGGTCTTGGAGTCGAACAGCGCCTTGGTCGGCTGGACTATGGCCACCTTCTCGAGGTATTCCTCCCCGTGCGACAGCATATACCCAATGAGCGCCCACGCCGCCTGCTGGCTCAGCTTGGGCTTCTGAGCGTTGACCATGTAGTAGTGGCCGTAGTAGTTATTCGGCACCTTCTTCACGGCGTCCTTCCACTGGGGGAAGGGCACGACCATCCACTCGCCGGAATCGTAGAAGGCCCTGTTGGCGTCGCGCATGCGCGCTTCTTGGTAGAGCCCCGACAGGGACATCGCTATCTCGTTCTTGTCGTTGTCGAAGACCTTGCGGGCTGCGGTATACGTGGGAGAGCCGAGGTTCTTGCCGTTGGGGCCGAATTCCCTGAAGTACTCGAGCACCTTGAGCCAGGCGGCGTCGCCGGTGACGGAGCTCTTACCGTCCTTGGACACGAGGACGCCGCCGAGCTGCTCGACCATCGGCACGACAGAGGTCAGGTAGTACGGATAGCGGAAGTCGAAGCCGCGGCGCTTGATGATCTGGCCGTCGCGCGTGACTATCTTCTCCGAGACGGCCATCACCTCTTCCCAGGTCTTGGGATAGTCCTTCATCGGGTCGAGGCCGGCGTCCCGGAATATCTTCTTATTGAGGTACATGGCCCAGTTGGTCAGCTCGAGGGGCATGCCGTAGATCTTGCCGCCGTCGGTCACCGGGTCGAGCATGCCGGGAAGGTACTTGCCCTGCATGTCCTTCATGCTCTTGAACCCGGCGGAGGCGTAGTCCACCGGGGCGACGCGGCCGTTCTCTATGAACTGGTACTCCTCGAATATCTCGAGGTTGAAGACGTCGGGCCCGGCGTTGGCCGCGAACCCGGCGACGACTATATCCTTGATCTTCCCCGACGGGTACGTGACGTAGTTCACGCTCACGCTCGGGTTGGCCGCGACGAACTCGTCGATCAGGCGCTTCTCGAGGGCCGTCCTGGCCTGGTCCTCGTGGGTCCAGACGACGAGCTCGACCTTCTTGCCCTTCAGGGCCCTCACGGTCGGGGCCTGCGCGAACGCGGGCGCTACGAGCAACGCGGCTAGCATAACCGCTACGAAACGTTTCATGGCATCCTCCTAGTAAAGCGACTACGATGATGATCATGGCGTTAGCCCGGGCCCGCAATGCCGCTAATCCGGCATTTTGTTAAGAAAGGCGGCATCGCGGCGACCTCGCGGCGATCTGGCGGCGATCTGGCGGCGATCTGGCGGCGACCTGGCGGCGGCGTACCGTCGGCGAGCGATCCGCTTGCCAATCGGGCCGCCCCCTGCTACGCTGTACGGATGCTTAAGTTCTTCCTCAAGAAAAGCTTCTACGACGGATGGGATAATATGCTCGCGCTGGCCTGCTTCAACGCCGCCGCGCTCGCGCTCGTCGGCCTCGGTATATGGCTGCCCTCGCTCGTCGACTCCGCGGCCGCGAGGCTCGCGGGACTGGCCTTCACGGTGGCGGCGGTATCGGTCTGGTGGTCTATAACGGCCCACGCGTTCTGGAAGGCCGCCGATGGAAAAACGGTCCGCCTGGGGGACGTCCGCCCGGCAATCGCCGCGGGCGTCGTCCCGGGGCTGCAGTTCGGGGCCATGGCCGCCGCGTCTATCGTCGCCGCGTCCATAGCCTTCCCGTTCTACGCCTCCATCGGCGGGTTCGTCGGCCTATTCGCCACGAGCGTCGCGTTCTGGCTATTCCTGGCGCTCTGGCTTACCCTGCAGTACTTCCTGCCGGTCAGCGCCGCCGACGGCAAGGGGTTCAGGTCCGCCCTCAAGTCGTCGCTTATCCTCTTCATCGACGCGCCGCTCTTCTCGCTGGCGCTCGCCCTCGACTGCGCCGTATGCGTGGCGGTATCGCCGCTCGTGGCCTTCCTCCTGCCAGGCCCCGCCGCGGCCGCCCTAGCCTCCTGCGAGGCGGTCAGGCTCAGGCGCTATAGGCTCTCCTGGCTCGCCGGGAGCGACGGGAAGCCCGGCCCTACTCCGTGGGCCGGGCTCCTGGCCGACGACGTCGAGGCCCTCGGCTCGAGGGGCCTCAAGGACCTGTTCTTCCCCTGGAAGCACTAGCGGCGGGAGGCCGTAGGCCTCCTACCTCGGCCCCCTCTGCATGGATACCACCGACAGGACGTGCTCCGACGCGAACTCGGCCGTCACGACGGCCGTCCTGTCGTTCCGCGCGGCCTCGTTGACCCCGGTCACGCGGCCGGGGCATACGACCCGGCCGAGGCGGTCAACCATCCGCACCTCGTCCCCAGCCTCCGGCCTCGGCAGGTATTCCCAGGGGAACCGTATGGTGGCCTTCTCGCCCTCCACGCGCTTGATGGTGATCGCTATGCCCGGGCAGGCCGGTATGCAGAGGCCGCAGGCCGTGCATTTATCGCGATCGAGGGCCGGCAGGTTAGTGATCGGGCTTCCTACCCTTATAGCGCCCCTGGGGCAGCTCGTCTCGCAGGGATTGCAGGGGATCTCCTCCACGCACTCGATGCAGAGGCAGGCCCGCGCCTTAAGGTCCTCGAGGCCGGGCAGCATCCCGGCCGCCTCCAGCTCCCCTAGCGAAGGCGCGCCCTTGGTCTTAAGCGTTCGTTCCGGTACGTTCATCGATTATGGCTCTCCTCTAGGACGCGGCTCTTGGCGTCGAAGCGCTTCTTCCCGAATACGCCCTGGCGTAGCGCGTCGAGCCGCCTCCGGGTCTCGGCCGCGCCGGCTTCCATGGCCGCGTCGTCCAGGTAGCCCAAGGACCAGGCCGCGTGGATCCCGGCGAGCCGGCCCTCCTCCATGGCGGTGCTCGCCTCCTCCACCCCGGCGGTGTCCCCGACGACGTAGACTTCCTCTACGCTGGAGCGCATGTACTCGTCGTGCAGCGGCATCCGCCCGCCTAGCTCGGGCACGTACGTCGTCGCGCACCCGGCGAGGCTCGGCAGCTCCACGGACGGCGTCAGCCCCACGGCGAGGCATATCGTATCGACCTCGAGGGTCCGCTCGGTCCCGGGCAGCGGCTTGAACGAGTCGTCGAGGCCGACGATGGTAGCCCGCTCCAGGCTCTCGCCGCCCTCGGCCCTGGCGACCGTGGTCCGTACGTGGAACGGCACGCCGGCCCGCGCCAGCTTGGCCGTATGCACTCCGTAGCCTCCGAGGGTTGGCGCCGCCTCCACGACGCCTACGACCTCGGCCCCGGCCTGCATCAGCTGATAGCCGACGATGACGCCGACGTTGCCCGACCCGATAATGAGCACGCGCTTGCCCGGCAGCACCCGGTATACGTTGACGAGGGTCTGCGCGCAGCCCGCGGTCATGACGCCCGGGAGCGTCCAGCCGGGGAAGCTGAGCGCGTTCTCCGTGGCCCCCGTCGCTATGACGAGCCTCGACGCCTCGAGGAGGTACGACCTGCCGCGGTCCTCGACGGCCCAGACCCGTAGGCCCGGGTCGACGCCCACGACCTCGGTCTTTAATCGCACGTCGATGCCCAGGCGAAGGGACTCGTCCAGGAGGCCGGTCCCTATATCGAAGCCGCGCGTGCCCGCCTTATGCTCCCTCGAGCCGAAGAACTTGTGGATCTGCTTGAACAGCTGCCCGCCGGGCTTGTCGTTCTCGTCGAGGAGGACGACGGGGGCGCCCGCCTTCTTCAGCTCTATGGCGGCGCAGAGCCCGGCCGGGCCCGCGCCGACGACCACGACCGGCTTATCGGCCATCCTCGGCCCCCTCGCTCCAGTTGCCCTTGCCGTCCTGCCGCTCGACGCGCATGCCCGGCGCGACCCTGGTCACGCAGGTCCGTACGCCCGGTACGCCGTCGACCTTCATCACGCAATCGGTGCATCGGCCGATGCCGCAGAACATGCGCCTGGGGGAGCCCTTGGCCGTATGGCGGAACACCGTGACTCCGGCGGCGACGAGGGCCGACATCACGGGCTCGCCTTCCTTCGCCGTTATAGGCTGGCCGTCGAGGAATATCTCGACGTCGGCCGCCTCGGGCGCCGCTCCCAGCACCGCGTGGTCGGCGACCCTGTTGCTCGTCTTAAGCATGCCGTCTCCGTTCATGGCCTGAGGCCGGCCAAGGCCTTCTCCAGCTGCAGGCTAACCTCGGCTGACGCCTCCTTGAGCGGGGGCCTTAGGCCCCCGACGGGGAAGCCCGCGAGCGATAGGGCCTTCTTGAGCGGTACCGGGTTAGGCTGGAGGAAGAGGGCGCGGTTGATAGGCTGGAGGAGCCCGTGAAGGCGCGCGGCCTCGGCGACGTCTCCGGCCAGGTACGCGTCTATCATGGCCTTCATCTGGGGAGCGGCCACGTGCCCGGCTACGCTGACGACGCCGTAGGCGCCGCAGGCCAGGCTGGGAAGCGTGAGGCCGTCTTCTCCCGTATACACCCGGAAGCCCTCGGCCGCCTCGTTGACTATGACGGTCAACGCGTCGAGGTCTCCCGACGCGTCCTTTACCGAGCTTATGCCAGCTACGTCCCTCGATAGCCTGACGACCGTCTCGGGGCGGATGGTAACGGCCGTCCTCCCCGGGACGTTGTATAGCATCGACGGTATGCTCACCGACTCCGCTATCGCCTTGAAGTGGTCGTAGAGCATGTCCTGATCCGGCTTATTGTAATACGGAGCCACGAGGAGTATGCCGTCGGCGCCCGCGGCCTCGGCGTCCCTGGCGTTAGCTATAGAGGCGCGCGTGTCGTTCGTGCCTGCGTTTCCGATTACCGGTACGCCGACCGCCTCCTTCACGGCCTTGATCAGCGCTATCTTCTCCTCGCGGCTCAGGGTCGGGGATTCTCCCGTCGTGCCTGAGACTACGATGGCGCTTACGCCCTCGCGCACGAGGCGCCTGGCCAGGTCCTTGGCCTTCCCTAGGTCTATCTCGAGATCGTCGTCGAACGGCGTCGCCATGGCGACGATGAGCCTACCAAAATCCATCATGAGCCTCCTAATCCGCGCGCGGCGGTAGTCATTCTTCTTCCCTGCAGACGGCGCGTATCGATACGGGCCGTATAGGCGGCCGCGTGGTCGGCGGCTCCAGGGTCGCCGGGCTAACGCCGAGCTCCTCGCAGAGGATACGCTCGACGAGGCGCCTGCACGACCGGCCCTGGCAGATGCCCATGCCGGCCCTCGTCCAGCGCTTTATCTCCGTAACGGTCCGGGCCCCGGCCTTGACGGCCTCCCGTATCTCCCGCTCGCTGACTTCCTCGCAGCGGCAGACGTGCCGCTCTTCATCGGGGTTCATCGGTCTTCTCCTGCTCTCGTCGCGGGGAATCGGCGTCGCTCTCCGCGTAAAGGTCCCAATACTTCGTGACGTCGTCTATGAGCGAATCCATGTGGCGCATGATGCAGCGTTCGGCCTCGTCGCCGTCGTGGGCGCATAAGGCCTTCAGTATGCTCCGGTGCGCCTGGCGATAGGTGGAGTCCACCCGGCTCCGTACGAATTCGAACAGTTCGGACTGCTGGCGCATCGTGGCCAGTATCTCGTACAGGGCCTGGAGGGCGAAGTTATGCGAGGCCTTGGCTATCTCCCGGTGGAACGCGATATCTATATCGGCGATGCTCTCGTTCCGCTTGGATTTCTCCTCCTGCTCCTCGAGTATGCGTTCCAGCGCCCGCTCCTGGGCCTCGGTGATGTTCTCCGCCGCGAGCCTCGCGGTCTCGCGCTCTATGGCCCGCCTGGCCTGCAGCACCATGAGGAATTCCTCGAGCACCTTGCTGTTGACGAGGTGCTCGAGCCTCTGGCGATGCGACTCCATGGAATTCTGAGCCTTGGAGGCGCCGATGGCCCGCCTGCCCTCGTCCGTTATCACTCGGCCGCGGTTGCTCTGCCCCACGACGTAGCCGAGCCGCTCGAGCCTATAGAGCATCCGCCCTATGGACGCGGAGCTCACCTTGTGCCCGTGGGCCTCGAGCCTGTCGACGAGGGACCAGGAGCCCATAGGCTCCCCCGAGTCCCGGATGCATTCCAGCACGAGTATGTCGCGCTCGTCTAGCTCAGGCTCCATGCGCGGCTCCTTGCGGCCTCATGGCCCGCTCCACCCGGAAGGGCGTCGCGTCGAATTCGGGCGTCTTCCCGCAGGCGAGATCGGCTACGAACCTTCCCGTAATAGGCGCCATGGCGATGCCGTCCCCCTCGTGGCCGGCGGCCATGAAGAAGCCGGGGCGGTCCGGGACCTCCCCGAGGAAGGGCATCCCGTCGAAGGTCGACGGCCTGAGCCCCGCGAAGCTCCGGATGACCTGGGCCTGGGCGATTACGGGGAAGAACTTCCTGGCCTGGGCCGCTATGAGCGACAGGGCGTCGGGATCGGTGGCCTTATCGAAGCCCGCGTCCTCCCGCGTGCTGCCGATGAGGTAGTTGCCGTTATGCGTCCCGGTGAACGCGAAGCCCAGGCCGAAGCGGGCGGCCGCGCCGGCGGCGCCGGGAGCGGAGCTTTTCGCGAGCTCCGGCTTGAGCTTGGAGACTATGTACTGGGCGCTCCAGACGTTAGTCTCGCCCAGCGCGGGGAGCTGCTCGGTCACGAGGACCTGCCCCTTCCGGGGGGCGATTGGCAGCTCGAAGCCGAGGAGCCGGCAGACGGAGTTGGCGTAGGCGCCGGTAGCGTTGACGACTACCTCGGCCTCGATCGACTCTCCGCCGGTCATGCGGAGCGACCAATGCCCTGCCCTCCGCTCTATCGCCTCCGGCCTCGTCCGCGAGAGGTAGCGCAGGCCCTTCGCCTGGGCGCCCAGCATGAAGCCCTTCATGAGCTGCATCGGGTTGACCTGCGAGTCGTCGGCGCTGTACGTGGACGCGATGACGTGGGCCGAGACGTGCGGTTGCAGGCGCCGCAGCCTCGCCGCGTCGATTATCTCCACGGCTAGCCCCGAGCGCTTCTGGCTCGCGACGAAATCCTCCATCACGGCTAGCTGGGCGGCGTCCTCTATGAGGATGGTGCCGCCCCTCGTCTCGAATTCTATGTCGCAGGGCAGGTCCCCCGTGAGGGCCTTGAACAGCTCGAGGCTCCTGAAGGTCATCTCGAGAAGGATGCCCGGCTTCTTCGATTGCAGCAGGATCATGTCGTCGCAGGAGCCGGACGCGCCGGCCCCCATGACGCTCGCGTCGGCCAGTATAACGCTCTTGCCGCGCCGGCATAGCTCGTACGCGATGGCGAGCCCGTTCACCCCGGCTCCGAGGACCACCGCGTCTGTCTTTAGCGCCATTATCTCTCTCCCGTCGTGGTTTGGAACATGTGCTAGGCCGCCGTCTCGACTCGCAGCGTCGCCTTCCCGGCCTTCCTAGAGCCGACGGCGAAGAGCGCCAGGAGCAGGAGACCGCCTGCGATGGTGATCGATTGGACCAGCGCGCGGTCGAGCACGGGCTTGGCCGCGGCGAAGACGGTAAGGCCCAGGGCCGCGATCCCGAGCGCCACGCTCTGGTAGGCCTTGAGCTTCTTGAACAGGTAGCCGGAGATGGCGGCCGCGAAGAGGATGGCCACGAGCAGCATCACTATGAAGGTAGCCGCGATGAGCCCGGCCGAGCCTTGGAGGATCATGCCGTTGTTATAGATGAAGATGAACGGGATGAGATATCCCATTATCGCGAGGCGGGCCGCCTCGAAGCCCGTCGCCATGGGCTTGGAGCCGGCGATCGCCGCGCCGCAATACGCCGCGATGCACACGGGCGGCGTCACCTCGGCCAGGATGGCGAAGTAGAAGACGAACAGGTGGGCGGGCAGGAGCTCGATGCCCAGGGACAGGAGGGCGGGCCCGCCTATGGTGATGGCGATAATATAGGCCGGCGTGCACGGGAGGCCCATGCCCAGCACTATCGACGTAATCATGATGAGGATGAGGGCCGGGAGGAGGAAGCCGCCGGAGAAGCTGGTTATAACGGTGGCTATGCCGAGCGCGAGTCCCGTATAGGTGACGACGCTTATGACGATGCCCGCCCCGGCGCAGCACACGGCCAGCATGATGAGGTTATGGCCAGAGAGGCTGAACACCTCGAACAGGCGCTTCGGCGTGAGCATCGTATCCTTGCGCAGGAACGACAGGACGAAGGTGACGGCGATGCTCGCCGTGGCCGCTCCGAACGGCGAGTAGCCAATGACGAGGAACGCGATCAGCACGACGAGCGGGATGAGGAGGTACGCGTCCTTGATCACCTGCTTCCAGCTTATCATCTCGCTCGGGTCCATGGCCTTGAGCCCGCGCTTGAGCGCCATGAAGTGGACCCTGAAGTAGATGCTGGTATAGTAGAGGATGGCGCCGAACGTGGCGGCGAGCGCGATGGTCCCGTACGGTATGTTGGTGATCTCCGACATCACGAAGGCGCCCGCGCCCATGATCGGCGGCATGAGGAGCCCTCCCGTGGAGGCGGCCGCCTCGACGGCCCCCGCGAACTGGGGCCTGTAGCCAAGCTTCTTCATGAGGGGGATCGTGAACGTCCCCGTGGCGTATACGTTGGCGGAGGCCACGCCTGAGATCGAGCCGAACAGGCCCGAGCTAACCACGGCTATCTTCGCTGGGCCGCCGGGGCCCGAGCCCGCGACGCGGCACGCGAAGTTGGTGAAGAACTCGCCGGTCTTGGTATATTGCATGAAGGACCCGAATATGACGAAGACGGCGACGAAAGTCGCGGTGACGCCCGTGATGGATCCGTAGATGCCTGTGTCGGAGATCAGGTAATTCATCTCGATGATTCGCGCTAGCGATACGCGGCGCGAGTAGAAGATGCCCGACAGGTAGGGGGCCAGGAACATATAGCCGAGGAAGCCCGCGACCAGTATGGCCATCGCGGGGACGACCGCGCGCCTTATCGCCTCTATCAGGAGGACGATGTTGATGACGCCGAGCGCCATCTCCAAGGGCAGCACCGGGTCAACCATGGCCATGCGCATATTGAGCGCGTCGTTATTGAATATGACGTAGAGGGCCGGCACCATCGAGAGCGCGGCCAGGATGAGGTCGAGTACGGTCGGCCTGTCCTTGGGCGACTTCTTCGTCGCCGGGTACAGTATGAAGGCCAGGGGCAGGAGGAACAGCAGGTGTATGCCGCGCTGGATCCTCGGTTGCATTATGCCGAATATCGCCGTATACAGATGGAATACGGCGATCGTAGCCGCCCATACGGCGACGATAGTCTTCGTGAATCCCTTGAGTTCTCTCATCTATTCCATCCTCGTGTGTATCGCGTTCGGACAGGGAAGGCCCGGGAACCCCGGCCCCGCGATGCGGGCCCGGGATTCCCGGTACGGGAAAATCAGCGCTGAGCGGGATTCATCACGGTAGGACGCCGGCCTCTTTGTAGTACTTGGCGGCGCCGGGATGCAGCGGGACCTGTACGGTCTTGGCGGTCGTCTTGGGATCGAATACGCGGTATCCGGCGCCGAGCTGCACGAGGAAATCCTTGTTCTCGTTAAGCACCTTCGTAAGGAGGTAGACCACGTTCTCGGGGAGGCTCGGGCTGACCAGCAGCTCGGTCGAGTGGCAGAGCGTCTGGATGGCGTCGGGCATGCCCGCGTACGTACCGCCGGGGATCTTGGCGAGGCCGGAATCCCTGGCCACGGTCCCGTAGGTCTTGGCGCAGAAGTCTATGGCCTCGTTGGAAAGGGCCAGGAGCACGGCGGAACGGCCCATGGTCATCTCGGTCATGATGGCTCCGGGATAGCCGAGGCACGCGAAGGCGTAGTCGACGTGACGGTCCTTGAACAGGCTCGGCATGTCCCCGTACACGGCCTGTATGACGGAGCCGCCGTTGGCCTTGATCATGTCGTAGGATACGCCGTAGTGCTCCAGCACGAAGGAAGTCATCACGAAGTCGGAGGTCCCGGTCATGGGCGCCGCGACCTTTACCTTGCCGCCCTTCTTGATCTTGTCGACGAACTGCTCGAGCGTAGTGACGCCCTCGTCCTTGGCCGCGAGGAAGTGGTAGTAGTCCACCGCCATGGTGCCAGCCCAGGAGGCGATGTTCTTGTACGGCTTGTCGTAGATGGGAGCGAGGCCGTTATAGGCGGCCTTATCCACGTACCCGACGCCCCAGGCTATGTCGGCGTCGCCCATATCGAGCTGCCTGGGATTGGCTACGCCGCCGCCGGGAATCACCTTGATGGTGATACGGGGCTCCTTCTCGTTGACGAGGCGGGCGAATCCGCCCGCGACCGTATACCAGCCGCCGCCCATGCCGCCCGCGACCCAGGTATAGGTAGCCGACTTGATCTCGTTCGCGGCACCCGTCGCCGAACCGGAATCCTTGTCGCCCATCGCGGAGACTACCCCTACGGCGGCGAAAAGCACGATTAGAGCCATAATAGCTCTCTTGAACCTCTTCATACATCCTCCTTGCGGAACTTAGCTCCACTCATCAGCGGATGAGTAATGCTATGGCCGTTTTTTGCTCCTGTCAACGGAATTCTTATCATTCTTTCATGCTTGCCCTTCGCATCCGGAAATAAAAAACCAGGAATTAGACAGAATCCGTTTCCGCCCCCTTGACCCGCATGGCTCGATTTGTTAGTTTTCCGCCATTCTGATTTCTTTCATACTGAATACTGTCGATTCCGATCAAGGATGGTACGTACCGCATGAGCGACGAAGAGCCCGATACCTACGAAATGAGCGAGCGGATACTTAGCATCATCCCGCATTTCCATAGGACCTTCGGGCTCTATATCGAGAGGAACAGGCTCGAGGCGGGTATCTGCAACAAGAACCAGGAGAAGGCCCTGCTCGTGCTGCGCGATAACGACGGGATGATAGCGTCCCGCCTGGGCGCGTGCCTGAACCTGCAACGGGGGAGCCTTACGAGCCTCGTCGACGGCCTCGTCGATATGGGTTTCGTCATGAAATCGCCCGACGCCGACGATCGCCGCAAGGCGCACCTGGAGCTTACGCCCGAGGGCCGGAGCTATATAGACGAGCGTCACGACAGCTTGCGCGCGCGCATAGGAGAAAGCCTCCTGGCGCTAAGCCGGTCTGAGCGACGCGAATTCGGACAGGGCCTCGAGGCCTTGCTCGAGGCTTTCAAGCGCATCGAAGCGCGCGAGGAGAAGAACGATTGAGCGACGAACGGACGATCAGGGGAAACGACAGGACGGAGCAGCTCGGCAAGGCGGGAATCGGGCGCCTCTTACTAAAATTCTCGGTGCCGGCCATCGTCGGCATGCTGGTTCAATCATTATACAACGTGGTCGACCGCATCTTCATAGGGAACGGCGTCGGCGCGCTGGGCCTCGCGGGAGCGACGGTGAGCTTTCCGTTCATGCTCGTCTTCATGGCGTTCAGCATGATGATAGGCATAGGCGGTAGCGCCCTCCTGTCTATCTCCCTGGGCGAGGGCAAGACGGATTACGCGGAGCGGGTACTGAATAATTCCTTCGTCCTCGTGATCATAGTGTCCGTTTGCCTGACCGCGCTCGGGCTAGCGTTCCTCGATCCCCTGCTACGCTTCATCGGCGCGAGCGACGCGGTCCTACCGTACGCCCGCAGCTACATGCGGATCATCCTATTCGGCGCCATCCTCAACGGCGTGGGCTTCGGGCTTAATAATTTCATACGCGGGGAGGGGAACCCGAGGATCGCCATGATGACCATGCTCATAGGCGCGGTCCTCAATACTATCCTCGACCCTATCTTCATCTTCGCCCTGGACATGGGCATCGAGGGCGCGGCCTGGGCAACCATCATAAGCCAAGGCGTCAGCGCGATCTGGGTACTAGCCTATTTCTTCGGGAAAAAGAGCCATCTATCGCTCAAGCCGTCGTTCATGACGCCGCGCAAGGATATTATCCTTCGCATCATAGCCATCGGGTCCGCCCCTTTCGCGATGCAGCTCGCCTCGAGCGTCCTCAACACCATCCTCAATAAGCAGCTGTATACCTTCGGGGGCGACACGGCCATCTCGGCCATGGGAATCATCCATAGCGTAACCATGCTGATCCTGATGCCTATCTTCGGCCTCAACCAGGGTTCCCAGCCGATCATCGGCTACAATTTCGGGGCGAAGAACTATAAGCGGGTCGTCAGGGCGGCGGAGCTGGCCATCCTGGCGGCGACGGCTATAGTCGTGATTGGCTGGCTGGGCACGAGGTTCTTCTCCGGAGCGATAATTTCGGCGTTCGCGGGCGGCAACGAGGAGCTCGTGCGCATCGGCTCGTACGCGATGAGGATATTCTTCTCCATGTTCCCGCTCGTAGGCTTCCAGATAGTCGCCTCGAGCTACTTCCAGGCGGTCGGAAAGCCTAGGCACGCGCTCGTCCTCAGCCTGAGCAGGCAGGTGCTCTTCCTCATCCCTCTCCTCTTCATACTCCCCCGCTTCTTCGGCCTGGAAGGCGTATACGGCGCGTCCCCGGTCGCCGACGTCCTGAGCTCGCTCGTCACGGGCGCTTTCTTCATAGCCGAGCTACGGACGATGAGGAGGACGGCCTAGCCGGGGCCCTCGTCCCGGAACGGCATTCAATCCTTCCTAGATATCCTATCCGATATATACATATTGACTTATTTGCGTATATACCCAAGTATATCGATAATGATAAGTACGCTCCTTGAGGAGCGGGGATAGTAATCCAGGAGGGCCACGAATGAAGAAGATCATCATCGCGACCGTAGCCATCGCGCTCGGCGCGGCGGCCGCGTTCGGCCAGACGGCGACGAAGTATTACGTCGCGCACCAGGGCGGCTACGTAGGCGAAGCCACCGTCACTATCAAGGGGACCAAGGTCGCCAGCGCTTCCTACGCCGAATGGCAGGGTCCGGGCGGATGGGCCGAGAACAACGCGCCCGACGGCAAGTCGATCGTCGACGGCGCCGTCGTACGCGTGCCCGATCCCTTCGCCAACGCCGGCAGCGCCGATCCCGCGATCAAGGGCTATATGTTCTATATCTACAACGTCCAGAACGGCCTCGGCGTCTGGTCGCAGTACACCCCCGGCAAGGACGGCTTCGTCCGCCCCTCGCGCCAGTACGAGCGCGACTTCGAGGGCCTGATGGGCAACCCCATCCGCGCCGCCGCCTACGCCAAGGCCGCCCGCGAGGACACCCTCGTCAACGTGACCATCGAGGGCCTCAAGGTCACCGTCGGCAAGCCCGCCTCGCAGACCGTGCACTACGGCCACATGAACAAGGCCGACCCCAGCGCCAATTATATGTCCCTGAACTCCTCCAGCATCGGCTACCGCTATAACTACCAGGCCACCATCGCGTTCTTCATGGCCCATCCGACGGCCGACTATACCGCCGCCACCATGAAGAAGGCCAAGGTAACCCTCAAGGAAGACAAGTCCGTCGACGCCCTAGCCAAGGTCTCCGACTACACCGCCGCCGAGGATAACGTCTACGTCGTAGCCGACGCCGTCTCCGGCGCCACCTTCTCGGACTTCCAGCACTATTCCATGGAGCTCCAGGCCGCCTACAAGATGGCCCTGGCCGAGCGCGCCGTCAAGTTCAAGAAGTAAGGATCCGCCCCGTCGTTCCGGCCGAGGCCCGCGGGCCTCGGCCTTTTTGTATCCTTCCGCTTTCGCGACGCTAATGCGCCGCCTACGCGCGCTCCGGTCGTCCCAGCTGCTTGAGCGCCTCTTCGAGGTGCTCCCGTACGGCCGTCCCCGTCCCGGCCTCGTCGCCCGCCTCGAGCGCCGCGACGATGCGCCGATGCTCGACGGCGACCTTCGCGGGCCAGCCCGCCGCCTGGAGGAGCCTGCGCCTGCTCAGGATAACGAATTTCTCCATGGCGGCCGACAGGCCCTCGTAGACCCTGTCGAGCACGGGGTTGTGCGCGGCCGCGACTATCAGGGCGTGGAACCTGGCGTCCCACGCGCCCGCCGACTCGGCGTCGCCCTCGGCCGCCTCCAGCCTTCGCACGCATTCGGCGAGGCGCTCAAGCTCCGCCCGAGTACGGCGCGAGGCCGCTAGCGTCGCCGCCGGAGCCTCTATGATGAGCCGCATCTCCATCACGTGCGCGAGCACGTCGTCGGGCCAGACCGAGAGGTACCTAAGGCTCGCCGCGAGATCATCGGCGCCAGGAGCCGCTATGAAGGCGCCCTGGCGTTCCCTCACCTCCAGGAGCCCCATAGCCTCCATGGTGATAATGGCCTCGCGCAGCAGATTGCGGCTCACTCCGAGGCTCTCGGCGAGCTCGCGCTCCGGAGGCAAGCGTCCGCCGGGAAAATCCTCCGGCTTCCGGATCATGGCGCTCAACGCGCGGACCAGCTCCGCTCTCTTCTTTTCCATATTGACCCGACTGTAACCGGCGAGTACAATTTAGTCAATCGTGGTTCTACCTTGGTAGTACCACGGCATCTTCGGGAGGTTACGCATGAGAAGCGACAGGGCTAAGCGGGGCATCGAGAGGGCTCCCCACAGATCGTTGTTGAAGGCCTCCGGCTATACCGATTGGGAGATAGAGCGTCCGTGGATAGGCGTGGTCAACGCGTTCAACTCCATCATCCCGGGCCACGTCCACCTTAAGCGCATCGCCGAGGCGGTCAAGGCCGGCGTGTACGCGGCGGGTGGGCTCCCCCTCGAGTTCCCGGTGATAGGCGTCTGCGACGGCATAGCGATGAACCACGCCGGCATGCGCTACTCGCTCCCGAGCCGCGAGCTGATCATGGACTCCATAGAGGTGATGGCCCAGGGGCACGCCCTCGACGCCCTCGTCCTCGTGACCAACTGCGATAAGATAACGCCTGGCATGGCCATGGCCGCCGCGCGGCTCGATATCCCTTCCATAGCCATTAGCGGGGGGCCGATGCTCGCGGGCCTGCGCGGCGGGGCGGCCATAGACCTATCCACCGTTTTCGAGGCCGTGGGCAAGGTGATGGCGGGCTCCGCGACCGAGGCCGAGCTCCTGGAGACCGAGAACGCGGCTTGCCCGGGCTGCGGATCCTGCGCCGGCATGTTCACCGCCAACACCATGAACTGCATGATGGAGGCCCTCGGGCTGGGCCTTCCAGGCAACGGGACGATACCGGCGGTCTACGCGGAGCGCGAGCGCCTGGCCAAGGACGCCGGCCGGGCCATAGTCTCGCTCGTCGAGGCGGACGTCCGCCCTCGCGCCATCCTGACGCGGGAATCCTTCCGCAACGCGGTGGCGGTAGATCTCGCCCTGGGCGGATCGACCAATACGGCCCTGCACCTCCCCGCCATAGCGCACGCCGCCGGGCTGGAATTCGACATAGAGATATTCAACGAGATGGGCCGCTCGGTGCCTCACCTATGCAGCATGAGCCCGGGCGGCCCCCACCATATCGAGGACCTGTACAGGGCGGGCGGCGTGCAGGCGGTGATGGCTACGCTCCTCGAGGCCGGCCTCATAGACGGCTCCTGCGTCACCGTTACCGGCAAGAGCGTCGCCGAGAACCTGCGGGGCAGGCTCTCGCTCGACGACGACGTCATACGGCCGATAGGCCGGCCCTACCACGCGCGGGGCGGGCTCGCCGTGCTCAAGGGCAGCCTCGCTCCGGACGGAGGGGTCGTGAAGGAATCCGCCGTCGCCGAGGAGATGCTGAGGCACGTCGGGCCGGCCCGGGTCTACGACAGCGAGGACGAGGCGTACGCCGCCATCCGCGCCCGCTCGATCGCCGACGGGGACGTCGTCGTCATACGCTACGAGGGACCGAAGGGAGGCCCGGGCATGCGCGAGATGCTCAGCCCGACGTCGGCCCTCGCGGGCATGGGCATGGACAAGACGGTGGCCCTGGTCACCGACGGCCG